>Ga0209375_1003983_pt1 | contig 10144 bp, 9 predicted proteins | sample GraSoiAngelo_131_FD_185888 | JGI IMG/M metagenome (GOLD analysis project Ga0209375, IMG submission 185888) | Grasslands soil microbial communities from the Angelo Coastal Reserve, California, USA - 14_0929_02_30cm (SPAdes) (version 2) | ecosystem: Environmental > Terrestrial > Soil > Grasslands ...
GGGCCATCGCGAGGGGCGTGTGCGCCGCCCCGACGAGCGCCTCGTCCACCGCGCGACTCCGGGCCGGTGAGTCTTTCGGGAGCTTGTACGCCACGCTCACCCGGGTGTACGCCACCGCGTCGTCATCCGCGAGACGCCGCAGCTGGGAGCGGAGCGCTTCCGCTTCCGCGAGGATCTCCGCCACCCGAGCCTGGACGCCGCCGTATGCCTTTCGACCCAGGGTGAGCCGCGCCACCATGGCCACTAGGGCGCCGGCGAGCGCGGCCGCCAGCGCCGCGGCGCTCCCGCCGCCGGGCGCCGGCGCGCCGCCCGCCAGCTCGTCGAGCCAGCCATCGAGGGTCGGTCCCTCGGCAGCGCTGATCTTCGGCTCGAGCAGGTGAGCCTCGGGATCGGAGAGCTTCAGAGAGGCCGCCCCCGCGCCGAGGACTGCGCGCTCCGGGATCAGACCCACCACCTCACTCTTCAGGATTCCCACGCCGCGCTGCCGGGCCGCCGATTCGACGGCGGCGAACACCGTCGCCGGGGACGTCGTGTCGATGTCGAGCAGATTCATCGATACCTGAGCGTTCCCCCCCACTTCGAACCCCGAGGCCTGCACGGCCGGGAGCCCGCCGCTCGACGTGCGGATCTGCTTCGCGATATCCTGCGCGATCCTGACGTCGCTCGTATCGAGATAGATGTTGAACGCGACGAGGAACGGCCGCGCGCCGATCGCCGTCGCGCCGGCGGTGGGGTGGATCCGCCTGGGTCCGAAATCGGGATCGGCGGCCGGATCCTTCCCGATGCGATCACGCAAGGCTTCAAACTCGCCTTTCCGGATGTCGGGCAGGCGCTCCCGCTCTGGGCGGGTGGCCGCCTTCGCGTAGAGATAGATGGGGATCAGGAGCTCGGCAGCGGCGCGTTGGGCGAGCCGGCGGGCGAGCGCGACGCAGTCGTCCATCGTCGCGTCGCGCACCGGCACGAACGGCACGACGTCGGTCGCGCCCATCCGGGGATGCTCGCCGGTGTGCCGCGAGAGATCGATCCGCTCGGTCGCGACGCGCATGGCGGCGAGGGCCGCCTCGACGCTCGCGTCGGGCGGCGCCACGAACGTGAACACCGAGCGGTTGTGGGCGGCGTCCGCTTGGACGTCGAGCAGCCGGACGCCGGGGACGCTGGCGAGCGCCGTGCGGATGCCCTCGATGGTCACGGCGTTGCGGCCCTCGGAAAAGTTGGGCACGCATTCTATGAGCGGAGCGGGCATCGATACCTCTAGTGCGGAGTGCGGAATTCGGAATGCGGAATCGACTGACACGCGTCGGGCCCGACGGTCGCACTTTCATTCCGCACTCCGCATTCCGCATTCCGCATTCTCATGCGCTCCTCACGACGTCCATGAGCCATTTGTGCAGCACCAGACTGCCGGCGACAATAGACCCGTGCTGCAACACATCGGGCGAGCCGTCGAGTGTCGTCACCACGCCGCCCGCCTCGCGGACGAGCACCACGCCGGCGGCCACGTCCCACGGCGCGAGCGTCAGCTCCCAGAAGCCGTCGAGGCGGCCGGCCGCCACGTCCACGAGATCGAGCGCCGCCGCGCCGGCGCGCCGGATGCCGCTCGTGGCCCCCATCACGGCGGCGAACTGATCGAGGTAGCGTCGCAGCAGCGGGAGATTCTTGAACGGGAATCCGGTACCGACGAGGGCCTGCCGCGGCTCGGTGAGCCCCGAGACCTGGAGCCGCCGCTCGCTCTCCCATGCGCCGAGTCCGCTCGCGCCCCAGTACACGCGATCTCGCGGTACATCGTGCACCACGCCGACGTCCAGCGCCCCTCCCACCAACGCCCCGATCGACACCGCGTACTGCGGATAGCCGTGCAGGAAGTTGGTCGTGCCGTCGAGCGGGTCGACGATCCACACCACGTCGCCCCCGCGCGCGACCGCGGGCGACAGCTCTTCTCCCACCACACGCGACTCCGGCACCGCGTGCACCAAGGTGTCGGCGATCAGCGCTTCGGCCTGCCGGTCCGCCTCGGTCACGAAGTCGTGGCGACCTTTTTCGATCCAGTCACGGCTGCTCGCGGGCGTGGTGCCTCTGAGAAAGCGAGCGGCGCGCTCCGCGGCGTGTTTGGCGACATCGACTAAGTCTTTGAGTTCTCGCACCTTGCGGCGCCGACCTCCACCGTCGTAGGTTGTGAGCCCATGGCGCGCGTCTTCTCCGGCATCCAGCCCTCAGGCGAGCTGCACATCGGCAATTACCTCGGCGCCGTCCAGAATTGGGTCAAGCTGCAGCACCAGCACGACTGCCTGTTCTGCGTCGTGGACCTGCACGCCATCACGCAGCCGTACGAGGCGGCGGCCCTGGCCCGGCGCACGATCGACATGGCGGTCGGGCTGTTCGCTGCCGGCATCGATCCGGGACGGGCGATCGTCTTCGTGCAATCGCACGTCCCCGAGCACACGGAGCTCTACTGGCACTTGAACACCGTCACCCCGCTCGGCGAGCTCGAGCGTCAGACGCAGTTCAAGGACAAGGCGCAGCGCCAGGAGAGTGTGCCGGCGGGGCTCCTGAACTATCCCGTGCTCCAGGCGGCCGACGTGCTGCTGTACGAGGCAACACTCGTGCCGGTTGGTGAAGACCAGCTCCAGCACCTCGAGCTGATGCGGGAGATCGCGCGCCGCTGGAACACGCGGTTCGCGAACGGGTTCTCGTTCCCCGAGCCGCAGGCACTGCTCTCGACCGCGAAGCGCGTCCTCGGGCTCGACGGCCAGGCCAAGATGTCGAAGAGCCTCGGCAACACGATCAGCCTCTTCGACACGCCCGAGACCATCTGGGAGAAGCTCAAGCCCGCGGCCACCGACCCGGCGCGCGTGACACGGAAGGACCCGGGCAACCCCGACATCTGCAACATCTTCACCATTCACCAGGGCTTCTCGCCGCCCGAGACGCTCACGCTGGTGGCGCGTAACTGCCGCTCCGCCGGATGGGGTTGTCTCGATTGCAAGCGGGTGCTGGCGGACAATATGATAGCCGCGCTCACCCCCATCCGCGAGCGGGCACAGAGGCTGCAGGCGGAGCCGCGCACGGTGACGGACCTGCTCCGGGCCGGCGCGGCCAAGGCGCGCGCCATCGCGCGCCGCACCATGACCCACGTACGCCGCCGGATGGGGTTCCTCGAAGGCGTGGAGGGAGGGGGGGGGACCTGATGCAGCACTTCCTGGAGCGGATGGTCGATATGTTCCGGCTGGAGCTGTTCCTCCAGCTGTGTCTCGCGACGCTGTTCGGCGGCGCTATCGGCCTCGAGCGCGAGCTCGGCGGGAAGCCGGCCGGTCTCCGGACGAACATCCTCATCTGCATCGGCTCGGTGCTCTACACCAAGCTCTCGATCACCATGGCCGCCGGGACCGCCGACCCGACGCGCATCGCCGCGCAGATCGTGACCGGCGTGGGCTTCATCGGCGCGGGCACGATTCTGCACGCGCGCGGCGCGGTCGTGGGCCTCACGAGCGCGGCCACGATCTGGGTCGTCGCGGCCATCGGGGTCGCCCTCGGCGCCACGTTCTACTGGGAAGCGGCCGGCACCACGCTGCTCGTCCTGGTGGTGCTGCGGGGACTCGGGCGCGTCGAGCGGCTGGTCGCCCGGCAATCCACGCGGAGCACGCTGTCGGTGCATGCCCACCCGGACCCCACCGTACTGGACGAGCTCGAAGCCGTGGTACGCCGGACGGGACTCGAGATCGAGCGGCAGGCGAGCCGTCGCGAGAACGTGGATCTGGTGATCGACTTCACGCTGCGTGGGCCGAAGCGGCTCCATGACGAGGTGATGGTCGCCCTGCTGCACCAGCCCGGCGTGCGGACGGTGTCGACGGGCGAGTGAGCCGGCGGCTGGTCGTGGACCTCGCGTCGCCGCACGCCGCCTGGCGGGTGCCACCGTCCACGGTCGCCACGATTCGGGCGGCGCTCGGGCCCGGTTGGGCGGTAGTGGAAGTGCCGGCCCCAACGCCCGCGGATGGCCCCGGCACGCCGGAGGCGATGGCGGCGGCGCGCGGTGCCGAGATCTACCTGGGTCACGTGGTGCCCGCCGACGTGGCTAAGGCCGGCCGGGGGACGCTCCGGTGGGCGCACACCGTGACCGCGGGCGTGGCTCCGAGCTTGCCACATCTCGCCGGGACGCGAATCGTGCTCACGAACTCGGCCGCCATCCACGCCGAGCCCATCGCCGACTGGACGCTCGCCGCCATCGCCTACTTCGCGCGCGGGCTCGACCGCATGCGCGAGTTCCAGGCGGCGGGCCGGTGGGCGTGGGCGGAGTTCACCGGCTTCGAGGTCCCGGTACGCGAGTTCGGCGAGCTCCGGCTGGGGGTGTTCGGCCTGGGCGGCATCGGCGGGGCGATCGCGCGGCGTGGGGTGGCCCTCGGGATGAGCGTGGCGGGCGTGCGGCGGCGGCCGGCGCGGGGCGGGCCGACGGGCGTCCGCTGGGTGGGCGGCCTCGGCGATCTGCCGCGGCTCGCCGCCGAGAGCGATTGCTTCGTGATCGCCGCGCCCCACACTGCGGAGACGCGCGGGGCGGTGAGCCGGGCGGTGCTCGAGCGGCTGCCGCCTGATGCCGTCGTGGTCAACGTCTCTCGCGGGACGCTCTTGGACGAGACGGCGCTGCTCGACGCGCTCGACGCCTCTCGGCTGCGAGGCGCCGCGCTCGATGTCTTCGACGCGGAGCCGCTGCCCGCGGGCCACGCCTTCTGGCGCCACCCGCGCGTGCTCGTGAGCCCCCATGTCGCCGCCGTGACGGCACGCTTCTGGGAGCGCGAGACGGGGCTGATCGTGGAGAACATCCGGCGCTATCTTGCAGGGTCCCCGCTCGTCAACACGGTCGACCCGGAGGCCGGATACTAGTGGAGGAAAAAGCCAAGAGCGCTCGTGCGGGCACTGCGGTCGGGCAGCCGCGTGGCATCGAGCAGATCATCAAGGCAGCGATCGACCGCGGCGCGTCCGACCTCCACGTCAAGGCCGGGGACGTGTTCCGCGCCCGGATCGACGGAAAGCTCGTGCCCCTCACGAAGCACCGCCTGACGCCGGAGCAGACCAAGGGGATCGCGCAGCACCTGCTTCCCAGCGACGAGGAGCGCGCTCGTATGGACGGGCTGCGCGATTACGACTGCTCCTGGGGCATGCCCGGCGTGGGGCGGTTCCGCGTGAACATCCTGCGGCAGCGTTCCTCGTTCATGATCGTGATGCGCGTGATCCCGTTCGACGTGCCGACGTTCGAGACCCTCAAGCTGCCGCCGATCCTCGCGAGCGTCGCCGCGGCCGAGCGCGGGATGATTCTCGTGACGGGAGTGACGGGCTCGGGGAAAAGCTCGACCATGGCGGCCATGGTGAACTACATCAACCAGACGCAGAACAAACACATCGTCACGCTCGAGAATCCGATCGAGTTCCTGCACCGCGACATCAACTGCTCGGTGACGCAGCGCGAGATCGGGGTCGATACCGACGATTTCCGGGCGGGGCTCCGCGCCGCGATGCGCCAGGACCCGGACGTCGTCTTGATCGGCGAGATGCGCGATGCGGAGACCATCGACACCGCGATGAAAGCCGCCGAAACGGGGCACCTCGTGATCTCGACGCTGCACACCCCCGACGCGGTGACGACGGTGAGTCGTGTCGTCTCGATGTTCCCGCCCGAAGAGCAGGAGGCCGCCCGGCTGCGGTTGTGCGACGCGCTGCAGGCCGTCGTGTCGCAGCGGCTGCTCTCGCGCGCCGACGGCCGCGGCCGGGTGGCGGCGGTGGAGATCCTGATCTGCACCCGGGAGGTGCGCGAGCTGATCAACGACCCGAGCCGAACCGCCGACCTGCCCGACTACGTCCGCGAGGCACGGGACGAGTACGGCATGCAGACGTTCGATCAGCACCTGATGGAACTGGTGGCGGACGAGGTGGTGACGTACGAGACGGCCCTCGCCGCGAGCACCAATCCAGCGGACTTCGAGAAGCAGATGCGCTCCGTGCGCCGCCGCGCGCGCACCGCTACGGCCACGGAGGCGACTCCCGGCCAGTGACCGAGCGGCAGCTCGTGGGGGTGCTCGCCCCCATCACCACGCCATTCGACAGCGCGACGGGAGAGGTCGCTCCCGTCCACCTCCGCCACAACGTGACACGGCTCGTCGCGGCGGGGCTCGATGGGGTGGTCGTGGCGGGATCGACCGGCGAGTCGGCCCTGCTCGACCCGGACGAGCAGCGCCGTATGGTCGCGTGGGTGCGCGAGGTGTTGCCGGACAAGCGCTGGCTGGTCGCGGGGACGGGCGGGGAGTCCACCCGGCAGGCGGTGGCGCTGACCCGGGCGGCCGCGACGGAGGGCGCGGACGCCGTCCTCGTGCGGCCTCCCGCGTACTTTTCCGCCGCCGTCTCTCCCGCGAGCCTGGCGGATTACTATCGTGCCGTGGCGGACGCGAGCCCGGTGCCGGTGCTCGTCTACAACATCCCCAAGTACACGCACCTCCCAATCGCGGCCGGCCTGCTGCGGCAGCTCGCGCCGCACGCCAACATCGTCGGCGTCAAGGACTCGTCGGGCGATGCGAAGAACCTCGCGGCATACCGCGACGCGGCCCCCGAGTGGTCGGTCTTCGTCGGCTCGGGCTCGCTCTTGTATGCCGCCCTGGAGCTGGGCTGCGACGGGGGGATCCTCGCGGTCGCGTGTTTCGCGGCGGCGCTCTGCGCCCAGGTGTTCGCCGCCTTCCGCGCCGGCGACCGGGAAGGCGCGGGGAAGCTCCAGGAGCGGCTCGCACCGCTCGACCGGGAAGTCGTGGGGAAGCTCGGGCCCGCGGGAGTGAAGGCGGCGATGGACGCCGTCGGGGGAGGGCTATACGGCGGGCCGGTGCGCCCGCCGCTCGCGCCCGTGGGGGCGTCGGACCGGGAGCGGGTGGTGAAGCTCGTCGCCGCGTGACGGACTACCGGGCGCTGCTCGTCGCGATCGCGGTTCCGCGACTCACCGGCACGGCGGCCAACCAGCAGATCCGGGACGTACTGAAACGCGAGCTCGTGGCGCGCGGATTCGTGGCGATGGAGCACCGGTTCACGGGGCGATCGCTGCTACACCGCTTCGGGCGGGCGCCGCTCGAGGCCGTCAACGTGCTCGGGGTCCGCCCTCGGGCTCGCGTCTCGGTGTGGCTCGTCGCGCATTACGACTCGAAAGGCCAGCCCCTCTCCATGGCGACGCGCCTCGCGGCCGCCGCGCTGGCGACGCTCGGCGCGCTCGAGCTCCTCGCCTTGGCGGTGCGCGCGTTGCTCGGTCCGGTCCACGCCGGCGTGCCCGACCTGTTCGTTGGCGCCGCCGGCGTCGCCGGCATCCTGTTGCTCGTGGCGAACCGCGTGACCAATCGCTCCGCCGGCGCGGTCGACAACGCGGCCGGGGTGGTGGCCGTCCTCGCCACCCTGGACGCCTTGCCGCCGGACATGGGAGTGGGCGTGCTCTTCCCCGACGCCGAGGAATACGGCCTGCTCGGGGCGCGGGCGCTCGTGCGGGAGCGGGCCAACCTGCTCCGCGACACGTGCATCGTCAACTTCGATGGTGTCGACGACCGCGGCGTCACGATCGCTTTCATCCATCGCGCCGGACCCACCATCGAGCGGGTGACCGCCGCGCTCGGCGCGCGGCGGGCGCGCTGGCTACCCGTGCTGGTCGACGGGCTCGTGCTGACCGGTGCGGCTCGAGAGGGCGTAACGATCATGCGGGGCGATTGGGGCACGGCGACAATCGTCCATACCCCGCTGGACTCGACGCAGCGCCTGACGCTGGCGGGGGTGCGGGAGGTGGCCCGGGGAGTTGCGTCCGCGCTGTTCCCAGGCTGAAAGCCTGGGCCCCGTGATGCACGGCCCTTAAGGGCACCGAACTGCCGGGCCCACTCTTTAGCGTGGGAATCGGCTGCGTTGACGCCCGCTGTTCATGGGTCTAGCTTCCGTCGGAGGATACTCGAACGCCCCGTTTCCGGGGCGTTTTTTGCTGGGGAGCCATGTTCGGACCGAAGACCCACTGCGTCGTGGTCGTCGGCGCCCAATGGGGCGACGAGGGCAAAGGGAAGATCGTCGACGTGCTCGCCGAGCGCGCCGATCTGGTCGTGCGCTATCAGGGCGGGGCGAACGCGGGCCACACGGTGCACACGGGCGCCGGAGAGTTCGTGCTCCACCAGATTCCCTCGGGCATCATCCAGGGTGCGGTATGCCTGGTCGGCAACGGCGTCGTGCTCGATCCGGAGACGCTCTTCACGGAGCTCGACGCCCTCAGCGAGCGGGGCATCCGGACCGAGCACAAGCTCTACGTATCGGACCGCGCGCACCTGACGCTCCCGTTCCACAAGCTGCTCGACCGGGCCCGCGAGGCTCGGGAGAAGATCGGTACGACCGGCCGCGGCATCGGGCCCACCTATGAAGACAAGTACGGGCGACGGGGCGTCCGGGTGGGCGACCTGCGGAACCTGGGCCGGGCGAAGGAGCTGGTGTGCGGGCGCGTCCAGGCCGCCAACGAGTTCCTTGGGTTGCTCGGCTCGAGCGAGCGCGGCGATCCGGGGGAGCACGTCGCGCTGCTCGAGCGGCTCGCCCCGCGGCTACTGCCGCTCGCGGTGGACGCTGGACGCGTGGTCTGGGAAGCGCTCGAGCGCGGGGAATCGGTGCTGCTCGAGGGCGCGCAAGGCGCGCTGCTGGACGTGGACCACGGCACCTACCCGTACGTGACCTCCTCCAACACGACGGCCGGGGGCGCAGCGGTCGGGGCCGGGATCGGCCCTACGGCGATCGACGCCGTGCTTGGGGTCGTCAAGGCGTACACCACCCGCGTGGGGAACGGACCGCTTCCGACCGAGGCCACGCCGGCACTGGCCGAGCGGATCCGCGAGCTGGGGGATGAGTTCGGGGCGACCACGGGACGGCCGCGTCGCTGCGGGTGGTTCGACGCCGTCGTCGTGCGCTACGCGGTGCGCGTCAACGGCCTGACCGGCCTCGCGGTCACCAAGCTCGACGTGCTCGATTCGTTTTCGGAGATTCCCGTGTGCGTCGGCTACCGCTGCGACGGCGAGTCGCTCGACTCGATGCCCGCCGAGGTGGAGCGTCTTGCCCGCGTGGAGCCGCTGTACGAATCGCTCCCCGGGTGGCAGAAGTCGCTCGCCCACGTGCGCCGGTTGGCGGACCTGCCGCCGCCGGCCCGCGCCTACCTGGACCGGCTCCAGGACCTCGCGCACGCACCCATCCAGTACGTGAGCGTCGGTACGCATCGCGATCAGATCATCGAAGTGACGTGACAGTGGCTCGTTGATGCTCGATGTCGCGGTGATCGGAGCCGGGCCCTGCGGGCTCGCGGTGGGCGTGGCGGCGAAGCGCGCCCGTCTGAGCTGCTCGCTGTTCGACAAGGGGCCCGTCGCCTCGAGTCTCATGCGCTACCCCTTGTATATGACGTTCTTCTCGACGCCCGACAAGCTCGAGATCGGGGTGCCGTTCGTGACGGCCGGCGACAAGCCCACGCGACGCGAAGCCCTGACCTACTATCGGAAGGTGGCGGAGCACTTCGAGCTGGATGTGCGCCAGTATCACACGGTGTCGCGCGTGACACGGGCGCGAGACGGGTTCGAGCTCGTAGCGCAGCACCCCGGGAGCCCTGAGCCAGAGACCGTCGCGAGCCGTCACCTGGTGTTCGCGACCGGCTACTTCGAGTCGCCCAACCCGCTCCGCGTCCCCGGGGAGGATCTCCCGCACGTATCGCACTTCTTCGTGGAGCCGCATCCCTACTGGCAGCAGCGCGTTGTCGTGGTGGGCGGCGGCAACAGTGCGGTGGAGGCGGCGCTCGAGCTGTGCCGGATCGGCGCCCGCGTCACCATGGTGCACTTTCTGAGCGAGTTCGACCGGGGGGTGAAGCCGTGGATCCTGCCCGACATCACCAACCGCGTGAAAGAGGGCCGGGTCGCCGTTCGGTGGTGCAGTCGCGTGGTCGAGATCAGGCGGTCAGAGGTCATCGTGCGTCGCGATCCGGACGGCGAGCGGGAGACGATTCCGGCGGATTTCGTCCTGGCCCTGACCGGCTACACCGCGGACCTCTCGCTGCTCCGATCGGTGGGCGTGGCGGTGGATGAGATCAGCGGCGTCCCGCGGCACGCGCCCGAAACGATGGAAACGAACGTGC
>Ga0209375_1003988_pt1 | contig 10135 bp, 8 predicted proteins | sample GraSoiAngelo_131_FD_185888 | JGI IMG/M metagenome (GOLD analysis project Ga0209375, IMG submission 185888) | Grasslands soil microbial communities from the Angelo Coastal Reserve, California, USA - 14_0929_02_30cm (SPAdes) (version 2) | ecosystem: Environmental > Terrestrial > Soil > Grasslands ...
GGCGAGTTCGAGCACGCCCCCGATCCCCGCCTCTGGCAGGACGAGCGCGTGTTGATCACGCCGCACGTCTCCGGTGGTACGGATGTCGCGCAGCATCGGGCCGTCGAGGTGTTCTCCGACAATCTGCGCGCGTATCTGGACGGGCGACCGCTCGCGAACGTGATCGAGTGGGCGCGAGGCTATTGATCTTGGGCTATCGCGTTGCAGAGCGGCGCACGATCTTGGAGGCAGCCCACAGCCCACGGCAATCTCTGTCGCACTCATTGACGTATGTCTCTCGTGTGTCTATGCGGTCCCGGGCAGTTGCTCTGGTCCCGGGCCACCAAAGCTGCGCGGTAACACTTGGCGCATACGCGGGCCGGCTCAATGAATTGGTGTTGTGTAAGATAGCGTAAATATTTGGACGCGCCTGTAGCTCAGTAGGATAGAGCATCGGACTTCTAATCCGAGGGTCGCAGGTTCGACTCCTGCCAGGCGCACCAGAAAATCCAGCACTTCCGGGGCAGCGGATCTCGGCTGTGACCGGAATCGACCCCAAAAATGTCACTGAGCTCCCTATAACTCAGCGGCGTCGATTCCCTTCACAACGCGCTTTCCAGAACGCAACGCTCGCGTCCAAGAACTTCCCCCGAATCCGGCTCGCAGCACGGACTCCGCCTCCCGTGGGTTCTTTGGCGCTGTCGACTCGCGTTGATACCGCGGATATGCGCGCCCAACCTGGACGATTTAGCTCGACCGAACGTCCCTCAGGCCGAGATTCTACCCGAATCAACCCCGCCCGGTCGGCGGGCGGTGCGAACCACCTTGACTATGGGTGCCTGCTCGTCGAAGCTCCGACCGAGAGCGATCCTGGACTCCAAGCAGGCGATGCCCGAGAAGGTTTTGCACTTTTTGTGCAGGAACTTTCGGTGTCGGCGAGGACGGCGACAGAGATTACCAGGATCCCGGTATGGTACCTTCCCGTAGGCCGTCAGGTAACTGCAGACGGCGACACGCGGTTCCGGCTGTGGGATGACGAGAGGCGGTGGTCGTCCACCGCCCCGCGCAGGCCCAGCGTCGGTGGCACAAATCTTGCGCAACCGGGAGCCGAGAGTGCTCCGCAGAGTAGGAGGGTGAATGAGCGTTTGGCGCGGCTGGGTCCCAGGTCTCGTGACGGCCATCGTCCTCGTGGCGCTAGTGCAGGCAAATGCATCCCATCTCAAGGAGCACGCGCGAAAGCACCGGATCGTCTACCAGTTGGACGACGCGGGCCTTGATAAGGCGAAGTTCGTCGTGGGGAACATCCGAAATCATGTGAGCGGAGTCGGCGGATGGCAGAATATCGAGTCCCTCGAGCTCGTGGTCTTCGGCCCGGCGTTGAAGTCGTTCGTGCAGGGCACGATGGATCCCGCGCTCCAACAGGCGCTCGAAATGCTGCAGGGGCAGGGCATGACCTTCGGCGCTTGCGGGAATACGATGAAGAATTTCAGCATCACAGCTGAGCAACTGCCGGCCAAGTCGCTGATTCTGCCCCAGGGCGGGGTCGTCCGGATCATGGAGCTCCAGGAACTCGGGTACATTTACCTCCGGCCCTGACGCTGCGCCGCACCTTGAAAGCGCCCGGCAGCGGAGTGGCCAACGCGACCAATATTTGTGGAGGACGGACGATGCGTGGATATCCATTGACAATTTTCACAGTGTGCGTTGCTGTCGTACTCTTTGCGGCAACCGCGGTGCTCGCTCACCCCCATGGAGCCGAGCCGATCATCTTCGGCATCGCGCCGCAGCAGGAGCCGGAGAAGGTTCGCGCGATGTGGCAGCCCTTCTTCCAATATCTCAACCGCGAGGTGGGCAACGCGTTTGCGTTCGAGACGGCGCCGTCGATCGAGGAGTTTCAGAAGCGCGTCCTCGAAGGACGGTTCGACATCTGGTGGGGAAACCCGCTGACGTACATCCAGGCGAGCAAGCGGCTCGGGTATGTGGCGATTGCTCGCGACACCACCCGGATCGCCGGTCTGCTCGTCACGCTCAAAGAGGACGGGGCGAAGTCGCCCAAAGAGCTGCTCGGGAAGAAAATCGCCTATTCGGCCCCCGACGCGATCGGCGGGACGCTCCTCGTGCAGGGCTACCTTGCCCGCGCCGGCGTGGCGCCGGATCAGGTCGAGACGATCTACACGGGCTCCCACGAATCTGCCTATCGGGCAGTCCTCGACGGCAAGGCGGCGGCCGCGGGCGGGGTGCCCAGGAGTTTCAACGCGCTGGATCCGGCACAGCGCGAGCGACTCGTCATTCTGGGGCGGACCGAGGAGGTCGCGCCACAGGCCTTTGCGGTTCATCCGCGGCTCTACCGGAGCGTCGTCACGAAGATCCAGCGGGCGCTCCTCAAGCTCAACTGGGTGCCAGAAGGGAAGGACATCCTGGCGTCCATTCAGTACAAGGAGATCGTCGTTTCGAACGACTTGGACTACGACATCCATCGCGAAGTCGCCCAGCGGCTGAAGATTCCCTTCTGAGCCGCTCGCGGAGGGGAACATCGACTCCGCCGAGGGATCAAGCATGAGTAGTGACGCGCAGAAGGGCCGGGTGGTTCCACCCGCCGTGCCGCTCGTCGGGGCGGACGAGCGCGTTACGATCGGGCTGCGCGTTCAGGACCGCTACCGGATCGTTAGTGAGCTAGGGTCCGGCGCCTTCGGGACCGTGTGTCTCGCCGAGGACGGGGTTACCGCGCAGCGAGTCGCGATCCGGTTCTTGCCGCGCGGGCTTGCCGCCATACCCGGCGTCGCACGGGCGGTCCAGAGCAGGGCCCGGTCGCTCATCGCCGGGTCGACGGCCAATCCGGGACTGGTCCGCGTGCTGGCGGTGGGTGAGGCGGAGCCCGGCTGGCTCTTTGCGGTGATGGAGCTCGTCGAGGGTCGTCGCCTGAGCGCGATGCTGTCGGGGACCAAGCCGCTCGACGGTGGCGCCGCGCAACGATTGGCGCTGGACCTCGGCGGTGCCCTGGAGTCGCTTCACAACATGGGCCTCGTTCACGGCGCGCTCCGCCCCCGCAACGTAACGGTGCTCGCGGACGGACGCGTCAAGCTGATGGACGTGGAGCTGGCCGGCCTACGAGACGCGCTGGCGCTGGACAGTGTCCTCGCCTCGGGGCCGCCAGCCGAGTACCTCGCCCCCGAGCAGATCCGTGGGGCTCCGACGACCGAGAAGACGGATATCTACGCGTTCGCCGTCATCCTCTACGAGATGTTCTACGGCAGGCCGCCGTTCGAGGCAGCGACGCGCGAGGCCGTCCTTGAAAAGCACCTCACGGAGCCCCCGACAATGCTGCGCCGCCGAAGCGCCGTTCTCGGCTCGGTGGAGCGCATCATCCCGCAGGCGCTCGCCAAGGAGCCGGAGCTGCGGCCCTGGATGCACGAGATACTCAACGGGCTCTGGGGGGAGCCGAACGGCTCGGCGACAGGATGGAAGCGACCAGTCGCGATCGGGGGCGGCATCGCCCTTGCGGCGTCGATTTCCGTGCTCGCGGCCTGGGGGTTGCTCGCGCCGCGGGCGTCGGTCGTCACCCCGCTCGCGCAATCGGTGCCGCCGGCAGCGCCGCAAGCGCCGGTCAAAGCCCGAACGACCCCCAGTCCGCCTGCGAGTGCTCCTGTCACGGCGACTCGCACAGAGCCCGCGGTCGTGCCGTCGCCGGCGGTGCGGGCGACATCGCCGCCGACGTCTCCGCTCCCGCTCGCGCGATCGGCGCCGCTCACAGCAGCAGAGCCAGCGCCGGCGCGCACGCCCCCGAAGCCGAATGCTCCCGCCGCCGGGACGCGCGCGGAGCCCATGGTCGGGCTGGCCCCGCCAGCCACGCGGCCGGGGGCGGCGTCAGAGGCCCCGCGGGCAACATCGCCTTCGGTGCCTGCGCCTCCCCCATCCAGGGCCGCTGCGGTGGTCTCCGGTAGCGTCGAGCCGGTGGCGACGTCGGCCGCGGACGCCCAGCCGCGCAGGAAGACGTACAGGGTGGGCTGGCTCGACTCGGGCCGGGTCATTGCTCCCTATCGAGAGCTCGTCATACAAGCCCTCGTCGGGTATCCGCGGGACATCGCCTTTGAGTACCGGTCCGCGGACGGGCGGGCTGATCGGCTCCAAGAACTCGCGGCTGAGCTCGTACAGCTCAGAGTCGACATCGTGTTCGCCGTCGGAAACCAGGCGATCCAGGCGGCGAGGCAGGCCACGAGCGCGATCCCGATCGTCATGGTCGGCTCGGACGCGGTCGCGGCGGACGCGGTCGCACGCCGGGACGAGTCCCGCGGCAATATCACAGGCGTCACCTATTCGTCGACGGAATTGGCCCAAAGCTGGTTGAAGTTGCTGAAGGAGCTTCGTCCAACACTCTCGCGTGTGGCCGTCCTCTATCACGCAGGCCCAACGAGCCGCGTGGAATTGACAAACCTCCAACTCGCCGCCGCCAAGACGGGCGCGAAAATCCAGCCCTATGCCCTTCAAGAGGGGGATGCTCCTGGGAGCCTCTTCGCAGGACCGCCCGCCGAGCGGGCAGAGGCGATCATCGTTCCGGGAGGGCCCGAGACGTTGAGCCACCTGCCACGGATCGTCGATCTCGCTAGCCGAGCCAGGGTGGCAACGATTTACGGCTCCAGTGAGTTCGTGGACGCTGGTGGCCTCCTGGCGTACGGGCCGAGCCTTCCCGCCATGTATCGCCGCGCGGGCGCCTATCTCGGCAAGATTTTGATCCCCACGAATCCGCGCGACTTACCCGTGGAGCAACCCTCGCGATTCGAGCTCGTCATCAATCTCAAGACCGCAAGAGCGCTCGGAATCACGTTGCCAGAGCCGCTAGTCCTTCGAGCCGACCGCGTAGTTCGCTGAGAAGGTGCGTGCGGGTGTCAAGGCAACGCCGGGAGCTCCGGCGCCCTAATGCGACTCCGACCGGGGGCAGCGGCCCGCTGCACCGCATGCCACGGCGTACGCTCCCAGCCGGTGCTCGTCGCACTCGTGCTCCGATTCACCGACTCGGACACGCACGCCGGGCCGATTGCTATTACGCTGGAGATGCCAGGGGCTTTCCCTTCTCCACAACATAGGTGATCAGAACTCTGGACTTAGCGTTGCCCGGCTTACCCCCCGCGTGTGGCGTCTCGGGGGGTATTTGGAAGGCATCGCCTGCTTTGATTGTGCGGGTCGGCTGACCTTGTATGGGAAGCTCGAAGCCGCCTTCCAGGACATAGGCGGATTCGATTCCCGGATGCGTGTGTCGCCCGACCGCCACTCCCGCCTCTATTGTGGCTTCCACCAGTAGCGTCTGATAGCCCGGCGCCGGGCCATCTGTCTGCGACAAAATCTTTCGCGTGACTCCGGCCGTCGCAGCAGGCGGTGGGGCTTGGGCCGCCGCTTCGGTGGCCATGAACTCCGAGGCCATTGCGCAGATCGCGCATGAGACAACACCCGTGAATGCTCGTCGAGTCAGCATGTCGTCCTCCCCGGTTTCGTTAAATGCGCATTCCTCGACATCCGATCAAGCGTCTCCGCACCAATCCACGTCTTTGCCGCTATCGTCCACCCTCCTTCTCTGCGCTTGCGTTGCGCAGCGCTTGCCACCCTGCGACCTGCACCGCTCGCCACGGCGTTCGCTCCCATCCGTACCCGTCGCCCTCGTGGGCGAGTGCTCCATTCCGGGACGTGTAGAAGGTTGCACGGCGAAATAGATCGGTGTAGCTCGGAGAGTATGACATCAACCCTCCAGCTTCTAGGCACGAGTCAACGTCGTGGTGATCCGCGCCGGACCGCGCGGACGAGAGTCGGCGCCCTTTGTATTCGCGCGGCGCTTGACTTCGGCCGCCGGAGGCGTGATCGTGGCGCTCGGCGGGGGATCGAGATCATGAGGAGCCATCGCACACTCGTCGTCTTCACGGCCGCGGTCTCGATCGCTGTCCTCGTCGCGCTGGCTCCTCCGGCGCGCGCAGCGGAGACGCCACGACGCGGCGGTGTGCTGCTCGCCGCGATCGCCGCCGACGCGCCAAGTCTCGATCCGCACCAGGAGGAGACGTTCGCCACGCTCCACCTCGTGGCGCCGTGCTACAGCACCTTGCTCCAGATCGATCCCTACCAGTACCCCAAGGTCATCGGCGACGTGGCGACCGAGTGGAAGATCGCGGCTGATGGACTCACGTACACGTTCAAGCTCCGGCAGGGGATTCGATTTCACGACGGCTCGCCGTTGACGTCGGCGGACGTCAAGGCCACCTACGAGAAGATCGCGTTTCCGCCGGCGGGCGTCCGCAGCATTCGTAAGAATGCCTATGCGGCGATCACGAGCATCGAGACTCCCGATGCGAACACCATCGTGTTCAAGCTCAAGCACCCATCGGCATCACTCCTGGTCAACCTGGCCTCGCCGTGGAACGTGATCTATCCGAAGAAATACCTCGACAAGGATCCGAACTACTTCAAGGCGAACATCGTCGGGTCCGGGCCCTTCAAGTTCAGGAGCCACACGCGCGGATCCACGTTCGAGGGCGAGCGGAACCCCGACTACTTCATCAAGGACCGACCGTATCTCGACGGCTACAAGTTCTTCGTCAGCACCGAGACGTCGGTGCGCGCGGCGGCCCTTCGCTCCGGGCGCGCGTGGATCGAGTTCCGCACCATGCCGCAGTCTGAGGTCGAGACGATCCGGAAGCAGCTCGGCGACAAGGTGGTCGTGCAAGATACGCCGGCCACCGGCATCTTCGGCATCGCGGTGAACCAGACGATCAAGCCCTTCAACGACGAACGCGTCCGTAAGGCGTTGACGCTCGGTCTCGATCGGTATACCGCCAGTCGCGTGCTCTACCCTATCGCGAGCCTCAAGGACGTCGGCGGGCTGATGCGTCCTGCTACGGAGTGGGCGATGTCGGACGCCGAGCTGCTAAAGTTTCCGGGCTTCGGGAAGGACATGGAGAAGAATCGCGCCGAGGCCAAACGCCTCCTGGCCGAGGCTGGGTACCCCAACGGGTTCAAAGCGGTGTTGAAAAACCGCAACGTCCGGGTCCCGTACGTCGACTTCGGCGTGTTCGTGATCCAGGAGTGGCGCAAGATCGGCATCGAGGCCGAGCACCGGCCCCTCGAGTCGGCGTCCTGGTTCGCGGACGGCCGGGACACTGGCAACTTCGAGCTGATCGTCAGCCCCTCGTTCAACTTCATGGACGACCCCGACCAGTTCCTCGAGCGGTACACTACGGGCGACAGCAACAACTGGGGGCGATTCTCCGATCCGAGGATCGACGACCTCTTCACGCGCCAGGCGAGGGCTCTGGATCCCACCGAACGCAAGAAGCTCATCAACGAGATCGAGAGAATCGTGCTCGGGCACGTGTACTACATCCCGGGCATCTGGTGGGCGCGGAGCGTCGTGCACTGGGCGAAGGTGAAGAACTACGTGGCGCCGCCGAATCACTACTCGAACCAGAAACTCCAGGACGTGTGGCTCAGCGAGGACTGAGCGTCGTTACTCACTGACCCGGCGATTGGAGACAAGCCAGGGCGCCGTACGCCATCGCCGCGCTCGGGTCATCCGGAGATCGAGAAGAACCAGATCGGGGCGTTCGCCCCGGATGGCCGCGAGCCCCGTCTCACCGTTTGAGGCCGTCTCGACGGAACACGGGGTCAGCAGCGTCAGGATCACCTCGACGAGCATCGAAGCGACTCTGGCGTCGTCGTCGATGATGACGAGTCGAGGGCGTCGAAGCGCCATTCTCCGCGCGGCTGACCCGACCTATCTCGCGGGTCCCGCGGGCAGGCGGACGGTGGCGATCGTCCCGCCTTCGCCGCTCTCGAGGTCGAGCCGCCCTCCGTGGCGATGGACGATCCCGTAGGCGACGCTCAGGCCGAGCCCGAGGTGCAAGGGTTCCTTGGTCGTGAAGAATGGTTCCAACGCCCGGCGCCGCGCCTCCTCGGACATGGCCGGGCCGGAGTCGGCGACCGAGCAAAGCACGCTGTCATCGGACGCCCAGGTCCTGACCGCGATGCGCCCGCCGCTCGGGAGCGCCTCGATCGCGTTGAGCAGCAGATTCCTGAGGACTTCCTGCAACTCTGTCGGTTCCCCTGCCACGGCCGGGATGTCGCCCGGCTCGAGCAGGACCTGGATCCCGGCGGCTCCCGCTTCGTCAAGCCAATGGCTTCGGGTCATCTCCAGCGCGTTCTGGGCGAGCTGGTTCAGATCGACCGGGACGGTCGGGCCGGCAAGCCGCGCCTCGGTGAACTCCATCAGGCGGCGAATCACGTCGGCGCCGTTTCGCGCCGCCCGCTCGACGGCGTAGAGGTCCCGACGAATCTCCCGAGCGTCCACCTTCCGGTCCAGAAGCTGGAGCCGTCCCAGAGCCACCATCAGGATGTTGTTGAGATGATGGGCCACGCCGGTGGCAAGGTCGCGGCTGGCCCGAAGGCGCTCTGTCTCTACCAGGCGTTGCTGCGACGCCTCGACTGTCTGCAGCGCCCGGTGCAGCTCTTCGTGCAGCCGGCTGTTCTCGAGCGCGACCGCCGCCTGGGCGGCGAACGCTTGCGCCAGCTGGACCTCGCTGTCGTCGAAAGCGCGTCCCGGCCTGTCGCCGATGCCGAGCGCGCCTACCACACTGTCCTTTGCCAGAAGCGGCACCGCCAGCACCGCGCGATACGGGGCCCGCTGGATCGCGGCACGAATCTCGGGAGTCAGCGTCACGCGGGGATCCGAGAGCAGATCAGGGGTGACGACGGCCCGGCGTTCTCGAACCGCGAGACCCGTGACGCCGGTCCCGTGCCGAAAGACCAAGGTCGGGCCAAGTTCCTCGCCCACATCGCCCGACACGGCCAGCGCAACCAGATCCGTCGACGACGGCTCCAGACGAAAGAGGGTGGACACCTTCGCGTCGAAGAGCGTGAAGACGCTGTCCGCGATCCGTCGCGCGACCTCCGCGGGATCGAGCGATTGAGAGACGACGCGGCTTACCTCGGCGAGCCGCTCCGCCACCCCTCTGCGCCGCTCGCTCTCCCTGAACAGGTCTGCGTTCCGGATCGCGACGGCGGCGTGGGCGGCGAAGAGCGACAGGAGCCGCAAGTCGTCCTTGGTGAAGACCCGGTCGGCCGCGGTCGCCACGACCAGGGCACCGACGATCTCCGGGCCCGCGACCAGGGGCACCCCGACCGCCGACTGGTGCCCTTCCTCTCGGAAGCGCTCCCGCTCCCAGCCGGGCACGGTGAAACGGACGTCCGCGAGCACATCCGGTGACCAGACCGCGCGGCCCTGTCGGACCGACAGCCCTGCGACGCCTACGCCCGATAGAAGTCTCTGGCCGATCCATTGCTCCCGCCATCCCGCGCCAGCGGTGGCGACGCAGGCGAGATCGTCCGTCGCGCGGTCCCGCTGGTAGAGGATCGACCGCCGACCCCCGAAGAGTCGGAGCACCGCGCTGACGATCCGGCCCGTTATCTGCTCGGGGTCGTGTCTCCCGCCGAGATCGTGCCCGATCTCGGCGATCTCGCTCATCGCCGCGTCAGCCCGCTTGCGTTCTGTAGCATCGCGCAAGATGACGACCAGAGGACCCCGCGGATCGTTGACGAGCTCGCACACGACATCGTAAGACCCGGCGAACTCGCGCACCAAGGCGCTCAGCGGCTTCCCGAGCACCCCGGCCGCCCCGTGGCCGAGGAGCCTCTCAGCGGTCGGATTGACGGAAAGGACCTTGCCTCCGGTATCGAGCGTGATGACGGCGTCCGCGATCTCGCCGTAGGCTTCCGCGGAAGTTGGCGATGACGGTTCGCCCGGCCCACCCGCACGGCGACGTCGCCTGCTCGCCGAGGGGCGCGGTGGTCCCCCCGGAGTCGAGCGAGCGGTCGGTTTTCTCGGTTTCACGCGACCCACCTCCCCCCGCGTGATCGTTGCCGCTTAGCAGAAACATGAAATCAGAGATCGCACAAGAGTTTTGGTGCCCTCTTGAGCGGGGCGCGCGCTGGCGCTCAGAGCGATGTGTCCAAAAACTCTCTCACGTACCTCACGAGCTCCGCTTGCTGGTTGCCAAAGAAATGATCTGCCCTCGGCGCCATGATCTGCCGCGATCGCCTTGCATCGTTGATCGAGGCGGCGCGGCGCTGCGCCCCCTTCAAGACAGACGGCAGATCGTTCTCGCCGTACAGGTCGAGCACCGGG
>Ga0209375_1003990_pt1 | contig 10132 bp, 7 predicted proteins | sample GraSoiAngelo_131_FD_185888 | JGI IMG/M metagenome (GOLD analysis project Ga0209375, IMG submission 185888) | Grasslands soil microbial communities from the Angelo Coastal Reserve, California, USA - 14_0929_02_30cm (SPAdes) (version 2) | ecosystem: Environmental > Terrestrial > Soil > Grasslands ...
CTCGATCCTCTGGTCGTACGGAGCCCGGGACGTCGCCGAGGACGGCAAGACCATCACGATCAACTCCAAGGCGACCGAGACCGTCGTCGACTACGTGCGGGCACTCTACAACGACGCGATGGATCCAGCCGTGCTCTCGTGGGACAACGCCTCCAACAACCAGTGGCTCAACTCCGGCAAAGGCTCCTGGATCCACAACCCGATCAGCCATTACGTGGTCGCCAAGGAAAAGCAGATGCCGGTGGCCAAGGTGACGGGGTTCCACTCGTCCCCGGCCGGACCGGGCGGGCGTCACACGGTCGGCGTGCCACGGAGCCTCGCCGCCTGGAAGTTCAGCAAGAACGTCGATCTCGCCAAGGAATTCTTGCGCTGGTTCTTCGAGCCCGCGCAGTATCACGAGTGGATCATGTCGGGCGACAACTACAACCACCCGGTGTGGCGCGACATGGAGAACCACGCCGTGTGGAACATCGACCCGAAGTACGAGCCGCTCAAGACCATCGCCCAGTACTCTCATCTCTACGGCTGGCCGGCGCCGCCCGACGAGCGCATCCAGCTCGTGACGAACAGCTACATCATCTCGAACATGTTCGCGAAGGTCGTCACGAACGCCAGCAAGCCCAAGGAGGCGATCCTCTGGGCCGAGACCGAGATCAAGCGGACGCTGGACAAGGCCTGAGCGCGTGGCGATCCCGCGCTTCGGCCTGAACCGCTTCGACGCCCGCTCCGTGGACGCCTTCGCCGCGGACGTGCGGCGCTGCGAGATGCTCGGGTGGGACGCCGCCTGGCAGCCCGACTCCCAGCTCCGGCGTCGCGACACCTACGTGCTGCTGGCGTCCGCCGCGCGAGCGACCGAGCGCATCACGCTCGGCACGCTGCTGGCGAATCCGATGAACCGGCACCCCACCGTCACCGCGTCGTCGATCGCGACGATCGACGAGCTGGCCCCGGGCCGTGTCGTGCTCGGCTGGGGCATCGGCGACACCGCCGTCCGCCTGGCCGGGCTCCGCCCGGCGCGCATCAAGGAGCTCGAGGAGAGCACGCGGCTGATGCGGTCGCTCCTCGACGGTCAGGACGTGGAGGTCGGGGCGGCGCGGCCCGCGCGGCTACCGCATCATCGGCCCGTCCCGATCTGGATCGCCGCGGGCGGCCCGCGCACGCTGCGGATGGCCGGCGCCGTGGCCGACGGCGTCTTCATCCGCGTGGGCACACATCGCACGAACATCGAACGGTCCATCGACGCCATCCGCGCGGGCGCCGCCGAGGCCGGACGCGATCCGTCGAAGGTTCGGGTCGGCGCCGTGTTCCACACCGTGTTCGTCGACGATCCGGGGCGCGCGCTGGTCATGGGCAAGTCCATGGCCGCCGGCTACTACGAGTACTCGCCGATGCTGTTCGACGGTCCGGGCCTGGCCTGGACGGGGCCGGATCCGGAGCGGCTCAAGCACGATCACAAGGTCTGGCCCGACTTCCACCACGCGACGGACCTGGTGGCCAGTGGCCGGGTCGTCGATTTCCTGCCCAAGACCGCCGCCGATGCGTTCTGTCTGCGCGGTGGCCCGGTGGAGATCATCGCGCAGCTCCTCGACGTGATCCGCTCGGCTCCGGTGACGTTCGATCACGTGGTCCTCCACCCGGTTCCCAACCCGACATTCCCGGACGATCCCGAGCGCGGTTACATGGCGCGCGTCGCGCGCGAGATCTTGCCCGCCGTGCGCTCGGCGCTCGGCGCCCCATCCACCTCTGAGAGACGGGACGTGACGCGATGAGCAAGGCACTCAACGGCATTCGTGTGCTGGATCTGACCCAGTTCGAGGCGGGGACGTCGTGCACGCAGATGCTCGCGTGGCTCGGCGCCGAGGTCATCAAGGTCGAGGAGCCTGGCCGAGGTGAGCCCGGACGGTACGGCCGGGCCGAGAAGCCGGGTGTCGACAGCAGCTACTTCATCCTGCTCAACTCGAACAAGAAGAGCGTGACGCTCAACCTGAAGCATCCGCAGGGCAAGGCCATGTTCTTCGAGATGGTCAAGCAGGCCGACGTGGTCGCCGAGAATCAGGCCCCGGGCGCGCTGGAGAAGAACGGCCTCGGCTACGACGCGCTCGCGAAGCTCAATCCGCGCTTGATCTACCTCTCGGTCAAGGGCTTCGGCACGTACGGCCCCTACGCCAGCTACAAGGCGTTTGACATGATCGCGCAGGCCACCGGCGGCGCCATGTGCGTGACCGGCTTCCCGGGCTCGCCCCCGCTCAAGCCGGGCCCGACCATCGGTGACTCCGGCACCGGGATCCACGCGGCGTTCGGCGTGATGGCCGCGCTGTGGCAGCGGCAAGCGTCGGGCGTGGGTCAGCGCGTCGAGGTGTCGATGCAGGATGCCGTGGCGAATCTCTGTCGCATCGCGATGCGGCTGGCGTACGCCGGCGGCGAGTTCGAGCCGCGCCGGGGCAACGAGATCGCCAACACGTCACCGTCGGGCATCTACCGGTGCAAGCCGGGCGGGCCCGACGACTACGCGTACATCTACGCCCAGCCCGTTCGCCCGCACATGTGGGACTCGTTGCTGCGCGTCATCGGCCGCGCGGATCTCGTCGGCAATCCGGAGTGGTCGGACCCGAAGTGGCGCGCCGCCCACAAGGACGAGGTCAACGCGCTCATCGAGCGCTGGACGACGACGCGGACCAAGCACGAGGTGATGAACGAGCTGGGCGCGGCCGGCGTGCCGACCGGCGCGTGCCTCACGCCGAACGAAGTGCTGTCCGACCCGCACCTGAAGGCCCGCGAGATGGTGCAGACGATCCAGCATCCTGGCTGGGGCGAGTTCACGCTGCCCGGCAACCCCGTGCAGCTCTCGAAGTCGAAGACCGAGATCCGGCCGGCGCCGCTCCTCGGCCAGCACAACGCCGAGATCTACGAGGAGTGGCTGAAGCTCGGCGCCGAGGAGCTGAAGAAGCTCAAGGTCGACGGCGTGATCTGACCGTCAGGGCGTCGTGCCGGGCAAATGCTCGTCGCGGGCGCCGGAGGTGCGCTGCCTGAAGTCCTCGGGCACGGCGCGTCCGGCGTTCACGAACGCGCGGCGGATGGCTTCCACGTTGGGGCTGAAGATCGTCTTGCGGTTCTCGCGCGCCCACTCGTTCGAGCCGCGCGGCGCTTCGCCCGAGCCCTGGAAGCGCGGCATCACGTAACGCGCGAACAGCTCGTAGCTCTTCAACGTCTGCTCGCGGTTCGCCCACTCGTGGGCGCGGAAGAGCACGCCGCCGAAGCCGCCATCGCTCAGCCGCCACAGGTGCTCGATGCCGCGCACCACGGTCTCCACCGAGCCGACGAGCGTCGTGCCCATCTTCACGCCCTCGGTCAACGGGTCGTCCGAGCGACCGGGCGGGCGGCCAAGTGTTTCCTCGAAATACGTGATGGTCTCGTGCCGCTCGGCACGCTTGACCTGACGCAGCGCTTCTTCATCGTCCTCGGCCACGTGGACGTTGACGACGAGCTTCCAGTTCTTCCGGTCCATCGTCTTGCCGTGCCGCGCGGCGGTCTCCTCGCCGATCTTCCACTGGTTGGCCAGGGCCTCGGGGCCGCCGGGTATCCCGGCGCCCAGTGACAGCACGCCGAGGCCGTGCCGGCCTGCGGCGATCACGCCGGACGGTGTCATCACGCTCGCCACGGCGATCGGGAAGTGGGGCTCGGTGTACGGCGTCAGGTGCAGTCGCGCCTGGCGCATCTCGAACCAGTCGGTCTTGAGCGTCACCGGCTCGGCGCCCTCGAGGAGCAGCATGATCGCGTCGAGCGCCTCGTCCATCCTCGGGCGCTGGGTCACCGGCTCGATCCCCATCATGTAGGCGTCGGACACGAGCGCGCCCGGGCCGCAGCCGAGCATGGCGCGGCCGCGTGTCATGTGGTCGAGCTGGACGAAGCGCTGGGCGACGAGGAAGGGATGGTGGTACGGCAGGCTCGTCACGCCCGAGCCGAGCATGATGTGCTTCGTGCGCTCGGCGGCGGCGGCGATGAAGATCTCGGGGGAGGCGATCAGCTCCCAGCCGGCCGAGTGGTGCTCGCCGATCCAGACTTCGTCGTAGCCGAGATAGTCGAGCCACTCGATCAGCTCCATGTCGCGGCCGAGCGCCAGCGTCGGGTTCTCGCCGAGGCGGTGGAACGGCGCGAGGAAGATTCCGAACTTCATCCCCTTGTGGGCCATGAAACCTCGTCTCCTAGTTGATCAGCCCGTAGAACTTGCCGGCGTTCTCGCAGGTGATCTTGGAGACGACGTCCGGGGGCAGGTGGCCGAATTGTTCGGCGATGTACTTCGACGACTGCGGCCAGACACCGTCGGGATGCGGGTAGTCGGAGCCCCACATCAGCGTCTCGACGCCAATGTCAGCGATGAGCTTGGTGCCGATCGGATCGAACTGGAACGTCGCCTTGCACTGACGGCGCCAGTATTCGCTGGGCCGCATCTTCAATCCGAGGTCGCGGAAGCGGTCCTCCCACTCGAAGTCCATCCGGTCGAGCGCGTACGGGATCCAGCCGATACCGCTCTCGCCGAACGAGATGCGGATGTTCGGGTAGCGCTCGAGGACGCCGGCGCCGATGACGGCGGCCAGGATGTTGACGAGGTTCATCTGGAAGCCGGCCACGCTGGTGAAGAATGCGGCACGCCGGGTCAGCCCGGTCTGGCGGTCCCGTACGCTCTGAGGCAGCGACGGGAACGTGTGGAAGTGGAGCGGGAGATTCACGTCGTTCACCGCGCGCCACAGCGGCTCCCACATCGGATGCCACATGGGCTCCATCTCCCACGAGCACGAGAGCTCGAGCCCGCGCAGCCCACGCTTGGCGACGCGGTACGCCTCGGCCACGGCAGCCTCGATGTCGCCGTAGGGCAGGCACGCGAGCCCGACCTGACGGTCGGGATGATGGCCGCAGAAGTCCACGAGCCAGTCGTTGTAGATCCTGAACATCTCCGGAGCCGCCTCGTGGTCGGCGAGCCGCGTGGCCGCGCCGAGGATACCGAACATGACCTCGGCGTCCACGCCGTCACGCTCCATGTCGGCAATCCTGAGCTCGGGATCGGCCGGGCGCCGAATGCCCTTGCGGCCGTCGGCGAAGAGGCCGGTGGACGCCATCACGTCCACGCGCTGGTTCTGCCCGGGCACGTACTTCTGCCCGGACGAGCCGAGGCCACCGACGAGGCCGAGGCCGGCGCCCTTCTTCGTGGTCCAGTAGGGCCCGTCGGGGCCTTCGACCACGTACGGCATCCGGTCCTTCATCGCGGACGAGGCGTTCGCCGTGAACAGGTCGGCGGGCAGCCAGGGAAAATCGATGTGGCAATCGGCGGAGATCCGACGGTAGCGCATCGTCTCCTCCCCCGTCAGCGCCGCGGGGCGCGAAGGACGCGACCGGGAAGCGCGCCGGTGTGCTCGCCGTGGTCCATCACCATCTCGCCGCCCACGATCACGTGGTGTACGCCGTCGGCGCGCTGGACGCGACGCGGCGACCCGTTCGGGCCGTCGCGCGTGATCTCGTCCTCCTTCACGCCGATGCGGGCGAGGTCGAAAACCATGAGGTCGGCCACCATACCCTCGCGTACGAGGCCGCGGTCGGGCAGGCCCATGATGCTGGCCGGCTGGAAGGTGAAGCGCCGGATGGCGTCCTCGAGCGTCAGGAGCTGGCGCTCGCGCACCCACTCGCCCAGCACGTAGCTCGACTCGCCCGCGGTGCAGAAGTTGGTGTTGAGGTGGGCGCCGGCGTCCGTCTGCGAAGGAATCGCGTGGCCCGTCTTCACGTACTCGGCCAGCTCGACGTCCTCTTCCCGTGAGCGCGACTGCAGGAGGAACTCGGTCTCGAGCCTCTCCTCGACGGCGAGGTCCAGGATCATGTCCGCCACGTGCTTGCCGTGAGACTCGGCCAGCTCGGTGAGCGTCCGTCCCACGAGCGCGCGGTTCTTCTCGAGGGCGACCTTGCTGACGATGATCGACTGCCACTTGATGAAGCGCCCGGGCACGCCGGGCCGGCGGCGCTGGCGCTCCCGCGCCATCTCGCGCAGCTCGGTGCGCTTCTCGGGATTGGTCAGCAGCGCCATCTTCTCGTCGAAGGGCTTGGCCATCACGACGTCCCACACGTCGAGGTTGGCGAAGAACGTCGTCTTCTTCAGCGTGAACCGCGGGTTGAAGGGGATCGCGCGAAGCAGGTTGTAGAGCTGGGCGCCGCCACGGGTGGCGTCTTCGACGAACGCGCGAGCGCTGGCGTCGAAGCCGAGGAAGAAGACGGGGCGGCCGCTCGCGCGGGCGACGTCGAGCAGGTGCTGGCGGTCGGCGTCGTCGGGCTGGCCGGCGCCGGGAGGAAGGATCTCGATGATCCCGCGATTGAACTCGCCGAGCGTGCGGCCGAGCGCCACGCGCTCGTCGTTGGCCGCGAGCCGCGTCGGGACCGGCTCGCCTTTCGGCCCGGCGTGAGTCGGCGAGACCGTCGTGCTCCAGCCCCAGGCCCCTTCTTCCAGGGCGACGCGCAGGAGGTCCTGCATCTGCGCGATCTCATCGGCGGTGGCCGGACGGTCCCAGGCCGCCTTGTCCATCACCGACAGGCGGAGGGGATTGTGGCCGACCAGCGGCATCATGTTGACGCCGAGTCCGATGTCGATCGCCTTCATGAACTGGTCGAAGCTCTCCCACGTCCAGGGCAGCACGGCGCTGAGCGACCGCACGGGCAGATCCTCGACGCAACAGAACGTGGCCAGCATCGCCTCACGGTGCTCGGGACGCAGCGGCGCCAGCGTCAGGCCGCAGTTGCCGGTCAGGACCGTGGTCACGCCGTGCCAGACGGAGGACGTGCAGAGCCGGTCCCAGAACGGCTGAACGTCGTAGTGGGTGTGGAGGTCGATGATGCCGGGAGCGACGAACAATCCCTCGGCATCGATCGTCCGGGTGGCCGCGCCGCGAACGCGGCCGATCTCCGCGATCGTTCCGTCCTGGATCGCGACATCGGCCTGGTAGCGCGAGAACCCGGTGCCGTCGACGATCATCCCGTTCCTGATCAGCAGGTCATAGGCCATACCATCCTCCGCCGCTCGTGCTTGGCCAGCGCCAGAATGATAACGTTGCGCGCGAGGGGAGTCCAACATGGCGTCTCACCAGGAACTCTTCAATCCGCTCCTGCCCGAGTTCCACGCCGACCCCTATCCCTTCTATCACCGCCTTCGCTCCAGCGCGCCCGTGTACCAGGCTCCGACCGGACTCTGGGTGCTCACCCGGTACGACGACGTCGTCATGGTCCTCCGCGACGGGCGCTTCGGGCGCGACGGGTTCGAGCAGCTGCTCGCCGCGGTCTACGGTGGCGACACGGAGGCAGGCCGCCTCCCCCGATCGATGCTGTTCCGCGACCCGCCCGATCACACACGCCTCCGCGCCCTCGTGAGCAAGGCGTTCACGCCGAAGGTCATCGAGAACATGCGGAGCCACATCCAGGACATCGTCAATCGCCTGCTCGACCGCGTGCAGGGTGCAGGACGGATGGACGTGATCGCGGATCTCGCCTATCCCCTGCCCGTCACGGTGATCTGCGAGATGCTCGGTGTACCGACCCAGGATCAGGGCGCCATCCGTCGTGGTCGGCCGACGTCGCCCAGAGCCTGGACGCCATCGGCCTGCCCACCGACGCCGAGATCGTGACACGTGGAAGAGCCGCGCGGCGCGAGCTCGGTGAGTATTTCCGAAGGCTGCTGCCCGAGCGCCGGCGGCAGCCGCGCGAAGATCTCTTGAGCTTGCTGATCGCGGCGGAGGAGCAGGGCGACAAGCTGACGGAAGGTGAGCTGCTGGCCACCTGCGTGCTGCTCTTCATCGCGGGCCACGAGACGACGGTGAATTTGATCGGCAACGGGCTGCTGGCCTTGCTCCGCAACCCGGCTGAGCTCGCGCGCCTCCGTACGGACTCGACGTTGCTTCAGAGCGCGGTCGAGGAGCTGCTGCGCTACGACAGCCCGGTGCAACGGACGGCGCGCATCACGAACACCGACGTCGTGATCGACGGCCAGACGATCGCGAAGGGCTCGACGGTCGTCGCCGCCATCGGCGCAGCCAATCGCGACCCGGCACACTTCACCGATCCGGACCGCCTGGACATCGGCCGTCGCGACAACCGCCACGTCGCGTTCGGCTTCGGCATCCACTTCTGCCTCGGCGCTCCGCTGGCGCGCGTGGAAGGACAGATCGCACTGGGGACGCTGCTTCGACGGATGCCCAACCTGGCACTCGCCGGGACCCCGACGTGGCGCGCGTCGTCCACGCTGCGCGGGCTCGAGACTCTCCCGGTCACCTTCTAGCGCGCCCAGAGCTACGCTAGGACGTCGGCGATGGAGATGGGGACCGCCGCGACGGCAAGCGGCGTGACTGACCCGCCGGGCTGGAGGGTCTGGACCGAGCCGTACGCCCATCCGCGTCGCGGCGGCTCGAGTGGGATCGGGTCGTGATGGACCTCTAAGACCCGCTCGACGAGATTGACGATCCAGTAGTCCGGGATACCCGCGCGCGCGTGGATAGACGCCTTTCGCCTCCGGTCGAACGCGAGACTGGTTTGCGAGACCTCGACAACCAGCACCGCTTCCGTGGGGGCCGCGCGGCGATAGTCGCGTGGAGATCCGTAGACGACCGAAACGTCCGGTTCGGGCCGCGATCGAAGGCCCAGAGCCAGCGGCGCGTGGGCGCGAACGAGCCAGCCCGTTCCGAACGCTGCTCTCAGCGCTGCGACGACGAGGTCGACGGCGGCAGCGTGAGGATCACCCTGGGGTTCCTTCACCACGAGCAGGCCATCGAGAAGTTCCAGCCGCTCGTCTTCGCGGAAGAGGCCCCGGTCGATCAAGCGCTCGTACTCGGAGCGCGTCCACCGCCGCGTGCGTACTCGCGTCGTGCTCATCGTCAACGAACAGGCTAGCCAGGCAGCGACATCACGTCAACGACGGAAGTCGGACACGCCCCGGGGCGGTAAAGCAGTTCTCCCGTCTCACGGCCGCTTGACCCGCACGTCCTCCAACGGCCCCGAGTACGCGAAGCTCCTGATCAAGTTGATGCCAGGCTCCTCGACGCGCGGGCCGACGCCCCAGATGAACGCCAGCTCGTAGATCGGGATGTGCGTCACGCGCTCGTGCAGGAGGCCCTGGATCTGATGGAGCAAGGCCTCGCGCTTCTTCGTGTCGGTCTCGCGCGCCTGGCGCTGGAAGAGATCCTCGACGTCGGGCATGACGCCGGCCGTGTAGATGCCGTTCTTGCTGACGTACGCCTCGAGCCGCGTGGCCGCGTTGCCGCCGGCGCCGGTGATGCCGACGATCAGGTTCTTGAGCTTCTTCTCGCGCCACGCCGTCGTCATGGCCGCGCGCTCCATCGTCCGGATCTTCGTCTTGATGCCGATGGTCTGGAGATACGCGGCCAGCGCTTCGCCCATCGAGAAGTACGGAGGCCACGGATAGAACTCCCCCGCGTCGAAGCCGTTGGGATAGCCGGCCTCGGCCATCAGCTTCCTGGCCTTCGCGGGGTCGTAGGGGTCCGGCTCGAACACACGCGAGAACTCGTAGGCGCGCGGGATGATGCCGCCGGTGGGCTTGGAGAAGCCGAGCGTCTCGGCCTGGTTGAGCGCCTGGCGGTCGATGGCGAGGCTCGCGGCCTGACGAACGCGCCGGTCGTGCCAGGGCGATTTCGGATCCCACTGATCGGGGAGATCGATCCAGAAGACGGCCGGTGACTGGTTCGGCGCCACGAGCTTGAATCCCGGCGTGCGCTGGATGTCCTCGGCCACCGGCCCGGTCAGGAGATACGCGATGTCGACCTCGCCCTTCTTCAGCGCGGCGGCGCGCGTCGTCTCCTCGGGCAGGCTGCGATAGATGAGGCGCTTGATGTTGGGCACCTTGCGCCAGTAGTGCTCGTTCGCCTCCATCACCAGCTCGACGCCCGGCGTGAAGCTCACGAACTTGTACGGCCCCGCGCCGATCGGCGCCTTCTTGAAGCCGTCGTCGCCCACCTTCTCGACGTAGGCCTTGGGCACGATCCAGCCGGCGCCGGTCGCTGACGTTCCGTAGAAGGTCATGAAGTCAGGCCACGGTTCCCTGAGATGGAAGCGCACGCGCCCGGGATCCACGATCTGGACTTCACGTACGCGC
>Ga0209375_1003991_pt1 | contig 10131 bp, 19 predicted proteins | sample GraSoiAngelo_131_FD_185888 | JGI IMG/M metagenome (GOLD analysis project Ga0209375, IMG submission 185888) | Grasslands soil microbial communities from the Angelo Coastal Reserve, California, USA - 14_0929_02_30cm (SPAdes) (version 2) | ecosystem: Environmental > Terrestrial > Soil > Grasslands ...
CACATCGGCGCAACGGTGGCGACGACGACGAGCACAGCGAATGTCGATCTGGTGAAAAGTCTCGGCGCGGATATCGTTATCGACTACAAGAAAGCGGATTTCGAGAAGGTCCTGAGCGGCTATGACGTCGTCCTGAACACTCTGGGCAAGGACACGCTCGAAAAGTCCCTCAAAGTGCTGAAGCCCGGCGGCAAGCTCATCTCCATCTCCGGTCCGCCGGATGTCGCGTTTGCTAAGCAGAACGGGTCGAACTGGTTCTTGCAACAAGTCATGCGCCTTGTGAGCTTCGGCATCCGGAAGAGGGCCAAGCACCACGGCGTCAGCTACTCGTTTGTTTTCATGCGAGCGAACGGCGAGCAGTTGAGCAAGATCACATCCCTCATTGAATCTGGCATTATCCGGCAGGTCATGGATCGGATCTTCCCGTTCGAAGCCACCAAAGAGGCTTGGGCGTACCTCGAAACGGGGCGTGCCAAAGGCAAGGTCGTCATCAAGGTGAGTTAGGATCGCGGACACACGCACGAGCCTTCTTCTATGACACGTGATATGCGCGCTTCAGCACTCCGAAGTTGGCGAGCCTCGACACTTGTCCTAGCGGTCCTGGCCGGCTGCCGCGGCTACCTGACCGACACGGTGGACTCCCACACATGTCCCCAAACCTACGAGTTCGGCAACTACGGCTGTGCGGCCGTCGAGGGGCAAGTCCTTGGAGCTCGCAGCCAGCCCCTGGCCGGCATCTCGGTTGGGCCGCGCCCGAGTGCCGACGGCGGGCAGTTCAACTCGCCGTATGGGCTCACCGACGGCAATGGGAGGTTCCGGTTGCAGCTCACGCGCTACGCGAACGCCCCCTCGGAGAGCGCGTCGGTGTGGATCCGAGCCACCGTGATCCCACCACCCACCGAGCGAGTGGCGACAATCTTTGACAGTGTTCTCGTGCGCCTTCGAGTTGTTCCGGTCGGCCAGGTACCAGACACCGCCCACGTGGCGATCGTTCTGCCGGTGCCCTGACGCGTGGGACTCACTCCGGCGGTGCCGAACCCGCGCTTGAAGCTGACGGCGCGATCACCAACGTTGGTCCGTGAATGTTTCGGGCGCCGCAGCTTCGGCGCGCCCCGTTAGGAAGCACTCTCCGGGCTCGGTGCCCGGACACAGGCGGTACTTATGAGGCGCTTCGTTCCCATCATCATGTTCCTCGTCGTTCAGACTCCTTCGGAACCATGCGCGAGCGTGCCGGCGGCCACCCCCAGCGCGCAGAGCACTTCCTGCCAGAACGTCACCGGCCACGTTGACGGGCAGATCATCGGCCCTGCGGCGGCATGCGGTGGCGGGCTCGCTGAGGTAGGCACGTTCACCGGCGCCGGCGGCGGAACCTTCCTCGCCTGTATCACTGCCTTGGAACAAATGGGCAATGGCAGTCTGCGATTTGAGCTGATGCATACGTATACGACCAACTCGGGTGCTACTTTCACAACCACTGATCGCGTTGTGGAGTATCATGGTCGAATCTGTACGCCCTGACCCTCGTGCGGGTTCGCGTGGTACCGGAGTGCGCGATGCGGGCGGTTGCGACTACCATCCTGGATCGTGCAGCCTAACCCGCGGTTGAGGCTGTCAGTGAGATCCCCCGGCTTCTATCGGAGGCACCATGGCTGAAAGGAAGCCTGCAAAGAAGGACACGCAGAAGTCGGCCAGGCGCACCACTGCGATCAACAAGAAGTTCAAGGGATTCACGGACGAGGAACGAGCCGCGATGAAGGAGCGCGTCCAAGAGCTGAAGGCGGACACGGCGGAGGGGGAGAGCGCCGTGCTCGCGAAGATCGCCGCGATGCCGGAACCAGATCGCGCGCTGGCCAAGCGGCTCCATGCGATCGTCAAAGCCAGCGCGCCAGCCCTCTCGCCGACAACCTGGTACGGGATGCCCGCGTATGCCAAGGACGGCAAGGTCGTCTGCTACTTCCAAAACGCGCAGAAGTTCAAATCGAGGTACGCGACGCTCGGCTTCAGCGACAAGGCGAACCTCGACGAAGGCGCCCTGTGGCCGGTCGCCTTCGCGTTGAAGGGGTTGACGGCCACCGAAGCGCCAAGGATCAGCGCGCTCGTGAGGAAAGCGGTGAGCTGAGGACGGCCCACTCAACCCCAAGCCCTGGAACCACGAAACAGGAGAACCGCATGCTACTTATTCGCGAGATCATGTATTGCAAGCCTGGTAAGGTGCGCCCGATGGTTGAGAAGTTCTTGGCCATGGCCAAGCTCAGCGCAAAGGTCGGCATGCCGAAGATGCGCGTGATGACCGACTACTGTGCGGAGCGGTACTGGACGCTCGTCGCCGAAATGGAAGTCGCGAGCATGGACGATTTCGAGCGTATGATGCAAGGTGGCGGGCAGAACCGTGACGAGATGAAGGAACTCGAGAACATCATGAAGGACTATCACGATTTCGTGGAATCCGGTCGGCGCGAGATCTATAAGATCGAAGGCGGGGCCGCCTAACAAAATGAAACCACTGGCCATCCTGCCCGCGCTGACCATGCAGCTCGCCGCTCAGCTTACACGCGCCTCGAAGGGCACGAGGAAGGGACCGCGGTGTTCGCGCCGGCGGCGGCGCGTTTGGTCTCGCGCGTCCGGCGCGGACACCTCGACGGTGAGCAGGTGCTACGGGGTGAAGGCCGGGAAGTGACAGTGCCAATGCGCTACGAATACTCAAGCAGCCTCATCGGGCTGCGGTGACTCGTGGCGCCTAACCAGCGCTTGAAGTTGCCGGCGCGCGTAGGCGGCGGGAGGGCGCACGCACCTTATTCAAAAGCTTGAACGGACTCGGGACGAGACGCTGCAGTGCTTCTCGCTCAACCGTGGGGACCTGGCGCGCACCTACGCGCCAGGCAAGTGGTCCGTCGGCTATATCCTGCACCACCTCTCCGATAGCGAGACCGTCTTCTTTGATCGCATCCGTCGAGTGCTCAGTGAGCCGCGTCCGGTGCTATGGGTGATGGATCAGGATGCATGGGCTCGGGGGCTCGACTATGCGCGCGTGCCGCTAGAGATCTCCCGGCGCGTATATGAATCGGTGCGCAACGCCATCATCTATTATGCTGGCGGGCACTATGAGCGCAGCGGCCATCTCGAGTTCGTGCATAGCGTAGACGGCGTGCGCACGTTGCGGGAGGAATTCGATAAGGTCGCCGCTCATAACGAACATCACCTGAGTCAAGTCCGGCTGGCGCTTGGGCGTCCCGCCGCTTAACCCGCGCCCTGAAGGTGACGGGGCCCGGCGTCGCTGGTGGCCGAGGTTACTCGCTCTCGGTCTCGTCCTCCTCGTCTCCGTCTGGATCGCCTTGGGCGGCTATGAGAACCTCACGAAGCCCAATCCGAGATGGAAGCTCCCGAACGGGGATACGATCGAGGTGCTCACGTTCAAGCATTGGAGGGACTACAGTGTCACTCTACAAGGCAAGACAGCGGTAGCCGAGTATCTCTGGCTTCAATTCCGAAGCACCCTGTCTGACCAGGCCCGAGACAGCAGCGACGTGATGGCCGCCGCAACCGTCTTATGTCCTTATGCGGATAGTAACAACATCCGGCGCATGAAGATTGAGCCGACTCGAACAGCTCTGCTCGGCCTCCTCACCTATTCGCGACCCCACTGGTTCGAAACCACCCCTGGGGGATCATGTCAAGAACTCCTGGCGCACAACTGATCGGGTTGGCGCCTGAACCAGCGCTTGAAGCTGCCGGCAGCTTAGGCGCGTCCCGTTCGGCAGCGCGTTCTTGGATGCGATCCGGCAGCCCCGTTGTGTGCGGCCCGCTCCTGATCCTCCTGGTCACCAGCGCATGCGGGGCTGGCTGGCATCACGCCGCCACCGTCGCACCCGGCCTCCTTCCCGCTCGTCAGCAGGTCCAAGTCTGGCAGCATGGGACGGTGTCGCGCTGGCATGCAGTGCGAATCACGACGGACTCGCTGAGCGGGATTCCCTTCTTTCAGCCCCTCAGCTGTGACACGTGTCGCGTCTCCCTGCCACGGCCAGCAGTGGATTCGGTCCGGCTGGGAAACCCAGTGGCTGGATTCTGGAAGAGTGTCGGGCTGATAGGAGCTGGGATGGTTGGTCTCGGCGTAGTAATCTGCTGGCACGGCTGTGCGCTTGACTAGGTTCGGCGCGCGTCTCTCTGGTGCTCCCTAACCAGCGCTTGAAGCTGGCGGCGCCTGGCGTCGAAGGTAGAATTCCACTTGTGATCATTCCCGGCAGCGCCGCAGGAGCGACGACGATGGAGAGAGCCATACCGATTCTGCCCGCAGACGATCTCCGCGTTGCCAAGGAGTTCTACGTCAATCGGCTGGGTTTCAACCTCCGTTTTGAAGCCACGGAGGATGGTACCACTGGTCTCTTGGGCGTAGATCGCGGGACCATCTCCCTCACGCTTGATTGCCCGATGTCCGGTCATGGCAGAGAGGCGTGCGTCTCTCTCCAGGTGGAAAACGCCGATGCGTACTACGATGAATGGCGAGATCGAGTGGAGATTCGACGCCCGCCGACGAACGAGCCGTGGGGTGCGCGGACGTTCGACGTAATCGATCCCTTCGGAAATACGATCTTCGTGATGGGCCCTGTGAGATAAGCTCAGATGTCCACCAAGCCATGAGATCACGGTTCGCTGCGCTCACGCTCCCAGGCGTCCTGGCTGCTTGTGCCACGGCTGCCCCGGCGCCGGCGAATTACGTTGTGGCCTATGAGCTGACCGCCAACTTTGGGGCTCCCTTCGACTCCGTCAAATACGACGATGGCCACGGAAGTCTCATCAAGGTGAATGCGCCGAGCAGCGAGTGGTTGGTCGCCGTGTCCGTCGTGACGGGCGGCTCGGTCGAAGCGCACGCTTGGGGAGTGGCCTCAGTCGGTGGTCAGTCCGTGAAGCTCAAAGCGACGTGGACCTTGTCTGGAGTCAGCTCCAGCTCGGACAGCAGTGGGACCACCGCTTCCGCTCCCGGCGCTTTCGCGCTCGATGTTGCCAAACGTCAGCTCTAGGCGTGAGACCCGGTAGGACGCTACCAATCGGGAGCGACGTGCCTTGATGAGAAGCGCTTCAACCCTCGCGCTAACCGTCCTCGTTTTCGGCTCACCGGTGCTCCTGAGCGCGCAGGCGCGGAAGCCTGTGGACCCCGCCGCGACCGAGGTCTCAGTCGGTGGCGCTCGGATCGAGCTCAAGACCTCTGCCTGGCTCAACCTGCAACCGGGCCCGTCCGACCTGCACGATACGGCACCCGGGGCTCCGCTTCGCGTCACGGCTCGTGTCCGGTCGATGACCGGTACCCACTTGCCGCCTGGGTTTCAAGTCGATAGCGCGATAGTCTCTTGGGGTCACCGGTCGTGGGCAGTTGCAGTGGTGCCCGACATGGTTACTGACACGGCCATCGCGTTCCGTCTGTGGGGCGGACCCGTGTGGCTGCTCAAGGCTGACAGCCTGGATATCATCGTGCGCACGCACGCACCCGGGCGACGACACCAATACCTCAGGGCCCCTCGGGTCCTTCTCGAACGGGCGTACTGAGTGGAGCAGCCGCCTTTGGAAGACTTCGACCTTCCCCCTCCGCCGCCGACTCCCGATTCCATCACCCGGGAGTTCCTGGCGCGAACGCCTGACGATGCCCTCGAAGAGTCGCTTTTCGCCTACGTCTTGTCGCTCGTGAAGGATGACATTTCGTATGACAGCCCGATCCTCCGAGCTCTGCCCGAAGGCCTGCGCGCTCATTTCGTCGTCTCGGTGCTCGATGCAGAAGTGTGTAACGGTGGGTTCGCTCAATTCTTCTTTAACTCGTCGGGGCAGGTGGGTCCCTCAAGCGCCGAGGCGTTCGCATTCTTCGGACTCCCGCTGGTCGCCGACATAGTCGAGGAAGCCATGCAGATCCACGTCCACCGCGCCCCTCGTCTTGACGGCGCGCGCGATCAGGGCACCATCGAGGCATTCATGAAGACGTACCAAGACGACCCCTTCAGGTCAGTCAGCGAGCGCTATTTGGCCCTGAGCGACGAGATACGGAGCGCCAGGATTCGACACATACGTGCGCACCCCGAGCTGTTTGTACATCCGACAGGCGGCACCGCCTAACCAGGGGCCACCGTGCCTACACCTATCTCGCACGCCGCTGTCGGCTTTGCCATCGCTGCCTGGACCCAGCAGAGACTGCCCACGCGCCGTGTGTGCATCGTCGCCGCGGCGTGCGCGGCACTGCCAGACATCGATGCGATCGGGTGGCCGCTGCATGTTTCCAGCGCCTCACTCTTCAGCCATCGCGCCATCACGCATTCCCTCACCTTCGCGCTCGTAGGCGCCGCGGTGGCCACCATCGTCTTCTTTCGTGGCAACCAGTGGACCCAGGGACGTGGGCGGATCGCCCTCACTCTTGGCCTCGCGCTCGTCTCCCACGCCTGTCTCGACGCGCTCTCGACGTACTCGGTTGGCGTGGAGTTTTTCGCCCCGTTCTCCCAGCAGCGATTTCGCTTCCCATGGACCCCGCTGGGCCCTCCGAGCGGGGGGGTCCTGGGCCAGCTCGCTCAGGAGGCTGTCGTTATCCTGCTGCCCGCAGTGCTGGTCGGCTGGCTCGGCATCAAGGTCCGCCGCCGGAGCGTCCCGTCGAGGGCTGCCGCAGGTGACTGACCCTGCTGCCGCGTCACCCGTGACCTGGCAGTCGTACCAGGAACCCCTGCGCGTCACACTGGTACGGACCGGGCTCGTCGGGCTGCTGGTGGGGCTCATCGCGGCACGCGTCCAAGGTCAGCGCGGATCCTGGCCACAATGGACCGCGTTCGCATTGTGGTTCTCCTTCGGCGGCCATTGGGTGGAGCTCTTTTTCCTCAATTGGTGCCGTCCCCGCCTTGGCCCGGCGCGAAGGGCGCAGATCACCGGACGCCTGCTCACGTGGCTCGTTGGTGGCACGTTGTTAATGATAGGGGCCCGCATCACGGCATTGTCCCTCAGCGCGCAGGCGCTGCGCCTGCCGCCGTGGTGGCTGGGGGGCCCCGTTTTCCTTGTCCTCGAGCTCCTGGTGCACGCGCTGCCCCAACTCCGCGGGCAGCCGAACTTTTACAACGGACTGCGGTGAGGGCGTGCCACGGAGCCAGCACTTGAAGCCGGCGGCGCGCCTAGATTGTAGATGAAGGAGGAACGAGGAGGTTAGATGGCACTCGTCCTGGTCGTCCCGCTGTTCATCCTGGCCCTCATCATGGGCGTACAAAGCTGGCTGTGGAGGGTCGTGTTCGCCGCCCTCGCTCTGGTCGCGTGGAGATTTCTCGGGCCGGCCTGGATCGCAGTCCCAGTGGCATTGACTCTCGGGATCTGGCTCAAGAATTCCTTGTATAGAATCACCGGCTCCAAAGTCTGAGGGCACATGCGACCCCTCCCGTTCGTGTGGCCCTACTGGCTGCTCTTCTGGACGGCCTTCATTTGGGCGTTCTCACCTGAATACCAGATCGTTCGGAAAGCGCGGAAGCCCGCTACCCACTCCGATTCACCTGACGCCGGCTCCTTTCGCGTCATCGTCTTTGGGATGGGGGCGGCCAGCACCATCGCGTTTCCGCTCGCGTGGGTGCCCTTCCTGCGCCTGCCTGCTGCCTGGCAGCCCGTCCTCTTCGGCATCGGCGTCGCCACGCTAATCGCCGGAAGCGTTCTCCGTCGCCACTGCTGGCGGGTGTTGGGCACCTCCTTCACGGGCGACGTCCGTGCCCACGCGGACCAACCCATCGTTACGACAGGCGCCTACGCCGTGGTCCGCCATCCTTCCTACAGCGCCGGGATTCTGATGAACACCGGCATCGGGCTGGCGCTGGGCAGCTGGGCCAGTACCGCCCTGCTCGCTCTCGTATCCTTCGCGGCCTATAGCTACCGGATTGCCGTCGAGGAACGCGCCCTCCTCGAAATCGTTGGGGAGCCGTACCGGGAGTTCATGAGAACGCGGCGGCGTCTCATTCCGTATGTTTACTAGCACCGCGGCGGACTCACCCAGCGCTTGAGGCTGTCGGCGCGCGCACATTGGGGAAGGCCACATGGAACCTGCTGTGTTTCTTGCCGCACTCCTGATCTTCCTGGGGATCCCCGCGATCGCGGTGATCACGATCGCCCGGCTGCGTGCGAATCGGCCACAATCACCTTCCGCCGATATGACGGCGCGGCTCGAGGCCGTTGAAAACGGTCTCCAGGACCTCCAACAGGAGCTGGCCGCAACCCAGGAGCGACTCGATTTCGCAGAACGGTTACTCAGCAAGGCGCGGGAAGAGCGGCGCATTGGCAGCTAGAGGCAAGGGGGAACCATGGTGCAGGTGAGCTATCCGGCCGTCCTCGTGGCGGCCATCCTCGTCTTCGTGCTGGGCTGGCTCTGGTACAGTCCCTTGTTGTTCTACAAGCCGTGGATGCGGCTGCGCGGCATGGACCCCGTCGCGGCGATGGCCGGCGCGAAAATGCCCGCGGGGAAGCTCGTCAGACACCGCCTCCAAGTCGTCAACGATCAAACTGATAGGATCGCGCCATGACCTTTAAGCCCGCCGTTTGGTATCCGATCGCCGTCGCGCTGAGCGTGTTCAACTTCATCGCCATCGGGTTCACGGCCGGGCCGGGCCAGCCGTTGCATGCCGGGATTCACGCGGCGCTCGGACTGGGGTTCGGGTTCTGGGCCCAGCGTCTGCGCCCCGGCCCCGGCGGCGGGAGCGAAATCCAGGCTCGCCTCGAGACGCTCGAGCTCGAAGTGAGCAGGCTGCGGCAGGAGGTGAGCGAGGCGCAGGAGCGCCTGGACTTCGCCGAACGGCTGCTGGCGCAGGGACGGGACCCGCGCCACCTGGGCCCGCAGCGCTAGGGTGTACACGCGCGACGGCGCCTCGGCGACGGGCAGCCAGGCGCCACTGTCAGACGAGTCGCGTCCGGATCTTGATCTCCGAGGTGAGCGTGCGGTGGACGGGACACCGATCCGCAATCTCCCGCAACCGGCTCCGTTGGTCCTCCGACAGCGTACCGATCAGGGAGATCTCGCGCTCGATGACATCCAGCATTCCCTGCTTCGTCTCACAGTCCGCGCAATCCTCAGCGTGCACCCGCGAATGCCGGAGACGCACGGCCACTTCACCCAGCGGCCAGCGGTTCCTTCGCGCATACAGCGCGATGGTCATCGACGTTCACGCCCCGAGGCCGGCCAGGAGGAGATCGTACGGACCGGGTCCGGTATCGGTGCCGCCGTCGGCGACCGGCTCGTCCGCCACCAGGCGATGGCGACCGGCTCGGATCTCCTGCGCAAACCCGGCGGCGCTGCCGCGCACCAGCACCACGCCCGCGTCAAGGGTCTCGTCCATCGGAATGCTCCGCGTTAGGGACGCCTGGAGCATACCCGGCGGGGCGGGGTGGCGCCGCAGCGCGCGACTCCTCCTCCTGCTGCTGTGCGCCTGCCACGAACCCACGTGGCCCATCATCCCGCCACCCCCGGCGGCCCAGGTCGGCCGCTGGTCCGCCTATTTGCCGACGCCGATCGTGCAGCTGCACCTCCACCTGCTGCCCACCGGCAAGGTGCTGAGCTGGGGAAAATTCGGGGACGCCCAGGTGTGGGATCCGGCCACCGGCGTGTTCACGGCGGTGCCCGCCCCATCGCGGGTGTTCTGCGCCGGCCACGACTTTCTCCCAGACGGCCGCTTGCTCGTGGCGGGCGGGCATATCAGCGACCTCCACGGGTTGCCCAACACCAACGTGTTTGATCCTGCGACCAACACCTGGCAGGCCCTGCCGCCGATGGCGGCGGGGCGGTGGTATCCCACCAACACCACCCTGCCGGACGGCGAGGTCGTGACGATCGGGGGCACCGACACGGCCGGGGCCGACGTCACGATCCCTGAGGTGTGGAACGGCACCGCGTGGCGCCAGCTGACGACGGCGGCCCTCGCGCTGCCGCTCTATCCCCGCACGTTCGTAGCTCCCGACGGTCGCATCTTCTACGCCGGCGAGCTGCAGCAGTCGCTCTACCTCGACGTCTCCGGCACGGGCCAGTGGACCGCCGGCCCGATGCGCCAATTCGGGAGACGGGACTACGGATCCGCCGTGATGTACGAGCCGGGCAAAATCCTCTACGCGGGCGGCGGCGATCCGCCAACCAGTACCGCGGAGATCATA
>Ga0209375_1003997_pt1 | contig 10119 bp, 9 predicted proteins | sample GraSoiAngelo_131_FD_185888 | JGI IMG/M metagenome (GOLD analysis project Ga0209375, IMG submission 185888) | Grasslands soil microbial communities from the Angelo Coastal Reserve, California, USA - 14_0929_02_30cm (SPAdes) (version 2) | ecosystem: Environmental > Terrestrial > Soil > Grasslands ...
AGTGATGCCCCACCTCCGGCGCGAGCTCGACCGGCCGGGCGCGGCGGCCGCGGCCGCCTCCGTCGCATGACGCCCGAGCGGCGAACCGTCGCGCTGGACGGGAGGGGAGTGCGGCTCCTGGTGGGCGGGAGCGGCCCCCCGCTCCTCTACCTGCACAGCCTGGGCGGCGACGTGGAGTGGCTCGAGGCGCACGATCAGCTCGCGCGACGCTTCACGGTCCACCTGCCGGCGCATCCGGGTTTTGCCGAGTCGACCGGTGTCGAGGACGTCGACGGAATGTTCGACTACGTGCTGCACTACGTCGATCTGCTCGGCGCGCTCCGGCTCCCCGCGCTGCCCGTGGTCGGCACCTCGCTCGGTGGCTGGATCGGGGCGGAGCTGGCCGCCCTCTACCCCGAGCGCGTGGCGCGCCTCGTGCTGGTCGACGCGGTCGGCCTCTGGATCGACGCGGCGCCCATCGGCGAGCTCTTCGGCTCGACCCCGCCCGAGCTGGCCCGGATGATCTTCCACGACCAGCAGCACCCGATCGCTCAGATGATGCACGCCATGACGAACCTGAGCGAGGTGCCGGAGGACTTCGCCTACGCCCAGCTGAAGGCGCTGGAGGCGGCGGCGCGCGTCGGCTGGAACCCGTACCTGCACGACCCGAAGCTCGAGCGGCGGCTCGGTCGCGTCACGGCGCCGACCCTCGTCCTCTGGGGGCGGCAGGACGGCCTCGTGCCGCTCGTCTACGGCGAGCGCTACCGCGACCGCATCCCGGGCGCGCGCCTCGAGGTGATCGAGCGCTGCGGCCACCTGCCGCCGATCGAGCGGCCGGCGGATTTCGCCGCCCGCACGCTCGACTTCCTCTCCGCCTGACCGCCCGCGCCGAGCGAACGCTACAACAACGTCCCTCGCAGGATGAAGCTCGCGACCGAGAAGTAGATCACCAGCCCGCTCACGTCGACCAGCGTGGCGACGAAGGGCGCGGAGGCGCTGGCGGGGTCGAAGCCGATCCGGCGCAGGACGAGCGGCAGCATCGAGCCGGCGATCGTCCCCCAGGTGACGACGCCGATCAGGCTCGCCGCCACGGTGAGCGCGATGGGCACGTAGTGGTCGCCGTAGGTGTGGAACAGGAGCTGCCAGACGAGGATGCGCGCCAGGCCGATCGAGGCGAGGATCGCGCCCAACCACATCCCGGCGCCGATCTCGCGGCGCACGACGCGCCACCAGTCGCGCAGCTTCACCTCGCCGAGGGCGAGCGCGCGCACCACCAGCGTCGAGGCCTGCGAGCCCGAGTTGCCGCCGCTCGAGATGATGAGCGGCACGAAGAGCGCCAGGACCACGGCGCGTGCGATCTCGCGCTCGTAGAACCCCATTGCGGTGGCGGTCAGCATCTCGCCCACGAACAGGATGGCGAGCCAGCCGGCGCGCTTGCGCACCATGCTCGCGAAGCCGATCTCGAGGTAGGGCGCGTCGAGGGCCTCCATGCCGCCGATCTTCTGGATGTCCTCGGTGGCCTCCTCCTGGACGACGTCGACGATGTCGTCGACCGTGACGATGCCCTTCACGTGCCGCTCGGCGTCGATGACCGGGATGGCGAGGAAGTCGTGCTCGGCGAACAGGCGCGAGAGCGCCTCCTGGTCCATGCTCTCGGGGGCGGTGACGACCTCGGTGTGCATGATGTCGCGCACCTTCTTCTCGGGCGGCGCGGCGAACAGGTCGCGGAACGACACCACGCCGAGCAGGCGCTGCTCGGCGTCGAGCACGTACATGTAGTAGATGGTCTCCAGGCGCTCGCGCGCCTGGCGGCGGAGGTAGGTGATCGCCTCGTCGACGCTCATGTCGGGGCGCAGGCGCGCGTAGCGCGGGTTCATGAGCCCGCCCGCGTCGTCCTCGGCGTAGGCGAGGAGGGCCGCCACCTCCTTGCGCGTCGGGTCGTCGAGGAGGGCGAGCAGCCCCTCGCGCTCCGCCTCGGGCGCCGCCTGCACGACGTCGGCCGCGTCGTCGGGCGGGAGCAGCCGCATCCACGAGCGCCGCTCGCCGGGCGACGTCTCGAGGATCAGCTCCGCCTGGTCGCGGGCGGGCAGCGACAGCAGCAGGTCCTCGGCCTCGGCGTGGGGCAGGAGCCGCAGACCCTCCAGGCGCTCCTCGGCGGAGAGCACCGGCCACGCGTCCGCCAGCTCGGAGGCGAGGAGGCCCCGCTCGCGCGCCCGCGCGACGGCGGCCGGCGTCATGAGCCTCCTCTTGCTGGACGGGGCACGCTCGCGACCTCCTCACCACCCGGGGCGGGAGGGGTGCTGCCAGCCGCGCGCCCGGGCGGTCCTACGGTTCGTATGGACGGCTTTGGCCGTCGCTGCTCATGCCTCGCTCGTGGTTACCGCAACCGCGCGAGTTCGTCCAGCGTCGATTCATCTGGGGGCCCGTCCAGTGCTCGCCCGCTTCGCGGGCTCCGCGCTTCCGATGCCCCCAGACCCCGTCGGCCAGCTCGGCGCCTCTCGGCGCCGGCCTCCTCTCCTAGCCTGCCCCGAAGAAGACGGTGACGGCCAGGTAGAGGCTGAGGCCGCTCGTGACGATGACGGTCACCCACGCGGCGGCGTTCATCGCGGTCCCGTTGGTGTGCTGCCCCATGAGATCGCGGCGGTTGATGAGGAGCAGCATGAAGACGAGGACCACCGGCAGCAGCACCCCGTTCGCCACCTGCGAGAGGTACATGACCGGGATGAGCGGGATGCCGGGCACCAGGATGATCGCGGCGCCGAGCGCGATGAGCCCGGTGTAGAGCGCGTAGAAGTGGGGGGCCTCGCGCATGCGCTTGCTGACGCCCGCCTCCCAGCCGAGCGCCTCGCACACCGAGTACGCGGTCGCGAGCGGCAGGACGGAGGCGGAGAAGAGCGAGGCGTTGAACAGCCCGAAGGCGAAGAGGCCGGCGCAGTAGGCGCCCGCGAGCGGGCGGAGGGCCTGCGCCGCGTCGCCGGCCGTCTCGATCGCGACGCCGCCCGCGTGCAGGGTCGCGGCGCACGCGACGATGATGAAGAAGGCGACCACGTCGGTGAAGATGCAGCCGCTCACCACGTCGAGGCGCGAGTAGGGGTAGTCCTCGACCCGGACGCCCTTCTCGACGATCGCCGCCTGCTGGTAGAACTGCATCCACGGCGCGATGGTCGTGCCCACGAGCCCGACCAGCATGGTCACGTACGCGGCGTCGACCCGTGTCCGCGGCGCCATTGATTCGTGGAGCACGCTGGCCCATCCAGGCTGTGCGAGCACTCCGGAGGCGACGTAGGCGAGGTAGAAGACGCATGCCAGCAGGAAGACCTTCTCGACCCGCCGGTAGCTCCCGTAGACCACGAGCCACCACACGAAGGCGGCGGCCAGCGGCACGCTCAGGTAGCGCGATACCCCGAAGATCTCGAGGCTCGCCGCCACGCCCGCGAACTCGGCCACCGTGTTGCCCAGGTCGGCGAGCAGCAGCAGGACCATGGTGTAGAAGGTGAGCCGCACCCCGAAGTTCTCGCGGATCAGATCGGCGAGGCCCTTGCCGGTGACGGCGCCCATGCGGGCGCACATCTCCTGCACGACCACGAGCGCGACCGTGATCGGCAGGAGCGTCCACACCAGCCCGTAGCCGTAGCGCGCGCCGGCGAGCGAATAGGTCGTGATCCCGCCCGCGTCGTTGTCGACGTTGGCGGTGATGATGCCGGGGCCCATGACGGCCAGGAAGCGGAGCACGCTCTGCCGGCGGCCGCCGGCGCGCGCGCTCAGGGGGCGTGGGCGAGCTTCCACTTCCATGCGCGCGTCGTCATGTGGGTGAGCACGTCGTCTACGGTGACGACGCCGAGGAGCTTGCCCTGAGCGTCGAGGACCGGAACGGCGAGCAGGTTGTACTTCTCGGTGATCTCGGCCACGCGCTCGGGGGTGTCGTCGGGTCGGACCGACACGGGGTCGCGCCGCATGATCTCCTCGAGGCGGGCGGCGGGGTCGAAGAGGAGGAGATGGCGGATGGTGACCACGCCCTGCAGGCGGGCCGCGGGGTCGACCAGGTAGATGTAGTAGATGAGCTCGACCTCGCGCGCGAGCCCGCGCAGCCGCTCGAGCGCCTCGGCGGCGGTCAGGTGGGACGGCAGGGTGACGAACTCGGTGGTCATCATGCCGCCCGCGGTGTCGGGCTCGTAGCGCAGGAGCTGCTGCACCTCCGCGGCCTCGGCGCGCTCCATCTTCTCGAGCAGGAGCTCCGACTGAGGCTGGGGGAGCGCGGCGAGGAGGTCGGCCGCCTCGTCGGGCGGCATCCGCTCCACGATGTCCGCCGCCCGCTCCGCCGGCAGACCGGCGATCAGGCGCTGGCGGACCTTGGGCTCCACTTCGGTGAGGGCCCGGGCCGCCGCCTCGGGGGCGAGGGCACGGAACAGCGACTCGCGCTCGCGGCCGTCGAGCTCGCTCAGGATGTCCGCCAGCTCGGCGGGATGCAGCCGGCCGAGCTCCTTCCGCGCCACGGTGAGCTGGAGGCTCTCGCCCGTCGCGGCGAGCGTGAGCGGCTGCACGTAGCGCCAGCTGATGAGCCGCTCCTTGCCCATCGTGGTGCTCCACCCGAGGCGGCGGACGAGGCCGCGGAAGCCGACGTCCACGTGCACGAGGTGGAGGTCGCCGGTCGGCACGCGCAGGAAGTGGAGGTCGTTCACACGCACGACCTTCGCGCCCGAGGTGTCGACGATCTGTCGGTCGAGGAGCGCCTGGCCGACCCAGAACGACGGCTCCGACGGGAGCCTGCGCCCCGGCACCAGGCGCTCCACCGGGACGCGCAGCCGGACGGCGGCGAGGTCTACGGACTCGACGTCCCGCCAGCGGGCGGTCAGCCGGAAGGACTCGACGCGCCCGCGGCGGATGAGGAGCGCCGTGGCCGCCGGGAAGGTCTCGGTCAGGGTGACCGCGAGGTCGTCGAAGCGGCCGACGAGGTTGCCGTCGGGGTCAAGGACCGGACGGCCGTGGAGCGCCGAGTAGAAGAGGAAGGGCCCGTCGTTCGCCATCGGCCATCGGTGTTGGTCCTAGCTGCTAGTCGCCCTCAGGCTCGGACGGCTCCGGCCTTCCAGCTCGGCGGCGATCGGCACTCTGGTCATCGGGAGACTAGTGCTGCTCCATCTTCTGCTCGCGCGCCTTCAGGTTCTCCATCTTGTGCTCGACGCGCGTGTCCTTGCGCTCGAGCCTCTGCTCCTTGTGCTCGACCTTTTTCTCCGTCTTCTCGACCGACGCGAGGCCCTGCTTGATCTGCCCGAGCGCGCGATCGATGTCGCCGATCGCCTGCTTGCGGTGGCCCCCGTAGTCGTGGCCCGCGGCCTGCAGCTCGCTCTTCGCCTTCTCGAGGTCCGCCTTCGCCGCCTCCATCTGCGGATGCTCCTGAGCCAGCACCGCGCCAGCCGCGAAGATGAGCCCTGCTGCAACCGCTGTCGCGAGTCCCTTCATGGTGTCCTCCTCCCCCTGGGGTTGACTCGCCCTCCCCTATCACCGCCACGCGGCGATTTGAACCCCTCGTCGGCGGGATGGTATTGCTGCGACAGTGGCGACGGTCATCACCAGCGAGTGCATCAACTGCGGCGCCTGCGAGCCCGAGTGCCCGAACACAGCCATCTACCAGGGCGGGGTGGAGTGGCAGGCGCCCGACGGCGCGATGCATGCGGCGATCTCCAACGACATCTTCTACATCGTCCCCGAGAAGTGCACCGAGTGCGTCGGCTTCTACGATCAGGAGGCGTGCGCCAAGGTCTGCCCGGTCGACTGCTGCGTGCCCGACCCCGAGCGGCCGGAGAGCGAGGCGCTGCTCCTCGTGCGCGCCCGGGCGCTCCATCCCGACAAGACGATCCCCGACGACGCGCCCTCGCGCTTCAAGAAGGAGGGCGCCGCCGCGCCGGCAGCCGCGAAGCCGTCGGCGGAGGCGAAGCCGGCGGCACCCGCTCCCGCCGCGGCGCCGGCTCCGGCGCCCGCCCCGGCGGCGGGCGCGGACGATGCCGTCGGTCTCGCCCTCCCCGATCCCGACGAGTGGGAGATTCCGATCGTCTGCTTCCGCTGCAGCGGCGAGTACACCGTGCCCTTCCGCTACTTCCGCGCCGGCGTCGTCTTCTCCTGCCCGCACTGCCAGGGGACGTTCGTGCCGACCCTCAGCATGGTGCGCGGCGTGGAGGAGGCCCTGGCGCAGTTCCATGCGCGCTGGCGGCGCGCCTTCGAGCAGTTCCACGAGCGGCGCCGGCGGGAGCTCGAGCAGTTCGAGGAGCGGGAGCGGGTGGAGCTAGAGCAGTTCTCCGCCGAGCTGCGCGCCATCGCCACGCGCGAGAAGGCGCCGGGCGCGCCCGCCAAGCGCAAGGGCTTTTTCAGCTTCTGAGGCAGCGGCTCTACGAGTACCTGACCGACCGCCCGGCGGGCGCCACGCCGGAGGAGCTGCTCGAACTCGTCTTCACGGCGCAGGGCCGCGATCCGGAGTTCGGCGCGCGCTTTCTCGCCACACTCCTCGGCGCCGACCCGCGCTTCCGCTTCGACGCGGGAGACGGGCGCTGGCGCGCGCGCATCCACGACGCGCTCGCGCGCCCGCTCCACGAGGTGTCGTTCGTGGCGGTCGACCTCGAGACGACCGGTGACGGGCCGGCGGCCTCCGGCATCATCGAGATCGGCGCGGTCAGGGTCGAGGGCGGACGGCTCGGCGAGAGCTTCGTCACGCTCGTCGACCCCGGCCGGGCGATCCATCCCTTCGTCGTGCGGCTGACCGGCATCACCGACGCGATGGTGGCCGGCGCCCCGACGATCAACGAGGCGCTCCCCCGCTTCCTCGCCTTCGCGCGCGACGGGGTGCTGGTGGCGCACAACGCGGGCTTCGACGTGGGGCATCTGGACGCGGCGCAGCGCCTGGTCGGCGGCCGGCCGCTCCATCTGCCCGCGCTCTGCACGCTCAAGCTCGCGCATCGGCTCATGCCCGAGCTGCGCCGCCGCTCGCTCGACGCCGTGGCCGGGGCGCTCGGCATCGGCTGTGCCGGCCGCCACCGCGCGCTCCCCGACGCGCGCATCGCGGCGGAGATCCTCACCGTCTTCCTCGAGCGTATGGCGAGCCGTGGCATAGCCCGCCTCGATCAGCTACTCGACTTCCAGCGGAGCGCCGTCGACGGCCGGCCGTTCGTCGTCCACGTGCCGCGCGAGCGGCTGGCGGAGGTGCCGGCGACGCCGGGCGTGTACCACCTGCTCGACCGGGCGGGCCGCCTCCTCTACGTCGGGAAGGCGGTCCGCCTGCGCGAGCGCCTGGCGTCCTACTTCACGAACGCGCGCGGGCACTCGGCGCGCGTCCTCGACCTGATCCGGCACACGCACGACTTCCGCATCACCGAGACCGGGTCGGAGCTGGCCGCCGCGCTCCTCGAGGCGCGGCAGATCCGCGAGCTGAAGCCCCCCTACAACCGGCAGCGGAAGCACCTCCCGCGCATCGGCTTCCTGAAGCTGACCACGCGTAGCTCGTACCCGCGCCTCGGCGTGACGCGGCGGCTTGCCGCCGACCGCGCCACGTACCTGGGGCCGTTTCGCAGCCTCCAGGCGGCGGAGCGCGCGCAGGCCGTGCTGGGGCGCGTGTTCGGCCTCCGCACCTGCGCCGGCCGCCTGGCGCCCTCGCCCGAGGTGACGCCGTGCCTCTCCGGGCAGGTGGGCGCCTGCACGGCGCCGTGCGCGGCGCGCGTCGACGAGGCGGCGTACGGGCGGCAGGTCGACGGCTTCCTCGCCTTCCTCGAGGGCGGCGACGGCGGCGTGCTGGAGGCGCTCGCCGCCCGCCGGGACGGGCTCGCCGCTGCGCTCCGCTTCGAGGCGGCCGGAGGCGTGCAGCGCGACCTCGACCTGCTCGACGAGGTGCGGCGGCGCCGGCGGACGCTCTCCTGGGTGGTCACGCGGCAGAACTTCGTCGTGCTGCTGCCGACCATGGCGCGCGACGCGGCGCACCTCTACGCCGTGCTCGGCGGCCGGCTCGCGCTCGAGGCCCGTGTCACGGCCACGGCGGACCTGGCCGCGGCGGTCGCCTTCGTGCGCCAGCGCTTCGCCGGCTACCAGGACGTGTCGCTGCGGCGCGAGGAGGTGGACGGCACGACCATCCTCGCCGCGTGGCTGCGCGACCGGCAGGCGCACGAGGGCATCCTTCTCGCGCTCGACGGCCCCGATGCCATCGTCGAGCGTCTCGACGAGCTGGCGGTGACGGTGCGCGACCTCCGCCTCCCGGGGCCGCTCCCGGCGATCGACGGCCTCGCGTGACGGCGCGTCGGCTGGTGGTGACCGCCGACGACTTCGGCGCCGCACCCGAGGTGAACGCCGCCGTCGTCCGCGCGCACCGCGACGGCATCCTCACCAGCACGAGCCTCATGGTTACGGGTGACGCCGTCGAGGAAGCGGTGCAGCTCGCGCGCGAGACGCCGACCCTCGCCGTCGGGCTCCACCTCGTGCTCGCCCAGGGCCGGCCCGCCGCGCCGCCGGCGGAGATCCCCGACCTGGTCGCCGCGGACGGCGCCTTCCGCCCGGGCCCGGTCACCACCGGCGTCCGTTATGCGTTCGAGTACTTGTTCCGCGCCGGCCGGGCGCAGCTCCGGCGCGAGATCGAGGCGCAGCTCGCCGCGTTCGCCGCCACCGGCCTCCGCCTGGCACACCTGGACGGGCACCTGAACATGCACCTCCACCCCATGGTGCTCCCCATCCTGCTCGAGCTGGCGCCGCGCTACCGCATCCGGGCGATGCGGCTCTCGCGCGAGGACCTGGGCGCCGCGCTGCGCTACGATCGGAGCCACTTCCCGCGCAAGCTCGCCGAGGGCGTCGTCTTCCACGCCCTCGCCGCGTACGCGGCGCCGCGTCTCCGCGCGGCCGGCATCGCGACCGCCGACCGCGTCTGCGGCATGCATCAGACCGGGCACGTCGACGAGCGCTACCTGCTTGCGCTGCTCGCCGCGCTGCCGCCCGGCGTGAGCGAGGTGTACTGCCATCCCGCGGAGGGCGTGGCGCCCGCGATGGCGCCCTACCAGCAGGGGTACGATCACGCGGGCGAGCTGGCGGCGCTCACCAGCGCGCGCGTGCGGGAGGCGGTGCACGCGGCGGGCGTGGAGCTCGTCAGCTACGCGGAGCTCGCGCGATGAGCGCGGGCGCTCCTGCGGCTCTGGTTCGGCCTCTCGCTCCTGTCGGCCGTCGCGCCTACTCGTCGGTCTGCGACGGTCTATCGTCTCGCGGGATGGGGAGTGGCCGGCCGATCGCCCTGCTCGGCCTGCTCAGCGCGCTCACACTCCAGGGGTGTCCGTCTCATGACCCGCCAGGCCGTTCGCGAGTCGTGCGGGCTGCCGGGACGGCCCACGGTCCGAGTGCCAACGCCGCACTCGAACGCGCAGCCTACGAGCTGGTGAACAGGCACCGGCGCGCCCGCGGTCTCGCCCCGCTCGCGCTGGATCCGCGCATCAGCCAGGAGGCCCGGCTGCACAGCCTGGCCATGGCAGACGGCCGGACGCCCTTCGGACACGACGGGTTCGCCGATCGGGTCAACGCCCTCAGTCATGTCATGACCTGCCGGCGAAGCGCGGAGAACGTCGCATCCAACAAGGGCCATCGCGATCCGGCATCCGAGGCGGTGCGGGGGTGGTTGGAGAGCCGGGCGCATCGGGAAAACATCGAGGGCGCATACGGCTTGACCGGCATCGGGGTCGCGCGCAACGCGGCGGGCGAGGTGTTCTTCACCCAGATCTTCGTCGGGCGCTGACCACCGCGGCGCGGCGACCGCGGGGGACCGAACCGACCGACACGGAAGGGCTCTCCGAGCCTGCAGCCGCAAGAGACCTGAGATTCACGCCGACGCAGGTGGGAAGGAGGCTGGCATCGGCGACCGTGATCCCGCGCATCCCGTGCACCCGGCCCCAGCTGTCGGTCACGGCGCGCTTCTCGCGCTCTCGACGAAGCGCCGGTCGGGTGTGGATCGAGCTCTCCGGGCGGGGCCTCCTGGCCGCCAACCGGGCAAGCGCCGTCTCGTCGAACTCGTGCGGTGGCAGTGCGGCTGGCGTAGCCGGCGCGACTGGCACTCCTGCACGGTTTTGACTCCCCCCGGGCCGCCGTACCACCGGCTTCGAGCCTTGATCGCGAAGCGGGCGGGGCATCCCG
>Ga0209375_1003998_pt1 | contig 10118 bp, 4 predicted proteins | sample GraSoiAngelo_131_FD_185888 | JGI IMG/M metagenome (GOLD analysis project Ga0209375, IMG submission 185888) | Grasslands soil microbial communities from the Angelo Coastal Reserve, California, USA - 14_0929_02_30cm (SPAdes) (version 2) | ecosystem: Environmental > Terrestrial > Soil > Grasslands ...
AGCGCCTTCTGCACCGCCGAGAACCAGTCTTGCTCCGTGAACTCGGTCGCGCGTCCCTTGGAGGCCCACGTGCGGGCCACCGTGTAATTGTGGAGGTCGATGCCGTCGATCATGCGGCCGGCTTGCCGCATCAGCGTGTCCGTCCACGCGTAGTCGTCGCCGGCGGGCCCGGTGGCGATGCGGAAGGGGCGGCCGCCGCGCAGGAACTCGGCGTAGCGCTTGTAGACGTTGGCGTACTCCGCGGCCGTCATGGCGCCGCCGCACCCCCAGCTCTCGTTGCCCACGCCCCAGAAGCGGACGCTGTACGGCTCCGGGTGTCCGTTCCGCGCACGCTCGTCGCCGAGAGGGCTCCCCTGCGGGGCCCGCAAGTATTCCCACCACTGCGACATCTCCTGCACGGTGCCGCTGCCCACGTTGCCGACAATGAACGGCTCGGCGCCGAGGCGCTGGATCAGCTCCATGTATTCGTGCGTGCCGAAGCTGTTGTCTTCGGTCACGCCGCCCCAGATCGTGTTCACCATCGTGGGCCGCTGTTGCCCGATGCCGTCGTGCCAGTGGTAGTAGTCCGCAAAGCAGCCGCCCGGCCAGCGCAGGTTGGGTATCTGGATCCGCTTCAGGGCCTCAATGACGTCGTCGCGCAGGTGCCATTGCCCCGTGCCCACTTTAGTCCAGAAGCCATCGTAGATGTTGCGCCCAAGGTCTTCACCGAAGTGGCCGTAGATGTGGCGGCTGATGGTCGTCTCGCCGAGGTCCGCGTTGATGACGAGCTTGACTTGGCCCTGCGCGGCCACAGGGGCCACGAGCATGAGCCCGAGCAACGCGCCGGCCAGTCTCATTGTGCGGCCAGCGCGGCTTGCACCGCGTAGTAGGCCGGCTTGGGTTGCATGTGGACGTCGTAGAGCACGGGCGCACCCCAGCGCGTCGGATCCTCCACCCACGCCTGGCCATCGTAGATCCCTTCGATCTCGATGGCATTGCAGCTCGGCGTGCGCAGGCAGCCGTTGACCATGTCGCGGAAGGCGCGGGCCTGCACCTGGAGGTCTGCCGCGCTCGCGAGGCCGTTCTGCACCGGCACGTGCATGTCCGCTTCGGTGATCTGGATCTTCAGGCCCAGCGCGGCGAACCGCGCGAAGTTGGCCGCGATCGCATCCGCCGTGGGAGCCGATTGCGCGAGGTAGTGAAATTGAAAGCCGATGCCGTCGATGGGCGTGCCCTTGGCCTTCAGATCGTTCAGGAGATGGTAGACGGCGTCGGATTTGGCGTTTTCCGTCTCGATGTTGTAGTCGTTGTAAAACAGCGGCACGTCCGGATCGACGGCCCGCGCCCAGCGGAACGCCGAATCGATGTACGCGGGGCCTATCGCGCTCCAGACCGTCGCCCGGAGATTGCCGTCATCCCCCATCGCTTCATTTACTACGTCCCACGCCGTCAGCTTCCCGCGGAAATGACCGACCACGTTGTCGATATGCTCTTTGAGGATGGCGCGAAGCGTGTCGGGAGAATAGCCGCCGTTCGTGACCCACGCGGGGACCTGCTGGTGCCAGACAAGCGTGTGTCCGCGCACCACCATGCCGTTGCGTGCCGCGAAGGCGACAACGGAATCCGCCTGTGTGTAGTTGTAAACGGAACGGGACGGGCGCAGATAGTCGAACTTCATGAACGCGCCCGTCCACAGCATGCTGAACTCGCGGGCGAGGATCGCGCGGAGCCGCGCGCCCGAGTCGCCCGGCATGATCAAGACGCTTCCCGTGGCGGCGCCGATGTAGCGTCCGCGCGCAGCGCCGTAGGCTCGCAGCGGCGTCGTGTCGGCCGGCGCGAAGTTCGTGGTGTCGGGCACGAACGGCGCCATGTGCGAGCCGACGCCGCAGCCGGCGAGCGCGGCAGCAAGCATGAGGAGCATTGCAGCGCGGAGCAGGCCGCCTCCTGTTACCACCCCGGGTTCTGTGGGTACGGCGTCCCCGTCACGCCGTTGATCTGGCGCTGCGGGATCGGCCGGAAATAATGCTTGTCCTGAATGTTCGGCCGGGCGTACGGATTGTACTGCTTGATCCGGTCCAGAAAGAACTGCTTGCCGGGGCGACGCAGGTCCATCCACCGGTTGTACTCACCCGCGAGCTCACGAGCCCGCTCGTCCATTATGAAATCGAGAGTCATCTGGCCGGAGTTCACCATGATCGCCGGATCGGCCTTGTGGCTTACCGCGCATTGCGGCGGCCCGGCGCATGCGGCGCGCACGCGCAGCACGTTGATCATGTCCGCCGCCACCTGCGGCTGGTTCAAGCCGACTGCGGCTTCCGCCGCGATCAGGTACGTCTCGCCCAGGCGCATGACGGGAAAGTCCTTGCCCCCGTCCTGCGAGGAGAGGCCGGTGACTCGACGGTTGTCTTGCCATTTCTTGAGCGAGGGAAAATGCCGGTAGCCGATCCTCCCGAGCGCGTCATTATCCTTGCCGCAATCAGCGGTCGGCGCCGTGGTGCAGGGCGTGGCAATGCGATAGGCCTTCGCCATGCGGAAAGAGTCGCTCACCTGGTATCCGGGGAAGAACAGGGCCGTGTCGGAGCCCGCGGCCGCACCGATGACCGCGCCACCAGCGTCCCGCAGCGTTAACCCAGTGAGCGCACCGCCGCTCGTGCAGTTCGGGCAAGTGCCGACCACATTGGTGCTGTTGCCGTTCGCGAACCACACCGTCTGGAAGCTGGCATCGAAGCGGGTGTCGAGCACGTCGGTGCCCGGGCCGGGCGTGCCCGCCCAGCGGGTCTGGTCAAAGAAGGAAAGCAGCGCGGGCGTCGGCCGGAGCCGGCGGAAGGGCCGGCCATTGTCCAAGTCGCGCACGAGCCCGGCCGCGAACGCCGCGTTGCCGTCGTAGTTACTGAGGAACTCGAGGTGATCGTAGTTCGTCTGGCCGGTCTGGTATTGGGTGGGGTCGTACGAGTACTGCGCGACGAAAATGAACTCGGAATTCTGCTTCGAATAGGTCGTGACGTCGCAGAAGCCCTGACCGCCTGGGTCAGCGGGGACGGCGGCGCGATGCGTCCCGCACCAGAGGCTTGCGTAGTTTGCGACCAGGGAGTACTGACCGGAATTGATCACCGTCGTGGACAGGTCGAGCGCCTGCTGTAAGTCCGACTGCAGATTGGCGGTGTTCCACTCGCGATAAGCACGCGTGAGGTAGACCTTGGCCAACAAGTTTTGAGCCGCGCCTTTTGTGGCCCGGCCGTAATCGGACTGCGTCACCGGCAGCAGGTTGATCGCCTGGTTCAGGTCATCGATGATCACCTTGTAGACGCTGTCCTCGGACTGCCGCGTCGCTTCGGTGGAGACCCCCTGGGCCGCATGGAGGTTGACGGTCAAGCCCCCGAACTCCTGCACCAGTTCGAAATAGGCGAGGGCGCGCAGGAAGTGCGCCTCGCCCAGCCGCGAGTCCCTCACGGCCTGCGAAAGGTTGGGGCCGACGGGGATCAACGGACCCTGATCGAGCACCGTGTTCGCGCGGTTGATCTCGGTATACCCCCAGCCCCAGAACGCGTCGAGGAAGGCACCCTGGCTGGTGTATGTCGGTTCGTACGTATCGTAATAGATCCAGTTCTGCTGGCCGCCGGACGACACCTGGTCGGCCGCCGTCCAGATATCGGTACCGAGCTCCGTCAGCGCATAATCGGTTTCGCCCCTGCCATAAAAGCCGCGCAGGCCGGCGTAGATCGCGTTTGTCGCGTCGGTGAGGCCCTGGGGCGTCGATACGTCGTTCGAGCCCAGACTCGATACCAGCTTCTCGTCGAGGTCCATGCATGCGGCGAGCGCCACCATGAGCGCGAGCGCCAGGCCGCCACGGAACAGTCGTTTCATGTCGATCCCTTCCTTTCCCGGTGCTCCAGCCTAGAAAGTGACATTCGCGCCGATGAGCAGTGTGCGGTATACGGGTGAGCCACCGGCCCAGCCGCTCTCCGGATCGAAGTAGTCGTATTTGTAAGAGACGAATGGTTCCGTGGCGGTCGCGTAGACGCGCGCCGTGGTCGCGCCCACCCGTCCGGCCAACGACTTCGGCAGCGTGTATCCCACCTGAATGTTGCGGATGCGCCAGTGCGAGGCGTCGATGTAGCCGCGCGTGCTTCCGTAGTTGACCGGCGCGTTCAGGTTCGGCGAGGGGTTGGAGTTGGACGGGGTGGACGGCGTCCAATAGTCCGTCGCGATGTTGCCGAACCGGCCGGACAATCCGGGGATGAAGGTGTTGTAGATCTTGTATCCCCAGCGGAATGCCGCCAGCGCCGACAGGTCAAAGTTCTTCCATGTGACGCGATTGTAGATGCTGGCCGTCCACTTTGGATAGGTATTGCCCTGGAGGACCATGTCTCTCGCGTTGATCACGCCGTCGCCGTTGATATCGGCGACTCTGATCTGTCCGGGCTTGGAGCCGAAGGTGGCCGCCTCCGCCGAATCGCTCTGCTGCCAGATGCCCAGGAACTCGTAGTCGTACCAGACGCGACGCACCGGGTCGCCGGTGAAGCCGCCGTTCGAGTTCAGCGGGGCGGTCTGGGCGCCCGTGTTGATGGGCTGCCCCACGAACCAGCCGTTGTTCAAGTCGCACGGTCTGGCGTTCGGCGGGCAACCGGCCGTGTCGGACACGGCCAGTGCGACGATCTGGTTATGGTTGTGCGCCCAACTGACGTCGGTACGCCACCGAATACCGTGCGGGTTATCCACGTTGATCGAGGAGAGCGCGATCTCGACCCCGCTGTTCCGCGTCTTGCCGACGTTCTGCAGCGCCTGGCTGTAGCCGGATGTTTGCGGCAAGGTGCGCAGCAGCAGCAGGTCGCTCGTGTTTTGCCGGTACCAGTCGAAAGTACCGGTGATACGGTTGCCGAGCAGGCCGAACTCGGCGCCCACGTCGGTCTGCGCGGTCTTCTCCCACTTGAGGTTCGGATTGGCCGGATTGCTGACGTTGGGGGCGTAGCCGCCGGCCGTCGTCGTGCCGAAGTTGTACAGCGTGCGGGCGAGTGCGCCCTGGGTCTGGTAAGCATCGATGGAAGAGTTGCCCGTCACGCCCCAGCTCCCGCGCAGCTTGAGGCTGCTCAGGAAATCGAATCGGTCCATAAAGGGCTCGTCCCCGAGCTGCCATGCCAGGCCGACCGTGGGGAAGGTCACCCACTTGTGCCCGGGCGCGAGTTGGCTCGCGCCATCGCGGCGGAGCGCGCCAGAGATCGTGTAGCGGTCCCGGAACGTGTAGACTACACGACCCATGTACGATTCGAGTGCCCTTTCGACGAGGTTTGTGGAGAGCTGGTAGCTTTGCCCCTGGCCGAGCGAGTAGTAGAGCGCCTCGTCGTAGGGAATCTGCATCGCGCTCTCGTTGGCGGCCGAGCCCCGGAATTTTTGGATGCCGTATAGCAGTGTAGCATCCACGTGGTGCTCGCTGCCGAAATCCCGGTTCACCTGGAGGATGCCGTCCAGGATGTATTGCAGGTTGGTGAACTGGTTGTACGACCCCTCCCGGTCGGTGTGTCCGGGGTAAATCGCGTCCGCGCCTTCGAAATGGCCGGTGCTCTGATGGGTGTAGTCGGGCCCGAAGTCGACGCGCAAGTTCACGCCGTCGTGCAGCTTCAACGTCCCGAACGCCGACGCGAACACACGGTCGCGCGTTAGGTCATTGCGCACACCCGCCACGGCCTTAAGTGGGTTCCAGGCTAACGCGTCGCCATCCGGATGCGCCAGGATCAGGCCGGTCGAATCAAACGGTGATCCGAAACCAGTCTGCTGGCGCGCAGCCCCCCAGAGGCCGTCTCCCAGCGCAGTCTGCTGCAGCGAATGCGTGTAGTACGCGGTGATGCCGAGGCGCAACCGGCCCTGGACGTGATCGACGGAGGCGTCGCCGGTGAACCGATTGAAATTGAAGCCCACGGCGGTGCCCGACTGATCGAAATAGTTCCCCGAGAGGTTGAAGCGAGTGTTCTCGGAGATCCCGTTCATCCCGAACTGCACGTTCCGCTGGACGCCGGTGCGCTCGATCAGCTTCTGCCAGTCGGTGGCCTGGCCCGCCGCATAGGCAGCCTGCTGCTGCGAGTTCAGGACCGAGCTCGGGGCGTCGCTCACGCCGGCGTAGCGCGCCGCCGCCTGCAGCATCTCGAGGTACTGCTGCGGGTTCATCATGGTGGGCAGGCCGTAGGGATGCTGACCCGACACGTACGTTTCGGCGGTGAACTGGGTGTTCACGCCGCCGGTGCCTGAGCCCTTGGTCGTGACCAGCACCACGCCGTTCGCGCCGCGGCTGCCGTAAATCGCCGTGGCGGCCGCGTCCTTGAGAATATCGATGGAGACGATGTCGGCAGCGTTCAGGTCGCCGATGCCGCCCGCGATGGGCACGCCATCCACCACGATGAGCGGATTGTTGCCCGCGGTGATCGAGCGGACGCCGCGGATGAAGATGCTGACGTCGTCGCCCGGCTTGTTGCCGGCGTTCACGATGTCCACGCCGGGCACACGACCCTGGATCGCCTTGATCGCGTTCGACGTTGGGATCTCGTTGATCTGCGTTGCCGTCACCGTCGACACGGCCCCGGTCAGGGTGCGCCGCTCCTGCGTGCCGTAGCCCACGACCACCGGGCCTTGAAGCTCGATTGCCTTGGCGGTCAGCTGGAAATCGGCGACCGCACTTTGTCCGGCCGTCACCGTCACCACCTGCGTGGCGACGCCGTAGCCGATCAACCGCGCGACCACCGTTCGCGCACCCGCCGGGACGTTCGCAATCACATATTTGCCGTCGGGGCCGGTGAGCACGTTGAGTCGGGTGCCTTGCACGACCACACTCGCCGTCGCGACCGGTTGGCCCTGTTGATTGGTCACGGTGCCCGCAACTTGACCCGTCTCCTGAGCTGCGAGGCGGCCCGCGACCGGAACCGCCAGCAACAGCACCATCAGGAGTGTGCACAAACGCGTGTCTCTCATATCGAGGTTCCTCTCGGAGAGTGTGGCGTTGTTACTTCATGCGAAACCGGTACAGCGGTTCGTTCGGGGGGACGAGACGCATCGGTCCCTACCGGCGCGGAGGCGCGCGAGAACGTGCGGTACGGCAGTCGAGGCAAAGTCATTAGGTGATAAGATCACTGGTCCACTTGCCCCGATTCTACGCCTGCCCGCCGTGCTGTCAAGAAGGCTCGCAACGCGGCTTGCGGGGATCGGGCGGACAGCGCAGCTGCCGGTACCAGTCGAGCGAGTGCGCAGACGCCTCATAGCCCGGGGGCAACGGCAGGTGCGAGAACGACTGCCAGTACAGCACCGACGCGTCGCGCCACCACCGCGCCTCGGCCTCCTGGATGCGGAGAAAGCCCTGCACCCGGCGGAATCGATCCGCGTCCACTCTGGCCTCGAGCCCGTCCCAGGTTCGCTGCATCCAGCGCACAGTGTCGACGCCCGCCTGGTAATGCGCGAGCAGCTCCTCCCACAGCGTGCGACCTGAGCGGAGGTGCTCGCGCCACCCGACGTGGTGGAACCACAGGAGGAGGTTGTCGGGCACCGAGTCGCGGCTCGCGAACCGTCCCCGCAGCGGCGGCCAATACTGGCGCACCGCGTTGCTGCCCATGGGTGTGCGGTCGAAGCCGAGGCCGATCGAGTCTGCGCGGTTGAAGTAGACGGACGTCTGATCCGCGCGTCCTCCGGTCACCCACGGCCCGGGCCCGTAGTGATGCCCTCGCGCCATCTGGTGCGCCAGCCCGAGCGGCGTCATGTAGTTCACCGCCGCTTCGCGCGAGGCGAGCATCATGGCGACCACCGGCCGCACGACCCGCGGATCGTTCGAGAAGGTCATCCGCACCCACGACTCGGCGATGGCGGCGGACCGCAACATCGGATCCCAGGCCAGGCGACCGAACGCGTACCAGTTGGCCTGATTAAAGTCCGAACCGCACCAGTCGCGGTCGTTCCCGACATTCGCGACACCGGCGAGGCCGCGGATCCTCCCCGCCACGTCGGACCTCCCCCCCGGCCCGCGCGCGTAGGTGTCGGCGCGCAGCACCTCCTCCCACATCGGTGCGAGGAACACGAGGTGGGTGTCCTGGCCCAGGTACTCCTTGGTGATCTGCAGTTCCATCAGCAGCGGCGTGCGCCGCATGGCCCCGAACAGCGGGCTGAACGGCTCGCGGGGTTGGAAGTCGAGCGGGCCGTTCTTCACCTGGATCAGGACGTTGCTCCGGAACGCGCCGTCCAGCGGTTCGAATTCGCCCACGGCCTGCATGACGCGGTCGGTGGGGACCTCGCTCGAGTAGACGAAGGCGCGCCACATCACGATGCCCCCGTGCGGCGCGAGTGCGTCCGCCAGCATGTTCGCGCCGTCGGCGTGGCTGCGATGGTAGTCCTGCGGGCCTGGCTGCCCCTCGGAGTTGGCCTTGACGACAAAGCCGCCGAAGTTCGGAATCGCCCGATAGATCTCGTCGGCCTTCACCGCCCACCAGGCACGGACGCGCGCGTCCAGGGGATCGGCGGTGGGTAGTCCGCCAATTTCGATCGGCGCGCGGAAGCGGGCCGTCAGATACACCTTGATGCCGTAGGGGCGAAAGACTCGGGCGATAGCCGCGACCTTCACGAGGTATGCCGGAGTGAGGACAGCCGAGTTGGCGTTCACGTTCGTGAGCACGGTACCGTTGATCCCGATCGACGCGTTGGCCCGCGCGTAATCGCGGTAACGCGGGCTGATAGAGTCGGGAAGCCGTGCCCACTCCCACAGCGACGCGCCGGCGTAGCCGCGCTCTACGGTGCCGTCGAGGTTGTCCCAGTGGTTGAGGAGGCGGAGGCCGTAGCGCGGGGCGCTCACCACGTCCAACCCTGTGAGCGGTTCGTCGGTCTGGAGCAGGCGCAGCAGGTGAAACACGCCGTACAGGACGCCGATGTCGCGGTTCGCGGCGACGACGATCGCATGGTGGCCCCGTACCGGCAGCGCCCTGATGACGAACCCCTCGGGTCCCGCATCGCGCAGCGCCGCGGCGAGTGGCAGCGACGCGATCGTGGGCGAATTCGCCGGCGTTCCCACGACCAGCGTGCCATCGCGTGTCGGCGCGTCCGCGACCGGCACCGGGCGTCCCAGCAATCCGTTCAGGCCAAGGGCGAGCTCGTCACGCGCGGACTGCATCGTCGGCTCGCCCGACGTAAGGACCAGCTCGCTGATGGCGGAGCGATATTCAGCGAGGCGGGCGGTATCGGCGACTCGCGCGTAGCGCAGCCACAGGTCGTACCCATCTTCCGGTGCGGAGATCTGCCCGCGAGCGCTGCTGAGTAGGCCGCACAGTGCCAGAACCGTGACCAGGGCGAGCGGCCGCACGGGGGCGACGACCTCAGACGGGCACGGGTGGGATGCGCGCGTCTTTGGGATCGGCCCAGCGGGAGTTGGGAATCAAGGGCGCCCAGCCGGGCCGCAGCGGATCCTGGTCGTAGGGGTAGGCGCCGAGGCGTCGGAACTCCTCGTGATACTGCGCGACGCGCTCGCGATCGAGCGTGATGCCGAGTCCTGGGGCAGTGGGCACGGGCATCATGCCGTTGCAGTACTCTCGCTTCCCGCCTGCGATCACGTCGTCCACGAGGTGATGGTAGTGCGCGTCGGCGGCGAACGTGAGGTTCGGGACGACAGCGCCGAGATGCAGCATCGTCGCGAGCTGAATGCCCAGCTCCCCGGATGAATGCACGGCGACGCCGAACTGGAACGCCTCGCAGATACCCGCGGCCTTCACGCACGGGCGGATCCCTCCCCAGAACGTCGTGTCCAGGAGGATGACGTCCACGGCGGGCTGGAGCACGTTGGCTGCCAACTGCTCAAACCCGACGACGACGGTATTCGTGGCCAGCGGCATGCGGACCCGCTCGCGGACGCGCCGCATTCCGTGCAGCCCGTACACCGGATCCTCGAGGTAGTCGTTGTTCAGGTCCTCGATGTGCCGGCCGAACCAGACGGCCTGCTCGGCGGACCAGACCCCGTTGGGGTCGAAGCGCAGGCTGTCGCCCGGAAGCGCGGCCGCGAGGGCGCGATAGCATTCCAGCTCGTAGCGCGGCGGAAAAACGCCGCCCTTGAGTTTATGGGTGCCAAATCCGGACTGCTGTTTCAAGGCGCGGGCCTGAGCGACGAGCTGCTCCACGGTCCGCAC
>Ga0209375_1004003_pt1 | contig 10115 bp, 6 predicted proteins | sample GraSoiAngelo_131_FD_185888 | JGI IMG/M metagenome (GOLD analysis project Ga0209375, IMG submission 185888) | Grasslands soil microbial communities from the Angelo Coastal Reserve, California, USA - 14_0929_02_30cm (SPAdes) (version 2) | ecosystem: Environmental > Terrestrial > Soil > Grasslands ...
GGTCTGGCACCTGGAACCGTCCTTGAAGGACCCGGAGATGATCTACGCGGGCGTCGAGGACGCCGCCCTTTTCGCCTCCAACGACGGCGGCCAGACATGGAGCGAGCTCTCCGGTTTGCGCACGCAAGAGACCGCGCCAGAGTGGACGCCGGGCGCCGGCGGGCTTTGCCTTCACTCGATCGTCATCGACCCGCTCCAGCCCGACCGGATGTTCATCGCCATCTCGTCGGCGGGCGTCTTTCGTTCGGATGACGCGGGCAGGTCGTGGCGACCTGCCAACCGTGGCCTGAGATCGAACACCATCCCCGATCCCGACGCCGAGGTGGGCCACTGCGTGCACCGCATCGCCATGCATCCTTCGCGTCCGAACGTCCTCTTCATGCAGAAACACTGGGACGTGATGCGCACCGACGACGGCGGCGATAACTGGCGCGAGATCAGCGGCAACCTGCCGACCGACTTCGGCTTCGTCATCGACGTCAATGCAAACGATCCCGAGACGATCTACGTGGTCCCGATCACCAGCGACTCCCACCACTTCGTGCCCGACGGCAAGCTGCGCGTTTATCGCAGCCGAACCGGGGGCGACGAATGGGAGGCGCTGACAAAAGGTCTCCCGCAGAAGGATTGCTACGTCAATGTTCTGCGGGACGCCATGGCGGTCGACTCGCTCGACCCGTGCGGCGTTTATTTCGGCACCAGCGGCGGGCAGGTGTACGCGTCACCCGATGGCGGCGACAGCTGGGTTCCGATCGTGCGCGACCTGCCAGGCGTGCTATCCGTGGAGGTTCAGACCCTGTCGTGATCCAGGTCGTCTTGCCGACGAACCTACAGATCCTGGCCGGCGTCGGACGCGTGGTGCACCTGGAAGTCAGCGGGCAGGCGACCCAACGGTCGGTGCTCGACGCGCTCGAGGCGAGCCACCCGGCCTTGCTGGGCACGATGCGAGATCACGTCTCCAAGAAGCGCCGGCCGATGATTCGGTTCTTTGCCTGCGAGGAAGATCTCTCCGACGAGTCGCCCGATGCGCCGCTGCCTGAGGAGGTGGCTTCCGGCAAAGAGCCTTTCCTGATCCTTGGCGCGATAGCGGGCGGCTAGTCCTGGATCTCGTCCGGCCGGGGTTCGACCGCCGGCTAGAAGCGGGATGAGAGGCGGCTAGGTGTAGGCCGGGCGGAGCGGCACCGGCCAGACCTGGTCGGCGTGGATCACGTACCGCTGGGTTGCGAAAGCCCCGGCCCACAGGGGCCAGCAGGTCGTGAGCACCAGGTGATATCCGTTGGCGTCGGTCACGAGCGCGGTTCGGTTGTCGGGGTTGACGATCTCGGCGCTGTTGACCTGGTAGCGGTAGGTGCCGTAGCGGGTCTCGATGTCGACCTCGTCGCCTCTGGACAGCTTCGGAAAGTTGATCCAGTACACGTTGTGGGCTGCGACGCCGACCGTCCCAGGATCGCCCGGCCATCTCGTGGCCGGATAGTGGCCCGGGCTGGCGTACAGCACACCGCTGTCCACGCCTTCTTTGACTGCGGCGAAGTAGTCCAGCTTGGGCACGCGGATCGCGAAGTCGACGCCGTCGACCGGACGCTTGAGGCTCGGATCGACGGCCTTGTGGACCGAGCCTGGGGTGCGGGCGTGGTAGCTCCAGACCTGGTTCATGTGCTGCTGCTCGGAGACGCCCCGCCACATGCCATATCCGAAGGTGCTGAGCAGGATCAGCCCTACGACCAGGCACGCAAACGACAGCATCGAGAAGATGCGGCCCCGGCGAACCGCAGCGGTTGCCAAGGCACGTTGAACAAACGCACGGCGGGCGTGCACCTCGTTTTGTAGAACGCCCTGGTCACGCTAAAGGACGAAGTAAAACGTCGCCCCTTCTCCGACGGCGCCTTCGGCCCAGATGCGGCCGCCATGGCGGTTGACAATCCGCCGCGCTGTGGCCAGGCCGATCCCGGCCCCGGGAAAATCACTCTGGCTGTGGAGGCGCTGGAACGCCCCGAAGAGCCGGTGGGAATCGATCATGTCGAAACCGACCCCGTTGTCCTTGACGAAGATGCGCGATTCGCCATCCACCACCTCGCGGCCGACGGCGATGATCGGCGTCTCCTTGGCGCTCGTGAACTTCCAGGCGTTGTTGACGAGGTTGGTGAGCAGGATGCGCACAAGGCGCCGGTCGCCCGACGCGGAGACGCCCGGCGTGATGTCGACGTTGACCTGCCGGTCGGGATTCGCCGTCCGCATCTCTTCCACCACCTGCGCCGCCATATCGCTGATGTCGACTTCCTCGCGCTTCATCTCACCGCTGGTTAGGCGGAACAGCATCTGCAGCCCGTCGAACACCGAAGTCATGCGGTCGCTCGCGTCACGCATCTGCCGCAGGTAGTCTGTGGCACGTGCGTCCAGCGCTGTGCCGTATTTCTCCATCAGCGTCTGGCTCAGCCCGTCAAACGCAACCAGTGGCGCGCGAAGGTCGTGTGAGACCGAGTAGCTGAACGCTTCCAGCTCGCGGTTGATCGCGGTGAGTGCGATCGTGCGCTCCTCAACCAGCGTCTCCAGCTGCGTCCGGTACCGGCGCAACTCCTGCTGCGCGCGGTACAGCTCGACGAACACGATGACCTTGGCGCGCAGGATCGCGGGCACGACAGGCGCGAAAACGAAGTCGACCGCGCCCAGGTTGTAGCCGCGTCCCATGTCGGTCTCGGCCTGGTCGAGCGCCGTCACGAAGATGAGCGGCGTGAGCTCCGAGCGAGGCCGCTGGCGGATGAGCTGCGCCGTCTCGAAGCCATCCATGATCGGCATCCGGACATCGAGCAGGACCACGGCGAACTCGTTGCGCAGGAGCTGTCGCAGCGCATCGGCGCCGGACGAGGCTTCAACCACGTTCTCGTCCAGCGGCGCGAGGACGGTCCTGAGCGCGAAGCGCTTCGTCGCGTCGTCATCGACAACGAGGATGTTGACCTTCGCCCTGGCGGTCGGCGCCGCCGGTTCTGCCTCCCGAGCAGGGCTGCGCGGCCGCGTCACCATCTGATCTTTCGGAACAGGTTAACCCCGTCCCGCACCTGTTCGTAGTGGTCGCGATCCGGACAGTAGAGGAGCGACTCACGCTTGCCGACGGCCAGATAACCGCCGCGAACCAGGCTGTCGTAGAACAGCCGGTGGGCGCGCTCCTGGAGGTTTGGGCGGAAGTAGATGAGCACGTTCGCGCAGACGATGAGGTGAAAGTCGTTGAACGATCCGTCGGTGACCAGGCTGTGGCGAGCCCACGTGATGCTGTTCTGCAGCCCCAGATTGAAGCGGGCGGTGCGGCCAGTGACGGAGTAGTGGTCGGCCAGGCTGGTCTGTCCGCCGGAGGACTGGTAAGGCTCTTCGTATCGCCGGACCCGTTCCACCGGGTAGGAGCCCAGCCGGGCTACGGCGAGCACGTCCTCATTGAGGTCGGTCGCGTAGATGTTGCTGCGCTTGAGGAGTCCCTCTTCCTCCAACAGGACGGCAAGCGCATACACCTCCTCGCCGCTCGCGCAGCCGGCGACCCAGATTCGCGTCGATGGATACGTCCTGAGGAGGGGGATCACCTCCTCGCGCACGCACCGCATGAGCTCCGGGTCGCGAAACATGCTGGTCACGTTCACGCCCACGATCCCCAGGAACCTCTGCATGCTGCCCGCGTCGTGCAGGACGCGATCCTGGTAGGCGGAGACCGTGCCCACGCCCTCGCGTGACATCGCGGTCAAGAGCCCGCGCCGCAGCGGGCTCAGCGCATATTCACGAAAGTCGTAGCCATAGCAGAGGCGGATGCCCTCGAGCAGGAGCTGGATCTCGATATCCTCGACATCCGTCCCGGTCCCTTCAAGCTGTAGCGCTGCTGCCCCCGCACTCCGGCTCACTGCACCAGCCATGACTTGAGCATGGACAGCAGTTGCGAGTTGTTGATGGGCTTGGCGATGTAGTCGGATGCCCCCGCTTCGATGCATTTCTCGCGGTCTCCTTTCATGGCCTTGGCAGTCAGCGCGATGATCGGCCGCTCGCCAAAGGAGTTGAGATCTCGCATCCTCGACATCGTCACGTAGCCGTCCATCTCGGGCATCATCACGTCGACCAGGGCGATATCGATGTCATCGCTCTGCGTCAATAAATCCAACGCTTCCTGCCCGGAGTCCACCGAGACGACCTCCATCTTCTGCCGCTCGAGCATCGCGGTCAGGGCAAAGATGTTTCGGATGTCATCGTCGACGATCAATACCTTCCGGCCTGCGAGCGCGCCGCCCGCCGCGTCGGTGCCGTTTGACCCGGCCTCCGCGGCCGCCTCCCCGTTCATCTCGGCCTCGTGCAAAATGGCCGCGATCTCCTGCTTCAAGCGCTCGGGGGACCTGGCGTCCTTGATCACGATGCCCTTGGCGGCCTTGCCGAGCTTGATCTCCTCTTTGCGGGAAAGGTCCCTCGCGGTGTAAACGAGCAGGGGCGTGGAGCCAAGGGCCTGGGTCGATTGAAGTTCCTCGATGACCCGCCACCCGCTGAGGCCTGGGAGCCCGAGGTCCAGAACGACGCAATCGAACCGCTTCCTTCGCAGCACCGCAAGCGCTTCGTCGCCGGTGGCGACCGCGGTCGTCCTGGTATCGGTGGGCGCCATCAGGTCGGTGATGAACTGCCTCTGCACGGGATCGTCCTCGACCACGAGCAGCGAATGGGTCACCTCCCCGCGGCGGCCTTCTGAGGCCGTCGAAACCGGCTCCGCTTGCCACTGGCCGTTGCTTCCGGCTGAAACGAGGACTGGTTCCGGAGCGATCTCGGCAACACCCCCTGACCTGGATTCCACGTCATCCACCGGAACGTGCCGGCGTTGGTGCATGGGCGTGATGAGAGGCAGGTAGACGGAGAAGATGCTGCCCACGCCGGGTTCGCTCTGAAGCCGGATCTCGCCTCCGAGCAGCCGCGTGAGCTCGCGGCAGATCGACAGGCCGAGGCCGGTGCCGCCGTACTTGCGGCTCGTGGAGCCATCTGCCTGCGCAAAAGACTCGAAGATCGACTGCTGCTTGTCGAACGGGATGCCGATTCCGGTATCGATGACGCGAAAAGCGACGACCTGCGACGCGCGGTTCAGGGTGTCGTTGGACGGGCCCCACCCGGCGGTCGCCATCTCGGCGACGAAGTCGACCTTGCCTTTCTCCGTGAACTTGAACGCGTTGCTGAGCAGGTTGTTGAGGATCTGCTGCAGACGCTGGGGATCGGTCGGGATCGTCTCAGGTAGGCCCGGGCGGAGGTCAATCTGGAAAGCGAGCTTGGTCGCCTCGGCGACGTGCCGGAAGGTTCGCTCCAGCATCGGCTTGAGCTCGTCCAGCGGCCAGTTGCTGATGTCCAACGCCACCGTCCCGGACTCGATCTTGGACAGGTCCAGGATGTCATTGATCAGCTTCAGGAGGTCGGTGCCCGACGACCGGATGATGGTCGCGTACTCAATTTGCTTGGCCAGCAGATTGCCATCCGGGTTCGCAGCGAGCTCCTGGGCCAGGATCAACAGGCTGTTCAGCGGCGTGCGAAGCTCGTGCGACATGTTGGCCAGGAACTCGGACTTGTAGCGCGATGTGAGCGCGAGCTGTTCGGCCTTGTCTTCGACGAGGACCTTGGCCGACTCGACCTCAAGCCGCCTCTGCTCGATCTCCGCATTCTGTTCGGCCAGCTGACGGGCCTTCTCGGCGAGCTCTTCGTTTGTGCGCTGGAGCTGGTCCTGCTGGCTCTGCAGCTCGGTGGCGAGGGACTGCGACTGCTTGAGAAGATCTTCGGTCCGGCTGTTGGCCTCGATCGTGTTGAGAACGATGCCAATGCTCTCGGCCAATTGATCCAGGAAGTCGATATGGGTCGCGCTGAACGGTTCGAACGACGCCAGCTCGATGACAGCCCGCACGTCGCCTTCGAAAAGGACCGGCAGGACGATGATGTTCGCGGGCACCGACTCCCCCAGAGCCGAGTTGATCTTGATGTAGTCCTTCGGCACATTCCTGACGACGATCCGCTTCTTTTCCAGGGCGCACTGGCCGATCAGCCCTTCGCCGAGGACGAACTCCATCGGGACGTTGCGGCGCTGTTTGTATGCGTAACCGGCCTGGAGCGCGAGGTACGCCGGCCGACCGTTCGCGCCGACCATCCCATAGAACACGCCATGCTCGGCGTGGACCACCGGCGCGAGCTCGGAAAGGATCATCTTTGACACGGTCATCAGGTCGCGCTGCCCCTGCAGCATTCGGGTGAACCGTGTCAGGTTCGTCTTCAGCCAGTCCTGCTCCGTGTTCTTCTCGGTGGTGTCGTGGAGGTTGCGGATCATCTCGTTGATGTTGTCTTTGAGGTTCGTAACCTCGCCCTTCGTGTCGACACGGATCGTCCGCGTCAGGTCGCCCTTGGTGACCGCGGTGGCGACTTCCGCGATGGCCCGGACTTGGGTGGTGAGCGTTGCCGAGAGCTGGTTGACGTTGTCGGTCAGGTCGCGCCAGGTGCCGGCCGCGCCAGGCACGTTGGCCTGGCCGCCCAGCCGGCCTTCAGCGCCGACCTCGCGGGCCACCGTGGTCACCTGCTGAGCGAACACCGCCAGGGTGGCGGTCATGCTGTTGATGGTGTCGGCGAGCTCGGCGATCTCGCCCTTGGCCTCGAGGGTAAGCTTGCCGCGCAGGTTCCCATTGGCCACCGCGGTGACCACGCGCGCGATGCCGCGCACCTGGTCGGTGAGGTTGCTGGCCATGGTGTTGACGTTGTCGGTCAGGTCTTTCCAGATCCCCGCCACGCCCTCCACGTTGGCCTGGCCGCCGAGCTTGCCGTCGGTGCCGACCTCGCGCGCGACGCGGGTCACCTCCTTGGCAAACGCGTTGAGCTGGTCGACCATGGTGTTGATGGTCTGCTTGAGCTCCAGGATCTCGCCGCGGACGTCGACGGTGATCTTCTTCGAGAGGTCGCCCTGCTGGACGGCGGTGGTGACCTCGGCGATGTTGCGGACCTGGCTGGTCAGGTTGCCGGCCATGATGTTGACGTTGTCGGTCAGGTCTTTCCAGACCCCGCCGACGCCGTAGACCTCAGCCTGGCCGCCCAGGCGTCCCTCGGTGCCGACCTCGCGGGCCACGCGCGTGACCTCGTTGGCGAAGGCGTTGAGCTGGTCGACCATGGTGTTGATGGTCTGCTTGAGCTCCAGGATCTCGCCGCGGACGTCGACGGTGATCTTCTTCGAGAGGTCGCCCTGCTGGACGGCGGTGGTGACCTCGGCGATGTTGCGGACCTGGCTGGTCAGGTTGCCGGCCATGATGTTGACGTTGTCGGTCAGGTCTTTCCAGACCCCGCCGACGCCGTAGACCTCAGCCTGGCCGCCCAGGCGTCCCTCGGTGCCGACCTCGCGGGCCACGCGCGTGACCTCGTTGGCGAAGGCGTTGAGCTGGTCGACCATGGTGTTGATGGTCTGCTTGAGCTCCAGGATCTCGCCGCGGACGTCGACGGTGATCTTCTTCGAGAGGTCGCCGTTGGCGATACCGGTCGTGACCTCGGCGATGTTGCGGACCTGGCTGGTCAGGTTGCCGGCCATCAGGTTGACGTTTTCGGTCAGGTCTTTCCAGATCCCGCCCACGCCCCTCACGTCGGCCTGGCCGCCAAGCTTGCCCTCGGTACCGACCTCGCGGGCCACGCGCGTGACCTCGCTCGCAAACGCGTTGAGCTGGTCGACCATGGTGTTGATGGTCTGCTTGAGCTCGAGGATCTCGCCGCGGACGTCGACGGTGATCTTCTTCGAGAGGTCGCCCTTCTGGACGGCGGTCGTCACCTCCGCGATGTTGCGGACCTGGCTGGTCAGGTTGCCGGCCATGAGGTTCACGTTGTCCGTGAGGTCTTTCCATACGCCACCCACGCCGCGGACATGGGCCTGGCCGCCGAGCTTGCCCTCGGTGCCGACCTCGCGCGCGACGCGCGTCACCTCGCCGGCGAACGCGTTGAGCTGCCCGACCATGGTGTTGACAGTCTTGGCGGTGCTCAGGAACTGGCCTTGAAGCGGCCGGCCGTCGATCTCCAGCGCCATGGTTTGCGACAGATCGCCGTTGGCGACGGCACTGATAACGCGGGCGATCTCGGTGTTCGGCCGCGCGAGGTCTTCGACGAGGTCGTTGACGGCATCGAGCGTGGAAGTCCATGCGCCGCCGGAGTGGATGATGCCCGCACGCTTGACCTGACCTTCCTTGCCGACATGACGGTTCAGGCGCCGGATCTCGTGCTCCAGACGCTCGTTCGACTCGATGACCGCGTTGAGAGCCGCCGCGACTTTGCCGGCGGAGCCCGTCCAATCGCTGGGCATGCGCGCGGAGAAATCGCCGCGCTGGACTGCCGCCAGGACGCGGAGCACGACCTTGCTGTCGAGCTCTCCGCCGGCCCTGTCCACGCCATTTAGATGACGGGTAGCGGTCTTGACTGCTGCCTTGGTCGCCATTCTTCCTTCCTTCCTTGCCTAGTGATTCGTTTGGTGGCTCATAGACTCAGCGGAACCCAAAATTCGATCTTCGTGCCGTTACCCGGGTCGCTTTCGATGCGACACCAGCCGCCGGCAAGCTGCGCGCGCTCCCGCATGGCCACAAGGCCGATGTGTCCGGGCACACGCACCGACTCCGACACGACGAAGCCCGTGCCGTCGTCGTGAACCGAGATGTGAACTCCTCCCTCGACCTGGTCCGCGATCACCGTCACCTTGGTGGCGCGGGCGTGTTTTTCCACGTTGTTCAGCGCCTCGGCGATGTTCTTCAACATGATCGCCTGGATCGCTGGAGGCACATCTGCAGGCAGGCGGCTGTCGACGTGGGGCTGGATGCCGGCGCGGATCCGCATGGTCTCCAGGCGTTCGCTGATCGCGTCGCGTAGGTCGCCGGCCAGCTGAAGCGGCTCCGGGCTGACATTGGTGAGCAGCCGGCGCAGCGAATCCTCGACCTTTCTGAGTGTGTGTCGGAGCTGCTCCAGCTGGACCGCCTGGTGACTCCCTATGGAGTCGGCGCGGACGCGCTCGAGCTGCAGCTCAGCCGCAGTCAGCAGCTGGAGCGAGTCGTCGTGGAGCGTGCTGGCGAAGCGGCGCCGGGCTTCGTCGCCGCCGGCCGCGATGTTGTTGAGGAGGTGCCGGCGAGCGGCCATCGCTTCTTCGAGGCGCCCGGCGGTGTGGCCGAGCTCGTCTTCGGCTTCCTTGTACTGCCACAGCAGTCCCGCCGCCGCGCCGGTGAGTCTCAGCAGCCATAGGTCGTGCGCGGTGAAGCCGTGCGGTGAGTCATAAACGGCAATGGCTCCGATGTGTCGCTCACCGGCCCGCCACGCCGCTGCGATCGAGTTCTTGACCTCATGCAGGCCGGACTCCCGCCAGATCGCATCGAGCTGGGGCGAGGTGCCCTTCGAGAGCTCGAGCTCGTCAGCGAAGACCAGACGCTCCATTATCCCCTCGCCCTTCGCCCCCAGATGGAGCCGGACTTCATGCACCGGCGACTCGTCCGCAAAGCCAAAGGGAACCGGTTGCAGGGCTAGAGTGCCGCGGGGGCCGAGACGCCAGAACGCTGCCCGGCGGGCGTGGGTCTGCTTGGCGATGGTGGCGCCGAGGCGGGCAAAGAAGGCGGGCAGGTCCTCGTCCGAGTCCAGATAAGAGGAAACGGCGGCCACAGCCGCCAGCGCCGACTCGTGCGACCGCTCAACCTGCTGGGCGGAGCGCTTTGGGCGCGGGACGCCGTTGGCGCCGAGCGCTACCTTGCCCGCCACCGCCAGCTCAGCTGTTTCCACTCTTCCCCCTGGGCGCGATTTTCCGACCTACATCAAATCGAATTGGGGGTGGGTTCGTCACCGTACAAGTGAGGTAGATTCGGCCGGGGTTTGGCCTGGAAACTGGTGTGCCCGCCTCTTGCGAGGCAGGCACACCTAAGAAACGCCCTGGAGTCCCGCCCTACCGAGCTCAAACCGAATTCAGCGGACCGGGCACAAAAAGACCGGGCCCGCGCGTTGCGAGCCCGGTCTCTTGCCGTTGGTTTAGCGCCGCCGGTTACGCAGTCCGAGGGCGCCGAGCAGGACCATGATGCCGCCCACGATACCGCCCACGATGGGCATTCCCGTGGCAGCAAGCACCTGGCCTGTGCCGCCTG
>Ga0209375_1004004_pt1 | contig 10111 bp, 8 predicted proteins | sample GraSoiAngelo_131_FD_185888 | JGI IMG/M metagenome (GOLD analysis project Ga0209375, IMG submission 185888) | Grasslands soil microbial communities from the Angelo Coastal Reserve, California, USA - 14_0929_02_30cm (SPAdes) (version 2) | ecosystem: Environmental > Terrestrial > Soil > Grasslands ...
CGTCGGCCTGCTCGTGCTGGCCCTGATGCTCGCCGGACGCCCGTTTCTCGCCCTGGGCACTGCAGTGGTGGGGTTGCTGCTGATCGGCACCGCAGCAGCCCGCGCCTGCCCACTGTACGCGGCGCTGGGCCTGAGTACGCGCCGGGGTACCGCTGAATAGCTAGTTGGGAATCGCGGTCCCGTGGCAGGCGGTGCAGACATCGGGGTTCTTGCGCCGCAACCGCGACGCGTCGAAGCCGGGACCGTGCGGGTTGATGTGCCGACCGCCGACGGCGGAGTGGCAGGTCAGACAATCACGCTCGACATGGCACGCTACGCACGTCTCCAAACTCTGCCGCGCCGCCTGGCCGTGGCCTGCGACGAAGAATTGCTTGGCATCGTGGTAGCCTCCCCGCAGCGTCCTTCTCGCCACCAACCCCGACGCGGCGTGGCAGCTCGAACAGAAGCTCCCGACGTTGTGGCAGTCACTGCACGAGGTCTCCCGCGCGTAGGCCGCCGCGGGGTGGCGGGCGAGAAAACCGACGGGGTGATACCCCGGCGCAGCGGCCGCTTGGGGGCGATGGCACTCGAGACAGTCGGCCCGGACGTGACACCCGGCGCAGGTCGTCGACGCCGCGGACGCCGGGCCGGCGTGGCGGTCGGCGAAGTTCGCCCGGTGCGCGGCGGGCGGTTGCCGCCCCGCGATCGCCAACGACCGCGCGTCGCGTGCCAGCGCAGCGACGGTCGGGAGCGCCGGCTCATCCACGTGACATTGGAGGCAGAAGTCGCGTGCGCGGCGTCCCGCCGGCGACGAGCGTAAACAGGAAGATTTGCTCGGCGGCGGCCGGGGCACTGAGCAACCGGGCCGCCAACCCAGCCGCGAGCCCCGCGGCGGCCAGGAGGGCGATTGGGGCGCGCTGCAGGAGGCGACGCATCCAGCCGCCCGGACTCAGTACCGCGATTGCATGTAGGCGACGCCCTCGGCGAGGGTGGCGCGCCAAGCGGTTTCCACCGTCGGCGTGCACTGGGCGTCGAACTCGCGCACGGTCTGGACGAGCGCGTCGATGAAGAACGGATAGTACTTGGGCTCGATGTTCAGGTCGCGCCGGCTGTGCCGCTCAGCCACGCGCGAGAGCACGCCCGGCTCGGTGCGCGGCTGGCCGGGGAAGCTGAGCAGCAGGCCGATGGCGTGCTTCAGGAGCTTCGTCTGCTTCTCGAAATCCGTCTTGGCGAACAGCGGCTGGGCCGGCGGACACACGGCGAAGAAGTTCCGGTAGAATGCCTGGAGGAACTCGCCATTGGCCGAGCAGCGCTCGAAGCTGGCGCGCGCCAGGGCCGTCGTTTCGCGGCTCACCCCGCCGTGACGTTCAGCCACGGGCGTCGGTGGTGGCCGGGAGCTCGAACTCGATTCGTGCTCCCGTGCCGTTGACGTTCCCCGCCCGTACGGTGCCGCCGTGGAGGCGCACGATAGCGCTCACCAATGTCAGTCCTAACCCCGCCCCCGTGCCGGTCGTCCGCGCCTGGTCGGCGCGATAGAAAGCCTCGAAGACGTGGGAGACGTCCTCCGCCAGGAACCCCGGCCCGGAGTCCTGAATCGTGAAACGCACCGCGCCCGAGACACGGGCGGTCGCCACGTCGATGCGGCCACCCACCGGCGTGAACTTGATGGCGTTGTCCAACAAGTGCCCTATCACGCGACCGACCAACGGCGCATCGAGGGGCAGCGACGGCACAGCCGGATCGAGCACCGCGCCCGAGGCCAGGTCCTTCTCGAGCAGCTTCCGGTTCACGGCCTCGAGCTCCTCGCGGACGACGACGTTGAGGTCGGTCGGGACCCGGCGCGGTGTCATGAGCCGCGCGTCGGCCCGTGTGACGAGCAGCAGATCCTCACTCAATTCCGCGAGGCGGTCAATCTCCTCCAGGGCGCTGCGCAGGGTATGCTGGTATTCGCGCGGCGTACGCTCGCTGCGCAGGGCGACCTCCATGAGGCCACGCAGCGCGGTGAGCGGCGTGCGCAACTCATGGCTCACGTCGGCGGTGAGACGCTGCTGGGCTCGGAAGGTGCGGTTGAGACGGTCGAGCATGCGGTTGAGCACGGCGACCAGCCCCTGATACTCCTCGGTGTCGGCATGGGCCGCGATGGGGCGGTCCAGCGTTCCCGCCTCGATGTGCGTCGCCTGCAGGGTGATCTCCCGCACCGGCCGCACCGCGGAGCCCGCCAACCACCAGGCGCCGACGAGGGTAGCGGAGGTCCCGGCGATAATCACGGCGACCAGCGCGACGAGAAGGTCCCGCTCTTCCCCCCGCGCCCACTGCAACCCCGCGGCCGGCGCGAGCGCCGCCCTCCCTTCCCGCTCCATCACGCGCCCCGTCACCCAGTACAGGGCGACGCAGGCCAGCGTGAGCCCGACGGCCATCGTCGCCGCGAACCGCACCGCCAGGGTGCGCCGCAGCGATCGGGTCACTCGTCCTGGCCCGGCGTGTGGAGACGGAACCCCACTCCGCGCACCGTCTCGATCATGTCCCTCCCGGCCGCCTCGCGCAGCTTGCGGCGCAGGTTGCCCACATGCACATCGACGACGTTGCTCTCGGGATCGAAGTGCAGGTCCCAGACCTTTTCCAGCAGGTCGGTGCGCCGGATGACCTCCCCCGGCCGCAGCAGGAAGTGCTCGAGCAGCTGGAACTCCTTGGGCGTGAGGTCGAGCTTCTTGCCGCCGACCTTCACCTTGTGCTTCAAGCGGTCCAGCTCGATCGGGCCGTAGGTGAGCAGCTCGGTGCGACTGGCGCCGCCGCGGCGCACCAGGGCGCGCACCCGCGCCAGCAGCTCGTCGAACTTGAACGGCTTGGCCAGGTAATCGTCGGCGCCGGAATCGAGTCCGCGCACCACGTCTTCCGTCGTGTCCCGGGCCGTGAGCATCAGGATCGGCGTCTTCCGGCCCTCACGCCGCAGCTCCGCTGCCACCTGGAGGCCGGTCTTCTTTGGAAGCATGACGTCGAGCAGCAGGAGGTCGTAGTCGTAGACGTGCGCCAGCATCGTCGCCTCATCGCCGTCCGGAGCGACGTCCACCGCATATCCTTCTTCGCGCAGGCCCTGTTCGATGAAGCCCGCGACTTTCCGATCGTCTTCCACCACGAGGATTTTCATAGTTCCGACGCTAGGTAGACGGCGCTGAACCAATTCTAAAGGAATGGTGAAGGAACCTTCACGCGGGCGGCGCCAGCGGCAAGAGGAGCTCGAAGGTAGCGCCACCCCCCGGGGTCTCCGCGACTCGCAGGGCGCCGCCGAGCACCTCCGCCAATCGCCGGGACACCGGGAGCCCCAGGCCGGTTCCTAGACCGGAATGCGGATCGAAGCGCTCGAACGGCTCGAAGATGCGTTCGCGCAGCTCCGCGGGGACTCCCGGCCCCCGATCCACCACGCGCAAGGTCAAGCGGCCGGCGTCGCTCTCGACGCGAACCGCGATCGCGCTCCCCTCCGGGCTGTGTCGGACGGCGTTGGACAAGAGGTTCACGAGGATCTGTTCCAGGCGGACGGGATCGGTCGTCAACACCTCGGCGCCGTGACGATCCAGCTCCAGCCGGATCCGCCGCGCGGCAGCGGCCGGCTCCATCCCGGTGAGCACCCGCGCGAGCGCCGGCTCGACCTCCACCTCACGCCACACGGGACGCACTTTGCCCGCGTCGAGCCGCGTCAGGTCGAGGAAGTTGTTGAGGAGCGTGATGGTGCGTTCGGCGCCCTCGTAGACCTCGTGGGCCGCCCGGTCCACGCCGTCGGGAGACTTCGCCCGCACCAGCCGTTCCGCCCAGCCGAAGACGCCGGTCAGGGCATTGCGCAGCTCGTGGTTCATCATGGCGAAGAACAGGTCGCGTTGGCGCTGCATCCCGCGCACCCGCCCCAGCAGCTCCTGGCTGTCCTCGTAGAGTCGTTGCTTCTCTACCGCCACCGCCGCCTGGGCGGCCAAGGCGACGGCGATCGCCTCGTCTTCGCCGCTGAATTCCTGCGCGCCCTGCTTGTCGGTTAGGTAGAGGTTGCCGAAGACTCTTTCGCGGCCCCGTACCGGTACGCCGAGGAACGAGGTCATGGTCGGGTGATGGGGCGGGAACCCGGAACGCTGCGGGTGCCGGGTGATCTCCTTGGTGCGGATGGGGCGCGGGTCGCTGATCAAAAGCCCCAGGAGGCCGCGCCCGCGCGGCAGGTCGCCGATGCGCGCGCGCTCGGCCTCGGTAAGGCCGGATGTCACGAATTCGGCGAGCGAGTCCCCTTCCGGGTTCAGAACGCCGAGGGCCGCGAAGCGCGCCCCCACCACGTCGCGCGCCGAGTCCACCAGCCGCTGCAGCAGCTCCCCGAGCGAGCCCGAGGTGCCCATGGCGATGGTGGCGTCGAGCAGGCGCTCGAAACGGCTGCGGATCCGCGCGCCTTCGGCGGCGGCCGAGGGGGCCGGGGAACGACCGGCGCGTTTAGCCACGCCCCTGTTTTAACGCCATCGCCCCCGGCGTTCAACCCGGCGCTGCGGACCGGCTCAAATCCGCGCGGTCGCCACCGCCCCCACGAGGTCGGTCTGCGAGATCACGCCGACCAGCGCGCCCTCGTACTCGACGAACAGCCGTTGCACGTTGAGATACAGCATCTCCCGGGCGGCTTCCTTGACATCGGTATCGGGGTCGACCGTCACGGGCCACGGCGACATCACTTCGAGGACCAGCGTGTGGTCGAAGAGCCGCTCCCGCTGGCGCGACGTTGTACAGCTGCTTTCGGCGTGCAGGATTTCCCGGGTGGACAGCACCCCCACGGCGCGTCCGAACCGATCGATGACCGGCAACGCGGACACGCCGGCCTCGGTCAGCGCCTCCACGGCGTCCGCCACCGTCGCGTCGGCGCTGATCGTCTTCAAGTCGGTGCGCATCAGCTCGGCGACTCTCATGGCTCCCTCCTAGTGCCCGATTCCTGACGCCACTGTCACTCCACCCACCTGGACGAGCCCCACGGCCCCCTTCGCCGCGTCCGCGAACGCGTGCGTGACGAAGGCGTACGTACCCGCGCCGCTCCCCTCCTCCTCGAAGACCGTCTCGAACACCACCCCGCCGCCGGCCGGCACGCTCCAGGTCTGCACGCCGGTCAGGGCATGGTCCGGATTGCCGTCCAGATAGACCCGGTCAAACACCGTGCCGACGATGTGGAAGTCGCTCGAGAAGCTCGGCCCGGCATTCACCACGAAGAACCGCACGTGATCACCGACGGCGACCTCGAGTGGGTGCGCCTGGTACTGGAAGGCACGCCCGTTGAATACGACGTAGGTAGCCTGCTTGGCCAGCGCCTGATTCCAGTCGGGTTGGCCCGGCTGCGCGCTGTTCCCGGCGCCGAGGTAGAACTCGCTCTGCACGACCACGAACTCTTTCTCGACCCGCGTCGGCCAGCCGTCCGCCGGATCCACGATGATGGGGAGGTACATCCCCTGCATCAGGTGGAGCAGCACCGGCGGCGTGCCACAGTGCACCAGATAGGCACCGGGATCGCGGGCGGTGAATTCGAACGACATCGAGTCCCCCGGCACGATCGTGCGGAAGGCCCGACTCATCGGAATCCGCGCCGCGTGGAAATCGATCGAGTGCGGCATCGACGCTTTGTTGACGAGGCGGATGCGGACGAGGTCGCCCTCACGCACGCGCACGACCGGGCCCGGCACGGTGCCGCCGAACGTCCAGCCGTTGTACGTCACGCCGGGCGCGACTTCGACGGTGGCATCCAGGATCGGGATGCGGAACTCCTTGACGCTCGCCCGCGAGGCGGGGGACAGCGCCGCCCGATAGGTGGGCGTGGTCGGCGTCATCGACGTCCCAAAGTCGACGAACTCATACCGTGGCGCGCGGCCTGCGAACGCTACGGCACCCACGGCCAGTAACCCGACCCCGGCGATGCCGAGGACAACCTTCGAGACCCTCATCTCCAGCTCCTTGTGCGGTAGTGTGGAGGCGCACGTGGAGCTTAGGGGCGGGCTTGTGAAGGAAGGCGTTCGTCTGTGTGAAGAGAGCTTCAGACCGGCGTCGCGAAGGCGGGCCGGCGCGGCACGTACATGCTTCCTGGCGGGTGCGCCGACCGGCTCGTAAGTTCCGAGGTGAGCGTTGCCCGCCGGCTCCGGTTGACCGTCGCCGCTGTCGCGGCGCTCGTCATCACGCCCTGGCCGGCCGCGCGCGCGGTCGGCCCCCAAACTGCCGCAGACACCCTCGGGCGATCGCCGAGCCGCCTATTCGACACGGCCGAGCCGATCGCCTTCACGTTGACCAGCGACCTCGGGGCCGTTGCCAAGGACCGGGGCACACAGAAGCGCGTCCACCACGCCGTCCTCTCGTACGTCGGGCCCGCCGGCGATTCGACGTCCTTCGACGTTCAGCTCCGCACCCGGGGGCATTGGCGGCTGCGGACCTGCGAATTCCCGCCGCTCAAGGTCGAGTTCGACCGGGAAACGGCGAAGCCCGCGCTCTTCGCGCACCAGAAGAGTCTGAAGCTGGTGGTGCAGTGCCGCAGCCCCCGGGCCTACGCCAACTACCTGCTCGAGGAGTACCTCATCTACCGGATCTACAACCTGCTGACCGAGTGCAGCTTCCGGGTGCGCCTCGCCCGCGTGACGTACGTGGACGCCGCCGGCAAACGCACGCCCGCGACCCGATACGCGTTTTTCATCGAAGACGACGACCGGATGGCGAAGCGGTGCCACGGACACGTGCTCGAGCAGCAGGGGATCTCCCAGGCCGACGCCGGGTTCAGCCAGATGGGGTTGCTCACCGTGTTCGAATACCTGATCGGCAACACCGACTGGTCCGTCGCCGCGCTGCACAACATCGTGCTCGTCCAGGATAGTATGGGCGAGCTGTATCCGGTCCCGTACGATTTCGACTGGTCGGGCGTCATCTCGACGCCCTACGCCTTCCCCGACGCGCGTCTCGGGATCCGCACCGTGCGGGACCGGCTGTACCGCGGCGCCTGCCGCACCCCGGCCGACTTCGCCCCTCTGTTCGTCCGCTTCAACGCCGTCAAGGACTCCGTCTATGCGCTGTACCGCGGGCAGCCGGATCTCGAGCCCAAGCGCGTAGCGCAGGCGCTGGGCTATTACGACGAGTTCTACCGCATCATCAACGATCCCCGCTGGGTGAACCGCGAACTCATCCACAATTGCCTGCCCGGGTGAGCGCCTACCCATGATCCTGGACTTCACCACCCGATCGCTGCTCCGTCTGCTGGCGTACTATGTCGTGCTGGTGGCCGGCACGTTCGTCCTGGCGCAGCATTCGTCGGTCGTGCGCGACGCAGTTTCCTTTGAGGTGCCGGTGGGCGTCACGCCGCGCCAGCTGCGCCAAAGCGTCGAGATTGGGGCCGTGGCAGAGGAGCGCGCGACCGTCGCAGCCACGACCGCACTGGCCATGCTCGGGGCCCTGAAGAAGACCACGAAGCCGGCGCGGTGATGTCCGAGCGACGCTGGCCCGTTCCCACCGCCGAGCGACTGGCGGAGCTGGTCGGCGCCGCTCTCCCGTTCGGCCTCCGCAGCGGATCCCCCCGACACGCCTTCCACCGTGACCTCTATTTCGACACGCCGGACGCTGTGCTGCGTCGGCGGGGCGCGAGCTGTCGCATCCGGTTCGACGCGCAGGACCGGCGCTGGCTCAGATTCGACGCTGCGGTCGGGGGGTGCGAAGCCCGGGTCGCCGAGGTCGAGCCGCGCGACATCCTCCTCGGGGCCACCGAGCCCGCTCGCCGGCTCCGAGCGCTCGTGGACCCCGCCCGGCTCGTCGCCCACACCGAGCTGGAGGTGGAACGCTGGGCGCGGACCGCCCACTTCCCCCTCGTTCCGCTGCCGCAGCTCGTGCTCGCCTACGATACCGTCACGGTGCGGGGGAGCGGCGCCGAACCGATGTTCCACGAGCTCGTGCTGTGGCGGCGACGGTGGGCGGTCCTTCCCGTCGCGTCCGTCGCGCGCGCGCTCGAGCGACGCTACGGACTCCTGGCGGCCCCCACCGCAACCGGGCGCGCGGAGCGCGCCGCCGAGCTGCGGCAGGCCCTGGAGCGCGGCGAGGCGTCCCCGGCGCCTACGAAGCGGCAGGTGGCCCTGCTGGCGCTGGCGCACGGGCGCGTGGCCCTATGCCGGGCCGGCACGATCCTCCGGCTCCCGACCGAAGACGGCGGCGGCGAGGAAGCTTGCCGGCGGGCGCTGCGCCGCTGCTTCGGTCACGCGGAGGGCGAGATCCGCCTCCTCGGGGTCGTGCCGGCGACCGACGCCCGGTGCGCCATCGAAGTCTGGCTCGCTCGCCGGCTGCGCCGCGATCTGACCGCAGCCCCGCCAGGGGAGCTGCAATGGTTCGCCCCAGACGACGTCGTCGCGCGTGTCGGCTCCCCCGTGCTGCGCGAGCCGACAACCCTCGCGGCGCTTGCCGTGGCCGCCCGATCCGAGCTCGTCCCGGAGTGGTCAGCGGCGCCGCTCCAGCACCGGGGGCCGGGCGACTCCGCGAGCGACGACGGCAGCCGCGTCACGCTCAGCGAGCTCCGCGTGCCCGCGCTCCCGGCGCGAGCGCTCGAGGCGGACCGGCCCGCCCCCGAGCAGCTCATCAACGCGCACTTGAGCTCGCTCGAATTCAACGCGCGCGTGCTGGCGCTCGCGGAAGACCCGGGGACGCCGCTCCTGGCTCGGCTCCGCTTTCTCTCGATCGTGAGCACGAACCTCGATCAGTTCTTCATGGTCGAAGTCGGGGCCCTGAAGCACCGGGTCGCCGCCGGGATCGGCGAGCGCTCTCCGGACGGCCTCACCCCACCCGAGGAGCTGGACGCCATCGCGATCCGTCTCCACGCCCTCGTGGCGCGGCAGTACCGCTGCTTCCACGATCTGGCGCGCGGCGAGCTGTCGGCGCACGGGATCCGGGTCCGTGATTGGGACGAGCTGGGGCCGGACGAGCGCGGCGCGCTCGACCGGCGTTTCGCCGAGGAGATCGCGCCCCTGCTCACGCCCAAGGCGTTGACGCGCGCCCCGGGGCACCCGTTCCCGCACTGCGGCGACCGGCGCCTGAGCCTGGCCGTGGTCCTGCGGGACGAGCCGGGCGGACCGCAGCACTTCGCCGTCGTCGAGCTCCCGGCCTCGGTGCCCCGGCTGCAGTGCTCCCCGGGCGCGATCGTGCCGCTGGAGGCGCTGGTCCGCGCGGGGCTCGCCGCCCTGTTCCCCGGCCGGGAGGTGGTGGCCGCCCACGCCTTCCGGGTCACGCGCGCCGGGGACATCCAGCTCGACGAGCTGGCGACGGCGAGCTTCTTCCAGGCGGTAACCGAGCAGGTGCAGCGGCGACCGTGGGGCCCCGTCGTGCGTCTCGAGGTCGAACAGACGATGCCGCCCGCGCTGCGCGAGCTGCTGCAACGTGAGCTGCGGTTCGAAGAAAGCGGGATGCAGAGCGCGCTCGGACCGTCGGACGTGTACGAGGCCCCGGGGCTCCTGGATCTGAGCGCATTGAGCGAACTCGCCACGCGGGCGGGGGGGACCGAGGGGGCCGCGCGCCCCGAGCTTGACTACGCCGAGCTCACCGCCCGGGACCCGTTCGCCGGCGCGCGCTCCGTGTTCGGCGTGCTCGACCACGGGGACGTCCTCGTGCACCATCCGTACGACTCGTTCGAGGCGAGCTTCGAGCGCTTCATCGCCGAAGCGGCGGAGGACCCCGACGTCGCGGCGATCAAGCTCACGCTGTACCGCCCGGGCGGACCGTCGCGCATCGGCGAACTGCTGCGGCGGGCGGCGGCTGCCGGAAAGGACGTCTCGGTGTTCGTCGAGCTCAAGGCGCGCTTCGACGAGCAGCTCAACATCGGCTGGGCGCAGAGCCTCGAGGCCGCCGGGATCCACGTGGTCACCGGCCTCGCCACCCTGAAGACACACGCCAAGATCGCGCTGGTGATCCGCCGCGCGGGCGGGGGGGGGCGCACGCGCCGCTATGCGCACATCGGGAGCGGCAACTACAACCCCGAAACGGCCCGGGCCTATTCCGACCTGGGCCTGTTCACGGCCGACGCCGCGATCGGCGACGATTTGCATCGCCTGTTCAACGAGCTCACCGGATCGTCGCGGCCGCCACAGGCGCAGTTCCGGCGTCTGCTCGTCGCCCCGACCGA
>Ga0209375_1004007_pt1 | contig 10104 bp, 10 predicted proteins | sample GraSoiAngelo_131_FD_185888 | JGI IMG/M metagenome (GOLD analysis project Ga0209375, IMG submission 185888) | Grasslands soil microbial communities from the Angelo Coastal Reserve, California, USA - 14_0929_02_30cm (SPAdes) (version 2) | ecosystem: Environmental > Terrestrial > Soil > Grasslands ...
ACGGAGAAGTTCAACGCGGCGGTCCGCATCGCGACCATCCTCAGCGACGGGAAGGCCAAGCGGACGAATGTAGAAGGGACCTCCGTCTTCGAGTTCGCCCGCGGAGAGGATTCCACCAAGGTCGTGGGCCTCCGCGGCCACATCATCAACCTCGACTACCCGGAGGCCCTCAACGACTGGGCCCGCGTCGACCTGAAGGAACTGGTCTGGGCGGAACCGCAGAAGGTCGTCACCGCCGGAAAGATCGGCGCCGCACTGAAGAAACTAGGCGCGGACGCGGACGAGGTCATCATCGCCACGGACTTCGACCGCGAAGGCGAGCTGATTGGGGTCGAAGCCCTCGGACTGATCCTCGAAGTCCGACCTGACATCCGGGTGCGCCGGGCCCGCTTCTCCGCCTTGACGAAGTGGGATATCGAACGCGCGTTCGCGGATCTCGTAGAGGTCGATCGTCCGCTCGCATGGTCGGCCGAGTCCCGCCAGTCCGTGGACCTCGCCTGGGGCGCGGTCCTCACGCGCTTCCTCTCGATCGCATCGAACCAACTCGGTCGGGACTACCTCTCGGTGGGCCGCGTGCAGAGTCCGAGCCTTGCCCTGATCGTCGATCGGGAGCGGGAGATCGAGGACTTCGTCCCGCAAGATTACTGGACGCTCCACGCGCGATTCCGCAAGGACGTGGACGGCTCCGCGGTCGAATTCGACACCGACCACGAGCACGGTCCCTACTGGGCGCGGAGCGAGGCCGAGGCGGCGCTCGATTCGGCGTCGAAGGCGAGCCAGGGCCTGGTCCGGGAATACATCCAGAACGAGCGCGAGGAGCGGCCGCCTCCTCCCTTCAACACGACGATGTTCGTGACCGAGGCGAACCGCCTCGGGTTCGGGGCCGCACAGGCGATGAAGATCGCCGAGGACCTCTATCAGTCGGGCTACATCTCCTATCCTCGGACGGACAACACGGTGTATCCGTCCACGGTGAATCTTCGGACGGTCCTCGAGAAATTGCAGGATTCGCCGTTCGCGGCGGAGGCCCGCGCCCTCGCGGCGCAAGAACGGATCGCCCCGAGCCGAGGGCGGATGGAGACGACGGACCATCCACCGATCTATCCCGTCCAAGGGGTCGGTCGCGACAAGGTGAAGCGGAACGACCACTGGGCGATTTACGAACTCGTGGTCCGGCGGTTCTTCGCCACGGTCGCCCCGAACGCGCTCGCCGCGACGTCGGAAACGAAGATCGATCTCGGCGGCCAGGTGTTCCACGCGGAAGGATACCGCATCAAGGATCTCGGATGGAGGAAATACTATCCGTACTGGACCGTGCGCGAAGCGAACTTGCCGGCGCTCATCGCCGGAGAGTCGCTCGAGCGCGTCGGAGACGTCGCGATCCGCGAGGACCGAACGAAGCCGCCCGCGCGATACAGCGAAGGATCCCTGATCCAGGAGATGGAACGGCTCGGCCTTGGAACCAAGTCCACGCGGCATGACATCCTCAAGAAACTCTACGATCGCAAGTTCATCGAAGGGAAGTATCCGCGGCCCACGACGAGCGGGCGCGCGGTGATCGAGGCCCTCGAAGACCATGCCGAACGGATTACGCAGCCGGAGATGACGGCGCACCTCGAAGCGGACATGGAGGGCATTGCGACAGGCGTCCGGGCCCGCGAGGACGTCGTCCGGGAATCCCAGCAAATGCTCAGCGAGGTCCTCGAGACGTTGCAGGCCAACCGCGAGGCGATTGGCCAGGAGATCGAGGCCGCGCTCCGGGAGCAGAACTACATCGGCAAGTGCAACGTGTGCAAGGAAGGCAACCTCACAGTCATCCGATCGAGGCGCGGATCCCGCTTCCTCGGTTGCGACCGCTATCCGGCCTGCAGGAACACGCATCCGCTGCCGCAGATGGGCATCATCCAGGGCGCCGAGGAGAATTGTCCGGAGTGCGGCGCCCCGATGATCAAGCACACGGATCGCGGCCGAACCACGACCTACTGCGTCGCATCCGATTGCCCCACCGTCCGGGAGCGGAATTTCATCGGATCGTGCGAGAAGTGCGGAACCGGCGAACTCTCGATCCGCCACGGGAACTACGGGAAACGATTCGTCGGATGCTCGAACTACCCGAAGTGCGACAACTCCTATCCGCTTCCGCAGCGCGGACTCATCGTGCCGACGACGGATCGTTGCAAGGCCTGCAACCATCCAGTCATCAAAGTCATCTCCCGCGGTCGACCGCCGTGGGTCCTATGCCTCAATATGAAATGCCCCGCGAAGGAAGCCAAGCGGAAGAAGGCGGCCAACGGGAAGGTCACCGCGAAGCGAGCACCGAGGAAGAAGAAGCCAGCTCCGATCGCCGTGGCACCGGACTTGCCGACGGGCTAGGGCGTCTTCATGAAGCGGATGAACTCGTCCAGGGTCCGCGGCTGAAGCGTGTAGTTCGTCCGCTTCTCCTCACCGATTGTGGAAGTCTGCGCCTTGCCATAGTGGTGACCGGGACAGACGATCAGGTCGTCGTCCAGTTTCCGCACCTTGTTGAACAGGGAATCGTACATCTGTTCGACGCTCGACCCCGGAAGGTCGACGCGGCCGCAGTCGCCGACGAACAGGCAATCGCCGGTGAAGACGCGGCCCGACACGATGTAGCAGCTGGAGTCGGGTGAGTGACCGGGCGTGTGAACCACCTTCACTTTCAGCTCGCCAACCTTCACGATGCTGCCATCCTCCAAGACGACATCCTTGCGAACCTCGCTCAACCGATGGGCGGCGACCTTGGCGCCGGTCTCGTCCGCAAGCCGCTCGTTGTCGAACACGTGATCCCGGTGATGATGTGTGTTGAAAATCAACTCGATCGAGTAGCCGTTCTCCTTCGCGACCTTCTGTAGGATCCGCGCATCGAAGCTCGGATCGACGACCGCCGCATGTTTCGTCCTCGGGTCGCCGATGATGTATCCGAAATTCTGCATCGCGCCAATCAGGTGTTGCTCGAAGAACATCGATCGCGATAGAAATCAGGTCGCGGGTTAAGCCTTCTCATTCGCCTCTTCGGACAGGAGCTGGCCCATGCCGCGGTTTTCGGTAGGATTTCGGCCTCGGACCTGCGTGAGTTGTTCGGCGTGCGCGGAAGGACGGATATGGCCGGACCAGTTGGGAATGAGGCATCCTCGGCCGTCCTTGTTCAGTTCGGTCACATGCGAACCGACCTGCGTACGTGGTCCCTATCCCCCGGAGGGACATGATGGATCGAAGCAAATGCGGCTACAAGTCCTCGCAATCATGGAGAATGGCGCGTCGAAAATAATCCCGAAAGGATCCGACACGCTCCGCGTCCTCCTGATCCTCCGCGCACCGGAAGGGTCCCCTGCCTCGGAATCGCCGGAGAGCCAACGCGGTTCGCCCCCGTCTCCCATTCGCCGACGTGTGATGCGGTCCCTCGTCGCGGGGTCCTAGTCGCGCGTTCGAGCGCGTCCGCTGACCTGCGGACGAGCTAGGAGCGATTTAGGCGGGAGGCCTAACGGGAACGCCTGGAGCCCTTCTTGCCGCGACGGGTGGCCTTCTTCGCCGCCTTCCGCGGAGCCGCTCGGGCGGACCGCGGTGGCGCCTGCGCCTCGTAAAGGGCCAGCGTGATTCCGGTTGGGTCTTGGAACACCGCGAACCAGCCCATGCCGGGAATCTCCTGCTTCGGCATCGTGACGGCGCCCCCAGACGAGGTAACCTTGCGCAGCGTGTTCTCGATGTCCTCGGTGAGGACGTAGTCGAGGACCCCCGCGGGCAGGTTCTCCGCCTGCTGCAATCCGCCGCCGGGTGCGCTGGGCGGCTGGAACATCGAGTAGTTCATTTGCGGCATGTCCTCGAATTTCCAGCCGAAGACGTCCTTGAGGAACGACTTCGTTTTGTCGGGCGCGTTCGAATGAATCTCCACGTGCACAATACTGTTCGGCTTCTGAGCGATGCTCTCATTCCCCCTTCCGCGAGGTAGGTCGGGATGCACCGGAGGGGTAATAAGGAATGGCTTCGGGGGCTAGACGAAAGTGTCCGCGGCTCGGCGGGCGACTATTCCTTCCTCGCTTCCTTGGCCTTCGGCCTCAGCTCGGTGGATCCGCATTTGCGGCAACGGGTCGCGCGCATCGCGTTCCGGGCGTAGCACTGCATGCAGATCATCTTGAGCAGCCGGCGGCGCTCGGCCTCGGGGAAGCGGGCCATCGAGGTCGGGACGCGCGGGCCGTTTATAATGCCTTCGGGCGCCGGGGCCTCTGTTTCACAGAGACGGACTTGATAACGACCCGGCTCGGCCGCCGCGGATCGAGGGGAGGACTCGCACGCTTGAGCGCGTGGACCATCAAGGCGTAGACCTCGGGCAGGTCCAGGGTCTCCGGCCCGTAGAGGACGATGTGGCGGGCCGCCTTCCCGCTGCCCTTCAAGAGGTGTTTCGGATCAGGAAGGTTCGCCCCGTGTAAGAAGAACAGGCTGACCCAACGCGGGAAGATCGCGACGGAGAACACGGCGTCGGAGGTGCGCTCCGTGGAACCGAACCCGATCGCGAGCGCGTTGTAGTTGTCATAGACCAATTCGATCGCGCCGGGGAGGAGGGATCGCATCTTCGCGAGGACCGCGCGGGCCTCGGCGGCAATCGCGGGCGTATATCGGGCGAGGAACGAGTCGAGCTGCTCTTCGGGGGACAGATCCCTCACGGTCGCGGAGGCCCCCTCATCTCGACGCTCCCGCGCGCCGCGGCGTCCGAGCGACGAGGCGCGACCCCCACCGCGCGACGCGGCAACCGAAGCAGCCCCGGTGGTAGCTCCCTTCGAGGGCCCGGGAGGAGAAGCGCTCGAACGCCGAGGGACTGAAGGACGGCTTGCCGAGCCGCACGTTCACCGCATCGTGGAGGCCCTGCATCCAGACGACCATCGAAGGCTGGCATCGCCCGCAGGGCCATCGTTCGGACATGCCATGAAGGCCCTTCCAGAGGGACTTCCCCAGCCATCTTCGAAAGGGCAACGCGGTCCTCCGCGTACCTTCGGAAAGACGGAATGCGCGTCCGTGCTGCGCGTCCGAAACGGCGTCGCTCTCCCGCAACGTCAATCGGAACTCCCTCATCCTTGATAAGGGAGACGGCCGCGCAACACGATATCTCGACAGGAGTCCCAAACCTCTTCCGCAGCGGCGTCCTCCTCGGCCCGTGAAGCGAAAGGAACGGCCGCCCAAGGACGCCCGCCCGAAAGAGAAACGCTTCCGCCACGGGGGCCGAAAGGGCCAACGGGCCCGCCGCCCCGACGACAAGACGAAACGCCGATGAAGGTCGCGCCCGCGACTTTATCTCCTTCCCGGGATTCGACTCCGGGTCACGTGAGCGATCGGATGGCTTTCGAATACGAGTTCCGCATGCGGATCGCGGCCCCTCGGCCGACGGTCTTCGAGAGACTACTCCGGATCGAACACCTGTCCCGCTGGTTTTGCGGCTGGTCGCGCATCGAGCCCAAGGTCGGCGGCAGCTTCAAGTTCGGAGGGGAGACGTGCATCATCCCGCCCGAGGGCCGCTCCTGGGACACGACGATCGATGAGGGCGAGGTCCTCCGCCGATTCGCCTTTCGATGGACCATCCGCTCCTCCGAATCGCGGGTGTCGTACGAACTGGAGGATGGACCGAACGGGATGGCGTCCCTTGCCGTGCGGCATCGCGGGGTCCCGATTCGCGAGACGACCTGCGGCACGGTTCAGGATGCCTGGAGAATGTGCCTCGGAAACCTCAAGTCGGTTGCGGAAGGACGCGGGGACAGCGTCCGCCCCGATCACGCCCCGGTGACCTCCCCGGACCTTCGGCTGTCGGTCCTCATCGAGGCTGCGCCTGCGAAAGTCTTCGAGGCGTTCTCGAATCCGAAGAGCGTCGGCCACTGGGCGTCCGGCGGAGTCCCTACCGAAGAGGCCCGGGTCGAACCGCGCGCGGGCGGCACGATCTCGTTGGGGACCCGAGACGGGCCCGCTCGCGTCCTCGAATGGCTCCCCGGACGCCGGATTGGACTCGAGTGGTCCAGCGCGAAGGGGCGGGTCCTCCATTTCGACTTCGAGGAGAAGGCGAGCGGCACGGCCGTATACTTATCTGAATCGGGCCTCCCTTCCGGCGACCTTGGAATCGTCCTGCACGAGCGAGGCCGATGGTCGGACCGGCTGGTCTGCCTGAAGAATTTCGTCGAAAGTGGCTCGAGCGGGTTCGTGAATGCGTACGAAGATCAGGTCCGAGAGACCTGAGACGGCGTGCCTCGGAGTTGCGGCCAGTCCTCGAGGACCGCCATCGCGGCGTTGTGGCCGGGAGCCCCGATGACGCCGCCGCCAGGATGCGCGCCCGCGCCGCACAGGTAGAGGCCGCGGATCGGCGTCCGATACGAAGACCATCCCGGGACCGGGCGGAACGAGAACATTTGGTGCGGCAAGATCGCTCCGTGGAAAACGTCGCCGCGGGTGAGGCCGTATTCCCGCTCCATGTCGAGGGGCGTCCTCCATTGGCGGGCCACGATCGCCTTGCGGATGTTGGGAGCGTATTGTTCGAGGACATCGAGGATCCGTTCGGCAAACCGCTCGGCCTCCGTGTCCCACGACCCGGCCTTCAGATCGAACGGCGCGAACTTCGCGGAGATCGTCAGCGTGTGCATCCCCGGCGGGGCGACCGTCGGATCATTTGCGGACTGGAGCACGAACTCCAGGAACGGTTCCTGGGATGGGCGGCCTCGCTTCGCATCGTCGTATGCCTTCTCCAGATAATCGATGGACGGCGCGAGGTCGATGATCGCTTGGTGATGCGGTTGCAACGAGCGACCTGGGATCGCGGCGAAGTCGGGCAGCTCCCGCAAGGCCAGGTTCAGCTTGAACGAGGACGATTCGAATCGGATCCGCTCGATGGCCCGGATGAATTCGGGAGGCAGGTGTTCCTTCTCCACGAGCCGGAGGAAGGTCCGTTTCGGGTCCGCGTTGCTGAGGACCACCTGCGACTCGATCCGGTTCCCATCGGCCAGTTCGACGCCGACGGCGCGACCCTCCCGAACGAGGACGCGCCGGACCTCGGCGCCCGTCCGGATCACGGCCCCGTGATGGCGGGCCGAGCGAGCGATCGAATCCGAGATCGCGCCCATCCCGCCCCGCGGCCACCCCCACGCTCCCTTCTTGCCGCCGATGTCCCCGAGCGTGTGGTGACCGAGGACGAACGCGGTCCCGGGCGTCTCCGGTCCCGCCATCGTTCCCGCCACCGCGCTCGTGGCGAGGGAGGCTTTGACCTCTTCCGATTCGAAGTATTCGTCCAAGAGGTCCGCGATCGACATGAAGAGGATCCGACGGAGGAAGTCTTCCGCTTCGGGCGTCGTCACGAAGGATGCGAGGTCCGCCAGCGGCACGGGCGGAGCCAGCAGCGTCGGTTCGAGCATCTCTCCGAAACCTTCCCAGAATTTCTCGTAACGCGGGAACGCCTCGGCATCCGCCTTCGAGAATCGGGCGATCTCCTTCTGATTCGTCGCGAGATCGGTGCGATACAGCAGGTACCGCCGATCCGGGAACGGATGGAACAACGCGGGATCGTAGGCGCGTTCCTCCAGGCCGAAGGAGGCCAGGTCCAGGTCAGCCTTGATCTCGGGGCGCAGGAGGCCACAGACATACGCGAGCGTCGAGACGTGGAACCCCGGATGGATCTCTTCCGTCACGCAGGCGCCGCCGACGATCGGGCGGCGCTCCAGGACCACGACCTGCAGGCCGGCCTTCGCGAGGTAGGCGGCCGCGACGAGACCATTGTGCCCGCCGCCGACGACGATCGCATCCGCGGAGCCCATGCCGCGGACCGAAAATCCCGCGTTCGCTAAAGGGCTTCGGTCCCGCTCACGACTTCTTGCGGTCCGGCTCGAAGAACGGGCGCTCCACGACGGTCGCCGGGACCCGATGCCGTTCCCATTCGACCGCGACCTCGATTCGGACACGCGTGCCGGGTTTCGAGTACGGAGATGCGACGGTCGCGATCGCGATGTATTTCTTCAGGAGCGGCGACCAGCAACCGCTCGTGGCCCAGCCGATCTGGCGATAACCCGCAAAGAGGGGGACCTTCTGCCGCCACGGCGCGGACGGAGGGTGCGGAGGGAGGCCCATGTCCCAATAGAATTTCTCCACCGCGCCCCAGTCGATCACGAGGCCCATCGTGCGGCGGGCCGGACCGCGGCGCTTCTCCTCGAGGAGAGCCTTGCGTCCGATGAAAGGGCCCTTCTCCAGGGCGACGGTCCAATCGAGGCTCAGTTCGTACGGCGAATACCGCTGCGCGTCGATGACCGCCTTCCGGGCGGGTGTGTAATCGACCTCCGCCAAGATCAGGCCCGCCTCGATCCGCGCCACGTCCAGGGCGAGCATGCCCGCGGGAGTGATGTCGTGTCCCTGGCCCTTCGCCATCAGGGCATCCCACAACGCCTCCGCGCGTTCCCGCTCCACCCAGATCTCGTATCCGAGGTCCCCCGTGTAGCCGGTCCGGGAGATTTGCACCGGAATGCCCGCGAATTTCGTGTTCGCGAACCGGAAGTACCTGAGTTTTTGGACGGCGCCGTCCGCCCCTTCCAGCAGGATTGCGCGAGACGACGGTCCCTGCAGCGCGAGCGCCCCGATGTCCTCCGAGACATCCTCGACCTCAGCATCGAGCCCCATGCCCGCATCCTGCAGCCATTTTAGGTTCGGCTCCGCGGACGTCATCCGGAACGAGCCATCCCCGAAGTTCCACAGGGTCCCGTCGTCGACCGTCTTGCCGCGCTCGTCACACCACGGCGTGTAGTAGATCTGCCCCCTCCTCAGCTCCTTCGCGTTGCGGGTGACGACCTTGTTCACGAGGGCGACTGCATCCTTGCCGCGGATGCGATACTTGTAGAGGGGCGAGACGTCCAGCAATCCGGCGGAATGTCGGATCGCGTAGTATTCCATCTCCGGGACGAGAGAATACGACGACGCGGCGAGGTAACCGGACCAGCCGCGCCACTCCCAGCTCTCGCAGGCCGCGGAAGTGCGGGAATGAAAGGGGGAGCCGCGACGCATGATGCCTCCTCGCGGCCGCACCGCGGGTGAGGAACTTAACGCTATGCGGCCAGGCGACTTGTGTGAATCGAACGCGAATTACCTCCCACATGATTGGAAATCTGTCCTGCCTCAAGGCTTCCACCATCGGGCGGCCTGCGCCGTGATTCGGCCGCGATTACCAATGGAGAGCGGGGCATATACATTATGACATGATAGATAATAATCGCGCGACCGAACGTTGAAAATACATCCGTATAGCTATACATTAATAGTCCTGACGAATATTTATATCATCAATTACCGAAAATAGTTATACACCAGCTATCCGACTCGTCGAAGCCATTATACCCTCAGAATCCGTTCCGTTTTCAGTCATGAGAGGAGAAAAATGTTGCCACTAAGTGGGGCACGATTGGTGTCGGAGCGGTGGGCTCAGCGGGATGGCGGGGAGGTGGCTCGGTACCTGACGTCGGAGTACGGCGCAGGGACGGGCGTCGGATTCCTCAAGGGTCTCGCAGCCTCGGGAAGGAGTTCGAGGCGGAAGATCAACGTCAGGTTGATTCAGCGGCTTCGTGGATTCATGGAGGCGGTCAGGACTCGAGTAGCCGCCGCACCCGCCCCTGAGTTGCAAGAGGAGCTTCGTCTGCTCGCCCAATGGAAACGGGGCGAACTCGCAACCACGGAACTGGTCGATCGACTCGAAGATTTGGAATTCAAAACCTCCGTTGCGGGCCTCGATCTCTGCCTGTGATCTTCCCCGGGAAGGGATTTAACCCCTCGCCCGATACGGTCGGCGCCCGCGGTCTTCCTGCGTCCTGGGACCGAAAGGCCGCAGGAGGTGTCTCTTTGCCCGCGCGCTACGACGCAATCGTGATTGGCGGGGGGCACAACGGCCTCACCACCGCGGCCTACCTGGCTCGAGCGCGGAAACGGGTCTTGGTCCTCGAACGACGCCACGTGCTCGGAGGGGCCGCCGTGACCGAGGAGGTGTTCCCCGGGTTCAAGTTCACGGTCTGCTCCTACGTGTGCAGCCTCCTCCGGCCGCAGGTGATCCGGGATCTCGAACTTCCGTCCCATGGATTCGCGGTT
>Ga0209375_1004012_pt1 | contig 10095 bp, 9 predicted proteins | sample GraSoiAngelo_131_FD_185888 | JGI IMG/M metagenome (GOLD analysis project Ga0209375, IMG submission 185888) | Grasslands soil microbial communities from the Angelo Coastal Reserve, California, USA - 14_0929_02_30cm (SPAdes) (version 2) | ecosystem: Environmental > Terrestrial > Soil > Grasslands ...
CGGCGGCGAGCAGATCGTTCAGGTCGATCACGAGCGGCGCGGGCGGCGGGGCCGGCGGCTCGGGAGCGAAGCCTCGCCCGAACTGCTCGGCCCGGCGCGCCGCCGCCGCCGCCAGCCATTCCACCAGCTCGCGGATCTGCTGGTACTCGAGCACCCGGCGCACCAGCGCGGCGCGGGGATCTTCCCACTCGTCGTCGCCCACGCGCCGCGGCAAGAGCATCTGCGCCTTGATCCGCAGCAGCCGCGCAGCCATCTCGAGGTAGTCCGCCGCCTGGTTCAACCCCAGCTCGTTGATGACGGCGAGGAACTGGTCGGCGATCTTCGCGATCGGCAGGTCGGTGATGTCGACCTCGTCCTCGCGGATCAGGTGCAGCAGCAGATCCAAGGGGCCCGAGAATTGCTCGAGCTCGACGACGAAGCCGGCCTGGTCCTGAGCCGTGGGCGGAAGCGCGGTCATGAGGCCGCCCCGATCCGGAGTCCGCCGACGACGGCGAGGCCCAGGTTCATCAGCTGGTAGGCCGGCCACAGGAAGACGTTGATCGCGCCGGGCGCGAGCCAGAGAATCAAGAGCAATGGCAGCATGCCGAGCGCGTAGAACTGGCGGTACTTGAGACCCCAGCCCGGCGGCAGCAGATGATAGAAGACGTGGCTGCCGTCGAGCGGCGGGATCGGGATGAGATTGAAGAACGCGAGCACCAGGTTGAGACGCATCCCTTGGTACGTCATCTCCTGTAATATCCCGAGACTCCCAGCGAGGGACGGCACGTGCTGGCCAATCAATCCGACCGCCCCGAACAGCCCGGTGAAGACCACAAACAGGGCCAGGTTCACGACGATCCCGGCGAGCGACACGATCACGTCTCCGCGGACGAACGTGCGGTACTTCCTGGGGTTGACGGGCACCGGCTTGGCGGCCCCGAACAGGAATCCGGCGTTGGACACCCACAGGATGACCGGCAGCAGCACCGTCATGATGGGATCGATGTGCTTCAGGGGATTGAGCGTCAGCCGCCCCAGCATGTAGGCGGTGTCGTCGCCCTGCCGGTACGCGGCTTCGGCGTGGGCGTATTCGTGGGCCACCATCGAGAAGAGAAGCACCGGGGCCCAGATGAGAATTTCGAACGAAATAGCTCGGGCTCGGGGGTCGGTGACCGCCTAAGATAACGAGCCGGCGGGGGCCCGGTCAACGGCGTAGCGCCTTGACCGACCTGCACTTACCCTCTATCTTCCGCCGCCTCACGAGGAGGCCTCGAGTGCCGAGAATCAAGTCCGCGAAGAAGGCCATGCGCCAGGGGCGCGCCCGCCACGTGCGCAACCGCGCCCAAAGCTCCGCGCTCCGGACCGCGCTCAAGCGGGTGCGCACGGCGACGACGTCCGAGCAGGCGGGTGAGGCCTATCGGGTGGCCGCGCGGCTGCTCGATCGCGCCGCCCGAAAAAATCTGATCCATCCTAACAATGCGGCTCGGCATAAATCTCGACTGGCGGCGGTGGTTCGCAAGCTTTCGAAATAAATAACGACGTCTAGCAAAGGCGTCGCGCAAAGACGTCCCGCAGAAACGTCCCGCATGAGCGTACGGTGTTGCGAGACGCTGTTGCTTGACGTTTTCGCGTGACGTTTCTTTTCTTTTAGACGGCGTCGAGTTGACCACCGCACTGCCCGCAATACCACTCCGTCGGCAGGTTCATCGTGCCGCACTCCTTGCACCGGAGCGTCCGCGCAACCTCCTCGTCGCCTGCGGCGGACGGGTCGGGGACAATCGGCGCGGGGACGGGGTTGGCGGCCCGCTGCGACGGCGGCACGGCGGCGCGAGGCGGATCGCCCGGAATCACGGGCTGGAACTGGGCGCCACTGGCGCGGCGGGGCGACGGCGCCGACCCCGTGTCGTCCTCGGTGACGGATTTGATGAACTCGAGCTCGTCCACCTGCGCCGCTTTGTGGGGCGGCGGCTCCGGCTCGAGCCTGGGGGGCCGCGGGGGGGGGGGCTCGGGTGACGCGGGCGCGGCTCTGGGGGTGGGTCGGTTTCGCACCAGCGCGTCGAGCTCCTCGAGCTTTTGGATGTCCGCCTCGACCGACTGCAGGTCTTCGCGCACCGACACGAGCTCCGCGAGCACGTCCTGGTGCACCTGGTCCCATTGCGACTCGTCATACTCGCCGACCGAGTGGCGCAGCTCGCTCTCCGTGAGCTTCTCCGCGACGATGGCTTCCTTCTTCTGCAGTTCGCCGCGCATGTGCCTCTTCTCCTGAATCGCCAAGCGCGCGCTCTCGGCGTGCGCCTTGAGCTCTTCCATCACGGCCGCGAGTCGCGCCTCGTAATCCTCGCGCACGCGCGCCCGCACGTTCCCGGGCGTCGCGTCTGCCGAGCTGTTCAGACGCGCGATCCAGGCTTCGTATTGGCGCCGCTCCTCCAGCAGGCGCTGGATGATCGCAGTGCTCTTGGAAGATCCTCTAGCCATCCCGTTCCTCTCGTGCTCGATCTCGCTGCGTCTCGAGTCGTGCCACCGCCTCGGGGCTCAACTCGCTCACCCGCCCGAGCGCGCGCGCCGCGAAGATGATGCGGGCCGCGTGCTCCAGACTCTCCATTCGGATCCACGCCGCGTCGAGTGTCGCCCCGACGGTCACCGCCCCGTGGTTCGCCAAGAGCCAAGCCTGATGTCCCGCCAGGTGCGGCTCGAGGCGGTCGCCCAACTCCCGCGTCCCAGATGTCCCATACGGGACGAGCGGCACCTCCCCGCACTGCAGGATAAGCTCAGGCAGGACAAATATATGAAAATCCTGCCCCGCGACCGCGAAACCGGTCGCCACGGGGGGGTGTGCGTGCACCACGGCCCCGACGTCGGGCCGACGCGTCAGGATCCGCAGATGTAAGTCCAATTCACTCGTAGGGTTATGGCGCCCACGCCGCTTGCGCCCGTGCAGATCCACTAGGACCATGTCCGCCGGCCCCACCAGCGCTTTGATCACCCCGGTCGGGGTCACGAGCACGCGGTCGGGCCCCAGGCGGACCGCAAGGTTGCCGTCCTGTCCGGCGATGAGCCCGCGCTCGGCGAGCTGCCGGCAGCACTGCGCCATGCGGCGGGCGACGGCACGCGCCGTCACGAGCCGGCGGGAGCCTCCGCCTGGTGGGCCACCTTGCCACCGACGAGCGTGAGCGCGGCGCGCCCGGCGAGCGCCCGGCCCGAGAAGGGCGTGTTGCGGCTCTTCGAGAAGAACGCGGCGGGATCCACGGTCCAGCGCGCCGCGACGTCCAGCACGACGACATCGGCCGCCGCCCCGGGCTTCAACGTTCCGCCGGGGAGCCGGAACGCGGCGGCGGGCGCGGTGCTCATCCGGTGGACGAGCTCGGGGAGCGTGAGGATTCCTCCCGCTCCGAGCTCCGTGTAGGCCACCGCGAACGCGGTCTCCAGCCCCACGATCCCGAAGGGGGCGTCGTCGAACGCGGCTTCCTTGGCGTCGTAGGCATGTGGGGCGTGGTCGGAGGCGATGCAGTCGATCACGCCCTCCTTCAGCGCCTGGCGCAGCGCCGCGACGTCCGCCGCCTCGCGCAGCGGCGGGTTCATCTTGGCGTGCGTATCGTAGCGCTCGCAGTCGCGCTCGGTGAGCGTGAGGTGGTGGGGCGTGACCTCGGCGGTGACGCGGACCCCCTGCTCTTTGGCGCTGCGAATGAGCGCCACCGAGCCCCGCGTGGACACGTGGCACAGGTGCACGTGCCCGCCCGTGAGTCCGGCCAGCAGAACGTCGCGCCCCACCATGATCTCTTCGGCCGCCGCAGGGATGCCCTTGAGACCCAGCCGGGCGGCGACCAGCCCCTCGTGCATCACACCGCCCGCGGCGAGGGTCGGCTCCTCGCAGTGATCGGCGACCGGGATCGCGAAGGTGCGCGCGTACTCGAGCGCCGTGCGCATGAGGTGGCTCGAGACGACGGGCTTTCCGTCGTCGGAGACCGCTACCGCGCCGGCGCCCACCATCTCACCGAACTCGGAGAGGCGCTCTCCCTTCTGGCCTACCGAGATGGCGCCGATCGGATACACCCGCGTGAGCCCGGCACGCGCCGACTGGCGCACGATGAAGCCGACGGCCGCCTGGTTGTCGGTGACGGGATCGGTGTTCGGCATGGCGCACACGGTGGTGAACCCGCCCGCCGCGGCGGCCCGGGCGCCGCTCGCGATCGTCTCGACGTCCTCGTTACCGGGCTCGCGCAGGTGGACATGCACGTCCACGAGCCCGGGGGCCACGACGTTGCCCCGCACGTCCCGGACCTCGGCGCCGTCGGGAAGTCCGAGCCCGGTGCCGACCGCGGCGATCTTACCGTCCTGGATGAGGACGTCTGCGACCTGGTCGAAGCCCCGGCTCGGGTCGATCACGCGGCCGCCCTTCAGGAGCAGCGGCCGCATCACTCCAGGCCTCCGGACCGTTTCGCCGCGTCGGCCAGCTCGGGCCGCCCCCCGGCCAGCAGGTACAGCACCGCCATCCGGACGGCGACGCCGTTCGTCACCTGGTCGAGGATCACGCTGTGCGGCCCGTCGGCGACGCGCGAATCGATCTCCACACCGCGATTCATGGGCCCCGGGTGCATGATGGTCATGGGGCGCGCCACCTTCTCGAGCCGCTCGGCGGTGACGCCGAAGACGCGGTAGTACTCGCGCACGCTGGGGATGAATCCCATCTCCATGCGCTCGAGCTGGAGCCGCAGCACGTTCAGCACGTCGGCCCACTCGATCGCCTCCTCGATGCGACGGAACCGACACACGCCCAGCTCCTCGATGCCGCGCGGCAGCAAGGTGTCGGGACCGCACACGCCGACTTCGGCGCCGAGCTTCAGGAGGCCACAGATGTTCGAGCGGGCGACGCGCGAATGCAGGACGTCGCCCACGAGGCATACCTTGATGCCGTCGATCTTCCCGTGCTTGTCGCGGATGGTCAGGAGGTCGAGCAGGCCTTGCGTGGGATGCTCGTGTTTGCCGTCGCCGGCGTTGATGACGTTGGAGCGAATCCGGTTGCCCAGGAACTCGGCGGCGCCGGAAGAGGGATGGCGGATGACCACCATGTCGATCCGCATCGCTTCGAGATTTCTGGCGGTGTCGACCAGGGTCTCGCCTTTCTGCACCGAGCTGCCGCTCGCCGCCACGTTGACGGTGTCGGCAGAGAGGCGTTTTTCCGCGAACTCGAACGAGATGCGGGTGCGCGTGGAGGCTTCGAAGAACAGGTTGACGATCGTCTTGCCGCGGAGCGCAGGAACCTTCTTGATGGGCCGCTCCGAGACTTCCTTGAAGGGCTCGGCGGTATCGAGGATGAGCCGGATCTGGTCCGCCGAGAGGTCCTCGAGCCCGACCAGGTCCTTGCCGAGGGGGGGGGCCGTCACGCGGGGCCTCCCTGGCGCACCAGGCCCACCTCGTCGCGTCCGTCGAGCTCCTCGACCAACACGTCGACCCGCTCCCCACCGTTCACCTTGACCTGCTTGCCGACGATGTCCGGGTGGATCGGCAGCTCACGCCCGCCGCGATCCACCAGCACGCAGAGCGAGATGCGCTTGGGGCGGCCGAAGTCGGCGAGCTCGTCGAGCGCGGCGCGCACGGTACGGCCGGTATAGAGCACGTCGTCCACGATCACGACGTGCTTGCCGGTGAGCTCCCCGGGGATGCGGGTCTCGCCGATGACGGGCTTGGGGCCCACCGTTTCGAGGTCGTCGCGGTAGAGGGTGATGTCGAGGGCGCCGCGCGGCACGACCACGCCCTCGTCCTGCTCGATCAACTTGGCGATCCGCTCGGCGAGTTCGACGCCGCGCCGCTGGATGCCGATCAGGACGAGATCGTCGGTCCCGTGGGCCAGCTCGAGCACTTCCACGGCCATTCGCTGAAGCGCCCGCGCGAGTGCGCGGGCGTCCAGGATGATCGTGCGGTCAGGCCGGCTCATCTCAAGGCTGGAAGCTAACTCGCCGACCACCGGGGTCAACGGCGGGCGGGGTTGACGCGCTTCACCGCAGCACGTCTCTTCGAGCCATGCAGCGCTACCTGTGGAGTCTCGTGGGGCTCACCCTGGCCGCCTCCCCGCTCGACGCCCAGGGTCTCCAAGACAAGATCTCCCAGCTGTTCATTTTCGCGGACGGCAAGGACCCGTTGTTCCTCGGCGGCACCGCCGGCTCCGACTCGGCGACCGCGCTGCACGCCGACCACTTCGTCCCCGCAGCCGTGAACGACAACGGCACGCTCATCTCGTTCATCGGGACGGCGATCAGCCAGAACGTCGCGAATCTCCCGGTGAGCGCGACCAGCGGCGGCTCCACGTTCCGCTTCGAAGCCGGCGTTCCCGTCCCGACGTCGCGCTCCCCGGGCTCGGTGTTCGGCGAGCGCGCCCAGACGCTGGGCCGCGGGCGCGTCTTCATCGGCGCCAACGTCAACCGTCTGCACTTGGAGACGCTGCGGGGCGTGCGCCTCAACGGCATCGAGATGACGTTCACCCACGAGAACGTCACCGGCCCGCAATGCGACAGCATCGTGGGCGCCTCGTGCACGCCCTACGGCGTCCCGACACATGAGAACGACGTGATCGCGCTGCGCTTGGCGCTCGACATCGACATGACCGTCACGTCCTTCTTCATGAGCTTCGGGCTGCTGGACCGCGTGGACATCGGGGTGGTGCTCCCGATCGTCTCCACCTCACTGCGCGGCACGAGCGACGCGCAGATCATTCCGTTCGGCGGCACCACCGCACAACACTTCTTCGGCGGCACGCCCGCCAACCCGCAGCTCTCCACCTCCCGATTCGTGGACGGATCCGCTACCGGCATCGGGGACATCGCCGCGCGCGTCAAAATCAACGTCACGCAGTCGGACCGCACCATGTTCGCGGTCCTCGGGGACATCCGCTTCCCCACGGGCAGCGAGGACGATCTGCTGGGATCGGGGCACGTCGCGGCCCGCGGCCTGGGCATCGTGTCGGCGCGATTCGGCGCGTTCTCGCCGCACGCCAACATCGGGTACCTGTTCCGGAGCGGTGACCTGCAGAACAGCGCGGTCCTCGCGACCGTCGGGTTCGATCACCTGATGGCGCCGTGGGCCACGATGGCGGTCGACCTGGTCTCGGAGCTGCAGGTCGGCGAGAGCAAGCTGCGGCTGCCCGGCACCGTCACGTACGATCTACCGTTCCGCCGCACCGTCGAGCCCACGAACATCCCCAACGAGCGCGACGACCTGATCAACGGCTCGTTCGGCTTCAAGTTCACGACTCGCGCCGGGGTCACGCTGGTCGCCAACACGCTGTGGCCGCTGAACCGCGGAGGGCTGCGGCCCAACGTCCTCTGGACCGCCGGGCTCGAATACAACTTTTAGAACTGGCTACCGGATCGTGGTGAGCCGCCAGCCGCCGGAGTCCACGACGAAGATCGCCCGGAACGTCACGGGCCGCCGCTCGGCGCGGCCCGTCGTGGCGTTGTCGTACTCGTAGACTCCGCTCACGATCGCTTCGGCCGTGACGCCGGCGAGATGTACCGCCGTAACCGTCAGGCCGGCCTTGAGATTACGCACGGATTGGAAGAAGTCCTGCCAACTCTGTTGCTGCGCCGGCGTGAGGCCCGGATACGCGCGCCGCACCTGACCCACGTCGCGCGATTCCAGCGCGCGCGCGTAGTCATCGATCACCTTCTGGATGTCCGGCCGCGGGTCGATGGGAGCGGGCGTCACGGCGGGTGCAGCCGGCGGCTCCGCGGCGCGCCGCGCCTCGGTGTCGCGCGCCGCCCGCGCCCGCGACTGGCGCTCGGCTTCGGCCCAGAGGGACGCGGCGGTGGCGAGCTGGACCATCGCCTCGGGCAAGCGGCTCTGGGCCGAGAGCGATTCCGCTCCCTTGAACACGGTGTCCGCCCGCGCCAGCTCGGCGGGCGTGGCCCCGGCGTCGATCGCACGGTTCATCGCATTGAGCGCCCGCGCCCGGAGTGACCGCACTACGCTGTCCTCGCGCACGGCAACCGGCGGGTGCGCCGCAGATTCGGCCCCCGCGGCAGGCGAGGGGGCGGGCACGCGCGCGCGCGACGGCGGCCTGGGCAGGCGCGAGGGACGCGGGACCGGAGCCCCACGGCCGGCGGCGGTATCCGTGGGAACCGCGGGCGGCGGGGGCGCGGACACGGTCGGCGTCTGCCATGCCCGCCAAGGAGCCAACCACCAAAGCGCCGCGGCGATCGCCACACCGCCGACGCCGCCGACCCCCCACCAGAGGCGCGAGCCGAGACGGGCGCGAGGGACCACGGCGGTCGCGGGGCGCGTCTGCGGCTTCGAGAGCACAAGCGGACTCGTCGGCGTCTTGACATGGGCCATCAAGGCCGAGCCGGCGCCTGCCTTCGCCAGGGTGATCATCTCGCCGCGGACGGGATCGTCGTGCCGTAGCGAGGGCCGGCCGCACACGGCGACGATATCGTCCATGCTGGGCCAGCGGCGGGCTGGATCCTTTTCCAACATCCGCATGACGCCCGCCGCCAGGTTGGGTGGACAGTCCGGGCGCAGCTCGGCCACCGGACGCGGGCGCTCGTTGAAGTGTGCGTACATCACCGCCATGGTCGACTCGCCCCGGAACGGCAGCCGTCCGGTCAGCATTTCGTACGCGACGACTCCGAGTGAGTACTGGTCGGAGGCTCCAGTGACGTCGCGGGTCTCACATTGTTCGGGGCTCATGTACGTCGGCGTGCCCACGGTCACCCCGGTCATCGTGAGCCCTTCCGCCTGAACCACCTTGGCGATCCCGAAGTCCGTGATCACGGCCCATCCATCCTCGTCCAGCATGAGGTTCGCGGACTTGATGTCCCGGTGAATGACGCCGTGACGATGGGCATAACCGAGCGCGTCGCCCGCGTGGGCGAGGATCGTCTGTACCATGGGGATGGGCAGCGTGCCGACGTCGCGAATGATCGAATCGAGGGCCCGTCCCTGCACGTACTTCATGACGAAGTACAGGACGTGCTCGCTTTCCTTGACGGCGTAGATGGGAATGATGTGGGGATGGCTCAGGGCCGCGGCGGTGCGGGCCTCCCGTTTGAACCGCTCCACCATGCCCTCCCCTATGAGCAAGAGAGCGGGCGCCAGCACCTTGATCGCCACCTTGCGGTCGAGGGCGAGGTCGTGGGCGAGGTACACCGTGGCCATGCCGCCGCGCCCCAGCTCGGCGAGGATCTCGTACTCGCCCAGCGTGGCGTGGCGCAGGGCATCGAGCTGGGCGGGGTGCTCCGCGGGGGGGGCGAGGCGCACCGGCGGCGCGACGGTGGCGCCGCCGCCGCTCGGGGCCACCGGGACGCTGGTGCCGCAGCGGAGACAGAAATACGCCCCCGGCGCCAGGGAGGTGCCGCAGCGAGCGCAGTAGGACGTTGTCTCCGGAGCCATCATCCAGGCCTGTCGAGCGGTCCCCTATCCAATAACACTTCGGCACCCGACGGGCAACTCGTTGTCGCGAAGGCGGTTTGCGGACCTACCCGAACACGGGCGTCAACGGTGGATCGCCCTTCAGGACCGCTTGTACGTTCGCGACTGCGATGGTCGCCATCTGGCGGCGCGCCTCGAGCGTGGCGCTACCGATGTGCGGCAGCAACACCGTGCGCGGCGCCGCTCGCAGCCGGGCATGGACGGCCGGCTCCTCGAGATAGACGTCCAGCCCCGCCCCACCTAGCCGGCCCTCTTCGAGCGCCTGCGCGAGCGCCTCCTCGCGGACCAGGTCACCGCGCGCCGTGTTGATCAGAATGGCGCCCGGTTTCATGTGTCGCAACGCGTCGGCGTTGATGATGCCCTTGGTCTCGGGCACCGACGGCGCGTGGAGCGACAGGACATCGCTCTCCTTGAGGAGTCTCGAGAACTCGACCCGCACTGCACCGCTCTCCCGCTCGAAGTCGGGCCGCGGGTTGCGCGCGGTGTAGAGAATCCGCATCCCGAACGGCACCGCGCGGCGCCCTACCGCCTGGCCGATCCGCCCGGCGCCGAACAGGCCAAGGGTGCGGCCGCGCAGCTCGATCCCGAGCAACAGCTCGGGATGCCACCCGGTCCACGACGCGCTCTGTACCAGCTGAGCACCCGGCACGACATGGCGGGCGCAGGCGAGGATCAGCGCCCAGGCGAGGTCGGCGG
>Ga0209375_1004016_pt1 | contig 10086 bp, 7 predicted proteins | sample GraSoiAngelo_131_FD_185888 | JGI IMG/M metagenome (GOLD analysis project Ga0209375, IMG submission 185888) | Grasslands soil microbial communities from the Angelo Coastal Reserve, California, USA - 14_0929_02_30cm (SPAdes) (version 2) | ecosystem: Environmental > Terrestrial > Soil > Grasslands ...
AGAACGCGACCGCCTCCGCGCCGACCTTCAACATCGCGGGCAGTGTGCCCGGATCCTTCGGCGTCTCAACTCGAAAGGCCGTGAGGTTCTCCGCGGACAGCTCGAAGGGCCGAGCCCCCTCGAGTGCCGGGAGGCTTCCGATTCCTGGGACCCGAACGACGGAAGGATCGCAAAGCTCCGGATGGGAGGCCGCGAACCGAGACAAATCCTCCATTCGCGGTCCCGAAGGGCGCGACCGACTTAAGCCCTTGGCCTCAGTATAGGAGACACTCGACGATCCGCCCTTCGACTTCCTTCGGCAGGAGCTGCTCCGGCGAGCGGAACCGGACGACGGCACGTGACTCCTCGACGTCCACCGTCTCGACGGCCGAGGCCATCGGCGCGGCGGCTTGGGTGACAATCGAACGCAAATACGCCGCGGTCGCGGTCGCATTCTCATCTCGGGTCCGGCGCCACGCCCGGAGTCCGTCGGCCCGCCAGTCTTCGGGCACGCCGATCACGGTCTCATCGGCCTGGGCCTTCGTCGCATCGAGGCGCCGCTGCTCGAGATAATCGATGAAGTCTCGTCCTTCCCATCCGCAGGTGGGCAGGACCGACGGGCATCGCGGGTGGAACCGGCATCCCGCGGGAGGATTGATCGCGTCCGGGATCTCGCCGCGCGGCAGCACGCCGGCCCTCGGTCGACCGGGTTCCGGCACCGGGATCGCCGCGATGAGGGCGCGTGTGTACGGATGTTTCGGGTCCCGAAAGATTGTCGCGGATGGCCCGGTCTCGACGATCCGCCCCAGGTACATGATCGCGATGCGGTCGCACACGAACTTCGCGGTCGCGAGGTCGTGCGTGATGAACAGGAACGCGAGCTGGTAGCGCCGTCGCAGGTCGAGGAGCAATTCGAGGATCTTCGCGCGGATAGACATGTCCAACATCGCCACGGGTTCGTCGGCGACGATCAATTCCGGGTTCAGGATCATCGCGCGGGCGATGACGGCTCGTTGCTTCTGGCCCCCGCTGAGATCCGCGGGATATTTTCCGTAGAGTTGTTCGGCCGGGGAAAGGCCAACCTCGGTCATCATCCGGAGAGCGGCCGTCCGTGCTTCGTTCGCCTCGGCCGATTCGTGGATGATCAGAGGATCGGCGATGCTCTGTCCGATCGTCATCGCCGGATTCAGGGCCGCATGAGGGTCCTGGAAGATCATCTGCATCTTGCGACGCATCGGACGGAGCGTTTTCTCTTTCATGTGCGTGATGTCGGTCCCGCGAAAACGGATCGTGCCCTGCGATGGCTCGAGCAGTCTCAGGACGGTGCGACCGACCGTCGTCTTGCCGCTCCCGCTCTCTCCGACGAGTCCCAGGATCTCCCCCTCCTGGAGGGCGAACGAGACGCCGTCGACCGCGTGGACGGCGACGTTCCCCAGGAAGGCTCGTTGGACGATCGACAGGTTGACCGGGAAATGCTTCACCAGGTCTCGGACCTCGAGGACGGTTTCGGTCAGAGGAAATCCTTCCCGAAATGGCAGGAGGCGAAATGCCCTGGCCGGTACTCGATCCAGTTTGGGTCGCGGGTCGAGCAGATCTCTTTGGCGTACGGACACCGGGGATGGAACCGGCACGCGGCAGGTGGATCGACCAAGTCCGGCGGCAGGCCATCGATCGAGTAGAGTTCCTTCGAGTCCATGTGGATCGTCGATTGGAGGAGGCCGCGCGTGTAGGGATGGACGGGACGCTTGAACACGTCGTACACCGAGCCCAGCTCGACGAATTGGCCGGCGTACATCACCGCGACCCGATCGCACACCTCCGCGACAATGCCCAGGTTGTGCGTGATCAGCAAGACCGACATCTTGTAGGCGCGTCGCAGGTCCTCGAGAATCTCTAGAATCTGGGCTTCGACGATGACGTCCAAGGACGTCGTCGGCTCGTCGGCGATCAGGAGCTTCGGGTTCATCACGAGCGACATCGCGATCATGATGCGTTGACGCATGCCGCCGCTGAACTCATGTGGATAATGCTTCAGGCGACTCTCCGGGATCCCCATCGAGGCGAGCGCCCGGGTCGCCCGTCTGATAGCCTCGTCTTTTGAGACCTTCTCGTGGGCGCGAATTGTTTCGATGAAGTGCTGTTCGATCGTGAAGAGCGGATCGAGTCGGGTCATCGGGTCTTGAAAGATCAGGGCGACGTCTTTGCCACGGATTTTTCGCAACTCGTCCGGCGGCAAGGACGCCAAGTCCTTGCCTTGAAACTGGAGGGAGCCCTCGATTCGGGTACTAAGAGGGAGGATGCCGAGGATCGACTTACCAAGAGTCGATTTGCCGCAACCCGTTTCGCCGACGACGCCAAGGGTTTCGCTCTGGTCCATCGAGAATGAGACTCCGTCGACGGCTTTCACGTACCCGCGGCGCGTTTCGTAGTGGACCCGGAGACTGGTGGCCTCCAGGACGGGTTGTGTCACCTCCGGCCCCTCCGAACGGCCGGATTGATGATGTCATTCAATCCTTCTCCGAGGAAACTGAGGCCAATCGTCAGGAGGACGATGATCAGGCCGGGAAAGAAGGAGGACCACCAGATTCCGACACCGATGCGGCTCGAAGCCGCGGAGAGGTCCAAGCCCCAGTCTGGCGTGGGGGCCTCGACTCCGAGTCCAAGGTAGCTCAGACCCGCCGCCGTGAGGACGGCATCCGCGGCGCTCAGCGAGAAAATCACCGGGATCGCAACGAGTACGTTCGCCGCGATGTATCGCCAGAGGATCCGGCCGGGCGGCGCCCCGAGCGCACGAGCGGCTTCGACGTACAGCTCCTCCCGGGCCGATAGGACGTGGCTCCGTGTCGCCCGGAAGTACAGTGGAATGTAGATGACCGTGACCGCGAGGCCGATGTTCACGACTCCTTTTCCGATCAGGACCGCTATCAGACCCGCCAGAAGAAGTCCTGGAAACGCATAGAGCGAATCCATCACCAAGACGAGCAACCGATCAAGTCGACCGCCTGTGTAACCGGAAAACAGGCCCAACGGGAATCCGACTAGTAGGGCGACGAAGACACCGATTGACATGATCTCAAGAGACGTGGCTGTCCCGAAGAGGACGCGCGAGAATACGTCGCGACCTTGAGCATCGGTCCCCATCAGGTGCCAGTAGCTCAACCAGGTCACATCGAGCGCGGCGAAGTTCAGCCCGACGGTTCCGGACGTATTCGCATCAGCGAGGTGTGTCAAGCGCAATTGGAAGATCCCGGGGGCGACGTGGGCTTGGTCCCAGCGACGATCGGACGTGAGGTCGACGCGGATGACCTGATTCACCGCCCGAATCGCCGTCCGAGGAGACCACGATGCCCCGCCGTCAGCACTGTATTCGACGCCCAAGTAGTGGCCAGGCGTCGTGCGGTTGCCGTCCAATAAGATGACGTAGTCGACCGTCGTCACCGATTCGCGGAGGACGCGGACCAGAAAATAAGAGGCGGCCACGGAGTCGTTGATGATCGACGAGGACGCGCTCCGACCGTCGATCGCCTGTCCGTCCGTCATGTTCACCCAGCTACTGGTGGAGAAGGAGTAGTAGGTGCTGTTCGAGAGGACTGGGGCGTTCGACCAGGGCGGAACGTCCGGTCCGTCCCCGAAGGCCTGGGGATCCCAAGGCGCTAGGACGGGAGCGAGAAACGCGATTAGGACGAAGCCCAGGACGATGGCGATTCCCATCCACGTCAGGATTGCCGGCAGACTTCGGCGTTCCTCCAGGAGCGGAAAGAGGATTCGGCCCAGGATCGAATGGGAAGGAATCCACTTCCGCAGAGAGCCCGCGAGCGTCCACCGTCGCGTCTCGGCCATGGAGGACCTACAGCCGGATGCGCGGATCGATCATCGCGCCGATGACGTCGATGACGAGGCTCACGACGACGATGATGGTCGCGTAGAACACGACGACGCCCTGAATCATCGTCATGTCCTTCGAGATGACGGAGTTCAAAAGGAGGATGCCGAGGCCCTGAATCGAGAACGTCTTCTCAGTGAGGATGGCTCCCGCGAAAAGGATCGCGAACTGAAGACCGAGGACCGTCACGACCGGCACAAGCGCGTTCTTGAACGCATGACGGTAGACGATCATGCGTCGGGGGATCCCGCGGGCCGCTGCCGCTTCCGTATAGTCGGCCCCAATCGTTCTGAGCATGTTCGCCCGGACGGTCTTTGCAAAGAAGCCGGAGAGGACGAGGCCGAGGGTCACGGACGGGAGGATGAGATGCTCTACCGCCGTCACGAAATGCCGGAAGTTGCCTTCGATGAGGCTGTCGATTGTGTACAAGCCCGTGCGGATCGCGCAGGAGGAGGGGGGCTCGCACGGAATGTCGGTCGCGGTCGTGCGGCCGCTTGTCGGAAGCCAGCCGAGCCAGACGCCGAAGATGAGTTGGAGGACGAGCCCGAGCCAAAAAATCGGGACGACCCAAATTACAGTCCCGTAAATGCGAACCGCCAAGTCGATCGGCTTGTCGCGGTTCGCGCCGGCGAGGACTCCGAGCGGGATCCCCACGAGGCAGGCGATCAACATGCCACCGATCGCAAGCTCCACGGTGGCCGGGAACCGAATACTGATTTGGTGCCATACGGGCTGGCCGTGGTACAACTCGCCGATCGAGATCCCGAGATTTCCCGTGAACACGTTCTTCAGGTACGTGACGTACTGCACCGGGACAGGCTGGTCGAGGCCCAGCTGCTGGCGGGCCGCATCAATCGCGCTTTGCGGAGGATTCCGACCTCCCCAGAGCGCCAGGATCGGATCTCCCGGAAGGACTCGAAGGACAATGAAGACCGCCGTCAGGAGAATCAACAGCATGGGGACGGCCAAGAGCATCCGCGCCAAGACGTAACCTAAGAGAGAGCTACCGCGGGCCATGTTGTGCCCCTCCCCTTATGGATGGCGCCGACCGATATAGACCTTCAGAAAATAAGGAAGGGCCAGGGACCTACGAATCCCTGGCAATGGCGATCAGCTCGACGGCCGCAGACACCTGCGAAAGCAGCGCATTCGCGTCGCTGCACCGCGCGTCACCGTATTTGGGCTGGAACACCGGGGTCTGATAGGGGATCCCCGGCGGTACCATACTGTAGAGCGGAGCGGCCGTGTTCAGGAAGACGATCGAGTTGATCGCGGCGCGGTCCACGGAGTATGCGATCGCCTGTCGGACCAACTTGCTGGGGACCTTGTTCACGTTGAACACGAGGTAACGAATGACCGGGCTCGAGCTCAGTTTCACCGTGATCCCCAAAGATGCCGCGTTCTTCTGAAGGTCGACGATGTCCGGCGGCGAGATAGTCCTGAAGGCGACGTCGACCGTCTTCGTCGCCCCGCCGATGTCCTGCTTCACAAGCGTTCCACTCTCGCGGATGTTGATGACGATCTTGTTCATGTAGGGAATCGGGCCTATTCCATCCGCCTGGTACAGGTTCTTGTTGTAGTAGTTCGTCACGTTCTGCAGGACTACGAGATTGTTCTCGACGTGCTGGGTCAACCGGTAGGGACCGGTCCCGATGACGCTTCCGACGGTTGATGGCTGACGTCCTGTTTGGCTATAGGAGTCCGGAACGGGAGCGGAGACGGAGAAGGCCATCAGCGCGTTGAAGAAGCTTACGGGCCGGAACAGGTGAAACACGATCGTGCTCGCGTCGGGTGTGTCGATCACACCTGGGGCCGTGTTGGAGCCGCCGGTCGAATTCGCAACGAGCCCTCCGGTGTCGTACAACAGGAATGCAGGTCCTGCCGCCAGGTCCAATCGAATCGCCCGGTCAATCGAGTTCTTCACTTGGGTCGACGTGAGCGGGCTTCCGTCGTGGAAGGTCAGGCCCGGCTTCAGGTGGTAGGTGTAGGTCTTGCCGTCCGCCGAAATGCCGCCGTTAGCCACGGTCGGGACCTCGGTCGCCAGGCCCGGCTTCAGATCGCTCGTCTTCCAATCGTAGACCAGCAGCGTGTCGAAGACTTGGTTGATGATCTCAATCGAGAAGAAGTCGTAGGCGTCCGCCGGATCTAGGCTGATGATTTTGTCGGAAGTTGACACGTTCAGCGTGGAGGCTCCCGGCTTGTTGACGATGAACCACTTGAAGCTGACAGGGTGAAGCTCAACGTTCTGGACACCATTTACGTAGACGGCCTGGGCCCCGGTCGTGAACAGAGGGATGTAGGGCACGTCCTCCGCAAGCTGGTTCTGGACCTTCTGGTAAAGGTCAGCACGGACCGCTGGATCGGTCGTGCTCCCGGCATCCTTGATCCAAGTGTCCACGTCCGTGTTGTTGTAGAAGGACCCGGTGCTCGCCGCTCCCGATTTGGATAGGAATGGAGCGGTGTAGTCATCCGTGTCGAGATAGTCAGGATACCAACCGAGAAGGAACATAGGCATGAGCTGCTGCGATCGGTCCGTCTTGAAGACCGTCCAAGGGTCGGACTTCAAGGTGATGGTGACTCGGCCGCAACTCTGGATGCTGTTTTGCAACGTCAGGGCGAGTGCCGTCTCGGTGTCGCCGTAGTGCCCATCGTTGTTGTACCAAAGCTCGGTCGAGATCTTCGTGGGCGTGCGGGCGGAAAGGACCGCAAAGGCGCTCACGATGACCAACGCCACGATGAGGATCGCAACGACGACAATCCACATTCGGTTCCTGCCGCCAGGCGCGCGGGGTGCAGGCGCCGGCGTAACGGGTTCAGCCAAAGTTTCCTCCTCCGTCATAGCCGGACTCCATCGCCTGGGCCCGGCTTCGCCGCAAGAACAGTAGGACCTTATTTAACCGTTTCCGGCGCGTCCGAAAAGTCATCGAGCCGCGGCCGGCCGACTCGCTGTTTGGACAGTCGTCGGACCACCGAATCCACTCTCGCGGGCGCGAAGTCGCGTTCGTCACAGAGGAACTTTCGGATTCCTTCCGAGCTGAAGCGACCGAAGACAATTTTCTCAGGCGGTGCGACAGGTGGGGACAGGAAGAAGGATAGGATCGCGTCGAGGTTCTCGGGAAGTTTCGATTGAATGTCCGTTGGCGATCGATCAAGGGAGCCCCATTCGTGAAGCCGCTTCACCGCACGCTTGGGCCCGATTCCTTTGACGCCTTCGTTGAAGTCGGTCCCGACCAAGACGGCGACGTCGATCAGCTGTTCCCGCGTCAACCCAAGATGCGCGAGATTCTCCTCGAGATCGAGGACCTCGGGGGGAACCGCCCGCGAACGGCCTTGGCTCGGCAGGAATTCAGTCGAGCGAATCGCCAGGAAGCGGACCATGCGCGGGGCGCCGAAGAGCAGCGAATCGTAATCTTTCGATCCCGCGGCCCATACTGTACCCTGACGCGCGAGGAATGCGGCCTCCGCCTCCCCCTCGCTGGGCGCTTGGACCCACGGAATCCCGAGCCGTCCGAGGAGGACCTTGGCTTCCTCGACCATGGGCCTCGTGAGCCGCGAGGTCATGACGGCCTTGGCGAACGCGGTCGAGGAGTCTCCAGCGGCCGCGGCCTCCTGGTACTCCCGCTGCGCCTTCTCGCGGGCTTCGCGCCTCTTGCGGATCTCTTCCCGTTTGAACTCCGGCGGCGGTCCGTCGAAGACGAAGACCGGGTGAATGTCGAACTCGCTCATGAGACGCGTCGTTCGGAAGATCAACCCGTTGAGATGCGACGTGATCCGACCATGGGAGTCCTGCAGAGGCGTGCCGTCTCGGGTCCGCATGATAGAGAGGAATTGGTACAGCTCCAGGTTCCCGTCGACCGCGATCGTTCGGCCGCGCAACGATTCCAAGGTGGTCGCGTGGCGGACGGTAATCGGCGTCAGTTGGACTCCCACGACCTTGCCACCGTCCGCGGGATTCGGTAACGCTCCTCCGCAATGACTAGGTTGCGGGCGTGGAAAAGGTCCACGCATCCCGATCTCCGATGATGGCCCCGAGACGGGACAGGGCTTCATCCTTCGGTAGGCTCAGGAAGAACTTGCCGACGTGCTTGCACAAGTCCTTTCGGCCCGCGAGCTTACCCCAGTCTTCGCAATCGTGGACGATCGTCTTCGTCGCGGGATCCATCTCGACCCGGTACTCCTTGATCCGCGCCAGGATCAGTTCTCCCTCGCGGGTCACCTCGACATCCTTGGAGTCGATTCGCTTCGCCCGGTCCAAACGATTCGGGTCCATGAGGCGACCGAGGGCCGCATCGACCTGGGCGTCCTTCGGCACCTCGGCCCCGAAATCCTCGAGGGTCACCGATCGCAAGCGGACGTCGGCGCGGATGGCCTGCTTCCGGAATCCTTCGATCCGTTGCAACGCGCGCGCCTGGTCCTGGGTTTCGACGCCGAGCATGCGGAGGATCTGGATGCAATTCTCCGGCGCATAGCCATGGAAATGGTTGTTGAAAAATCCGAACACGGTTTGCGACTGCGAGGCGACCTGTTGAACCCGCGGGACCCAGCTCTTCAATTCGTCCTCGGAATAATGATAATTGTACCAGGGATCGGATCCGTGGCCGTGCCAACGGAGGTAGGCGGTCGGCGACGTCACGTGGAGGTCCGGCGGCAGCAGCGGTTCGTCGACGATCGTGTAGGCGACCCCGGTGGATTGCAAGAGATCGAACGCCTCCATCGTCATCCAGGTCTTGTTCCGCGGTTCGAGGGCGAACGTGAAGTCCCGCGGGAGGACGTCCAAGAACCGGTGGATGATCGGCTCGTTGAACCGCAGTCGCGGCGGTAGCTGTAGGAGCAATGGACCGAGCTTGCCCTGATCGAGCAGCGGGCGCATCAAATCGCAGTACGAGAGCAGGTCCTTGTCTGCGCCGGCGACGACGTCCAGGAGCCGATCGTGGGTCACGGTCTGCGGGACCTTGGCCGCGAAGACGAACTCGTCCGGCGTGAATCGGCCCCATCCCTGGACCATCCCGGGGGACGGCGCCCGGTAGAAGGTCGAGTTGATCTCCGCGGTGTCGAACACGCGGGCGTAGGCGCGGAGCTTCGACTCGCTCGCGTTGCGGTAGAAGGGACCGATCCATTCCTGGTAGTCCCATCCGCTGCAGCCGAAACGGAAGCGGGCCATGGCCCCATCCGGAAGACACCGGCGCTACATTACCGTTCACCCGGAGGCGCCGCCCGTTCACCGCCCTCCCCGGTGCAGGCTTAAGGGCCACCCGCGGCATGGACCGTCGATGGACGCCTTGGTCGGCGCCGGCGGTTGGGGATACTTCACCGGTGGCCTCGAAGCGTACGCCCGAGGCTTTCGGTTCGTGGAGGTGAACGCGTCGTTCTACCGCCCGGTCCCGGAAGCCTATGCCCGCCGGTGGCGCTCGCGGGTGCCGGAGGATTTCGTCTTCGCCTTGAAGGCCAGCCAGGTCATCACGCACGTCGACAAGCTCCACGCGACCGAGAGGGGCCGGACGGCCTTGGCCCACGACCTCCGCATCGCGGGGACCCTGCGTGCGCCGTTCGTCCTCCTCGAGACTCCCGCGAGCCTTAGGTTCGAGAAAGAAGAATTGTCCGGGTTGCGGGACCTCGCCGCGATGGTCCCCCGCGGCCCCCGCCTCGGCCTGGAAGTTCGAGCCTACCGTCGGGGGCCCCTCCCACACGAGCTCGAGCGGGCTATGGCCGATGGTCAGGTCCTGGACGTGGTCGATCTCTCGCAGACGAAACCCCGCGTCGCCGACTCCGACGTCTACACGCGCCTTTTCGGCCCCGGGCCTTCGAACGTGTACCAGTTCGACGACGCGGAAATGCGGGAGATCGACCGGAGCTCCGGGGACGCGGTCCGCATCGCGTTCACCTTCCACGGCGTCCGGATGTACCAAGACGCGGCCCGCTTCCTGACCTTCAAGAGGACGGGGGCCTTCCCCGCGGCCACGGACCGCCTTGGGCTCGCCTCGCTCGAGGAGGTCCTCCGACCGGACGCGCGATTTCCTGCGTCGAAGGACGACCTCGTGAAGGACCAAGGTTGGAAGGTCTTCGACCTCGACGACAAGACCCGTGCGCACGCCGCGAAGTTCCTCGAACGGCTGCCCGAGAAGGTCTATGCCGACCTATCGCAGGTGGTCTCGGATCTGAGAGCGGTCTCGATTGGCCTTGAGTCAACGCCATAGGGGCATGCCGAGAGCCGTCGGGGCACGAAA
>Ga0209375_1004019_pt1 | contig 10084 bp, 8 predicted proteins | sample GraSoiAngelo_131_FD_185888 | JGI IMG/M metagenome (GOLD analysis project Ga0209375, IMG submission 185888) | Grasslands soil microbial communities from the Angelo Coastal Reserve, California, USA - 14_0929_02_30cm (SPAdes) (version 2) | ecosystem: Environmental > Terrestrial > Soil > Grasslands ...
CGCTGGACGCGGGCGTCATGACCCGCGGCGAGGTGCACGCCGAGCTCGGCGAGATCGTGGCCGGGCGCAAGCCCGGTCGACAGAGCGAAAGCGAGGTCATCCTTTTCGATTCCAGCGGCGTCGCGCTGGGCGACGTCGCCGCAGCCGCCGTGGTCTACGAGCGCGCGCTCGAGCGCCGCGGCGGCGCGTTTGTCCGCCTGACCGATTGAAAGGAGAAAACCGTATGCGCTACCAGTTGAAACCGATCTTCTGCCGTCCCTGGCTTCTGAACGGATTATCGACGCGGCTCATCGAAAGCCACTATGAGAACATCTACGGCGGCGCGCTGCGGCGCCTCAACGCCATCACGGAAAAGCTGGAGTCCCTCGACTTCACGAAGACGCCGGGCTACGTGATCAACGGCCTGAAGCGCGAGGAAGTGATCGCGCTCAATTCCACGCTGCTGCACGAACTGTACTTCGCGAGCCTGGGCGTAGCCCCGGTCGCCAAAGGCCGCAATATCCCCCGGCCGGCGGGGGCGCTCGCCGAGGCGCTGGCGCGCGACTTCGGCTCGTTCGAACGCTGGCGTGACGAGTTCGCCGCGATGGGCAATGCCCTCGCCGGAGGTTCCGGGTGGGTGCTGCTCGTCTACCTCCCGCGCGACCGACGGTTGATCAACCAGTATGCGTCAGAGCACACGCCGTGCATCGCGGGCGGCATTCCCGTCCTCGCGCTCGATATGTACGAGCACGCGTACCACTTCGACTTTGGCACGAACACGCGGGCATACGTCGATGCGTTCATAAAAAACATCGACTGGAAGGCGGCAGAAGGCCGCCACGAGGATGCAGCCAAAGTCGCGCCGCCGCGGCCGCTGGTGCAGGAGGAGTTCGGCGACTTGCCCGGCGTGAGCGTAGAGGAAGTGAAGGAGATGCTCGATGCTGGCAAGCCAGTGCAGATCATCGACGCTCGTCCGCGGCACTCCATGTCGCGGCAGCAGGACATCATGGACGGTGCGACCTGGCGCGACCCGGACCTCGTGCAGGAATGGTCCGGCGAGCTGTCGAAGTCCGACCCGGTGGTGGTGTTCTGCGTCTACGGCTTCCATGTCGGCTGCAAGACCGCGATCATGCTGCGAGAGGCCGGCTTCGACGCGAAATACATGAAGGGTGGCCACTCGGCCTGGAAGGCGATTGGCGGCGCAATCAAACCTATCGCGGAACAATCGCAAGAGAATGAAGTGTAGGCATGCCGCCGCAGGTCGGTTTCAAATCTCTCAGACTTGCCGACTCGGATTCGCCGGAAATCCCGGTGCAACGGGTTGAGCAGGTAGTTGGATTCAGTCGGATGACCGCGCTCGGCACGACGCGCTCTATGCCTACTGCCAAAATATTGAAGAAAGGAAAACGATGCCATGACCTGCGAATTGAAACCACTCTCTTGTGATCCGGCTAGGAGACTCCCAGAAATCAACTCTTCATCGAGCGTTCACGCACCTAAGGCCGATGCTTTACCCAGCAACGCTGAAAAAAACGCGGACATAACGACGAAAGACAACGATTTCACGAGGAACTGGAAGAACATTGCCTCTAGTTTCTTGAAGGTGGGAGTCACCTACGGACAAATGTGGGGCGTCATGCAGGCCGAGCTCCAAGAAAAGCAGCAGTGGGTCTCCAAAGAACGTTTTGTTGAAGGGTTATCGCTCGTTAATATGTTGCCGGGTGCGCCCGGTCCGCAACTTGCCATTATTTTGGGGTACGCTCGCGGCGGAATGTGGGGCGGGTTGCTGGCGGGTCTGTGTTTAGTGCTCCCTGCTTTCTTTATCCTGCTCGTGCTGACAATGGCCTACGCAACCCTGGGCGTTACACCGATCGGGCGCGGCGCGCTCTATGGCGTCGGACCTGTTGTCCTAGGCATCTTAGGGGTGGCGGCGTATCGCCTGGGGAATTCTACCGTGTGCACCATCCGCCAAACCATAATCGCCATCGTGGCGATAGCCGCGTTGATCTGGAGTTCCCTGGGGATTGCGGCGATCCTGTTGCTCGCGGGCGGCGCGGGACTCCTGCTCTTCCATTCCAAAAAGATCGGCGCGGCTGTTCTCGTCTTGTTAACGGCCTTGCTCAGCATACTGCGGTTTACTTCGTGGTTTACGTCAGCCACCGTTACGGCGATGCCTCAAGGAAGCCCGCTCTCGCCGAGCCTCACGGACATTGGCGTGTTCTTTTTCAAGGTTGGAGCGCTGACCTTCGGTGGCGGCTTGTCCATGATCGCCTTTATCCACGAGCAAGTGGTTAATCAGTTTCACTGGCTCACGCCGCAAGAGTTTATTGATGGGCTCGCGATCGGCCAACTCACGCCTGGGCCAATTTTGATGGTCGCGGCATATGTTGGCTACAAAGTCGCGGGGCTCGTTGGCGCCGCGTTCGCTGCCGCGGCAATTTTTTTGCCGGCGTTCATGATGATGTTGGCGATGATGCCCATGTTTGACCGCGTGAGGACGCTGGTATGGGCAAAAGCGGCGCTGCAAGGCATCGGACCGGCGTTGATAGGCGTGATCGGCGTCTCCCTTGTGCAAATGGCGCCGCATGCTCTTCCCGATCCGTTTGCCATCGCCATTTTCATTGCGACGGTCATCGCACTGCTGCGGTGGCGCATTGACGCAGTCAAACTGATCTTTGCCGGTTTGGTTCTCGGTGTGCTGTGGAGTCTCCTGTTTGCGTTTCCAGGAGTAAAGCAATCGCTCTTGACGAGGTCTTGATAACAGGGTGTAGAGGTGCGGAGCCGACACGATAAAACTCACGGCGCTGCTGCAAATCTGGTTTACTGTTTAATGCTAAGGGAATCTGCACCCAGATCAACGAACTGACGAACACTACCAGAAAGGAAACACACAATGACGTACGAAATGAAACCGCTCGGCTGCAATCCGGCAAAACTGAAGGGGCTCTCGGAAAAACTCATCGTCAGCCACTACGAAAATAACTACGGCGGCGCGGTAAAACGTCTGAATGCCATCACAGCGCAGCTAGACTCATTAGATTTTGCCACTGCGCCCGTCTTCGTGATCAATGGGCTCAAGCGCGAAGAACTCATCGCCAGCAATTCCATGATCCTACATGAGCTCTATTTTGATGGTTTAGGGGCTGAGAGTCAGCCGGATGGAGATTTGCGGGATGCGCTGGCTCGGGATTTTGGCAGCATGGAAAAATGGCAAGCCCAGTTTGTCGCTATGGGCAAGGCACTGGGAGGTGGTTCAGGCTGGGTGTTGCTGACTTACTCACATCGAGACAAAAAACTGATCAACCAATGGGCAGCGGATCACACCTGCTCTCTTGCCGCAGCAACTCCGATTCTCGCGCTCGACATGTACGAGCATTCCTACCACATGGACTACGGCGCCAAGGCGGCGGCTTACGTAGACGCCTTTATGAACAATATTAATTGGGAAAATGCCTCGAGCATTCACCGTGAGCATGCGTGATCTAGTAGACGATCGATTTAGTGGAAGAATAAATTCCATGGCACAAGTCGGCTGCGGACGGATCGCGATTCTCTACCCGGGTGATTACGAGGCAAGGAGAAATGCAACCGCTGAAAACAACCGATTTGCAGATTTGTTCAGAGCCTTTGCCGCCAAGGGGATACCTGCCGAGCCTGCGGTTTATCACGACGATTTTTCCGACGAAGTGCGTGATCAACTCACGCAGGTTGAGGGTGTCCTTGTGTGGTTTAATCCGATTCAAGGCGGACGGAACAGGTCTATTCTCGATTCAATGCTTCGCGAGGTAGCCGCCACAGGGGTTTTTGTCAGCGCGCATCCCGACATCATACTGAAGCTGGGGACGAAAGAAGTTCTGTACCGAACGCGTAATGTAGGGTGGGGATGCGATACGCAGCTCTATGACTGTATGGAACAAATGGCCCAGGAGCTGCCGGTGCGACTGGCAGACGGTAAGGCCCGCGTTCTCAAGCAATACCGAGGTAACGGCGGAGTTGGCGTCTGGAAAGTCCAACTGCCGATGAGCACCTCGAAGAGTGAGGACGGCCGTATCGTCGCGCTCCCGCAGTCTGACACTATTGTTCGCGTTCGCCACGCACAACGAGGCTGCAGCCAAGAGGAGATCACGCTGGGCGAATTCTTTGGACGGTGCGAGCAGTATTTTGTCTCCAATGGCCGGATGGTTGATCAGGAGTATCAAGAGCGGCTCCCCGAAGGCATGATTCGCTGTTATCTTGTGCATGACCGAGTGGCGGGATTTGGACATCAAGCGATCAATGCGCTGTTTCCTGCGCCTCCCGACGCATCGCCAACACAATCTCACCAGCCGGGACACCGACTGTACCATCCGCCCACCAAGCCGGAATTCCAGGCTCTTAAGCACAAGTTAGAGCGTGAGTGGGTACCAGCAGCGCAGCGACTACTTGAAATTGATACCGAGAGCCTTCCGATTCTCTGGGATTGCGATTTCCTGCTGGGTCCGAAGGAAAAAAACGGCGAAGACACCTATGTGCTTTGCGAAATCAACGTTAGCAGTGTTGCACCGTATCCTGAATCTGCAGTGCCTTACATTGTTGACGCGACAACGGTTCGGGTACAAGCAGCTAGACAACGACGCCACCTCACCCGATAGTGCACGAAGCTCTATTTTGCTGGCCTCGGGTCCAGCCCATCTTAAAAAGAGGCGAATCATGGAACGAGCGGATTTTGAAAAGAACTGGCATGACATTGTCTTCGCTTTCCTAAAGTTGGGCGCCACAGCGTATGGTGGCCCTGCTATTTACGGAATTATTCAGTCCGAGTTGCAAGAAAAGCGTCAGTGGGTATCCAAGGAACGCTTCGTCGAAGGGATTTCCCTGGCCAACCTTATCCCCGGAGCCACTATGACACAGTTCTGCATGTTCCTCGGGTACATGCGCGGTGGTTTATGGGGCGGGTTGCTTGCGGGACTTTGTTTCGTGCTTCCTGCCTTTGCCATTATGCTGGCACTCACGCTCATCTATGCGCACCTCGGCGCGACGCCGATCATGCGCGGTGGGCTTTACGGCCTGGGACCTGTAGTGGTGGGGATTTTCATCGTTGCTGTCTATCGTCTCAGCAGGTCTGAGGTCTCGACATTTCCGCAGATGATGATTGCCCTTGCGGCGGCGTTTGCGGTGGCGTTCAGCCCTATTGGCGTTGTGCCAACTCTGGCGCTCGCGGCTGGGGCGGGAATTTTAATCTTCCATTCGCTGCGCGCAGGCGCGCTCATCCTCGCTGTAATGACCGTCTTTCTGATCGGTGCGAGTTTTGGTCCGTGGGTTCATTTGTCACCCGTCACGCCTACCGTGCAAGCAACTGCGTCATTACACCCAAGCCTCGCTGAGATCGGTGCGTTCTTTTCCAAGATTGGTGCGCTGACATTTGGGGGCGGCTTGACCATCATAGCGCTTATCCAAGAACAGGCAGTTGATCAGTATCACTGGCTCACACATCAAGAGTTCATTGACGGGCTTGCTCTCGGCCAATTCACTCCGGGCCCCATGATAATTGTTGCAGCGTACGTCGGCTATAAGGTTTCGGGGTTGGGCGGAGCGGCGATCGCGGCCGCGGCGATCTTCTTGCCGTCGTTCGTCATCACGTTGCCAATTCTTCCAATCTATGAGCGCGTGAGAAAGCTCGTGTGGACCACAGCAGCGATGAAAGGCATCGGACCAGCTGTAATGGGAATTCTTGCAGTTAAACTTGGACAGATGGCGCCTCATGCCCTTCCTGATTTTACGGCCGTCGCCATTTTAATCGTGACCGTTATCGCATTGCTAATGTCGCGCACTGGCCCAGTTAAAATCATGATTGCCGGTTCAATTCTCGGTGTGCTGAGGAATCGCCTCTTTTCGCTTCCAGGAATAAAGGCGGCTTTTACATAAGTCTTCGGGCCAGAGTCTAAGAAAATGCTGGAGCCGCCCCGCTAAAGCAAGCGGCGTTGCTGACGCCCGTACCGGTGCTGTACGAGCGGGTTAAACACAAAGCAGTCGCCAGCTGGTCAAGCAAAGAAAGTTTGTAACATCTCTCTCTGCTGGCTGGAAGCGGGAGGGTCTCGGGGCTGCACCTTCTACCCAAACACTCAAAAAGAACTACAATGTTTATATGGTCGCTGTTGGTCATTCTCACTCTGATAGGCATTCAGAACATGATCATCATGCCCATATTCATGGTGCAGACCCTGCCCTTCTCAGCACTGAGAGAGGCATTTGGGCTATCAAGTGGTCATTCGTGGGCTTGTTCGCCACTGCTGTTTTTCAACTTTTCAGTAGCAAAAATTTTTAGAGAAGAATCTGTCTCGTTAATTTTGGGGGCGAGGATTGTTGAAGGTATAGTGATAGCGGACTCCAAGGTGGTCTATGCCTTCGTTCTCTCCCGGCAATATTCCTTTGTGGGACATGTGGTCGTAAAAAAGGGATACGCCGTGGTTCCCCCAGAATTTAGTCCCGAACTCCCTGGAGAGCCGAGGCAATACACGATAGCCGAATCCGCAGTCACTATGGTGTTCGCAGTCCAATTTGTTCTTGTGCAAGGATCCGGTGTGGAGAGCTAGACTTACACCCCCTGCAACGAAAAGGTTTCTTGTCAGGTTACGAGTGAATTCGTCGGTGAGGCGGTTTGACAAGCTGAGTTCATAGGTCAATCCGCCGTAGAAGACATTGGTGTCACCATTAAAGTTAGGGGTTAAGCCGACCATCGGAAAAGGCGATCCAATCCACCGCCAGAGCTTCCAATCAGGTCCATTGAGCTGGATTTCCCAATTAGGGTCGACGCCGCCTTCGTGCTTGTCACTTGTTGGCCCTGTATCGTGAATAAAGAGGCCAAAAATGGTTTTCCGCAGTAATGGTACCGTTCCGTTTTCTGCCCCGGCGACATACCCCGATGAAAGAAAGACCAACAACAGAAAGAACACAACGGTAAGTTTACAGCGCATCATGGATGAATTTAAACAGATGTACCATCGGCTGTAAGCCACGGCAATGCGCTATACTTTCCATCTGGCATGCTCATTGAGTTCTTTGACCTTTGCGTGACGGCCCTTTAATCTTGAATCCACGTAGAATAAAGTAAAACGCTGCGAGCTTAAGCGTATGCCTTTCCGTAGAAAAATCACACGCTCCAAACCATGCGTCGTATCTATTAGCCTTCTAGCGGTTTTCATTATCGGGATCACCGATTATCTAACGCCTATCGAGATTAGTCTCGCCATCTTTTATCTTTTGCCTATTTCTTTCGTCACCTGGTTCGCTGGTTGGAAAGAGGGAATGATGATCTCGTCGGTCGCCGCCGTGATCTGGTTGACCGGCGATTTTCTTTTGGTGGAACGAAATCTTTCTTACCCCGCTGTCCCCTATTGGAACGCTATAATGCAGGACGGGGTCTTTATTGTCATCGTCCTTCTGCTATCGAGGGTAAAAGTCGCGCTGCTGCGCGAGAAGGAGATATCCCGGCTCAAAAGCGAGATGCTATCTCAGATTGGCCATTTGAATCTCGCCGTTACGTCGAGTTTAGATTTGGCAGACGTTGGAAAAAGTCTCTTGGACACCATCGAGCTTTTCTTTCCCGAATGGTCCACCACGTTGGCGTTGGTTAACGAGCACACTGGAGCTTTAGAATCTTTCGTATCCCGTATTCAGGGTGAAAGGGGATGCACGAAGGAGTTGGTAGGTTGGCGCGGGACTAGAGAGGTCCTTGAAACTAACGCCAACCTTGTTCTTCAAAACACCAAGACCGACCCGCAGCATGATTGGGTTTCCTATTTAGGGCTTCCGCTCGTCGCAACAGGCGATATGCTGGGTGTCCTTTCCATCTTCACAAATCAGAAGCACGACTTTACCAACGAAGAGATTGCGTTCTTCAATACGCTAGCCGGCCAAGCAGTCATCGCCCTCAAGAACGCTCGTTTATTCGAAGAAGTGCGCAAGGGCCATGCACAGCTAAAGGAGCTTTCCCATCGGCTGCTGGACGTGCAAGAGACCGACCGCCGCCACATAGCCAGAGAACTTCACGACGAAGTCGGCCAGGTTCTCACAGGGCTTCAAATGACCCTTGAAATGGCGGGTCGTTCGCCTCACGAAGAAGCCGGTATCAAGCTGGCTAAAGCGCAATCGCTCGTCAACGACCTGATCAGACGCGTACGAGGAATATCCCTTGATCTCCGGCCTTCTATGCTCGACGACCTGGGCCTGTTGCCGACATTGCTATGGCACATAGAGCGATATACTTCGATCACGGAAGTGAAAGTAGATTTTTGCCACGACGGCCTGGAGAACAAACGGTTTATATCCCAGGTCGAAACCTCTGCCTACCGCATCGTGCAGGAAGCGCTCACCAATATTGCCCGTCATGCTAGAGTCGATCGCGCTACTGTTTATATATGGTGCATGCCGGATACCCTCATTCTCAAGGTTCAAGATGATGGAGCCGGATTCGACCCGCAGGCTGCACCGCGTAATGGAAAAACTGACGGCCTGACCGGGATGCGTGAACGCGCAAAGTTGCTTGGCGGTGAGCTAAACATAGAATCGGCTTCAGGCACGGGTACTTGCATCATAGCTGAACTGCCCTTGCAGGAAACTTTCGAGGCGGTAATTACAGATGAACAAGGTAAACATACTGTTGGCAGATGACCACCCAATTGTTCATGAGGGTTTACGGGCCTTGATCGAGGCTGAGCCAGACCTCGCCGTAATTGCCGAGGCTGACAACGGCCTTGAGGCGATACGCCTGACTGAAAGTCTGCGGCCAAACGTGGTGCTGGTTGACTTGGCAATGCCTGGCCTGAGCGGTTTGGAGGTTACGCGTCAGGTGAAACAGCGGTTCCCGAACATCCGTGTCATTATACTCTCTATGCACGATAACGAAGGCTATGTGCTGGAAGCATTAAGGAACGGAGCCTCCGGCTACGTTCTTAAAGAGTCCTCGGTCAAAGAGGTTACAAAAGCAATCAGAGAAGTGGCTGCCGGGCGACGCTTTCTAAGTGTTTCGTTATCTCAGCATGCTATCGATGGCTATCTTGAAAGAGCCAAAACAGGCCCATTGGACCCGTATGAGACGCTCACTACCCGAGAACGAGAGGTTTTCGAGATGACGGCCGAATGTAACACCAGTATCGAAATCGGCCGCCGGTTATTTATCAGTCCCCGCACCGTGGAGATCCATCGTCAAAATGTGATGCGCAAGCTGGGCCTTCGTAATCAAGGCGAGTTGATCCGCTATGCCGTAAAAAAGGTTATCCCGCCCCAATCTTAACCGCGCGTGTTCAGCATCTTCCTCTAAATTACGTAAATCTACGTATTTTAAAACAACATCTAGCTGACTATAGGCTTAGCTGTGTGGCCGCTGCCGCATCGACAAGGTTTCACAACGGGATAGCAACGAATTCGTTTAATCCGACAATATTTAAAAACCCTGCGTGGACCTACCTTGATTGGATCCTGTTGATCATTGTCGTGCTGGCAGTGCTGCTATTAATATTCGTGGTTTCGATAAATAGGGATTGAGAAACGCAGCTCTTCAACACTCCGCAAAGTAACCGACGTCTGCATTCTTCCGTCGTAGGGTTTGCGGTCAAGTTTTATGACCTAATGAGGGCGGCAAATGAACTTTCTTACCTATCTCCCAGCACTTATCGTACTGGTCGCGGTTGTTGTTCCATGCATATGGCTTTTCCGAAAATGGCACAAGGAAGATGCAGAGAAAAAAAACCGGAACTAACGAGCTTATGCGCGAGCGCAGCACACGCACCGCAACTCCAGGCCAAAGTGCCGCGCTACTCAGCTGCGTGGCCTATGATCTTCTGCCAGCCCTTCTTTATCCTCTTTCGCAAAATTGCTTGCGAGGCAGATTGTCACGCCTAAAGGTGAACGATGAGTTTGTCGCCGGGGCATAAACCTCTGTGAACTTTTTTGTAGCTCTCAACACCCCGAGAATCCGTTGGGCGGTACTGGGCTTTGCGGCCGTTCTGCTGCTGTTCGCGCAGTCCTCACGGACCAAGCTGACGACCGACCCGGTCGTATATGCTGCCATTGCGAAAACGATGGCGGACTCAGGCAACTACGGCGCGCTAAAGCTCGGCGATGAACC
>Ga0209375_1004022_pt1 | contig 10080 bp, 7 predicted proteins | sample GraSoiAngelo_131_FD_185888 | JGI IMG/M metagenome (GOLD analysis project Ga0209375, IMG submission 185888) | Grasslands soil microbial communities from the Angelo Coastal Reserve, California, USA - 14_0929_02_30cm (SPAdes) (version 2) | ecosystem: Environmental > Terrestrial > Soil > Grasslands ...
GTCTCCGGCGCCACGGGCGGCCGTCCGATCCATCTCACGATCTCGTCCCGATACCGCTCCGCGCCGTCGCCGGCCGCCAGCACGGGTGTCACCGTCGTGGCATTGGCGAGGGTGACGATGGTGAACACGTCCGGTGCGACGACCGTCTCCACGCGGCGGGGATGAAACGCGTAGATCGCGCCAAACACCTGGCCTCTCAAGGCATCGTAGCACGCCGCCACCGCGCCAGTTCGTGCAGCCGCGTACGCCGTACCGAGGAGTGACGGCAGCGCCACCAGTGGAAGGTCGCGCTCGTGCGCGAGGCCCTTCGCCGCAGCCCAACCAATGCGCAGGCCGGTAAAGCTTCCCGGACCATCCCCGACGACGATTCCGCCAATGTCGTCGAGTCGCGTTCGAGCGGCGGCGAGCACCTGCTGAATGAGCGGGAGGATCTGCGCAGCGTGCTGGCGAGCGCCGCGCAACGCGCGTGCGGCGAGCGTCTGGTCCGCAGTACCGATCGCCACACTCGCGATATCCGTTGCCGTGTCGATCGCGAGCCAGGACGGGCTCATACGTGCGCCAGTGCTGTCACGACCCGGCGGCTCGGGTCGTCGTCATACGAGAGCTGGAAGTGGCGATCGAGCGGCGGCGCCCACGCGCCGGCGCGCTCGGGCCATTCTATCAAAATGATCGCGCCCTCGCGGATCATGTCGTCGAAGCCGAGGTCACGGGCCTCGTCGGGATGACGCAACCGGTAGCAGTCCACGTGATAGACCGGCGTTGGACCGGCGTCGTAGTGATGGACGAGCGCGTAGGTCGGGCTGGTCGCGCGGGCCTTCGCACCGAGCCCCCGGCAAATCGCCTGAATGAGCGTGGTCTTGCCTGTGCCGAGCTCGCCCGACAGCCCGATTACCTTCGGGGCCTGGAGCGACCGGCCGAGTTCCTCACCGAACTGGCTGAGCTCGCTCGCGGACAGGCGCATCAGGGGGAAGCGGGGGGCCAGCGGCCTTGAGCTCGAGGAGCTGGTCGCGCAGTAGGGCCGCCAACTCGAAGTCGAGCTCTTCGGCGGCCGCCTGCATCTGCTGCTCCAGCATGCGAATGAGGGTTTCGCGCTCGGCGTCGTTGGCAGGCCGCCGGATGGCGCCCCCTCCCGCCGCGCCTTGCTTCGGGACGCGCGCGTCGGCAACGCGGGTGACGAATCGAATATCCCCCACCGACTTGACGATGGACCGTGGCGTGATGCCGTGTGCGACGTTGTGAGCGAGCTGTGCTTCGCGACGGCGGTCCATCTCCTTGAGGGCGCGCTCCATCGAGCCGGTGACATGATCGGCGTAGAGAATCGCTCGGCCGCTGAGGTGGCGCGCCGCGCGTCCCACGGTCTGGATCAGCGACCGGTCCGATCGCAGGAAGCCTTCCTGATCGGCATCGAGCACCGCGACGAGCGAGACCTCCGGCAAGTCCAGGCCCTCCCGCAGCAGGTTGATCCCCACCAGGACATCGAACTCGCCGAGTCTGAGCCCCCGAATGATCTCGACGCGCTCGATCGCATCGATTTCCGAGTGTAGGTACCGCACGCGCACGCCGTGCTGCTGCAGGTAGTCGGTCAGATCTTCGGCCATGCGCTTGGTCAACGTCGTGACGAGCACCCGCTCGTTCTTCTTCTCCCGCAGGCGGATCTCGCCGAGCAAGTCATCCACCTGCCCCGCCACGGGCCGGATCTCGACGGTGGGATCCACCAGCCCGGTCGGGCGGATGATCTGTTCGACGATGACACCACCTGAGAGCTGCAGCTCGTCCTGACCAGGCGTGGCGGAGACGAAGACCATACGGGGCACGAGTCCCATGAACTCATCGAAACGCAGCGGCCGGTTGTCGAGCGCCGAGGGGAGACGGAACCCATAGTCCACGAGCGTCTGCTTGCGCGAGCGGTCGCCTTCGTACATCGCGCCCAGCTGCGGCAGCGTCTGGTGCGACTCATCGATGATACAGAGATAGTCTTTCGGGAAATAGTCGAGCAGGCAGGCCGGCCGCTCGCCCGGCTGGCGGCCGCTGAACAGCCGCGAGTAATTCTCGATGCCGGCGCAACGCCCGACCTCCATCAGCATGTCGATATCGTAGTGCGTGCGAGACTCGAGGCGCTGGGCTTCGAGGAGCTTGTTCTGAGCCCGCAGCTCCGCCAGGCGCTCGGCCAGCTCGGCGCGAATCCGCCCGACGGCACGCTCGATCGTGGCGCGCTGCGTGACGAAGTGAGTCGCCGGATAGATTGCCGAGCGATCCATCGGCCGGATGACGTTCCCGGTGAGCGGATCGATCTTCGCGATCCGCTCGATCTCATCACCCCAGAACTCGATGCGCACCGCCTGCTCGTCGTAGGCCGGGAAGACTTCGACCGTATCGCCGCGCACGCGGAATGTGCCGCGCTCGAAGCCGACGTCATTGCGCTGATACTGGACGGCCACGAGGTCGGCGAGCAGGGCGTCCCGGCCCCGCTTTTCTCCCTTCTCGGCCGTCACCAGCAGCTCGCGGTACAGCTCCGGGTCGCCCAGGCCGTAGATGGCCGAGACGCTCGCGACGATGATGACGTCGTCGCGCTCCATCAGGCTCGACGTCGCGCGCAGCCGCAGCCGCTCGATGTCGTCGTTGATGGACGAGTCCTTGGCGATGTACGTGTCGGTCGACGGCACGTACGCTTCGGGCTGGTAGTAGTCGTAGTAGGAGATGAAAAACTCGACGGCGTTGGCCGGGAAGAACGCCTTGAGCTCACCGTAGAGCTGGGCCGCAAGTGTCTTGTTGTGCGACAACACCAGGGTCGGCTTTCCGAAATGGGCGACGACATGCGCCATCGTCATCGTCTTGCCCGATCCGGTGACACCGAGGAGGGTCTGGTACTTGTCGCCGCGGCGGAGCCCGGCAGTCAGCTCGCCGATGGCGCGTGGCTGATCCCCCGCGGGGGAGGGCGCGTTACCCAGCTCAAACGGCATAGGAGGGAAGCTAACCGACGACGACTTCGGCGGGGCCGCTCGAATCCCGTCGCGCAATCTCGGTCACGCCCTTCACCTTCCGGACGGCCTTCAAGACCTTCTGGAGATGGGTCTGATTCTCGACTTCGACCAGCACCGACCCGAACACGACGCCGTCCTTGGACGCCAGCTCCGCGGTGCGAATGTTGGTGCCGGTGCTGCTGATCGCCTCACAGATGTCGGCATACAGGCCGCGGCGGTCCTCGCCACTGACGGCCAGCCGAACGACGAAGGTTTCGCCCTCGACCTCGCGCCAGTCGATCTCCACCCGACGCTCCTCGTCACCGGAGAGCGGTGGATGGAGATGCCCCGCCCCTGCGTGACATAGCCCACCACGGGGTCACCAGGCACGGGCTGACAGCATTGGGCGTAGCGCACCATCAAACCTTCGACCCCGTGGATCTTGATGCCCCGGCCCAGGCGGAGCCGCTCGATGACGCGTCCGAAGGCGGTCGGCTTGGGTGCCTGCTGGTCTTCCGGCGGCAGGTCCGGATACAGTGCCTTCAGGACTTGCCCGAGCTGGACGTCGCCGCGGCCGATAGACGCTTCTACCTGCTCGGGCGAGCCGAGCGATAGCGCGGACGCCGCCTGCGCGAGCTGTTCCGGTGTCGGCGGATCGAGTCGCCGGCGGCGGACTTCACGCGCGAGGATTTCACGCCCCAGCGTGACGCTCCGTTCCTGCTCTTCCTGCTTGATCCACTGGCGGATCTTCTGGCGTGCCCGGCCGGTCTGGACATGCGCCAGCCAGTCCCGGGATGGCTTCGCCTGCGGGCTGGTGAGCACTTCGATCGTATCGCCATTGCGGAGCGGCCGATGGAGCGGCGAGATCCGGCCGTTCACACGCGCGCCGTTGCAGTGCTGGCCGACTTCCGTGTGCACCATGAACGCGAAGTCGATCGGGGTCGCGCCCTTGGGTAGTCGCTTGACGTCCCCCTTGGGCGTGAAAACAAAGATCTCGTCCTGGTACAAATCGATCTTGAGGAACTCGAGGAACTCTTCCGGACTGTGCGCGTCCTGCTGCAGCTCGATCAACTGCCGGAACCACGAGAGGTGATGATCCAGCTCGTCGGCGGTCTTGCCGTTCTCCTTGTAAAGCCAATGCGCCGCAATGCCGTATTCGGCCGTGCGATGCATGTCGCGCGACCGGATCTGGATCTCGTAGAGCTGACCACCCGGGCCGAAGACGGTCGTATGGAGCGACTGGTACCCGTTGGACTTGGGGCTGGCGATGTAATCCTTGATCCGCTCCTGCAGCGGCGTCCACGTGTGGTGGATGATGCCGAGCACGTGGTAACAATCGGTGATGGTGTTCACCAGCACACGAACCGCGAGGAGGTCATAGATCTCCTCGAACGGCTTGCCGCGCTTCTTCATCTTCTTGAAGACGGACCAGAGGTTCTTGGGCCGGCCGACGATCTCCCAGCCCACGATCCCGGAGCGGCGCAATTCCTCGGACAGCGGTACCCGCATGCGCTCGATGGTGCGGTCCCGCTCCACCCGGCGAGCTTTCACCTGCCGTGCCAACTGCTTGTAATCGTCCGGCTCGAGGTACTTGAACGCGAGGTCCTCGAGCTCCGCCTTCACGCCTGCCATGCCGAAGCGGTGCGCGAGCGGCGCATACAGCTCGCGGGTTTCGAGCGCGATGCGCTTGCGCTTGTCGGGCGGCAACGGATCCAGCGTGCGCATATTGTGCAGCCGGTCGGCGAGCTTGATGATGATGACGCGCGCGTCGCGCGCGACCGACATCAGCAGTTTGCGATAGTTCTCCGCCTGCTCCTCGGCGGTCGAGCGGAAGTTCAGCGTCGAGATCTTGGTGAGGCCGTCCACCAGATCGGCGACCTCGTTTCCGAAGTCGCGACGCAGCATGTCCAGGGTGATATCGGAATCTTCGACGACGTCGTGTAATAAGGCCGCCGCGATCGTCGTGGTATCCATCTGCTGCTCGGCGAGAATGGTCGCGACGGCAACGCTGTGGGATACGAAGTCGTCACCAGAGAGACGCTTCTGCCCCTGGTGGGCCCGCGCGCTGATCTGGTACGCGCGCGACAGCACGTCGAGGTCGAGGCGCTCGTGTTGCGCCGCGACGGCCTTGGCCAGCTCCGGCGCCAGGATGGGCCCTGCGGCCCCCTTGGTGCCCGCCCGCGTACTCGTCACAATAGCCCCGCCTCCGCGAAGCTCACGTACCGCCCCCCCTCCCCTCCTCCGCCCCCAATCACGACGTGGTCATACACCGGTACATCCAACAGGCGCCCCGCGTCGACCAGCTGCCGGGTCACCGCTCGGTCGTCGGCCGAGGGCGTGGGATCGCCGCTCGGATGATTGTGCACCACGATGATCCCGGCTGCCGCCTCCGCTATCGCCGCCCGAAACACTTCGCGCGGGTGCACGAGTGAACTGTTCAGGATGCCGCGCGTAATCGACAGATCCGCCAAGACCTGGCTCTGGCTCCCCAGAGCGAGGACGTGAAACTCCTCGACTGGGAGGTCGCGCAGCCGGACCCCGTAATAGCGCTGGACGTCCCCGGGCCCCCGGATTCGCTCGGGTGGCGGCTCCGTCTCGGTCCCGACGCGTCGCCCCAGCTCGATCGCGGCAGCCAGCCGGGCCGCTTTGGCCCGACCGACACCGGGGATGCGGGCGATTTCGGCCCAGGGGCGGCTGGCGAGCCGGCGTAACGACCCCTCGCCGCGGACCAGCACTTCGCCGGCCACGGCGAGCGCATCCCTACCCCTGGTCCCTGTTCCTAGGAGAATGGCCAACAGCTCTTGCGCCGTCAACGCGCCGGGGCCAACGGCCCAGAAACGCTCGCGGGGACGGTCCTGTTCGAGGTGCTCGGAAAGGCGCAGCGGCATGGGGCGAAGCTAGTGGCGCCGCAGCGGTCTCTAAGTACCTCGACAACGCAGCGAAGAGCCCCTTACCGCAATCCCATGCGGCGACGGAGATCCTGGTAGCGCGGGTCAGCCCGGAGGGGGGCGTACTCCGGGTCGCAGTTGGTCGTCGCCAGGTTGACATCCCGAACCTCGAATGCGCGCCGCAGCGAGGCCAAGGACTCCTCACGCCGGCCGAGCTGGATGTACTCGCGGGCGAAGCCGACCGGCGGAACGTATCCATGCTGCGCGCGCACGCGCAGACGCTCGAGGGACCGGGTGGCCCCGAGTAGGCGCGCCGCGGTGTAGCCGGAGCTGCCCCGGCTACCCTGCACGAGACGCGTGTATGCGGTGTCGCCCCACTGGCGTGCGCCCGTTGCAAGTTCTTTAATGGCCGAGTCGTAGGCTCCCTGGCTGGCCAAGACCTTCGCGAGCTCGTAGTGGGCCGGCGGATAGACCGAGTCGAGCGCCAACTGCTTCTCGAACTGCTCGGCCGCGTCCGCCGGACGACCCGCGCACGCGAGGACCCGGGCCAGTTGGTACGCGAAATGGCGCGTCAACGGGTCCAGCTCGACGGCCCGCCGCATCTCCCCCTCGGCCTCCTCGAAGCGTCCAAGCGTACGGAGATAGACGCCGAACAGGTGGTGCGACTCGGGGTCGGTCGGATCGAGCGCGATCGCGCGGCGATACAGCGGCTCGGCGGCGGCCCAGCGCCAATGGTAGCTCGCCGTCGCCTCGGCGACGAGCGCCTGCGCGAAGCCGAGCGTCGAGTCGATCTGCAGCGCGCGGCGCGCCGCGGCTTCCGCCAGCGGAAATGCCTCGCGCGACGGCATGACCCAGTAGTACGCGAGTGCGACATACGAGTAACCCAGCCGGGCGTACGCGGCCGCATAGACCGGGTCCAGCTCGATGGCTTGGGCGAACAGACCGCGCGCTCGCGAAATGGACTCCGGACTGCGCCTCCCCAAGAAGTACCTGCCCTGGAGATAGAGCAGGTACGCGTCAGCGCTCGCGGTCGTACGATGCAGCTGCCGCAGGTCAATCGAGTCGACAAGGCGGGGTCGCAGCTGCCCCACGACCTCACCCACCACCCGACCCTCGACCGCGAGCGCGCCCGACACCGATAGCGGAAAGTCCCTGGCCCACTGACTTGAGCTGATCGCCGTGCGCTTCAGCTCGACGGCAAGAACCAGGGAGTCGCCTTGACGGCGCAGCGTCCAGGCAATCACGGCGTCCGTGGTGTCAGTGGTTACGCGAAGGCCCGGGATGCGCGACAGCGCGGCGGTCACGCCCTCCGACAGCCCCTCGGTCAGGTACGTGAGCGCGGTGTCTTGCGTGGCATTCGTAAGAGGAAGGACCGCGACCGAGCTGCGATGCGTTTCGGAGACCGACAGCCACCCGATCATTGCCATGGCGACCGCGCCGCCCATCACAGACCATAGCACACGTCGGACGGGACGCCGTCGCGGCGAAATACGAGGCGTCGCCGCCTCCGCGAACGGCGTCTGGCGGGTGCGGATGGCCTGGATGCGCGCGGCGGTTTCGGGCGATGGCGTCGCGTCGTACTCTTTCTCCAACCGACGCCGGAATGTCTCGAAAGTGCTCAGCGCCCCGGCGCGATCCCCCGACCGGTCAAGCAGCGCGATGAGGCGCGCGAGCCCTTTCTCGTCGTCAGGATCGAGGGCGATCGCCTGTCGAGCGGCCTGCACGGCCGTCGGCAGATCTCCTTCCTGCTCGGCGTCCTCCACGACGTCGGCTGCCGCATGGACCGCGAGCTGCCCGAGCCGCGTTCGCTCAGAAGTGATCCATGCTTCCAGGTCCGTTGACCCACCCGAAACGAAACAACCCTCGAGGAATCCGCCGCGATACAGTTGAAGCGCCTCTGTGCCGTGTCCTGCCTTGCATGCCTGTTCGAACGCCACGACATCGCACCATACCGTGCCGGGCTCGAACGCGATCGCTTCGTCACTCTGGCCGTTGAGGATTCCGTCACCGAGCTCGCGGCGCAGAAAGCGCAGTGACTGTCGCAAAGCACCCCGGGCGTGCGCGGCGTCCAGGTCGGGCCAAAACAGCGCAACGACGGTGTCGCGACGAGCACCGTGGTCAGTGTGGAGGGCGAGATAGGCGAGAAGAGCGAGGCGTTTCGGCTGAGCCAGGATCGAGTGGACCGCGTGTCCGTCGGTCGCCTTAAGATCCAGCGTCCCCAGCAAGCGCAATTCGATCATGCAGCCACCGCCACGGTAGGCGCGCCGACCGGCGGGGAGGCGGCCAAGTCACGCTCCGATCACGGCTGGGTCACTGGCCGACGCTAGTGTGGTCAATGTACGCCTGGCGGTGATCGCCGCCAGAGCGTTTTCCGCGTCCGGTCGGGGCCGGCTCGCCCGCGGAGCTCGTTAACTGCCGTGCCCCACGGAGGTTCGCATGTCAAAAGTCCTATGCCGTTCCGTCATCGCCTCAGCGATCGCGGCCGCAATCGGAGCGCTCGCATGCAGCGACTCGGCGACGCGCCGGGAGGCGGCCAAGCCTGCAATCACCGAGCCGCCGAGTTTTACTGCCGCCGTTGACTTTACGCCGACACTCCTGGCACGCGGCAACCTCGGCACGTTTCACATTCAATCCAAAGCCGGTGACTATGACGCCGAGCTCAAGTCGCACGATAACACCGACATCGTAGTCGTGCGAACTGTCGTCGCACCCGGGGGCCATTCCGGTTGGCATTATCATCCCGGCCCGGTCCTGGTGACGGTGACAACCGGAACGATCACGTTTTACATGGGTGACGACCCCAACTGTTCCCCGCATGTGCACCCTGCTGGTACCACGTTCTTTGAGAACGGCGGAATGGTGGGGATAGCGCGCAACGAGGGCACTGTTGAAGCAACCGTAGTGGCGACCTTCTTCGTACCCGCGGGCAGTGCAACGCGTCTGGATGCACCGGCACCGGGGAATTGTGCATTTTGAGGTTTACGCTGTCCCATCTACCCGTGGAGGAGTCATGCGTGTCCCGATCGCCGCCCCATTCCTTGCCCTGACAACCGTACTAGCCTGCGTGTCAGACGTCCGCAATCCGGTGTCGCCAGCCTTCGCCTCCTCGCAGCTCGCCATCAGCGCGAGCAGCTGGGGGCCGGAGACGCCGCCGTTCAACGATGAAATCATTCTCAGGGACGTCACCGGCGCGGGGGGATTCGGGCACGTCAAGTTCCGTCAGCCGAAGGACGCGGATCGGATCGTTTATCTCGATACCTGGGTTCGCGACCTGCAACCGAACACCAGCTATCAGCTGCAGCGCGCGACCGACATGAACGTGAACGACGATTGCACGGGGACAAATTGGCTCACCTTGGGGGTGGGTACGGTTCCCCAATCAATCACCACGGATTCCCGTGGCACTGGTGGGGCCGCCCTGTTCCGCAACCTGGCGGCGTTCCCGGTCGGTTCGACATTCGACATTCACTTTCGGGTAATCGAGCAGGCGAGCCAGGCGGTCGTATTGGAGAGCGCCTGTTACCAGTTTGTCGTGACGCAGTAGTCGTGACGCAGTAGCTCGAGCCACACGCGGGGGGCGCAGCCATGCGGTGCCCCTCGCGCGCGCACTACGCCGCCGCGCCGTGGCACTTCTTGAACTTCTTGCCGCTCCCACAGGGACAGGGATCGTTACGGCCGACGCGGGCGTACGGATTTGTTGCGAACGCCGGCTCGGCGATCCCCCCGGGAGCACCACGCTGCACTGATGGCGGTGGCGGCTCACCGCTGGTGACGAGGCCATCAGCGGCGGGTTTGGATGCCACCATAGGCGTCTGGCGCCGGCGGGCGCCTGGTAGCCCACCGGCCGGACCCGTCACGCCGCGGCTCGGCGGACGTTGGGCGCCTTGGCCCGGCGGCGGACCGATCTCGATCTGCAGCTTGAGCCACCGCTCCGCGAACGTCGTCTGCAGATCGTGCATCAGACCCATGAACATATCGAACGCTTCCTGCTTGTACTCGACGAGCGGGTCTTTCTGGCCCCAGGCGCGGTAGTAGATGCCTTCGCGGAGCTGATCGAGATCGTACAGGTGATCTTTCCATTTCTCGTCGATCACGCCCAGAGTCACGTGCGACAACGCTTGCTCGGCGAGGTTCGCGGCGCCGACCTTGGTTTCGACATCGCGGAGATAGCCGAGCTTCTGCTGGAAGGCCTCACGACCCGTCTGTTGGGCCGCACGCACCAGCTCTTCACG
>Ga0209375_1004031_pt1 | contig 10062 bp, 11 predicted proteins | sample GraSoiAngelo_131_FD_185888 | JGI IMG/M metagenome (GOLD analysis project Ga0209375, IMG submission 185888) | Grasslands soil microbial communities from the Angelo Coastal Reserve, California, USA - 14_0929_02_30cm (SPAdes) (version 2) | ecosystem: Environmental > Terrestrial > Soil > Grasslands ...
CCCACGCCGACGAGATCACGTCGTACCAGACGCGTCAGGCGGTCGCGGATCGAGGCGGTCCGTAGGTCACCGGTGGCTCGGTCCGGTCGCTCTGAGATCGCCCTCGGACTCTCTCACCGGCAGTCCTTCCCGCCGAAGATGTTGGGGCGGCAAGTCGTGATCATCCCACCCTGCCCTCGCAGATCCTGCCCACCGAAGATATTCGGCCGCGACTCGGTGCGACTCCCGTCCGGGAGCTCGTAGTCGCGCCCGCCGAAGATGTTCGGCCGGGACCGGATCGTGCCCCGCGGAGTGCCGACGTCCTTGCCCCCGAAGATGTTGGGGCGAGAGGACGCCCGCGAGCCATCCGGCAAGGTCGTGTCGAAGCCGCCGAAGATGTTGGGCCTCGATGAGGAGACGCGGCCGCCCGGCGCGTCGACGCAGTCCTCGCCCCCGAAGATGTTCGGCCGCGACTCGGTGCGACTCCCGTCCGGGAGCTCGTAGTCGCGCCCGCCGAAGATGTTCGGCCGGGACCGGATCGTGCCCCGCGGAGTGCTGACGTCCTTGCCCCCGAAGATGTTGGGGCGAGAGGACGCCCGCGAGCCATCCGGCAAGGTCGTAAGGAGCGGGAGGCCCCAGGCTTCATGACCTCTGCCGCGCCCTTGGCAAGCGCAGGCGGCGCGCGGTAGCCTCCGCCGTCGGCGCCTGGATTCCGGCGCCGGAGGGCGACCACCATGCACGTGGGCATGTGCGCGTTCTTCCAGAACCTGGACGGGCAGCACACCGATCGCGAGGTCTACCAGCACGAGCTCGCGATGGCCGACCTCGCCGAGCCGCTCGGCTTCGAGTCGATCTGGGCGGCCGAGCATCACTTCACGCCCTACGACATGTGCCCGAGCACGACCCAGTTCCTCACCTACATGGCCGGGCGCACGCGCGGCGTGCAGCTCGGCTCGATGGTGGTCGTGCTGCCCTGGCACGACCCGGTCCGCGTCGCCGAGGAGATCGCGGTGCTCGACCACGTCTCCGGCGGCCGCGTCATCCTCGGGCTCGGGCGCGGACTGGCGCGCGCCGAGTTCGACGGCTTCCGCGTCCCGATGGCGGAGTCGCGCGAGCGCTTCGTCGAGTACGCCGAGGCGATCCTCGGCGCCCTCGAGACGGGCTCGATCGAGTACGCGGGGCGGCACTATGCGCAGCCGCGCGTCGCGCTCCGCCCGGCCCCGTTCCGCTCCTTCCGGGGCCGCACCTACGTCGCCGCCGTCTCCCCCGAATCGGCGCCGATCGTCGCCCGGCTGCAGCTAGGTGTGCTGATCATCCCGCAGAAGCCGTGGGACACCGCGGTCCGGGAGCTCGGCGCATACCGGGCGATGTATCGCGAGCTCAACCGGAGCGAGGCGCCGCCGCCGCTCATCGCGAGCTTCGTCGCCTGCCACGAGGACGAGGAGCGCGCGCGGGAGATGCTCGAGACCCACGTCCGCCGCTACTGCCGCTCGACGCTCGAGCACTACGAGTTCGCGAATGCCGGGCTGGCCACGGTGAAGGGCTACGAGTATTACGGCGCCCTCGCCCGCAACATCGAGAAGCACGGCGAGGACCGCTTCGTGCAGTTCCTCGCCGACCTCCAGGTGTGGGGCACGCCCGACCAGGTCTACGAGCGCATCTGCGAGCACCAGCGGCTCGCCGGGAGCGGCATGCTGATCGGGATCTTCAGCTATGGCGGCATGCCCCACGACGAGGCGCGGCGGAACATCCGCCTGTTTGCCGAGAAGGTCCTCCCCCGCGTGCAGGCGCTCGCCCCGCGGAGCCCCTTCCATGCGGCCTGAGACCCGCGCGGAGCTCGTGCGCCGCCTCCGCCACTACCTCGACACCGGCACGACCGCGATGGCGGAGGCGATGTTCCCGAACCCGGTCTCGGCCTACACGTCGGAGGAGCGGCTGGCGCTCGAGAAGCGCGTCCTCTTCCGCGCCTACCCCCTCCTGGTCGGGCTCTCCTGCCGGGTCGCAGCCCCCGGCGACTGGCTGACCGACGACGACTCGGGCATGCCGATCCTGGTGGTCCGCACCGGGGCCGGCACGCTCCGGGCGTTCGCCAACGTCTGCCGTCACCGCGGGGCGCGGGTGGTCGATGGCTGCGGGAGCGGGAAGCGGGCGCTCAGCTGCCCCTACCACGGGTGGACCTACGGCCTCGACGGTCGGCTGATCGACGTCCCCGGCGAGGAGGGCTTCGCGGGGCTCTCCCGGGAGGAGCACTCCCTGCGGCCGCTCCCGGTAGTCGAGAAGTACGGGCTCGTCTGGGTGCGACCCGCACCGGCCGCGCCCGAGGCGACGATCGACATCGACGCCCACCTGGGCGGGCTCGCCCCCGAGCTCGCGAGCTTCGGCTTCGAGCGCTGGCACCACTTCGAGACCCGGACGCTCCGGCCGCGCATCAACTGGAAGACGGCGGTCGACACCTTCCTCGAGGCGTATCACCTGGCCGCGCTCCACCAGGAGAGCGTCGCGCCGATCTTCGTCGGCAACCTCTGCGCCTCCGACGGCTTCGGCCCGCACCACCGCATGATCGCCGTCCGCCGCTCGTTCGCCGAGCTCGGCGACCGGGGCGAGGCCGAGCGGGACTTCCTGCGCCACACGATCGAGCTCTACACGCTCTTCCCCAACGCCGTCTTCGTCCATCAGGCGGACCACGTGGAGCTGTGGCGCATGTTCCCCGGTCTCACGCCCGACGACTGCGCGGTCCACCTCTCCCTCTACGTCCCCGAGCCCCCGGCGACCGAGAAGGCGCGCCAGCACTGGGCCGCGAACCTGCAGCTCGCCGTCGACGCGGTCGACCGCGAGGACTTCCGGCTGGGGGAAGGCATCCAGCGTGGCTTCCGCTCCGGGGCGCAGGACCACGTGACCTACGGGCGGAACGAGCCGGCGCTCATACACTTCCACCGGAGCCTGCGGCGCGCGCTCGAGCTGGAGTAGACGGCGTGGCCGGCATCCGCTTCGACACGAGCCCCTCCGCCTGGCGCCACTGGGTGCTCGCGGTCGAGGGCGGCGTCGCGACGCTCGCGCTGAACGTCCAGGAGGACGGCGGCCTCGTCCCCGGCTACGCCCTCAAGCTCAACTCCTACGACCTCGCGGTCGACATCGAGCTGGCCGACGCCATCCAGCGCCTGCGCTTCTCCCACCCCGAGGTGCACGCGCTGGTCGTGACCTCGTTCCGCGAGCGCATGTTCTCGGCCGGGGCCAACATCTTCATGCTCGCCGCGAGCTCGCACCCCTTCAAGGTGAACTTCTGCAAGTTCACCAACGAGACGCGCCTCGCGCTCGAGGAGATGAGCGCGGAGTCGGGGATCCGCACGCTGGCGGCCCTCAACGGCACCGCGTCGGGCGGCGGCTACGAGCTGGCGCTCGCCTGCGACGAGATCCTGCTCGTCGACGACGGCGCGGCGGCGGTGTCGCTCCCGGAGGTGCCGCTCCTCGGCGTGCTGCCCGGCACCGGCGGCCTCACGCGCGTCGTCGACAAGCGGAAGGTCCGGCGCGACCGCGCCGACTTCTTCGCGACCACGGCCGAGGGCGTGAAGGGAAAGCGCGCGGCCGAGTGGCGCCTGGTCGACGAGGCGGTGCCGCGCTCGGAGTTCGCCGCGCGCGTCCGCGAGCGCGCGTCGGCGCTCGCCGCGACCAGCGACCGGCCGGAGCACGGGCCCGGCGTCGAGCTCGAGCCGCTCGCGCCGGTCCGCTCGGCGGACGCGCTCGATTACCGGTGGGTGCGTCTCGCCATCGACCGCGGGAAGCGTGTCGCCACGCTCACGGTGCGGGCGCCCGACGGCGGCGAGCCCGACGACCCGCCGTCCTTCCTCGAGGCCGGCTCGCGCGCCTGGGCGATCGCCGCCTGGCGTGAGCTCGACGACGCCCTCCTCCACCTGCGCTTCGACGAGCCGGAGATCGGCGTCGTGCTGCTCAGGACCGCGGGCGATCCCAGGGCCGTGCTCGCCGTCGACCGCGCCCTCGACCGCCACCGCCGCCACTGGCTGGTGCGCGAGATCCTGCTCCTCCAGAAGCGAGCGCTGAAGCGCCTCGATCTCACCGCCCGCACCTTCTTCGCGCTCATCGAGCCGGGCTCGGCGTTCGCCGGCTCGCTCCTCGAGCTGGCGCTCGCCGCCGACCGCTCCTACATGCTCGCCGGCGGCGAGCCGCCGGCCACGATCGCGCTCTCGGCGCTGAACCACGGGGCGCTACCGACGAGCGCCGGCCTCTCGCGGCTCGAGGCCCGCTTCCTCGGCGAGCCGGCGCGCCTGCGCGAGGTGCTCGCGCACCGCGGACCCTTCGACGCCGCGGCCGCCCATGCGGCCGGACTCGTCACCTTCGCCCCCGACGACCTCGACTGGGAGGAGGAGGTGCGTCTCGCGATCGAGGAGCGTGCGGCGATGAGCCCCGACGCGCTGACCGGCATGGAGGCGAACCTGCGCTTCCCCGGCCCGGAGACGCTCGAGACCAAGATCTTCGGCCGGCTCTCGGCGTGGCAGAACTGGATCTTCATCCGGCCGAACGCGACCGGCGAGCAGGGAGCGCTCGCGCTCTATGGGAAGGCCGGCCGGCGGCCCGAGCTCGATCGGCGGAGGACCTGAGACCATGAGCAGCGTGGAGCTGCACGAGAAGATCCCGAACAACGTGCACCTGTCCTCCGACCAGCGCCTGAAGCGCGCGCTCGAGGAGTGGCAGCCGCACTTCCTCGCCTGGTGGCGCGAGATGGGCCCGGACCGCTTCCAGGAGGACGCGATCTACCTGCGCACCGCCGTGTCGGTCGACGCCAGCGGCTGGGCGCACTTCGACTACGTGCGCATGCCCGAGTATCGCTGGGGGATCTTCCTCGCCGAGCCCGTGCCCGACCGCCGGATCGGCTTCGGCAACGACTTCGGGAAGCCGGTCTGGCAGGAGGTCCCGGGCGAGCACCGGAACACGCTGCGGCGCCTGATCGTCACCCAGGGCGACACCGAGCCCGCCTCGGTCGAGCAGCAGCGGCGCCTGGGCGCCACCTGCCCGTCGCTCTACGACCTCCGCAACCTCTTCCAGGTGAACGTCGAGGAGGGCCGCCACCTCTGGGCGATGGTCTACCTCCTCCACACCTACTTCGGACGCGACGGCCGCGAGGAGGCCCGCGGGCTCCTCGAGCGCCGCTCCGGCAACCCCGACAAGCCGCGCATCCTCGGCGCCTTCAACGAGCCGATCGACGACTGGCTCTCCTTCTTCATGTTCACGACCTTCACCGACCGGGACGGCAAGTACCAGCTGCTCGCGCTCGCCGAGTCGGGCTTCGACCCGCTGTCGCGCACCTGCCGCTTCATGCTCACCGAGGAGGCGCACCACATGTTCGTCGGCGAGAGCGGCATGAGCCGCATCGTCGAGCGCACCGCCGAGTGCCTGCGCGCGGGCACGGAGCCGCGCTCCGCCGGCGCGCTCGACCTGGCGACGATCCAGAAGTACCTGAACTCCTGGTACTCGCTCTCGCTCGACCTCTTCGGCAGCGAGGTCTCGACCAACGCCGCACAGTTCTTCGGCGCGGGCCTCAAGGGCCGGCCGCGGGAGGAGGAGCGCTACGAGGACCACCTGGCGCTCGAGGGCGGCTACGAGATGGACGTCTACGAGGCCGGGAAGCTCGTCCGCAAGCCGATCGCGCTCCGCTCGGCGATGAACGAGGTGCTGCGCGACGCCTACGTCGAGGACTGCCAGAAGGCGCTCGGCCGCTGGAACAAGCGGCTCGTGGGGACGGGCGCAGAGCTGGTGCTCCCGTCGCGGCGCTTCCACCGCGGGCAGGGGATGTTCGCCGGGCACTTCTTCGATCCCGCCGGCCACGAGCTCACCGAGGAGGAGTTCGCGCGGCGCCGCGACCAGTGGCTGCCGTCCGAGGCCGACCGCGCGTACGTGCGGAGCCTCATGGCCCACCCGGTGCTCGAGCCCGGCCACTTCGCGAGCTGGATCGCTCCGCCCCCGCGCGGCGTCAACGGTCAGCCGATCGACTTCCGCTACGTTCGCTACAACGAGCAGTAGGGAGCCGGTTGCCCTCCGTCGACGACACCCCCGTCAACGTCGCCGCGGAGATCCTGCGCCGCGGCGACGATGCCGCCGTCGCGCTCCGCCTGCGCTCGGAGACGGAGCACCTCGACGTGAGCCGCGGCGAGCTCCGCCAGCGCGTCCACCAGCTGGCCGCCGCTCTCGGGCGGCTCGGCATCCAGGAGGAGCAGCGCGTCCTCGTCGTCCTCACCGACTGTCCCGAGTACGTGTACGCGTTCCTCGGCGCGATCTGGGCCGGGGCGGTCCCGGTGCTGGTCACGAGCTTTCTCCGGCCCGCCGACTACCTTCCGTTCGTGCGCGAGACGCGGGCGCGGGCCGTGATCACGAGCGAAGCCGTGGCCGAGGTGCTCGAGCCCGAGATGCGCCTCGGGCGGCTCGCCCCGGCGGTGCTCACCGTGGGGCCGGGGCGGAGCGGGAGCCTCTGGCGGGAGATCGAGGGCGAGCCGGCCTCGAGGGAGCCGTTCGCCGCCCATCCCGACGACCCCGCGTTCTGGCTCTACAGCTCGGGGACCACCGGCCGCCCGAAGGGCGTCGTCCACGCGCAGCGGAGCATCCTGCACGCGGTCGAGAGCTACGGGCGCCACGTCCTCGACGTGCGCGCCGAGGACGTGGCCCACGCGACATCGAAGCTCTTCTTCGCCTACGGGCTGGGCGCGAGCCTCTACTTCCCACTCGCCGCGGGTGCCTCGGTCGTGCTCTCGCCGGAGCCCTTCTCACCGGCCCGAACCTGGAAGATCCTCTCCGAGGAGCGGCCGAGCCTCTTCTTCGCCGTGCCGGCGGTCTACCGCGCGCTCCTGGGTCATGCGCCGCCGCGCGCCGACGAGGCGGTCGCGGGGCTTCGCCGGCTCGTCTCGGCCGGAGAGGCGCTGCCCGAGGCGATCTTCCTCGCGTGGAAGGAGCGCTTCGGCCAGGAGATCATCGACGGGCTCGGCTCTACCGAGGCGCTCCACGTCTTCCTCTCGAACCGGCCCGGCGACTGCACCCCGGGAACGCTCGGGCGGCCGGTCCCCGGCTACGAGGTGCAGGTCGTGGACGAGAGCGGCGTGCCGGTGGCGACGGGCGAGGTCGGCCAGCTGCGCGTCCGCGGCGGCAGCATCGCCGCCGGCTACTGGCAGCGCGCCGAGGCGACGCGTCGCGCCTTCCGCGGCGAGTGGTTCGTGACCGGCGACCAGGCGATCGAGAATGCCGACGGCACCTTCCGCCTCCTCGGCCGCACCGACGACATGCTCAAGGTCTCCGGCCAGTGGGTCTCACCGCTCGAGGTGGAGGGCGTCATCGCGGCCGTCGACGGGGTGCGCGAGTGCGCGGCGATCGGCTGCGCCGGCGAGAGCGATCTCCTGGAGCTCGTCGCCTGTGTCGTGCCGGTGCGCGGCGAGGAGGAGGCCGTGCGGCAGCGCATCGAGCGCGCCTGCGCCGAGGCACTGCCGCGCTTCAAGCGGCCGAAGCGCGTCGTCTACTTCGCTTCACTGCCGCGCACCGCGACCGGCAAGGTGCAGCGCTTCGCGCTGCGCGACCTCGCCCGCATCGCGCAGCGGGCGGACCCTCACTCGTAGAGGATGATCTCGGCGGCCGTCGGCTGCGGGAAGAGGCTGTCGTCGTAGATCAGCGTCTGGCCGGATCCCGTCGTCTGGATGGTCCAGCCGACCAGGCTCGCGTGGGGGTCCTTGACGTTGTTGGAGCCCGTCAGCTTGACGTTGGCGTGAGGAGCGTAGGCGACGCCGTTCCAGTTGCCATAGTTCCCCTGGATGACCACCCCGTCTCCCGTGCCGGCGTTCGGGTGCCAATTGCGGCGCTGTCGGGGGGGGGCCGGGGGGCGGAGCAGGGTTTCGCCGCGGCGGGTGCGGTCACCCCAGGCCCGGCGTGTTCGCCGCCGACCCGAAGCGCGAAAGCCCCAGCTCCGCCCGCACCTCCCCGCTCGCCGCGTGGAGCATCGGATCGAGCGGGATGCCCGTCGCGTCCGCGATCCGGTCCGACGTTGAAGGCGGCGACCAGCGCGCAGGCATCGACGAACGCCTCCGGCGAGAGCACCGCGCCGAGCGCCCGGCGCTCGCGGTCGAGCAGCGCGTCGTCAGCCCCCATCGCGGCGTCCGTGAAGGCGAGGAGCCGCGCCCCGTGTTGCACGCCGGCATCACCCGCGGCCTTCTCGGTGACCGCCGTCAGCTCGACCACCTGGCCCGCCACCTGCCCGCTCGCACGGAGCATGGTCGCGTGCGCCGTCGTTCAGTAGAAGCACTGGTTCAGCGCCGAGACGCGCGCGGCGATCAGCTCCATCTGCGGCCGCGCGAGCGCCCGATGGTAGGTCGGGTCGGGAATCTGCGCCACGGGGACGTAGTGCGCGTCGGTCGAGCGTCTGAGCACCCGCACCTCGTCCGGGACGAGGCTCATGGCGCGCACGATGTTCGGCACGAAGTCGCCGCCGCCGTACAGGTCGGCCTCGGGCCCGGAGGCGTCCGCGGGGTCGATGATCGGCACCCAGGCACCGCCGTCCTTCGCGCCCGCCGGACGGTGACGCGAGGGCTCGCCCGCGAGTGGCGTCGGCAGCGGCAGCGGCGCGACGCCGAGCGCGCGCGCAAAGTAGTCGAGCCCCGCCATGACGCTCGTCACGCTCACCAGCTCCACGTAGCGCGTGACCTCGAGGCCGCCGGCGATCACCGCGTCGAACCAGCTCCTCGAGAGCCGCGCCGGGTCGCTGCGGATGCGGTGGACGGCGTCGACGACGTTCTCCGGGAGGGTGTGGGGGCCATCGTGCCGTCCCTGGACGGCGCCGGGTGAGAGGCTCTTCCGGCGCTCCCGGCAGAGCGCGCAGCGGGCCGCTCCCCGCGCCTCCGCCGCGATCGCCACCCGCTCCCCTCCGGTCCACCACGTGCCCGGAGAGCGGATGTGGTCCAAGAGGAAGCGGTGTGCGTCCCGCAGGTCTTCGCGGACCGGCACCTGCGCGCCCTCGTAGTCGACCGCGCTCGTGAGTTCCTCCCGCGTTCCAGGGGTAGCCATATACCGAACGTTCGCGGTTGGGAAGCCATGTGGTGCGCTCCTGCCCTTCGACATGGAACGTCCATGGGGAGTCGGATGTCGGGGGCCGACCTTCGATTGCGGAATCAGATTCGATCAGATACGTTGCCGCCGGTGAAGACGCTTTCCGTCACCGAGGTCGCTCGCAACTTCCGCGAAGTGCTCGACGCTGTGGAGTACGAGCAGGAGGAGATCGTCCTCATCCGCCACCGCAAGCAGGTCGCACGGCTCGTGCCGGAGGCAGCGAGCCAGAACGCGCTCGAAGTGTTCGGCGACCTGTATCGAACCCTCGATGACCGGACAGCCGAGGCGTTGGCGGCGGCGATCGCAGCGGGGCGCGAGCGCCGGCGGGGCCGAGTCTCGGAGCTGAGGAATCCCTGGGCTGGTTGATCGACACGAGCATTTGGATCGCCGTCGAGCGCGGGCGGCTCGGAGCCGCGGACATTCAGGCGATCACCCGGCAAGAGCCGGTGTACCTGTCGCCGGTCAACATTGCCGAGATGCAGTTCGGCGTGGAGATGCTGCGCGCCGGTAGACTGAAGCAGAGGGCGACCGCGGCAGTGCGCCGGATGCGTCGTAAGCCGCAACTTCGGATCACGGTCGAGACGGCAGAGGTGTTCGGGTCCCTGGCGGCTGGCTTGAAGAAGGCCGGACGCGATGCGCGCTTTCGAATCAATGACCTCTGGCTCGCAGCGCAGGCGGTTCAGCGTGATTTCAAGTTGCTGACGTCGAATCCAAGGGACTTCGAGGACATCCCCGGGCTGAAGCTCGCTTCGATCTCCATCGGGTAAGACTCGTCGAGCTGACCCACTACTCGCGCTCCAGGGTGGACTTGCCAGGGAGGAGGCCGTCGTGCTGTACGCCTGGTGCGCCTCGAGAGGCCGGGAGGCTCGAGCATGCACTACCTGCCGATCATCTGGACGAGGTGCAGATCGCGGGAGCGTTGAGTGAGGGCTGAGCATCCCCTCGATGGCCGCGTGGCCCTCGTCACTGGCGGGAGCGGCGGTATCGGACGGG
>Ga0209375_1004032_pt1 | contig 10059 bp, 9 predicted proteins | sample GraSoiAngelo_131_FD_185888 | JGI IMG/M metagenome (GOLD analysis project Ga0209375, IMG submission 185888) | Grasslands soil microbial communities from the Angelo Coastal Reserve, California, USA - 14_0929_02_30cm (SPAdes) (version 2) | ecosystem: Environmental > Terrestrial > Soil > Grasslands ...
CATCGGCATGCCGTAGGACGTCCGGTAATAGTCCTGAGCGCCGTAGTAGATCAGCTCTTTGACCACCGGCACGTCGCCGGCCGACATGAGCGTGAGCTGTTTGGTCTGGTTGTCCTTGAGCGTCGTGCGGCCGTCGAGCGTGTAGAGGTGGTACTCGAAGAAGCCTTCGGACTTGAAGTCGTGCGCCGCGTCTTGCATCGACGCCGCCTTCGCCGCCATCTCGAGCGCGCGCCGGTCGCGGCGCCCCTCGGGCGCGCGGTTGACGTCGCCCGCGACGAGCTTGAGCGCGGCCTTGGCGTAGGTGGCGCCGCTGCGGTTGTCGATGGTGACCCAGCCCGTGAGGTCGGCCTTCGTGTCGGTGGCATCGAGCACCATCACGTAATCGGCCTTCCACGTGATGCCGCCGGTGAGGTACGACGCCTCGATGCGCTGCGCTCCCGACCGCGCGTTGCGTAGCAGCCACACGAGCGTCGGCTTGCTGACGAGGTTCTCCGGCAGCGAGGGCAGCACCAGCCGTCCGTTGTGGCCGAGGTGGATCTGCCCGTTGATCTCGAACACCGGGCCGGCGGTGGACAGGAGTTTGGCCTCCAGATACGTGCCGTCGGTGTTGTAGAGCCGCACGAGCCGACCGACGTACTTCTCCAGCAGCTTCTCGCTCGAGAGCAGATCGTATTCGTAATTCTGCTCGAGGATGCGCAGGCCGGCGGGATCCGTCAGCGACTTCAGATGCACCGTCGTCGGATCGATCTGCGCGGCGACGTCGGTGAACTCCGTCTCGTGCAGCCCCGTTGGCAGCCGCGTCTCGCGCACGTCCTTCACGAGCCCGAGGTTGCCGTTGTAGATCGTCACCATCACGTCGGTCTGCGTGTCGCGGCCGACGGCGACCTGCGCCGCCTCCGCGCCCGTCGCGAGCGACGTCGCCACCATCAGCACGATCGCGAGCGTCCGTCTCATGCTCAGCCTCCCGCCGTTCGAATGTCTGCTACTGGCGGGTTAGACAGGGCAGGACGGTAGAAGTTCCCTGACCGTCCCGACGGACCGCTCAGCGGCGGTCAGTTGGAGACGGTGACGGCGACGGCCAGCATGGGTCGGTCGGTCGCCTGGCTCTCGATCGACACGGCGCCGAGCGCCGCGGCCTCGCGCACGAACTCCGCGTACGTGTCGCGGGGCACGGCGAGCTCGACGACGAGACGCCCCCCGTCGATCCGACGCCCGGTCTGTCGTCCGCCGACGCGCGCCGCGAGCTCGATCAACGCGCGCTCGGCGCCGCTCACGTGGGCCACACGGAGCCGCGCGGTGACGTCCGGCGGCGCGGCGGGAATGCCGGTCATCGGGCCCGTGCGCGACAGCGGCGCGCTCTGCGGCATCGCTTGCGCCTTGGCGGTTGCCATGGCCGGCGCGGGCGTTGCGGCGCCGACCGGCGGCGGCTGTCGCTCGGCGGCGGATGGCGCCGCGGCGGAGCGGCCGCCGACGGCGGGAGCGAGCGCTTCTTGACCGCGATCGGCCAACTCGCGCTTCGCCTCCCGGCGCTCCATGGCAGCCGGAGGCGTGAGCCTCTGCTGTGCTTCCTGCTCCCGTGCGGACGACACGGAATCGCGCGACGCATTGGGAACGGTTGCCTGAGCGCGCTCAGCGCGTGCTCTCGGTGATGGCGCGTCCGTCTTCGTCGTCGGCGCGGCGGTCTTCGCGCGCATGCTCTCGCTCTTCGGCGGCTCGGAGTAGTTCTTCGACAGGTCGGTGTCGCTCCTGGGCGCCGCGGTGACGGCCGCGGGCGGCGCCTCGACGCTCCGCGGTGCGGCGACGTTGCGCTCGGACGACGGCGCGCGCGGGGCTTCGAACTGATCGTGCGCGGCCCGCTGCTGCTCCGGTGAGCCGCGGAAGAGCAGCACCGCGAGGCCACCGATCAGCAGCAGCGCCGCGGCGCCGAGCGGCAGCGTCGGCCATGGCCGCATCAGGCGGCGCACGAGCCGGCGGTGCGACGGCGCCGGCTGCGCGGCGGCGAGCACGCGATCGACGAATCCCGCCGGGGCGTGCACCGGATCCATGGCGCGGACGAGCTTCACCGTGCGCAGCAAGCCGGCGAGCTCGCGACGACACTCGGCGCAGCCGGCCAGGTGCGCGTCGAGCGCCGCGCGCTCGCCCGGGGTGAGCGCGTCGTCGGCGAGCGCGGAAAACAGGTCGCGCGTCTCGGTGCACGTCATGCGAAGCGCTCCAGCTTCTCCTTCAGCTGCATCCGTGCGCGGTGCAGCCGCGAGCGCACGGTGCCGGGATCCAGGGCGAGGGCCTCGGCGATCTGCTCGTACGATAACCCCTCGACGTCGCGCAACACCAATACGAGGCGCCGGTCGTCCGGCAGCTCGGCGATGGCCGCGCGCAATGCCGCGTCGAGCTCCGCCCGCTCGGCCGCCGCGGCGGCATCGGGGTTTGAGGCCGGCACGTCCATCAGCGCGTCGTCGCCGCGCGCCAGTCGGCGGTCCGGGGAGGCCAGGCGATTGAGGCAGAGTCGCGAGGCGATCGCATAGAGCCACGTGCCCAGCCGCGCCTCGCCGCGAAAGTCCGCGATGGCGCGATGGGCTCGCAAGAACACCTCCTGCGCGATCTCCTCGGCCTCCGCGCGGTTGCCCAGCATGCGCAGCGCGACGCCGAACACGCGATGCTGATACGCGATCACGAACTCTTCGAATGCGCGCGGATCGCCGGCGCGCAGGCGTGGGAGCAGACCGGGCGGATCGGCGCCGAGGCCCTCGCGCATTCGGTTAGACCGCCATGGGCGCGCGAAGTTCCCGGCGGCGCTCAGTCGCGGGCGGCGCTCCGGACGGCGCGCGTGGCGGCGTCGAGCGTGCTCACTGGAACTCCAGCGTGGCCGCGCGCAGCCCGCACAGCAGCTTGCCGGCGGTCTCCAGGCAACGGTCGTTGGACGGCGGCATCACCGGGCCCGCGAGCGCGTCGCGATGCCAGCGCTCGAGCGGCAGCTCCTTGAGGATGCCGCGACCGCCGGCCATCTGCAGCGCGCGCGTCGTGGCATCCAGTCCGACCTCGGCCGCGTACGCCTTCGCCTGGTTGACGGCGAGCATGGTGGCCGCCTTGTCGCCGGTCATCCGCACGCGCGCCGCCTCGTGCACGAGCAATTGCGCCGCGCGGAGTGCGGTTCCGACCTGGGCCACCGTGCGCTGCACGAGCGGATGGTGAGACATCGGTTCGGTGGCCGGCTTCAGCGTCTTCGTCTTCGCGTACTCGAGCATGTAGTCGAACGCGGCCTCGCCGATGCCGAGATAGACGGCGGCGTAGCCGAGCGCGAAGCCGGAGAGGTCGATCGTGAGCAGGCTGCCGGGCGTGCCGACGACGTCGCTCTCGGGCACCAGGCAGTCGTACCGGATCGTGTGGCTGATGGTGCCGCGCATCCCGGTCGCGTTCCAGATGCCCTCGATTTTCACGCCGGCGTCCGTGCGGGGAATCATCGCGGAGATCACGCCCTCCGCCGCGCTGCTCGTGCCCTCCACCACGCCGGTGACGAAGTAGTAGTCCGCCGCGTCGCCGATCGAGCAGAACTGCTTGACGCCGGCCACGCGCCAGCCGCCGTCGGCGCGGCGAAACACGGTGTTCAGCACGAACTTGTCGCGGAACGACTGCTCGGGCTCGCTCGTGATCGAGGCGATCAGGCGGCCGTGCTCCACGACCTCGGCGAACCAGCGCTGCTTCTGCGCCTCCGTGCCGAGCGCGTCGATGAAGCTCGTGATCGTGCTGTGCATGTTGAAGGTGAGCGCGGTGGCCGAGCAGCCGTGCGCCATCTCGCGCAGCGCGTGCACGTACGCGATCGGGTCGGCGCCGACGCCGCCGTACGCGCGCGGCACCGTCAGCGGCAGCAGTCCCGCCGCCTGCAGGTCGCGGTAATTCTCGTGCGGGAACGACGACTCGGCGTCGTAGCGCGCGGCCCGCGGCGCGAAACGCGTGCGGGACAGCTCGCGCATGCGCGCGACGAGGTCCGTCTGCTCGGCGGACAGCGGTGGCAGCGGCAGCGAATCCATCTCGCGAGGACGATAGCACAGCGGCGCGCCGCCCCCGCGCCTTGACACCTTCGAAGACGCCGTGCTATTTGCGCCTATGCCTGAGGCGCCCCTGCTGCGCACCGAAGCGCTCACGCGCGCCTTCGGCAGCCTCATCGCCGTGGATCGCGTCGACGTCACCGTCCGGCGCGGCGAGCTGCGCTCGATCATCGGTCCCAACGGCGCGGGCAAGACGACGTTCTTCCGGCTCATCTCGGGCGAGACCGTGCCGACCTCCGGTCGCGTCTGGTTCGGCGAGCGCGACATCACCGGACTGCCGCAGCACGCCGTGGCGCGCCTGGGTATCACCAAGTCCTACCAGATCACCAACGTCTTCCCGCATCTGAGCGTGCACGAGAACGTGCGCGTCGCGGTGCAGGGATGGACGCGCTCGTTCAACTTCTGGTCGCGCGCCGACGCGCTGACCGACGTCGCCGAGCGCGCCCGCGCGCTGCTGCGCACGGTCGGGCTCGGCGCCAAGGCCGGGCAGCTGGCCGCGCACCTCGCCCACGGCGAGAAGCGCCATCTGGAGATCGCGATCGCGCTGGCGTCCGAACCGCAGCTGTTGCTGCTCGACGAGCCGACCGCCGGCATGAGCCCCGAGGAAACGGACGAGACGATGCGGCTCATCCGCGAGCTCACGGCCGGACGCACGGTGATCCTCGTCGAGCACAAGATGAAGGTCGTCATGAAGATCTCCGACCGCGTGACGGTGCTGCACCAGGGGCAGGTGCTCGCCGAGGGGACGCCGGAGGAGATTCGCGCCAACGAGCGCGTGCAGCAGACGTATCTCGGGGTGATTCGCTGATGGCGCTGCTCGAGCTCGAGGACGTGCACACGTATTACGGCGAGGCGCACATTCTTCAGGGCGTGTCGCTGACCGTGGGCGAGGGCGAGGTCGTGAGTCTTATTGGGCGGAATGGGGCGGGGAAGACGACGACGTTGCGGTCGGTGATGGGGGTGGCGAGGCCGGCGCGTGGGCGGGTGCGGCTGCGGGGGGAGGATCTGACGCGGCGGCCGACGCACGAGATCGTCCGGCGGGGGATCGCGTGGATTCCCGAGGAGCGGCGGGTGCTACCGAACCTGACGGTGCTCGAGAACCTGCGTCTGGGCATGCTCGGTGTCGGCGCCCGCGAGGCGGACGTCGCGGAGCGGCTCGACGAGGTATTTCGGCATTTCCCGCGGCTGCACGAGCGCATCGACCATCGCGGGCGATTCTTGTCGGGCGGCGAGCAGCAGATGGTCGCGATCGCGCGCGCGCTGGTGGCGCGGCCGACGGTGATGCTGGTCGACGAGCCGACCGAAGGGCTCGCGCCGATGCTCGTGCAGAACCTGACGGAGATCCTGGCCGCGATCAACCGGGGCGGGACCACGATCCTGCTCGTCGAGCAGACGCTCGAGGTCGCGCTGGCCCTCTCACGCCGCGTGTACGTGATGGATCAGGGCCGCATCCAGTTCCAGGGCACGCCCGAGGCGCTGCGCAAGGACCCGACGATCCAGCAGCGCTTCCTCGAGGTCTAGCGAGGACGAGCGCGCGGCTATTTGACGCTGCCCGCGGTGAGCCCGCCGACCAGCTGCCGCTCGATCAGCGCGAACAGGACGACGACGGGGACGATCGCCAGCACGGACGCCGCGAAGAGATGGTTCCAGTGCTGCACGTACGCGGTCACGTATGACGTGATGCCGACGGTCAGCGGCTTGCGCTCCGGCGCCGTCATCAGCGTCAGGGCCACGATGTACTCGTTCCAGGCGGCGATGAAGGCGAAGATCACCGCGGTCACCAGCCCGGGCAGCGACAGCGGCAGGATCACGCGCATGAGGACCCCCAGGCGGCCGCAGCCGTCGACAGCGGCCGCCTCCTCGATCTCCCGCGGGATCGACGCGAAGAACGCGCGCAGGATCCAGATGGCGAACGCGAGGTTGAAGGCTGCGTTCGTGAGGATGAGCGCGGCGTAGGTATTGATGAGATCGAGCTCGAAGAACTCGCGGTAGAGGCCGACGACGAGCGCCGTCGGCGAGAACATCTGCGTGACGAGCACGACGAAGAGGAACGCCGTGCGGCCGGGGAAGCGGTGCCGCGCCGTGTAGTACGCGGCGGGGGCCGCCGCCAGGACGACGATGGCAGTGGACGCCGTGGCGACCACCAGCGACACGCGAAGCCAGTCGGCGAACGCCGGATCACCGAGGACGTCGAGGAAGTTGCCGGGATGCCAGGCGACCGGCAGCACGCGTGGCGGCGTAGTCCGTAGCTCGGCGTCGGGCTTCAGCGCCGTCAGCAGCATCACGGCGTAGGGCGACAGCACGCCGCACGCCAGCGCGAATCCGGCCGCGGCCAGCATCGCACGCCGCACTCACGCGCTCCCGGCCGCCGCCGCGTCGTCGTCCCAGCGCACCGTCCTCAGATACGCGACGACGGCGACGAGAATCAGCGCGACGTTCACGACGCCGAGCGCGGCGGCCAGGCCGACGTCACGCAGCGCGCTCTTGAAGGCGATCTTGTACATGTACGTGATCATCGTGTCGTGGCCGAAGCCCGGATTGCGATCGTTCAGCGTCCACACGATCGGAAACGAGTTGAAGACGTAGATGACGTTCAGCACGACCGCGACCAGCAGCGCGGGCTGGAGCAGCGGCAGCGTGACCAGGCGGTAGGTGGCCCACGTGGAGGCGCCATCGACCCGCGCGGCCTCGTAGACCTCGCCGGGGATGCCGGCGAGACCGGCGAGCAGCACGTAGGTGGTGAAGGGGAGCGAGACAAAGATCCCCACCGCGATCATGGCGCCCATCACGGTGGTGTCCTCGCCCAGCCAGTCCACCGGTTGCGGCAGTACGTGCAGGGACGTCAGCAGCTGGTTCAGGGCGCCGAAGTAGTAGTCGTAGATCCACACGAAGAGCGTGCTCGTCATGATCAGCGACGCGGCCCACGGCACGATCAGCGCCCATCTCACGAGCGCGCGCCCCGGGAAGTCCTGGTTGAGCAATTGCGCGAGCGCGAGCGAGATGACGACGGTGATGCTCACGACGGCGGTGACCCACACCGCGGTGTTCGCCAGCACCGTCGGCAGCGCCGGCTGCTCGAGCAGACGCGCGTAATTCTCGGCGCCGACCGAGCCCTGATAGAGGCCGGTGATCGAGTAGCGGCCGAGAGAGGCGCGCACGAGCGCGACGGCGGGATAGAACACGACGCCGCCGATGAGGGCGAGGCTCGGGCCGAGCCAGAGCAGCGCCTCCCAGCGGCGGCCGCTCACGCGCGGCGCCGCGGCGGACGCCTCAGCGCGCAGCCGCCGCGACGGCGTTGCGCTGGAGCTGGTCGAGCACCTGCTTTGGATTGCCGCCCGGCTGCACGGCGAGGCCGATGTTCTGCTGGACGTCGAGCTTCACGCGGTCCCACGCCGGGTCGGTGGTCGGCACCAGCCGCGCATTGGGCAGGGCGTCGAGATACGGCTTGAGCGCGGCGTTGGCGCGCATGCGCTCGAGGCCGGACTTCGTCACCGGCAGGAAGCCCTCGGCCGTGATCCACCTGGTGATGTTGTCCGGCTGGTAGTAGAGATCGAGGAACTTCTTCACCGCCTCGCGGTTGTCCTTCTTCTTGAAGGCCATCAGATAGTCCTCGACGCCGAGCGTGACCGGCTTGTCGCGCGTGGTGGGCATCTCCGCGACGCCGTATTTGACCTTGCCCTCGGCGTCGAGCTGCTTGGCGAGCGGGCTGAAGCCGATGACCATCCCGACCTTGCCGTCCTTGAAGAGCCCAAACGCGCCGTCCGTGCGATTGGTCTTGCCCGGATTCACCTGCGTGACGTGGTGGCGGTTGGCGAGATCCGCGAGGAAGGTCAGCGTGCGGACGTTCGCGTCGCTGTTGATCGCCCAGGCGTCCCCCGCCTTCCAGTCGCCGCCGCCGTTCCACATCCAGATCGACCACTCCGCCTGCGCCTCCTCGGGACCCAGCGGCAGCGCGTAACCGATGACGCCGCTGCCGAGCGCCTGGATCTTCCGCGCCGTCTGCACGACCTCGTCCCACGTCCTGGGCGGCGCCGCGACCCCGGCCCTGGCGAAGAGGTCGCGGTTGTAGAAGAACGCGCGCGCGCTCGACAGGATCGGCATGCCGTAGAGCTTGCCCTGGTACTGGCCGCCGCGCGCGAAGGCCTCGAGGAAATCGTCTCGCGTCGTCGGTGAGAGCACGTCGTCGGCCGGATGGAGCAGGCCGTCGCGTGCGTAGGACGAGAACGAGTTCAAATTGAGCACGTCGGGCGGCTGGTTGTTCTGGATCATCGTGCTGACCTGCTGGTCGATCGAGTTCCAGTCGATGATGCGGAGATCGACCTTGGGGCCGCCCTGCTTGCTGTACTGCTCGGCGAGCGCCTGCCAGAAGGGCCGCGTGTGGTCCTTGCTGTACTCGGCGATGACGACGGTGAGCGTGGGGCCGGAACCGCGCTGACACGCGACGGCGAGCGCGGTGATGGCCGCGACGACGGCGAGCAGACGCATCATGCGCACGGCCACATCTTATCTGCGACCGCGCCTGGCGCCGGCGGCATTTTCGACGCCCACCGTCACCTCGCCGACAGACCAGCGGTCCGCCGGCGTGCCGCGCATAGGTGCCAAATGCCGGTTCTGCCGCGCGCCGCCGCGGCGCGACCGCCTTGGTATCGCCCGTGCAAGGTGATCGATCGGAGGAGCCCACATGCGAACGATGAGGACGTGCAGCATGCTGCTCGCGGCCGTCGTTGCGCTCGGTGCGTTCGCCGGCCCTGGTGCGGCGCAGAGCAACGGCGGCGCCTTCTCGAAGCTCTCACCCGGACAGCAGAAGATCGCGCGCGCCCTGTTCGAGGCGCAGGCGCCGGGCCCCAATGCCCCGCGCCCGTTGAGCCTCGACGAGATCGCCATGAAGCGGCAGAGCCAGCAGGGCTGGGGCGAGGTCTTCAAGACCATGAAAGCCGCCGGCCAGGTGACGGACAAAAACCTCGGGCAGGTCGTGAAGAGCTGGGAGCGCCGCCATCCCGACCTGGCGCGCGCCGACCGGCCAAAGATCGACAAGCCGGAACGGACGGACAAGTCGGACAAGCCCGAGAAGGCAGAAAAGTTCGAGAAGGTCGAAAAGCGGCGCTGAGGTCGCGGTCAGGGGTCCTTCTGTAAGAAGCGGTTCACGTCGCGCGGCGTGATGAGGTCGGGCGCCGTCCAGCCGTCGAGGTTGTACTCGGCGAGGCACTGCTCGGCGAGCTCCTTGAACCGGCGGGCGGCGCCGCTCGTCTGGGCCATCTGCCAGGTGAGGAACCGGATCGTCTCCGGCGCGCCCGCGTAGTTGCGCTCGTACAGCTCGTGGCGCCCGCCGAACTCGGTGCCCATCGCGTCCCAGAGCAGCTTCATCAGCTTGGTGCGCTCGACGGCGCTGCTGCCGTCGGAGCCGCGCAGATACTTGTCGAGATAGCCCCGCAGCTCCGCCGTCTTGAAATCCACGGCGTGGGAGTTGAGATAGATCAGCGCGCTGCCGAGGATGCTCTCGGCGATCTCCTTCACGCGCGGCCAGGCGATCGTGGCGAACAGCCGGTACGCCTGCGCGTATTCCGGATTGGGAAGCACGGTGGCGCCCGCCCAGGGCACCGCCGCGCGGGCCATCGCGTCGCTGAGACCCCAGAACAGATTGCGCCACGCGATCGCCTCGCCGATCGAGGACTGAATGTGCCGCGGCTCGGCGGAGCCCACGGCGTCGGCGGCTTTGAGCATGAGACCCAGGACGAAGTCGAGCTTCACGGCCAGCCGCGTGCAGCCGTGCAGCATCGCGCGGGGAAAGAAGCCGGAGTGCTGGAAGAACGTCGCCGACTTCTCGAGGTCCTCGTAGACGAGCACGTTCTCCCACGGCACCTCGACGTCGTCGAAGACGATCAGCGTGTCGACCTCGTCGAAGCGGTTCGAGAGCGGGTAGTCCCGGATCGGAGCGCGGCCGGTAAACCCGGTGCGGCAGATATGCTTCAGGCCCTTGGCGCCCATTTCGACGATGAAACCGACAGCGTAGTCGGAC
>Ga0209375_1004036_pt1 | contig 10054 bp, 9 predicted proteins | sample GraSoiAngelo_131_FD_185888 | JGI IMG/M metagenome (GOLD analysis project Ga0209375, IMG submission 185888) | Grasslands soil microbial communities from the Angelo Coastal Reserve, California, USA - 14_0929_02_30cm (SPAdes) (version 2) | ecosystem: Environmental > Terrestrial > Soil > Grasslands ...
CGCCAGCGCGAGCCCGACCAGGACGACCAGCGCCGCGATGCCCGGCGGATAGGGCGCCGTGCCGCGCCGGCGCCGTTCGCGGATCGTGACGGCGAGCAGCACGAGGACCACGGCCGCGGCGGCGGCCAGGGCCCAGGGCTGGCGCCCGCCCAGAAAGAGCGGCAACCCGAGCACGAGCCCCTGCAGGGCGAGCAGCACCTTGCGGTCGCTCTGGCCGACGGCGGGGAAACTCATGCGGAGACCTCCGGCCGTGGCGGCTGGTAGTAATAGTCGTACAGATACAGGTCCCCCCAGCCCAGATCCACGTCGTTCACGACGACGCCGAGGAGGGGCGCGCCGGCCATCAACAGCCGATCGCGGGCCTCGCGGACCAGCGCGCTCGGGGTGCCATGCCCCTTCACCACGAGCACCACCGCGTCGGCCTCCCTCGCGAGCACGACCGCGTCCGTCACCGGCAGCACGGGCGGCGTGTCGATGATCACGAAGTCGTATTGCGACCGCAGGTACTCGAGAGCCTGGCGCATCCGCGGGGAGCTCACGAGATCGGCGGGGTTTCGGGGCAACGACCCCGCCGGGACGAAGAAGAGCGGGGGCGCTTCGAGCGCGTGAATCACGCGCTCCAGCTCCTCCTGCCCATCGAGCACGCTCGAGAGCCCCCGGTCGGCGTTGACCCCGAGTGTCTGATGGCACCTCGGGTGGCGCAGGTCGGCCTCGAGCAAGAGCACCCGTGAGCCGGTCTCGGCGAGCGCCGTCGCGAGGTTGAGGCTCCCCACCGTCTTGCCCTCCGCCGCGACGGCGCTGGTCACGACGATGACCTTGGGCGGAGCGCCGTGCGCCGTGAAGAGGACGGCGGTGCGAAGGCAGCGGAACGCTTCGGCGACCTGCGACCACGGCTCGTGCAGAATGACGAGGTCGCCGTGGCCATCGAGCGTATCGGTCGTGCCCTGCCCGTTGCTCGCCGCCGTTCCGTTCCCGTTGCTCGGCGCCGGCAGCCGGCGAGCATGGGGCCCCCGCATCGCCGCCCGCCGGGCCTGCTCGAAGTTGGGAATGGTGGCGAGCGTCGGCACCTGGAGCAGGTCCTCGACCTCCTGGCTGCTCTTGACGCTCTGATCGAAGTACTCGAAGGAGAAGGCCGCTCCGACGGCGAGCACGAGCGCGGCGAGCACCCCGAGGGTGAGGTTGAGCGGGACGTTCGGCTTGCTCGGCCGGAGCGGCGCCTCGGCCCGCTCGATGACCCGGACGTTGGAGGCGACGAGCGCCGCGTTCACACCCGTGTCCGTCCGCTGCTTGAGCAGCGACGCATGCAAGCCGTGGGCGCTGTCCACGTTGTTCTTGAGGAGCTGGTAGCGCGCGCCGAGGTCACGCAGCTCGACCGCCTTGGCGCCCACCTCGTCGAGCTTGCGCCGGAGATCGTCCTCGCTGAGCTTCGCGGCGTCGTAACGGGTGCGGATCGCCTCGACTTCCTGCTCGACCTCGGCGCGCAGCTGCGCCTCGATCTCCGCCTGCTGCCGCCGCAGCTCTTGCACCTGCGGGTGCCGCGGGCCGAGCCGCCCCTCCAGGCCCGCTCGCTGTTCGCGGATGTCGAGCAGGGCGAGGTGCAGCTTCTGCAGGCCCGGACGATCGAGGAAGTAGGCGAGCAGGTCGCCGTGCGGCTTCTCGCCGAGGAACCTGTAGCGGCTCTGGAGACTGAGGCGTGTACCTTCCGCGTCCGTGAGCTGCTTCGAGAGGTCCGCGATCCGCTGCGCGACGGTCTTCTGCTCCTCGTTGACAGCGACGTTCGGGTGCTCGGCGGCAAAGCGGCTGAGCGTCGCCTCGCTGCGCTCCACCTGCTGCCGTGCCTCCTCGAGCTGGCGCCCGAGGAACTCCTGGGCCGTGACGTCGTTGGCGCGCCGCGCCTCCTCGTTGGTGTCGAGGTACGCCTGGGTGTGCGCTGCCGCGAGCAGGGCCGAAAGGGAGGGGTCCGGAGTCGCGAAGCGTACCTCCACGATATCGGTCCCGCGGATCTCCTCGACCGAGAGGTAGCGCATGTAGCGGTCGATGAGCTCGGGAGCGGCGGACGTCCGACTCCCCGCCTCGTGCGCGGCGGAGCCGGCCGGGGCGCTCTCGAGACCGCGCGGGCGGACGAGCCGCGGCAGGGCGTCGGCGAGGGCGCCGAGCCCGCGCCGCCGCGGGTGCGGATCGAGGAAAGCCTCGTTGGTCGCCAGCCCGCGCTCGCGGATGACGCGCTCCGCGAGATCCCGGCTCTTCAAGGCCGCCGCTTGCGCGCTCACGAAGGCCATCAACCTGTTCGCATCGCGATCGCCGTCCGGGACCCGGATCACGTTGCCGTCGAGGCGCAGCTGGATGGGGGACTGCGGCGCGACCTGCAGGCGCATCGATGCGGTGTAGAGGCGGGGCGTCAAGAGCGTGACCAGGATCGTCAGGCCCACGGTCGCCCCGAAGCACGCGATGGCGAGCCAGCGGTGCTTGTAGAGGACCGAGAGGTAGTCGCGCAGGTGCCGCGGCGCCTCGCCCGTCTCGGCCTCGAAGATCGGCGGTGGCAGCTCTCCGTTTCGAGCCGGGAGGTGCCGGCGCGCCGAGCCGGCTGGCATACGGACGAGCGTTCGGTCGCGGGTGATCACGGTCCTTCCCTGCTAGAAGAGCGGCACGCTGCCGCCCACGTAGACGAGGCCCTTGAGGAGGGTGTACGCGCCGTACGGAACGACGCGGATGGTGGAGGCCGGGACGCGCACGACGTCGCCGTCGGTGATGGGGACGTCGGGCGCTCGGCCCTCGCGGACCGCTTCGAGGTCGACGGTGAAGGAGCGCTCCTCGCCCGGGCCGAGCGTCCGCTTCACGGCGGCGTGGTGGCGATCGGAGGCGAACATATCCCCGCCGGCCGCCGCGATCGCTCCGCTCAACGTGAGCCCGCGGGTGACAGGGTACGAGCCGGGCTTCTGGACCCAGCCATCGACGAGCACGCTGCCGGCGGGCGAGACCGTGATGACGTCGCCAGGGCGCACGCGCGCGTTTATCCCCTGGCCGTGGTCCACGGGCGCGTGGAGAAGCAGCTCGACGTCGACGCGAATCGGCGCCGAGGCCGGCGCTGCCTCCGCCGCCCGGGACGGCGCCGAATCGGCGGCGGGCGCGAACTCGACCACGCGGCCCGCCTCCTTGGCCGGCCCGCCGGCCGCCCAGATCATATCGGCGAGCGTCGCCCGCGGCCGCGTGAGGGGATAAAGGCCCGGGCGCTCGACGCTGCCGATCACCGCCACGACGCGGCTCCGGTACTCCACGATCTGCACGCTCACTCGCGGCTGGCGGAGAATCCCTTCCTTCACGAGGCGCCGTGCGATCTCGGCCTCCAGTTCGGTCCCGGTGAGCCCTTCGGCGTGCACCTGGCCGATGAAAGGCAGGGTGATGTCCCCTCGGTCGCTCACGCGCAGCCCCTGGGCGGCGGGCGCGGCCGCCACCGCCACGGGCCCAGGCGTCCCGGGGGCTGGGCGATTCAAGAGGCCCGCCCCTTGCCCGTCGAGCACGTCCGGGATGCGGATGTCGAGCAGGTCGTCGGGCCCGATTCGATAACCGTCGTCCGACGGCCCATTCGCGCGCGCGGCCGCGAGCGCCTCGAGACGGGTGCGGTCCTGAGAGCTCATCAGGTCGCCGGCCGGGACGGCGGGCGCTGCTTGCGCCCGGGCGGCGTTCGCCGCCGGCTTCGCTCCCGGGGCGCAGCCGCCGAAGGGCGCGAGCAGAAGCACGGCGGCGACCGAGGTGGCCGCCCGTCGCAATCGAAACCGTCCCTCCTGCGTCAGCATTCCTCTCGCCTCACGGCTCACGACGGAGATCGAGGCGGGCACTGGGGATAGGGCATGCAGCGAACCTTGCCATTCCGTCCCTGGCAGCAGGCGCGCTGTACCGCGGCCACCGGCCGGCCGCGCTCGGTCGGGCAGATCTTGCTGTCGGTCCGCATGAGCACCGTCCCGGCGCGACAGCGGAGCGATGGGGAGACGTCCGCCCGCGCGGGCAGCGGGAGCAGACTGACCCAAAGGAGGAGGAGGGTCGCCCCGGACAGCCGCCGTCGTGTTGCGAGCGGCTCTCTCACACCCCTCCCTCCGTGCTGCATTGCTGGCACCGCATCTCCTGAGGCCTCAGTATCGGAGCGCCCTGCGCAGGGCTGTCGGGCACGACAGATGGGCGCGACGGCGCTGTAGAGGCAGGGACACTTCACCACAGATGGCTTGGATCGAAGCAATTCCCTCGGTGTATCGACGATGACCCGGCGGTTACGGTGTGCAACGAGCGTGCCGCGGTAGCTGGGGACAGTTCCCCACGTTCTGCATGGGGCGAACACCTGCTCGGCGTGGGGAGCCCCCAAACCTGCTTGTAAAAATTGGAACCAGGGGGGGTCGTTTCAACCCGAGCGCCTCGCCCGGCCAGCGCCACACAACGCACCCCGCGGGTGCGTTCGGGCTGCGAGTGGGGCTCAGGCGCCCAGGTGCTGGCCACCCGGTGCCGGCATGGGATGGCACCGGAGGACGGGAGGAGGGAAGTCGCGGCGGCAGGTCCGCGGACATGTCTGGGAAGTGATAACCACGGGCACGGTCCTCCCGTCCTCCCCCTGGCGGCGACGGAGCACGGAGTTCTCCAGCTCGCGCACCTTGCCGGGACGATCGTCGGACATGAGGAGCTCGACCGCCTGGGTGGCTCACCCGATGAACACCGGGCCGATTCGGTCGCGGTCGCCTCTGATCGAAATCTACACGAGCGCGTCAGGTTTTACATGGACGCGCGCCCACGGCAACCCTGCGCTGGTCGCGGCGCCGGAGCCGGCAGATCGCGTGGGCGTCGCGCCGGAGCACCCCGGACGCCGCGGCGCGACCGCCTGATGCAGGGGAGCGGGCCCGCATCTTCGATCGCCGAGCGCCGCCCTCGCCCCCGGCCTTCAGCGTCGAGGCTGGACGCGGAGATAGTCGCGAGCCGCGTCCGCCACGAAAGCCTGAATCGCGCAGTCGCTGCGGGCGCAGTGGATCCTCACCCGCCGCCAGAGCCGCCCGGATATCCGGGCGGTGAGCGTCACCAAGGGCTCCGTCGGGGTGTGGCGGCTTCGTCCAGGGCCTGCGGATGTGCGTGAGCGGATGTGCATGCGGCCTCCTCGGCGGGGCGTTCGTGCGAGGCGACCGCGGACGCGCCGGCGAAGTACGCAAACTATACAGCTGCCAGCGGCACAACGCCACCGGGGCCGCCACTACGGGTGACGCGCCCTCCATACGAACACGGCCACGAGCAGGGCGCCGATCGCCGCCAGCATGACGAGCAGGCGCCTCCTCCGCCCCCTGCGCTCTTCCTTCACCACCACGAGCGGGATCGCCAGCCCGGCCTTCTCCTCCTCCGCGAGGCGCGCCTCGTAGAGCCGCTCGACCGCATCCTTCACCTCGAGCGACGCCTTGTCGCCCCACGCGACCAGCTCGAGGATCTCGTCCAGGTCCGCCGCCGTGAGTCCCATGTCGTGCAGCGGCACAAGATCCGCGTTGCCCTCTTCGAAGTACGCCACCGCCTGCAGCACTCGCTCATTCGCCACTGCTCATGTCTCCTTCGCTCGCCGGCGGCCGGCGATGTTCATTCGCTGCGCTCCGACATCAGCTCGAAGACCGGATAGCCCGCGGCGACGGGTGCGAAGCGCTCGACCGGCGAGCCCGCGGGGATCGGGAAGTAGCGCTGCACGGTCATCTTGAAGCGATCCAGGTAGGCTTTCAGCACCTCCGGCTTCTCCGCATCGGACAGGGCCCGCAGCCGGCACGCCTCGCCCCGCAGGCCCTTGCGCAGCGTGACCTGCCCGCTCGCGCGCGCGTTCCGGACCCACTGCGTCTCTCCGCGCCCCGCCACCAGGAAGCGCCGGCCGCCGTGCTCGAGGACGTCGACCGGCGTCGAGTAGAGGCGCCCGCTCTTCCGCCCGTGCACCTGGAGCAGGTAGTTGTGGGGGAGCGCGAGGCCGAGGCCGACCAGCATCCCGAAGAGACGGCTGAAGACACGCTCGAACGGCGAGGGCGCGTCGAAGCGAGTCGCCTTCGCGCTCATACGACCAGCGTGCGCGTCGAAAACCTCCACGGCGTCTGCATCAAGGCGGTCATTTCGGCCGCGCACACTCCTCGCCCAGCGCCGCCTCTTCGTCAAGGCTCGGCCCGGGGCGAGGCGGCTCCGAAGGCTGCCCCCGCCCCGGCGACGAAGTCGTGACCGGGGGCCGAACAGTGTAAGATGATTTGGCACGTGCGCCGATTCGTCCACCCTGCCCTCGCCGCCGCCGCCCTCCTGCTCGCGAGCCCCGGGCGCGCCCTTGCCTGCCGCGCCCGGCTCGCGCTGGCGCCTCGAAGCCCGCCAGCGCGTCGCCTGGTTCGTCACGCCCTGCGGCGATCCGTTCTTCTCGATCGGGATCAACGCACTCAATGGCGGCGGGCCGGCGCGCGAAGCCGCGGGTCGCATCGCGTATCACTGGGGAGCCTTCTACCCGCGCTTCGACGCCTGGTTGGCGGTCACGCGTGCCCGTACCGCGACGTGGGGCTTCAACACCGCGGGCGCCTCGTCGCTGCCGCCCGATGTCCTCGCCCTCCCCGTCATCCCCGACCTGGAGCTCGGCCGCACGGCGCGCTTCCACTGGGTCGATCCCTTCGACCCCGCGACCGAGGAGCGCATGCGCGCCGCTGCCCGCCGCCTGGTGGCACCCTACAAGGGCAGCCCCTTCCGCATCGGCTACTTCTCCGACAACGAGGTGGGCTGGTGGAACGGCGCGCTCTTCGCCTTCTATCTGGAGCAAGCCGCGACCAATCACACCAAGCAGCGGCTCGTGGCGCTCCTGCGCGAGGTCTACGGCGACGACTGGGACCGCTTCGCGCGCGACTTCGCGCCCCCGCCGGGCGTCGCCTCCTTCGCGCATCTCCTGGCGCGCGAGGGCGTGACACCGCATCTCCGGCCCGGTGGCGACGGCATCCAGGTCGTCCGCCGCTGGACCGGCATGGTGGCCGAGCGCTACTACCGTCTCGTCCACGACGCGCTCCGCGCGGCCGATCCCGAGGCGCTCGTCTTCGGCGACCGGCGTGCGCGCCATGGCGCCGTGGGTCGACGCCATCGCCACCAACTACAACGTCGACAGCCCCGATGGCTGGATCGCGCGCTACTACTTCGACGGCCTGCGCGCGCTCGGCGCCGGCAAGCCGGTCCTGGTCTCGGAGTGGTTCTTCGCCGCCAACGAGAACCGCACCGGGAACCGCAACAACGGCCACCTGATGACGGTGGCGACGCAGGCCGAGCGGGCGCGCGGTGCGGCCGCCGCCGCCGCGCGCTTCGCGCGCGAGCCGGAGGTCGTCGGCGCGCACTGGTTCCAGTACTACGACCATCCGCGCGGCGGGCGCGGCGATGGCGAGGACTACGACTTCGGGCTGGTCGACGTCGACGACCGGCCCTACGGGAAGCTGGTCGCCGCGCTCGGGCGGGTGAACCCCCGCCTGGCGGCGTTCCACCGCGCCGCGCGTGTCGTGTCCCTTCGACCACGAGCCGAGCTTCCCGAGGCGCCGATCGACCCGCGCGACCGCTCGCTCGCCGAGTGGCCGAAGGAACGCGCGCTGGTCGCGCTGAGAGCGCCCGCGCCCGAGGTCCCCTTCGGCGACCTCTACGTCGCGTGGAGCCGCGAGGGCCTGTCGCTCGCCGCGATCGCCATGGACTACTACGCGCCCGAGCTGCTCCCCGCCGACCAGGAGCTCCCGCTCGACGAGTGCTTCCACGTCGACTGGGGGATCGACGCCGGGCACGGGCCGCGCCGCTTCGCGCTCTACGTCATCCCGCCGCGCGCGCGCTCGGCGGACGGCGACTACGTGATGCGCGTCCGTCTCTGCCGCACGGACGGCGACCGCTGCGCGACCGTCCCCGCCGCGGTCGCAACTTATTTCGGTGCGGACCAGCCGCGCATCACCGCAGAGGTCCGCATCCCGTGGGACGCCCTCGGCGTCGAGGGGCCGCCGCCCCGCGCGCTCCGCATGGAGCTCGCCGCCACCGCCTTCCACCGCGCGCGCTGGATGTCGAGCAGCGGGCAGCCGCCGGCCGCCGCCCTCGCCGACCCCGCGGACTGGCGGCGCGTGTCGCTTCAGCCCCGCTTCGCCCCGAAGCGATCCCAGTGCGTCACCTGCTCGGCCGGGCGGCGGCGCCCGACGCGGAACGGGCGCAGGGGCCGGCCCATCGGCACCAGGGCCACGACCTCGTAGCGCTCGGGGATGCCGCAGATCTTCCGCACCTCGTCCTGGTAGATACGGTACACGGTCGTCAGCGTCGTGCCGATGCCGAGCCCGCGGGCGGCGAGCATCAGGTTCTGCACCGCGGGGTAGACCGACGCGAAGGGCGTGCCCACGTCGAGCGGACCCTCGGCGTCCGCGAGCGTCATGGAGATGTTCGGCATGAGGACGAGCACCAGGGCCGGCGCCTCGCCCAGGTGCTCGGCCAGATGGCGCGACGCGGCCCGCATGCGCGCGAAGCTCGCCTCCTCGGCGGGCGTGCGCGCCGGTGGCCGCGCGCCGAGCAACGCCGGTTCGTAGCGATCGTAGGCGCGGCGGTAGACCTGGCCGAGCGCGCGGCGCGTCGCCGCATCGGTCACCACCAGGAACTGCCACGGCTGGATGTTGCCGCCGCTCGGCGCCTGCGTGGCGGCGCGGATGCAGGTCATGATGTCCGCGTCGGACACGGGCTCGTCGGTGAAGCGGCGCACGGCGCGCGTCGTCGAGAGCGCCTCGAAGAGATCCATCGGCATCAACGTCCCTTGAACACGGGCGGCCGCTTCTCGGCGAGCGCCGCCAGCGCCTCGCGGTGGTCCTCGCTGTGGAAGGTCAGGAGCTCGAGCGCCGTCGAGGTGTCGAAGGCGACGTTGAGCGCCTCCTTGACCAGCAAGTCCTCGCTCCTCATAGCATCGCGGTGTCGGCCTCGAGCCCGAGCAGGATGCGCCCGGCCAGCTCGAGCGTCGCCGGCGCGACCATCATGTGCTGCGTCGCGACGTGGATGTCGCGGAAGCAGCGCTGGAGCGGGCTCGCCGCGTAGACCGCCGTGCCGCCGCCCGCGCCGTACACGAGATCCACGGCGCACGCCGAAGCGAGCGTGGCGTGGGTGGCCGCCAGCCGCAGGCGCGCGCGCTCCCGGATGTCGATCGCACCCGCTGCCTGTGCGCGCTCCCAGGCGCCGCCCACGGTCTCTGCGAGGAAGGCGCGTGCGGCGCCGAGCGTGGCCTCCGCCCGGGCGACCTCGGCCTGGATGACCGGGCGCTCCGCCAGGAGGCGGCGGCTGCCGGTCGGCGTCTTGGCGCCCGCCAGCGCGACGAGCTCGTCGAGCGCGCGGCGGGCGATGCCGAGCGCGACGGCGGCGATGCCGAGGGCGAGGAGACCGAAGACGGGAAAGGCGTAGAGTGGCCCGCGGGCGCGCGGCCGGTCGGAGATGAGCGAGAGAGAGCGGGCGGCGGGCACGAAGCAATCGGCGACCGCGATGTCGTGGCTGCCCGTGCCGCGCAGCCCCGCCACGTCCCAGGTGTCGATGATGCGCGCCGCGGTGGCCGGAAAGAGCATCAGACGGTTGTCGGGCATGCCGCTCGGCAGGAGCCGGGGCTGCCCGCCGTCGAGCACGACGCTCCCGCCCATGAGCCAGGCGCAGTGCTCGCAACCGCTCGCAAATGGCCACCGGCCGGTTACCCGGTAGCCACCGTCGACCACCGTCGCCTTGCCGAGCGGTGCGAAGGCGCCGCCGCTCACGACCTCCGGGTCGCTGCCGTAGATCTCCCGCGCCGCCTCCTCGGCGAGGTAGGCGCTCGCCACGCCGCTGGTGGCGCCGATCATCGCCGACCAGCCGGCGGCGCCGTCGGCCGCCGCGATGGTCTCGATGGTCCCGATCATGGTCGCCGGCTCGACCTCGCCCCCGCCGAGCGCACGCGGCACGCACATACGGAAGACGCCGCCGGCGGCGAGCGCGTGCACCAGCCCGGGCGAGAGGCGGCGCTGGCGCTCGGTCTCGGCGGCCGCGGCCCGGATGCGCGGGGCGAGCGCAACCGCGGTCT
>Ga0209375_1004052_pt1 | contig 10035 bp, 9 predicted proteins | sample GraSoiAngelo_131_FD_185888 | JGI IMG/M metagenome (GOLD analysis project Ga0209375, IMG submission 185888) | Grasslands soil microbial communities from the Angelo Coastal Reserve, California, USA - 14_0929_02_30cm (SPAdes) (version 2) | ecosystem: Environmental > Terrestrial > Soil > Grasslands ...
ATGGCCAAGGAGAAATTCGAGCGCAGCAAGCCGCACGTGAACATCGGGACGATCGGGCACATCGATCATGGCAAAACCACATTGACGGCGGCGATCACCAAGGTGCTCAGTAAGCACAACCCGAAGGTGCAGTTCCGGGCGTTTGACACCATTGACAACGCGCCGGAAGAGCGCGAGCGGGGGATCACCATTGCGGTGTCGCACGTGGAGTACGAGACGGCCAACCGGCACTACGCGCACATGGATTGCCCGGGGCACGCGGACTACATCAAGAACATGATCACCGGGGCGGCGCAGATGGATGGCGCGATTCTGGTGGTAGCGGCGACCGACGGGCCGATGCCGCAGACGCGCGAGCACATTCTATTGGCGCGGCAGGTGGGCGTGCCGGCGATCGTGGTGTTTCTGAACAAGTGCGACATGGTGGAAGACGCGGAACTGCTCGAACTCGTCGAATTGGAAGTTCGCGAATTGCTGAAGAGCTATCAATTCCCGGGCGACAAGATTGCGGTGATCAAGGGTTCGGCGCTGCAAGCGTTGAACGGCGACGCCAAGTGGGAAAAGACGATCGATGAATTGATGGACGCGGTGGACAAGAACGTGCCGTTGCCGGTGCGCGACGTGGACAAGCCGTTTGCCATGCCGATTGAAGACATTTTTTCGATCAGCGGGCGCGGCACGGTGGTGACGGGCAGAGTGGAGCGCGGAAAAGTAAAGGTGGGCGAGGAAGTGGAGATTGTGGGCTTCCGACCGACGCAGAAGAAAGTGGTGACGGGCGTGGAGATGTTCCGCAAGCTTTTGGACGAAGGGCTTGCAGGCGACAACGTGGGCTTGCTGCTGCGCGGGACGGAGAAAGACGACGTGGAGCGCGGGCAGGTGGTGTGCAAGCCGGGGTCGATCACGCCGCACACGAAGTTCAAGGCGGAAGCGTACGTGTTGACGAAGGAAGAAGGCGGGCGGCACACGCCGTTTTTCACGGGCTACCGGCCGCAGTTTTATTTCCGGACGACGGATGTGACGGGCGACGTGAAGCTGCCGCAGGGCGTGGAGATGGTGATGCCGGGCGACAACGTGAGCTGCGAAGTCAGCTTGATCACGCCCGTGGCCTTGGAGAAGGGCCTGCGCTTCGCCATTCGCGAAGGCGGCCACACCGTCGGCGCAGGCGCCGTCACCGATATCATCGAGTAATAGCACAGCGGCTGCCTCTGCTTGCCCCAGCCAAGGGCGCCGTCGCGGAGACCGGGAGCTGTCGCATGAACAAACAGGGGCAACACAACTATTCGTTGTTGCGGGACGACTTGAAAGCGCTGGGTGGGCAGTTGAAGAGCTGGGGTCAGGCGTGGGGCCTGAAAGTGAAGAGCACGCCCGCAGAGTTGCACGGAGAGGGCCTGCAGATTTGGAAAGGCCATCAATTGCTCCGGTTGACGATTTGCAGTCCCAAGGAAATGGGTCCGGAAGCAGAGCGTGACTCTGCCTGGGGAATCAAGATCCAGGAGGCGCTCACGGGGGCTGAAGAGCGACTTGGACGATGGCCCGGCGGATGGTGCCGTTACGATGAGGCGAATCACCGCTGGGAAGAGACGCAGGTTTGGCGGTTTGCGGAATCCGTAGTACGCCGGTTCCTGAACTTGAGCGATCAGGCGAAATCGGCGAGTGCTTAGGAGCGAGTGTAAGACATGCGCGAAACGATCACATTGCAGTGCGGTGAATGCAAGAACCGCAACTACACCACGACGAAGAACAAGAAGAAGCACAGCGAGCGTCTGGAAACGAAGAAGTTCTGCAATACGTGCCGCAAGCAGACGGCGCACAAAGAAGTGAAATAGTTTTGCTGTTGGAGGAGCTGAAGGGCAGACCGGATTTGAATTCAGGGGAGTCGTCCAACGGCTAGGACTCCGGTCTCCAAAACCGGGTATGGGGGTTCGAATCCCTCCTCCCCTGCCAGAGTTGAGCGTCCGGGCGGAACGGGGCGTGTCCGTCGTGAGCGGCAGCGGGTTGCTTCCGGCCTGGAGCAAGTGAACGAGGGGAACATGGCGACGCAGGCGGTAAAAGTGAAGAACGGCGAATCACAAGGCAACGCCATCACCGGAGCAGCAGCCGGCGTAGGCGAAAAAGTCACCAGCAAGTTCGCTGAAATGAAGGAATTCCTCCACGACACTCGTGTGGAAATGAAGCAGGTCACCTGGCCGAGCCGCGAGGACGTTGTCGCAACCACCTGGGTCGTCGTGGTGACCGTGGCGTTTTTCGGCGTTTTCCTCTGGCTCGTAGACTTGGGTGTGCAACGCGCCGTACAGGCGATTTTTAAGAAGTTTGGTGTGTGAAGGGGAACAGCAACCGATGGGAATGCAGTGGTACATCATCCATACCTACTCGGGCTTTGAAAAAAAAGTCAAAGAGAGCCTGGAGAGCCGCGTGGCGGCCTTCACTCTCCAGGACAAGATCGGCCGCGTGATGATTCCCATGGAGGAAGTCGTCGAAGTGCGCGGAGGGAAGAAAGTGGTTTCACCGCGCATGTCCTATCCCGGCTACGTGCTGGTGGAGATGGACCTGGACGAAAACACCTGGCACATCGTGCGTTCGACGCCCCGGGTCACTGGATTCGTGGGCTCGGCCACGTCGCCTTCGCCGCTAAGCGATGCGGAAGTCGACGCCATCATCAACCGCGTGCACGTTCCGACGGACCGGCCCAAGCCGAGAGTCGTTTTCGAGCGCAACGAGCAGGTGCGCATCGTTGACGGCCCGTTCGCGAATTTCAACGGCAGCGTCGAGGAAATCGACAACGATCACAGCCGCTTGAAAGTCTCGGTCACGATTTTTGGCCGCTCGACGCCAGTAGAACTGGATTTTGCAAGCGTCGAAAAACTGGGTTAGCTCAAGCGGCTGGGCGTGAAGAGGTAAACGAAAGAAGGAGTGGGGCAGGGACATGGCAAAGAAGATTCAGACGACCATCAAGCTGCAGTTGCCAGCAGGGAAAGCCACGCCGGCGCCGCCGGTGGGCACGGCGCTCGGCCCGCACGGCCTGAACATCATGGATTTCTGCAAGCAGTTCAATGCCAAGACGGCGAAAGAACCCGACGGGATGATTTTCCCCGTGCTCGTGACCGTGTACAGCGACCGCACGTTCACCTTCATATTGAAGACGCCGCCGGCGTCGGTGTTGCTCAAGCGCGCTGCCAATATCGCCAAGGGTTCTGCCGAACCGAACCGCAACAAAGTGGGCAAAGTGACCAAGAAGCAAGTGGAAGAGATTGCGAAGATCAAGCTTGTCGACCTCAACACCACCAATCTGGACTCCGCGGTGCGCACCGTGATGGGCACGGCACGCAACATGGGCCTGGAAGTCGTGGAAGCCTAAGAAGTTCAAGGCGCCAAGAGGTCGAACGAGGTATAAATGAAGAAGTCAGGGAAACATGTGGAGAATGCGCGCAAGAAGGTGGAAGCGCGCCCGTACAAGTTCGGTGAAGCGGCCGAGCTTTTGAAGAACCTACATCACACCAAGTTCAACGAAACCGTGGAGCTGGCCATCAATCTGGGCGTGGATCCCAAGCACTCCGACCAGGTTGTGCGCGGAACCGTGGGCCTGCCCAACGGGCTTGGCAAAACGGTGCGCGTGCTGGTGATCGCCGGCGGCGAAAAAGTCCGCGAAGCACAGGAAGCCGGCGCGGAGTTTGTCGGCGGCGATGACATCGTGCAGAAAATCATGGAAGGCTGGACCGATTACGATGCCGTGATCGCCACGCCGGACATGATGCGCTCCGCCGGAAAACTTGGCAAAGTGCTCGGCCCGCGCGGCCTCATGCCGAATCCCAAGACCGGCACGGTCACTTTTGAAGTGGCCAAAGCCATCAAGGAAGTGAAAGCCGGCAAAGTGGAATTCCGCGTCGATAAAGCCGGCATTGTGCATTGCGCGATCGGGAAGATTCAGTTTGACGCGCCCAAGCTGGTGGCAAACGCCCACGCGGTTCTCGAAGCCGTGGTGAAGGCCAAGCCGGCCGCAGCCAAAGGCAAGTACGTCAAGAGAATTACACTGACCTCGACGATGGGTCCGGGCATCACCATCGACCTGGCCGAAGCGGAGGCGCTGGCAACAGCCGCCTGATCGGCGCTGGAGCGAGCGGAGTGAATTCATGAAGAAACGCAGCGAAAAACAAGAAGACCTCGACAAGCTGAAGTCGGAGCTCGCGCGGGTCTCGACCGTGATTCTCACCACCTTTCAGGGCATCAAGGTGGACGAGGACACCAAGCTCCGCCGGGCCGTGCAGGCCGCGGGCGGCAAATACAAAGTTGTAAAGAATACCTTGGCCGAGCGCGCTGGGGCCGGCACGCCCGCCGAGAACCTGCTCAAGAACCTGACGGGCACGAATTCCATCGCCTACACGGACACCGATCCGGTGGCGCTGGCGAAAGCCATCACCAAGATTGCCAAAGATGTTCCGGCGTTTCAGTTCAAGTCCGGCGTGGTGGAAGGGCGCGTGGTGTCCATCGCGGACGTCAAGCAACTCGCGAACCTCCCGTCGAAGGAAGAGCTCATCAGCAAAATCATGTTCCTGCTGAATGCTCCGGCGCAGCGCATCGCCGTCGCGCTCAACGCGCTGCCCCGCAACCTGGCAGTGACCGTTAATGAAGCCATCAAGGCCAACAAGTTTGGGTCCGATGGGGGCGGCGCAGCACCTGCTCCCGAAGCGGCCCAGTAAGTTCAAATTTATAGTTTTGAGAGGAGAGGAAAGAGTCATGGCGAAAGTCGATACGATCCTGGAGGAAATCAAGGGGCTGACGTTGCTTGAAGCGTCCGACCTGGTGAAGAAGATGGAAGAAGCCTTCGGCGTCTCCGCGGCTGCGGCGACCGTGGTGGCGGCGGGCGGCGGAGCGGCGGCGGGCGGCGGTGCTGCACCGGCGGAAGAGAAGACGGAATTCTCCGTCGTGCTTACCGAAGTTGGCGGCAACAAGATCAACGTCATCAAAGCGGTCCGCGAAGTCACCAGCCTGGGCTTGAAAGAAGCCAAGGACCTGGTGGATGGCGCACCTAAGACCGTCAAGGAAGGCGTCAACAAGGACGAAGCCGCGGCGATCAAGAAGAAGTTCGAGGAAGCAGGCGCCAAGGTGGAGATCAAGTAGTTATCGCCTTCGACCAGGTTTCCGGACCGGCGCGGCCTATCGGGGCGAGAGGCTGCGCCAGAGGGCATCAGCTACGCACGTTGAAGCTGGGCATTTGAACAACTCCAAGCGTTCCGCCGGGAACGCCGGTAGCTGTCTGCGCGTTGACTTCGGGCAAGTCTTACAGCGCGGCGGCTATGTGTCTCCTTCGAGTATTTCCGCACGTTGCCCGAAAGGGATGAGGTAGATCACGCATGCCGAATAGCAATCAGCACGCCAGGGAACATCAGCGCCTGGATTTCGCGAAAATCCAGGGCTCGATCCAGATTCCCAACCTGATTGAAGTCCAGATGAAGTCCTACCAGCGCTTTCTGCAGATGGATCTGCTGCCGAGCGAGCGCGAGGACGGCGGCCTTCAGTCGGTGTTCACGTCGGTGTTTCCGATCAAGGACTTCCGCGAAATGTCGCAGCTCGAGTTCGTGGACTACTCGATCGGCAACTGGGAATGCAAGTGCGGCAACCTGAAGGGCTTGCACCATTTGCGCGCCACTTGTCGCAATTGCGGAGCTTCTGTAGTCACAAATCCGTATCAGACCGGCGACGTCATCTGTCACAAGTGCGGCACTTTCAATAAGAACACGCCGACCTTCTGCAATAAGTGTGGCGACCCGGTAGCCATGCAGTTGAAGTATGACGTGAACGAATGCCAGGAGCGCGGCATGACGTACTCCGCGCCTCTGCGCGTCACCATTCGCCTGACCATCTACGACAAGGATCCCGATTCTGGCGCGAAGACCATCCGCGACATCAAGGAACAGGAAGTTTTCTACGGCGATATTCCGCTGATGACCGAGAACGGCACGTTCATCATTAACGGCACGGAGCGCGTCATCGTTTCGCAGTTGCACCGCTCGCCCGGCGTATTTTTTGAGAGTGCCAACAACCGCACCTACTTCCTCGGAAAAATCATTCCCTACCGCGGGTCGTGGGTGGAATTCGAGTACGACACCAAGAACATTCTCTACGTGCGCATCGACCGCAAGCGCAAGTTCCTTGGTTCCATCTTCCTGCGCGCGCTCGGCATGAAGTCCAACGAAGAGATTCTGCGCACCTTCTATCAGGTCGAGCGCATCTCCCTGCGCGACAAGGAACTCTTCTGGAACGTTTCGCCAGGGGTTGTGGACCGCAAACTGGCTCACGAAATTCGCAATCCCAGGTCCGATGAAGTGATTGTCGGCGCGCACAAGCGCATTACCGAAACCCTCTTTAAGGAACTGATCAAGGCCAAGATTTCCCAGGTGCGCGCGTCGCTGACGGACCTCGAGGGCGCCTACAGCGTCGCCGACGTCGTCAACCGACAGACCGGCGAAGTGCTGCTCGAAGCCAACAAGCCGCTTACCGCCGAACTCTGGCAGGCCTTTGCCGAAGCCGGCATCACCGAAGCCGACGTGTTCTTCCCCGAACGCGACGACATCGGCGTGGTGCTCTCACGCACGCTGGACAAGGACGCCATTCGTTCCTCGAAGGAAGCGCTCATCGAAATCTACCGCAAACTCCGTCCCGGCGATCCCCCGACGCTTGAGACCGCCACCAATCTTTTCCGTGGCATGTTTTTCGACCCGCGCAAGTACGATTTCAGCCGCGTCGGCCGCCTGAAATTTAACATCAAGATGGGGCTGGACACGCCTCTCGACAATCGCACGCTGGACACGCCTGATTTCGTCGCGGCCATCAAGTATCTCTTCAAGCTGCGCAAGAACATCGGCCTGGTTGACGACATCGACCACCTCGGCAACCGCCGCGTTCGCGCGGTCGGTGAGTTGCTCGAAAACCAGTTCCGCATTGGCCTCGTGCGCATGGAGCGCGCCATCAAGGAAAAGATGAGCGTGTACCAGGAAATGTCCACGGCTATGCCGCACGACTTGGTGAACGCGAAGCCGGTCATGGCCGCGATTCGCGAGTTCTTCGGTTCATCGCAGCTTAGCCAGTTCATGGACCAGACCAACCCGCTCAGCGAAATCACGCATAAGCGGCGTCTTTCGGCTCTCGGCCCAGGTGGCCTGTCGCGCGAGCGCGCGGGATTTGAAGTTCGCGACGTGCACCCGACGCACTACGGCCGCATCTGCCCCATTGAAACGCCGGAAGGTCCGAACATCGGACTCATCAGCTCGCTGAGCTGTTTCGCGCGCATCAATGATTACGGCTTCATCGAATCGCCCTACCGCAAAGTCAAGGGCGGTCGCATCATCGACTACGTGCAGATCGTCAATGCCGGCGATAGCGAATTCAAGGCCGGCGAAATCGTCGAACGCGACAAAGTGGAAGAGCTCAACGAAGAATTGAAGCGCCGCAAGGTAGTCTACGAACCGTATTGCTTCTATCTCTCGGCTTGGGAAGAAGACAAGTACGTCATCGCGCAGGCCAACGTTTCGCTCGATGAAAAGCAGCGCATCACCACCGAACTGGTCAACTGCCGCCAGGCCGGCAACTTCGTGCTGAAGCAGCGCGAAGAAGTGGACTACGTGGACGTTTCGCCGAAGCAGCTCGTCTCCGTGGCCGCCAGCTTGATTCCGTTCCTCGAGAACGACGACGCCAACCGCGCGTTGATGGGCTCGAACATGCAGCGCCAGGCCGTGCCGCTGATCAAAGGCGAAGCTCCCCTGGTCGGCACGGGCATGGAGCGCGTCACCGCACGCGATTCCGGCGCGGTCGTGCTCTGCCGCCGCGAAGGCATCGTCGATCAAGTCGACTCCGAGCGCATCATCGTGCGTGTCGAGTCCGACCACTCCGGCGTTCTCAGCCGCGAAGTGGGCGCGGACATTTATCAGCTCATCAAATTCAAGCGCTCGAACCAGAACACCTGCATCAACCAGAAGCCGTTGGTTCGTGTGGGAGACCGCGTCAAGAAAGGACAGGTTCTCGCCGATGGCCCGTGCACCGAACGCGGCGAACTGGCCCTAGGACGTAACGTCCTCGTAGCCTTCCTGCCGTGGCGCGGGTATAACTTCGAGGACGCCATCCTCGTCAGCGAAAAGCTGGTGAAGGACGACTATTACACTTCGATCCACATCGAAGAGTACGAAATCGAAGCGCGCGACACCAAGCTCGGGCCGGAAGAAGTCACGCGCGACATTCCCAACATCGGCGAATCGTTCCTGCGCAATCTCGACGAAAGCGGCGTCATCCGCATCGGCGCGGTTATCAAGCCGGGCGACATCCTTGTCGGCAAGGTCACGCCTAAGGGCGAGACCACGCTCACTCCGGAAGAGAAATTGCTGCGCGCCATCTTCGGCGAAAAAGCCGGAGACGTGCGCGACGCTTCGCTCTATTGCCCGCCGGGCATTGAGGGCACCATCGTGGACGTCAAGATCTTCACGCGCAAGGGCGGAGAAAAGGACGAGCGTCACAAGGCCATTGAAGCGACACAGGTCTTCAAGCTGGAGAAGAACCTGGCGGACGAGATCCGCATCCTCACCGACGAGCGCCTCAAGCGCCTTTCAGACTTGCTGGGCGGCAAGGTGTTGCAGGCGGACTTGCACGACGAGAAGACCAACAAGCGCCTATTGACTAAGGGCGTGGAGCTTACTCGCGAGATCATTGAAAAAATCTCCACGCGCAACCTCAAGCGCCTGAAGCTCAACGAAAAGGATCCTCTCCTCATCGAGAAAATCGAAGAAATCGAGGAGATGACCTCTCGCCAGATCGATGTGTTGCGCAAGATCACCGAGGAGCGCAAGGAAAAGCTCAAGAAGGGCGACGAACTGCCTCCCGGCGTGATCAAACTGGTCAAAGTCTACATCGCCATGAAGCGCAAGCTCTCCATCGGCGACAAGATGGCCGGCCGCCACGGCAACAAAGGCGTCATCGCGCGCATCGTGCCGCAGGAAGACATGCCGTACCTTCCCGACGGCACTCCGGTCGAGATCGTTCTCAACCCGCTCGGCGTTCCTTCGCGTATGAACGTCGGACAGATTCTCGAGACGCACCTCGGATGGGCGTCCAAGGAACTGGGCAACAGCCTCAAGCGCCTGCTCAGCAAGGAAGTCAAAGCCGAGGCCCTGCGCCGCTGGTTCCGGGAAGTTTTCGGCGAAACGGCGATTTGGAAATCGCTCACGAAACTCAGCGACGACGACTTGCTCGAATACGCCGAAGGCTTCCGCGACGGCATTCCCTTCGCCACGCCGGTTTTTGACGGCGCGCGCGAGCCGGAGATTCGCCATTTGCTGGAAGTTGCCGGCCTGCCGAGCCTCGGGAAAATCAATCTGTTCGACGGCATGACCGGCGACCAGTTTGACCAGCCGGTTACCGTCGGCTTCATCTACATGCTCAAGCTCTCGCATCTCGTCGACGACAAGATCCATGCGCGCTCCATCGGCCCGTACTCCCTGATTACGCAACAGCCGCTCGGCGGCAAGGCGCAATTCGGCGGCCAGCGCTTCGGCGAAATGGAAGTTTGGGCTCTCGAAGCCTACGGCGCCGCGCATATCTTGCAGGAGCTGCTAACGGCGAAGTCCGACGACGTTTACGGCCGCGCCAAGATTTACGAGGCCATCGTCAAAGGCGAGCCGGGCATCGAGCCGGGTGTGCCGGAATCGTTCAACGTACTCGTGCGCGAATTGCAGTCGCTCTGCTTGGACGTCGAGTTGATGAAGCGGCAGAAACCGCAGCTGGAAAAAGCCGCCGATTAGCGCTTTGTAGGGGTGCAGCGCTGCTGCGCCCCAACTTGACGCCAAGTTTTTGATTTTGGAAGTTTTCCGTAATTGGGTTCTCAGCCGGTCGGATGTTCGGGAAATAAGGACATCCGGCCGCGGCCCCGGTGAAAAGCCGGGGAGGGAGGAAACAACCTTGTATCGCAGCAGCCCGTATGATCGCGCCAGCCTGATTGCCGATTTTGATTCCATCCGCATCAGCTTGGCGAGCCCGGAAAAAATTCGCTCGTGG
>Ga0209375_1004062_pt1 | contig 10022 bp, 10 predicted proteins | sample GraSoiAngelo_131_FD_185888 | JGI IMG/M metagenome (GOLD analysis project Ga0209375, IMG submission 185888) | Grasslands soil microbial communities from the Angelo Coastal Reserve, California, USA - 14_0929_02_30cm (SPAdes) (version 2) | ecosystem: Environmental > Terrestrial > Soil > Grasslands ...
CGCTTCGGCGCCGCTTTGGCGATCAACGACGGGTCGGTGACCAGGTGGTTTACACGTTTCCGCGGGCGCAGCGAATTGCCCGAGCTTCAGAGGATGATTTGCGCAAATGCGCACTAGGCTATCGCGCCAGGAACCTCCTAATGACTGCGCGACTCGTCAGCTCAGGCAAGGCGAACCTGGAAGCATGGTCGGCTCTCCCCGATGCCGATCTCAGAGAAAAACTGTGCGCGTTGCCCGGCGTGGGCGCGAAGATTGCTAACTGTGTAATGCTCTTTGCTTACGAACGCCTGCGCGCTTTTCCAATCGACGTCTGGATCGAGAGGACTTTGAAACAACAATATTTTCCGCGGAAGAAAAAGGTCACGACTCTGCAGCTCCGCGAATTTTCCGAAACCTATTTTGGCGAACACGGCGGCTACGCGCAGCAATACTTGTTTCATCATGCGCGGACAGCTTTACGGAAGTCGGCAGCAGCGAGAGATTCCTCGCCTGCGCATCGCTCCGCTCGGAATGACAAGGGAAGAGATACCCGAGTGGCTTCACGGAAGTCCAGGAACAGTAAGAGATTCCTCGACTCCGAAAGCGCCTGCTCGCCCGGTCACTGCGGGCCTTTCGAAGTTCGGGCCCGGAATGAGAAGAGGAGAGATGCGCGAATGGCCTCATGGAGTCAGGAGCAGCCAGAGACTCTTGAACCAAAAGGCTTTCGGGGTTCGGAATGACAACGGAAGGCCCTGGCTTCGGGGAAGCGGGAATTGAGAGCCTGCCCTTAGCGCAGTCGAATGGGTCAATCGCCCCTGTCCATTGCGCAATCAGAAGGCGAGGGGTCGTTCATCGAACCGACCGAAGGCCCGGCGCAATTTGTCAGCGCTTGTCGGGTGAGATAATGTCCAGGTTCTAAGCTGAGGAAACTCTGAGCCCGAATCTCTGCTACATTTGTTAATAGACCGCTTTCATGACGACGGCTAATATCATGTTCGCTCAACCGGGCGGCGGAATGCTCGATCACGAACACGACGCGCGAAAGGTATTGTGGGCGCTGCTTGCGGCAATTTTCATTCACTTAGTGGTCGCTTACCTGCTTGCTGTGTGGGGCGGAGTTTTCTCCCCGGCAGCTCCAATCGAGGAGCAGCCGGTTCAACTGACCTTTGTTGATCTTCCGCAGGCGCCGTTGGTTCCCAAGAACTCCGCCTTTATGGAGACAGACGAATCGAAAGCAGCTGCGCAGCCACCGAAGGAGAAAACATTTGAATCGAACGCCAATTCCATCGCGGCGAGCGAGCTTCCCGCCACTGGCGAAGCGCCATTGCCGTCGCAAACGGGCAAGGATCGGCCGTTTGTGGATCTAGAAACACATCCGCACTCGCTTCAAATGGACGGGGCGCAACCGCAGCCAAGTGTGATGCCGCAAGAAAATCCGACGCCGTCGGCAGCCCCGCAACCGGCTCCGCTCACCGCAGCTGAGCAATTTGCATTGTTAACTGCAAGGCCCACTCCGGCGGAGGAGCCTTCCACTGCACCGGCATCGATGCGATCCGCATATCGCGCTTTGAAAGATCGAACGCGCGTCTCGGGAAGGATCACAAATCGCGGGATTAGTTCGGTCAACGCGCTAGGGACACCTTTGGGACGCTACCAAAAGATAGTGACGGATTCAGTCGGATCGCGCTGGTATACTTATGTGGATCAGAAGCGTGACTTGATTAACATTGGCACCTTGCGGCTTCGATTTTACGTCGACCGGAACGGAGCGGTGAAGAATCTCAAGGTCACCGAGAACAGCTCGAACGAGGCTTTCGCCAACGTTTGCTTGCAATCGGTCCTGGAAGCCCAACTTCCGCCGATTCCTGAGGAAATCGCGAACACTCTGCCGCCAGAGGGCCTGGAGTTCGAGGCATTCAGTTTCACTATTTATCCAAATTTATGATTGCCGCCTGGATAATTGCCGAAACGCCGGGAGTCGTAGATAAGGTCGTCGGGTTTTTCACGAGGGGCGGGCTGTTCATGTGGCCGCTGCTCGCATGCTCGATTGTGTCCGTGACGACGATGATTTTGCGCGGCGTCGCCTTGCGAGAGAAAAACGTGATGCCACGGATGATCGAGAACGAGATCGAACGCCTCGTTCCCGGAGGGAGCGTGGAGCGGCTGGCGCGGATTGTGCATGTTGATCCGTCGTCGCTGGCGCGGATCACGCGTGTCGCGCTGCAATATTTGCGCGGGCCGCGTTCGGAAAACGTGGAAGTGGTTCAAACGCGTGCGCGTCACGAGATGGTGCGCCTTGAAAAAGGTCTCATCGTTCTCGAAGTCATCGTAGGCATTGCACCGCTGCTCGGTTTGATCGGCGCGGTTTCGGGACTGGTGCATGTTTTTTCCCATCTAGGATTGAGCTCGGGCGCATCGGATACCCGTCAGATCGCGCTCGGCATCGCCGAAGCGCTGAATGCAACCGTTTTCGGGCTTTCGATCGCCGTGCCGACGCTGATCGGGTTCAGCTATTTTTCGAGAAAAGTAGAAGTGATGTCGGTGGAGATGGAAACGTTAGTCGTCGAGTTAATCAACAAATGCTATTACGGGCGATCCTCGCGCGAATTCGAGCCAGCAAAAGCGCCGTCCGCCGCGCACATACCGATTCCGACGCCGGTCGCGTAAAACGCGCAGCGGATTTCAGACCATGAACTTCGCGGTGCGAAAACGGCGAGCGCCCCTCATTATCATCGTTTCGCTCGTCGATATTCTGATCATCCTGCTGATCTTTTTTGTCGTCTCAACGACGTTTAAGAAAGATCAGCCAGAGGTGCAAATTAATCTGCCGGAATCCAAGACTGCGAAGAAGCTGCCCGCTGAATTGGAACACGCGATCGTAAGTATCGATCAAGATGATGAAATCAAACTGGATGGACGAGCCATGGGCGCGGACCAACTGGAGGGCGCGGTCCGCGACTTGCCCGAGGCCCGCAAGTCCACGCTCGCACTGCAGGCGGATAAAAAAGCCTCCTTCGGCACGATCATCAAAGTCATGGATGCGTTGAAGCTGGCGGGCGTGAGAAATTTGCCGGCGTTTACTCGCGAAGAGAAATGATATTGCCGATCCTCCAGTACGGCGACCCGATCCTACGGGCGAGAAGATCAACGATCACATTCAGGATCTGATCGCCAACATGATCGAGACCATGCATGCTGCCTATGGCGTCGGCCTGGCGGCACAGCAAATCGGTGAAGCTTTGCAGCTCACCGTGCTCGACGTTTCGCAAGTCGAAGATCGGCCAAGCACGCTGAAGCTGAACGGGAAAGATGCCGATCCGGCGACGTCGATGCCGCTCGTCTTGATTAATCCGGAGATCGAAATGGGCGGCGCAACCGAAGCTGGAACGGAAGGTTGTTTGAGCTTCCCGGAAATTACCGGCGAAATCGAGCGAGCAAAATCAATACTCGCGCGCGCACAAACTTTGGAAGCCGGCAGAATCGAAATCGAAGCGAGCGGCTTGCTCGCGCGCGCGATTCAACACGAAGTCGATCATCTTAACGGAATTCTCTTTATTGATCGCATGAATTCGGCTGCGAAGGCAGCTTTATTGAGCCGGTTAAAACGAATGCAGAAGCAAACGAGACGCGGCCAGCGCGTTCGTGCGGAAGACCGACGGTCGCTCGCCATCGAGACGACGTTGTAGCCGTCGACCTGCCCTGCCACGCCATAGCCTTTGCGAAGGCGGGTGGGCGACGCCGTGGGGTGGAATGGTTTCTCAGCGCTGCGCCTACCGGCGCAAACGCGCGGTACTCGTAGTCAGGGGCACTGTGTCGCCCTGCTGGTGAGGGCACTTCGACACCGCGAGGCGGCTACGGTGAAATGCGCGGGGTGATGCTCATAGCCATGGCGTGGCGGCTAGAGCGCTTTGTAATCAACCGAAATCGTGCGGTAAAGGAGCGCGTCGTGTTGGGCCGAGAAGTAAAAAAGCTCAAGCATCGTCGCGCCGACCATCCATTGATAGCCAACTAGCGTCTGGATGACGTCCGTATCGGTATCGCGAGAACGCGAGACTAGTTTTCCTGTTCCGTACTTCTCGTCGAAGTATTTACGAATCTCTCCCATCCGCTGGTTGTAACGTTCGATCGACCAGTCGGGATATTCATATTGTAGCTCCACTGCAACCAGCACCCTGTGCTTAAAACTAAAGAGGGTGCGCCTCAATCCGGGGTGAACGAGCCCTTCCACTGTCCAGATCTCCCGGTTGTCTTTTTTTTCACGCGACACAATTTTGGCTTTCGCGCCGTGCAACACCGCTTCCACGCGCGCCATAGAGTCGTTCCAACGAAAGCCGAACGGCGGCAAGAGCTCGTCGACCGCATATGCATAGGACACAGTGAGAAAGAAGGCGATCAAGCTGGTCGGAAGAATTTGCCGGATTGCCCGGCACCGGTTGAAATTGACGATGCCGTTCGCTGTCCAGTTCGTCATTTTCGTTTGCGTTGCCTGCATTTGCGATTCGCAGAGCATGCCTACAGCACTCTGGCGGCGGCAAAATTGCGCCCACGAGCCAATTCGGTCAACTCGAGAATGGGCGCTCAGGAATGCGAGCAAATAGATCGGCAAGCTGAGCGGTGAATGAGCCGGCAAAAATAGCGGGAGCCGACTGCACGTAAAGAGGACAAATCTTGCTGTCCCTAGGGACAGGCGCGTTTCTCTTTTTCAGTCAAGAAATTTTTTTGGTTCAACGAAAAATAAATTTCAGTTTTTTCTTGTCGATTTTAGCCGCGATTTCTAATCTCAAGCCCGCTGGCAGGGCAGAAAGGGAGCCGATGTGAATAAGTTGTGAACATTTCCGAGAAACTTTTAGCAGCGAGAATGAACGACACCCCGCCCCCCAAAAACAAACGAGCTCATGCGCATGGCTATCTCGCTGCAACTCGTTCGCCATTAAACTGTGCGAAGTTCAATTTCCCCTCGTATTTACGCATTTTGGGCTTTTTCCCCCAGCATTCCCTTGGGAAATTGTGCCGGGGATCAGTCCAATATCTCCTCGGGTTCGCAGGGCGTTTTTTCCCGTTATCAGCCTCTGTGGCGATTGTGTAACACTGTTAACAAGTTGCTATGGACAAGAAATGTGCGCAGCTGTGGCAGCGATTATCCGCTGCGCTCAAGCCACAGGTCAGCCCGGATAGTTTCAAACGTTGGTTTTCTGCCACCGAGTTAGTCGAAGCCAGTGATAAATCGCTCACTCTTCGTGTCCCAAATAACATCTATCAGTTCTGGATCGAGAGTAACTATATGACGGCATTGCAGGCCGCCATCGTCACCGCATTTGGCGCCCCACGTGCCGTGAGGTTTTCCTCTCCCTCTGGAACCTCGGGGCAAGTACCTCTGGAGGATGCCGTCATCTTAAAAGAGATTTTGCCAGAGTCACAAGGCGACACGAAAACAGGCGCAAGCGTGCTCGGGCTCAACCCACGAAACACTTTCGAATCTTTTGTGGTTGGCCCGAACAACGAAATCGCGCATGCCGCCAGTCTCGCGGTCGCGCAGTCGCCGGCGCGCACTTACAACCCGCTCTTTGTTTACGGGGGCGTCGGTCTCGGGAAGACGCATCTGATGCAGGCCATCGGCCAGTACGTCTGGGCGAAGAAAAAAAACATGAAGGTGATGTATCTCTCCAGCGAACTTTTCATCAACGAGTTCATCGACGCGATCCAGCACAGCAATCTGGTCAAGTTTCGGAAGCGATATCGTCAGGCCGACCTTCTTTTGATCGATGACATCCAATTTCTCGGAGGCAAGGAGCGCTCGCAGGAAGAATTTTTCCATACGTTCAATACACTTTTTGATGGACATAAACAGATCGTGCTCTCCAGCGACCGGCCTGCTTCCGAGATCGCCAACCTGGAGCACCGCCTGGTTTCCCGCTTTGAGTGGGGACTTACCGCCGAGCTTCAGCCACCGGACATCGAGACGCGCCTGGCGATCTTGCGGAAAAAAGCGCGCACGATGCAGATCAAATTACACGATGATATTTTTCAATTTCTCGCCAGTCGCATTCGCACAAATGTGCGTCGTCTGGAGGGTGCGCTCATGCGCGTGGCATCGTTTGCTTCACTTAGCGGAAAGGAGCTCACGCAGGAAGTCGTCGAGCATCTGCTGAAGGATATTTTGCAGGAAGAAGGGCGGCATTCCATTACGATCGAGCAAATTCAGCGGCGCGTGGCCGAACACTTTGATGTGCGCGTGGCGGATATGACCAGCAAACGGCGTCCCGCGAGCATTGCCTTTCCACGACAGGTTGCGATGTATCTGGCGCGGGAGCTTACCAAGGCGTCTCTTAACGAAATTGGAGACGCATTTGGCGGACGCGATCACGGCACCGTCCTGCATGCTTGCAAACTGGTAAAGAAGCGCATGACCGAGCAGGACAACCTTCGTCAGACAATCTCCTTTATCGACAGTTCGCTACAGCGTTGATGCTCGCGCGGAACATAGACTTCTCCGCCGCAGGACAGATTCGATGCGGCCAACAGTCTGTGCCGCAACAGCCCCGAAAGCTTTCGAGGCTGTTGCGGCACGAGATTGCGGTTGCCGAATAAAATCGAAAGCCTTACATCTTAAGCGCTCCTTTGCATCATGAAATTCAGTGTTACGAAAGAAAACCTGCTTGAGGGCCTGCAACAGGTCCAAAACGTAGTCAGCACACGAACGACTCTGCCTATTCTTTCCAACGTCCTGCTGCAGGCCAACGGCAGCGAAGTTCACCTAACGACAACCGATCTTGATGTCGGAGTGCGCGGCAGTTGCGAAGCGCAAGTGGAAAAGGCGGGCGCGACCACGCTCCCGGCACGTCGTCTTTTCAATATCGTTCGTGAACTGCCCTCCAGCGAAATTCAGATCGATGTCGATGGAAAGAACGCCGCGTCGATCCGGAGCGGACAAAGCTTTTTCAAAATTCTGGGATTGCCTGAGGAAGAGTTTCCGCCGCTGCCGAAATTTGAGGATGCGAAAGTCGTCACGATTCGACAAAAAGATTTGCGAGACGGGTTACGCAAAACTTCGTATGCCATATCGACGGACGAGACCCGTTACGTACTTAACGGAGTCCTTTTCAGTTTCAAGGATAACAAGCTCACGCTGGTGGCAACGGATGGCCGGCGACTTGCCATGGCCGAAATCGAACTGGAATTCCCGCGCAGCCATGAAACCGACATTATTATTCCCACGAAAGCTGTCACTGAATTGCAACGCCTGCTTACCGATGACGGCGAGGTGAAAGTGAGCATGGGCAGCGGCCAGATCGCATTCGATCTGAACAAGACGCTGCTTGTCTCGAAATTGATCGAAGGCAATTATCCAAACTATCGCCAGGTCATTCCGGCTGAAGCAAAGGAGCGAATAAAACTCGAGCGCGAAACATTCTTAAATTCATTGCGCCGCGTTTCGCTGCTGGCGAGCGACAAATCAAATTCGATCAAGCTGAAATTCAGCAAGAACAACATCGACATCACAGCCAACACGCCGGAAGTCGGCGAAGCAAAGGAATCGCTGCCCGTCCAGTACAAAGGACGCGATTTTTCCATCGCGTTTAATCCGGAATTTCTCATGGCTCCGCTGCGCGCCCTGGCCGAGGACGAAGTCTTTCTCGATCTCATCGACGAGATGAGCCCGGGCGTTTTGAAGATTCAGACGCCGTTTCTCTATGTCCTGATGCCGATGCGCATCAGCTCTTAACGGTTAAGCGGCCGCTGTCGTCGCCTCGCTCTGTCGAGGCGTTTTATTGCATCGATTCACGGCGGCAGAGAGCGCCGTGGCTACAGCCGCCTCGACCTCGACGATTCCCAGGTCGGTAAGCCTCCCGCTCGCTGCACGGAGGACTTTTACATTTTTATTCATCGGCGCCCAGACAGCCGGATCGGTCGGACCGAAGAGCAAGACGCATTTTGCCCCCGCAGCCGCGGCAAGGTGCGAGATTCCGCTATCGTGTCCGACGAACATCGCATGTCCGAACAGCGCCGCCAACTGCGGTAACGGCAGATTTCTCGCAACCTGGACGTGATCGTTTCTCCAAACGGTTTGCAGTTGCCTCACCCGATCTTCGTCGGCTTCGCCAGATGCCAAGATGAACGATCCGTGAAAATCATCCGAGCCAAGCAAATGATTCCCGAGATCGATCCAATTCTCCAACGGCCAATTTTTCCTTTCACTTCCGCTGGCGGGATGAAAGACAACGATCGGCTTGGGGGACTGACCCAGAAATTTCTCGACCGCAATTACGTCGGCTTGTGACGGAAAGATTCTCGCAGCGAGATTATCAACTCGAAGCCCCAATTCCTCGAGAGGTCGCGCAAGCTGGCGCGCGGCATGGTCATGATGACCGACCTTCGCCGGTCCGTGGATTAGATTTTCTACGCCGCATCGGCGCAGGTTGTTCTCAAAGATTCCATCCGGGTCGTAAAGATAGCTAATGATCAAGTCAAAACTCGCGAAATAATCTGCGAGTTCTGCAGACAATTTTGAGTCTTTCGCAAAGAAGCTCGAAAGCGGTCCGTATTCGATCGACCGGACTGCTTGAGCGTAAAACCGATTTTCTGCCAGCACTGCAATATGTTTGTAACCGAGGATCTCAAGGTGAGCGTGGGGATATGCCTCACGCAATGCCTTCAGTGCTGGCAAAGTCAGAATAAAATCACCAATCGCACCGCCGCGGATCACCAGAATCCGGTTCATATCTTTCTGTAAAGGCCGCTGTCCTCAGCGGCAAACTTTGACCCGAGCCGCCGACACGGCGGCGACTACAGTTTAATATCGCGTCAACGCGAATGTGAGAATCACGCCGCCATAAATGAACGCGATTGCATGCAGGAAACGCCAGCGGAAAACGCTGCGCGTGCTCCAGTTGATTTGATCGCGAAGCACGTACGGGACGGCAACCCAAAACAGACCGGCAATGATCAATAGATAAGCGAACACGGTTACGAACAACCGGCTCGTTTCGTAACGCAAAAAGGCCGCATCGAGCAGCGGTTCGGCGGCCAGCAAGCAAAGAATTCCAAGCGCGCGAACTGCGAGAAATTCTTCGACGAAACGCAGGGCGAGCCCGTAACCGATCGGCAGGGCAATGAGGAGCGGCCGCCGGAAAGCTGAGAATTCGCCCATCTGGATCGTGGCGACCAGCCAAAATGTCCAGATAAAACAGATAGTCAGCAGAACGACTCCGGCGACATTAGAACGCGGAAAACGCTGCGCGACAACGATGAGATCCGGTTTTGCCAGCCCGGGCAAACTGATCAAAATTAGGAACGCACCGGCGATGATTCCCGCAGTTTGCAAAGACAGATGGTAAATCATGCGCGATCGTATTGGTGGCCGCGCGTCAGGTTGGCAGGACTGGTGTGCCATACAAGCTGAATCCATTGGCTTGTTGCACCCGTACATCGACAAGTTCCCCGCCAAGTTCCTCGTGCCCTTCGAAGACGACGATCTTGTTCGTGCGCGTGCGGCCCATTAAGCGCGCTGGGTTCGTTTTGCTTGGCCCTTCACAAAGGACTTCCACGTTATGGCCGACCAGCCGCTCTCCTGCGCGGCGCGCTGATTTGTTCACGATCCGGAGCAAATCCTGATTCCGCTGTTCCTTAATGCGCTCGTCGATTTGGTCGGGCATTGCCGCAGCGGGAGTGCCGCGCCGCGACGAGTAGCGAAAGACGAACGCATTGTCGAACTGGATTTCCTCCACGAGGTCCCGCGTTTGTTTGTAGTCGCTCGCCGTCTCACCCGGAAATCCGACGATAATATCAGTTGTGATCGCGATGCCATCCCGCGCCTGCCGGATGCACCGGACAAGATCGACATATCTCTCAGCGGTGTAAGCGCGGTGCATCGCTCTCAGGATCTTGTTCGAACCGGATTGCAACGGCAGATGAACGTGCTCGGCCAGTTTCGACAGCCGCGGGATCGCGTCGATCAAATCGTCGCGGAATCCGATCGGGTGCGGCGAAGTAAAACGGAGTCGCTCCAGCCCGTCGATTTCGTGGACAGCCTCTAGCAACTGCAC
>Ga0209375_1004063_pt1 | contig 10022 bp, 10 predicted proteins | sample GraSoiAngelo_131_FD_185888 | JGI IMG/M metagenome (GOLD analysis project Ga0209375, IMG submission 185888) | Grasslands soil microbial communities from the Angelo Coastal Reserve, California, USA - 14_0929_02_30cm (SPAdes) (version 2) | ecosystem: Environmental > Terrestrial > Soil > Grasslands ...
ATCGCGGACTTCGCGCAAGCCCTGGCGCAGCAGTAAGTGATCAAGTTCACGAATGTCTTCAAAGCCTTCCCCAAGGGGGGGCTCGCCCTGAAGGACGTGACGTTCCACATCGCGAAGGGCGAGTTCGTGTTCCTCACCGGCCATTCGGGCGCCGGCAAATCCACCGTCCTCAAGCTGGTGTACGCCGACGAGCCGGTGACCAGCGGCGAGGTGCGCGTCTCGGGTTTCAACGTGGCTGAGCTGCGGCCGCGGGACGTCCCGATGCTGCGCCGCCGCCTCGGCATCGTGTTCCAGGATTTTCGCTTGCTCGAGGACCGGACGGCCGAGGAGAATGTCGCCTTCGCCCTCGAAGTCACCGGGGCGCGGCGCTCGTCGATCGCGGCGCGGGTGATGCGCGTCCTCACCCAGGTCGGGCTCGCCGCCAAGGCTCAGGCGTACCCCCGCGAGCTGTCGGGCGGGGAGCAGCAGCGAGTGGCCATCGCGCGAGCACTCGTGAATGAGCCGAGCGTGCTGCTCGCCGACGAGCCGACGGGTAACCTGGACGAGCGGGCCACGCGCGGCGTATTCCAGCTGCTGCGCGACATCAACGCCAGCGGGACCGCCGTCGTGATGGCCACGCACGACCTCGATCTGGTGCGCCAGGCACCCTACCGGGTGATCGAGCTCCAGGAGGGAGCGCTGGTGTACGACTCCACCGTGGACGAGCCCCGCGACCAGGCGGCGACGCCGTGAACCTGACGATTCGCGAGGCCCTGCTCGCCTTCCGGCGGGCCCCGCTGCTCTCGGCACTCTCGGTGACGACCATCGCGTTCTCGTTGTTCGTGGTCGGCCTGTTCGGGCTCGTGGCGGTGAATCTGCAGGACGCGCTGCGCGGCGTGGCCGAGCGCGTGGAAATCGTCGCCTACCTCCTGCCCGGCACGCCGATCGAATCCATCACGTTGGCCGAAAAGGACATCGAGGCGTTCCCCGAAGTGCACTCGGCCGTCTACGTGAGCGAGGACTCGGCGCTGGCGCGGGCGCGGGCCGAGCTCGTCGAGTTCCGCGACGTGCTGCAGGAGCTCGAGCGCAATCCGCTCCCTGCATCCATCGAGGTGAAGCTCAAGCCCCGGTTCCGCGATGCCGAGCACGTGAACGACGTCGCCGAACGGCTGCGCGGGTTCGGGTTCGTGGACGACGTGCGGTTCGGGCGCGACTGGGTGGAGAAGCTCGACCGCCTGCGCCAGATCGCCGCCGCGGTGGGCCTCGTGGTCGGGGCGGCGTTCGCGGTCGTGGCCATCATCATCATCGGCACCACGATCCGGATGGCGGTGCTGCAGCGCAGCCGCGAGATCGCCATCATGCGGCTGGTGGGCGCCACGAACGGCTTCATCCGGCGTCCGTTCCTGCTGCAGGGGGCGATCAAGGGGATGTTAGGCGGGCTGGTCGCGGTGGGGCTCTCCTACGGCGCCTACACCCTCATTAACCGCTGGCTCATCCAGGCGGCGTTCTTCTCGCACCTGCAGGCGCTCGCGATAGTCGGCTTCGGCACTCTCATCGGATTCTTTGGAAGTGCTGCATCGGTGGGAAGGCACCTACGTCGAGTCTGAGGCGTCACGCAGAGACGTCACGCAAAGACGTCAAGCAAAACCGTGGACTCGCTCACGTCCTTGCGCGACGGTTTTGCTTGACGGTGTTGTGCTACGTCTCTTGTGCTACGCCTCTCGCCTCTCAGCGTCCTCAGCCGTTCGATCAGCAGCTCAGAGATAACCAGCAACGTCTCGAAAGCATCCGCCGCGAGCGGTCGGACGTCGAACAGGAGCTCGAGCGGTTGCGCACCCAGGTACACTCGCTGTCCGACGAGCTCGCGAACATCGAGCGGCAGAAGGAGACGACGAATCGCATCGTCAACGAGCTGGACCGCCAGATTTATGCGCTGTCGGACCAGATCGACCGCACGACGGTCGACCTCCTGCTCGCCCAGAACGCGCTCGCCGAGAAGCGCGCCGTGCTGGAGCGCCGCCTCGTCGACATCTCGAAGCGCGGGGCGCTGTACGGGTACCAGGTGCTGCTCGCCGCCGAGAGCTTCGGCGATCTGCTCTCGCGCTACAAGTACCTGTATCTCGTGAGCCGGCAGGATCGCCTGCTGGCGAACGACATGTCGAAGCTGCAACGGCGCATCGGACGGGAGCGACAGACGCTCGTGGACGCGCGCGACGCGCTGGGGCGGCGCAAGAACGAGCGTACGGAAGAGCTGGACCGCTACCTGTCCCTCGAGCACGAGCGGCAGGCGTCGCTGCGCGAGACGCGGCGCAGCGCGCGCGAGGCGCTGCAGCGCTTATCCGAGCTCGAGCGCGACGAGAAGAGCCTGAACGACCGCATCGTGGCCCTCGAGCGGGCCCGCCGCGAGGCGGAAGCGCGCGGCGCCGCCACCGCCGCGGCCGCTATCACCACCGCGGACCTGGGTCAGCTCGACTGGCCCGTGCAAGGACGCATCGTGTATCAGTTCGGCACCGCCACCGGTCCGAACAACACCCGCATCCCGTGGCACGGTATCGGCATCGCCGCGCCGGTCGGCACACCGGTCCGCGCCATCGCCGGCGGCACCGTGAGCCTCGCGGGACCGCTCGGCACCTACCTCACTTCCGTGCTGGTCGATCACGGCGGCGGCTACTACAGCTTCTACGGCTACCTGAGTGACGCGACGGTGGCCCATGGGGAGCGGGTCATCAAGGGTCAGACCCTGGGCCATGTGGGCGGTGGGTCGAGTGACCAGGGGCCCCACCTGCACTTCGAGATCCGGGGCCAGGGCGGCATCGCCCTAGATCCCGTCAACTGGTTGAAGACCCGACGCTGACGCCGATCCGGTCCGGCTCGGTCTTCTTGCCCCGCTCCAGCGCCGCCTCGACCTGCGTGAACAGATCCTCAGGTCGCAACACCTCGGTGTGCGGGAACCCCACGACCCCCGCGCTGAGGCTCGGCACCTGGCCGCGAGGGAGGTCGGGAAAGGTATGGCGGGCCAGCACCTGCCGCAGCCGCTCCACGAAGTGCCGGCCGCTCGGGGCGTCGGTCTCCGGGAGCACCAGCGCGAACTCGTCGCCTCCGTACCGCGCCACGAAGTCCGGCGCCCGGATCTCGCGCTGCATCATGGCGCCGAGCTCCGCGAGCACGCGGTCGCCTGCCTGCTGGCCCAGCCGCTCGTTGATGTCCCGCAGGCGGTCCACATCGATCACCACGAGCGCGAACCGCAGGGAATAGCGCCGGGCGCGCTCGAACTCGTCGCGCAGCCGGCGGTCCAGCGCATCGAGGCTGGCGCACCCGGTGAGCACGTCGGTGACCCCGGCGCTGATCTGCCGCCGATAAATGGCCGCCCGGCGCTCCTCGTTCTCCAGCACCCGCGCCGCGGCCTGGGCAATTGTATTGGCGAACGCGACGTCCTGCGAGCGTAGCTGGGGATCCCCCTGCACGGTTCGCAGGAAGAACACCCCGGCCGCCCGGCCTTGCACGAATACCGGCAGCGCCACCGCCGATTGCACGTTGACCTCGATCCGCTGTTGCGTCCAGCGCCGCCGAATCGCCTCGAAGAGCGGGTGCTCGTGCACGTCCGGAATGACCACGGGTCGTTCGGTGCGGATCGCTTCTTGAATCTCCGGGTAGCGCTCCAGCTCCACCCGCAGGTCGCGGATGGTCGGGTTCTCGTACACCGCGACTACGCGGCCCTTGTCCTCTCCCGGGGCCGTGAGCACGAACGAGCAATGGGTGAGGCCGAACGCATGCCCGACCCGACGCACCAGGGTCCGGAAGATCTCGTCGGCGCGCAGGACGGCTGAGACTTCCTGGAAGATGTCGAACAGCAGGTCGCGGGTCCGCAGCGCGTCCTGGGCCTCGCTCAGCTCGCGGCGCAGACGCAGATCGGCGTCGATGCGGGCGCGCAGCTCGCCGAAGTGCACGGGGCTTGCCATCGCGTCCTGCGCCCCCGCCTGGAGGGCGTCCGCCACGGCGTCCGCCCCGCCGTCTGCGACCAGGACGATGACCGGCGCGCCCCCGAAGCGCGCGGCGGTCGCCAGATCGCGCACCCCCTCTGCCAGGCCCGCCTCCTTGGCGGCGATCGAGAGGATCAGAAGGTCGGGAGGTTGCTGTTCCGGCCGATCGGGGCCGGGTGACGGGTAGGCGGCCTCGGTCACCTGGAAGCCGCCGCGCACCAGAAACCGCTCGAGCCCGTCAGGGCGCGTCGCCGCGTCGCCGACGAGCAGGATTCGGTGCTTGGGTTGTTCCGGCAACGGTCCTCGCCGCACCATGAAGGGTGTCAAGGTATAGTTCACGGTATGGGACGGCAACCGCGGAGCGCGGTCGGTGCGCGGTCCGGCGCCTGAGACGCGGCGCCAGCGGCGCCGCATGGTCGCGCGACAGCTCGCGGCGCGCGGTATCCGCGACTGCCGCGTGCTCGCCGCGATGGCCGCGGTGCCGCGCGAATGGTTTCTCCCGCCGCACCTCTCGAGCGCGGCCTACGACGACGCCCCGCTGCCGATCGGGAGCGGGCAAACGATCTCCCAACCGCTGATCGTGGCGTTGATGACCGAGGCGCTGGCCCCGCGGCGCCGCGACCGCGTGCTCGAGATCGGCACCGGCTCCGGGTACCAGACGGCGATCCTGGCGCGCCTCGCCGGCCGCGTCTACACGATCGAGCGGCTGCCGGACCTGCTGGTCGAAGCGGAGGAGCGATTTCGGCGCCTCGGCCTCACGAACATCGAGACCCGGCTGGGCGACGGCGCGGCCGGCTGGCCCGAGTGCGCGCCGTTCCAGGGCATCATCGTGACCGCCGCCGCGCCCGGCGTGCCGACGCCGCTGACCGAACAGCTCGCGCCCGGCGGCCGTCTGGTGATTCCGGTCGGTGACCTTGCGTCCCAGGAGCTGGTCATTCTAGAGCGCGGCCCGGCCGGGCTCGTAGAGCGTAGGGCCGGCGGCGTGCGGTTCGTGCCCCTCATCTCCCGGCTGGCGTTCACGGAGGAGCCCTGGTCGTGAAGCGGATGCCCGACGACTTGCTGGGCGCCCACGTGTCGACGCAAGGCGGCGTGGCGGAGGCGCCGGCGCGAGGCACCGTGATCGGCGCGACCGCGATTCAGGTCTTCACGAAAACACCCAACCAGTGGCGCGAGTCGACCATGCGGGATCCCGACATCGCGGCCTTTCGGTCGTCGCTCGCCGGGAGCGGGATCCGGGCCGTGGTCTCGCACGACAGCTACCTGATCAACCTCGCGTCCCCGGATGAGGCGCTGCGCGAGAAGAGCCTGGCCGCATTTACCAGCGAGCTCGTCCGGTGCCGAGCGTTAGGGATCCCCTGGGTCGTGTCGCACCCCGGCAACTATATCGACGATCGAGCCGCGGGGCTGGCACGCAACGCCCGCGGGTACGCCCAATGTCTGGCGGCCGTCCCGGGGGAGGTGGGCTTGTTGATCGAGGGAACCGCGGGCTCGGGAACGGCGCTCGGGAGCACGTTCGAGGAGTTGCGGGCGCTGCGCGACGCGCTGCCGGCCGGGCTGCAGGCTCGGGTGGGGTTCTGTCTCGACACGGCGCATCTGCACGCCGCCGGGTATGAAGTGGTCACCGCGCTCGAGGCGGTGTGGGAGCAATTCGACGAGGTGGTCGGGCTCGTGCACCTCAAGTGCTTGCACCTGAACGACTCCAAGGGCGCGCTGGGCTCGCATCTCGACCGCCACCAGTGGATCGGCGAAGGGACGATCGGACCGGAGCCGTTCCGGCGCATCATGCGGGACCCTCGCCTCGCGCCGGTGATTAAGATTATCGAGACGCCGAAGGGCGACGATCCGATCCGCCACGACCGGCGGATGCTCCGGCGGCTGCGCGCGTACGCGCGCAGCGGTGCAACGGTGGGCCCACGCAAACCGTAGGCAGGGCGTGATCGCACTGACGACGACCCCCAATCGCTGGACCCGGCGCGTCGCGACGCTGGTCCTCGTGCTCCAAGGGCTGGCTGGGAGCGCGGTCCCACTGGCGCACGCGTCGGAGCGGCTCACCGCACCGGCGCACGTCGAGGCGCAGCATGGTGCGGGTTGCCTTGCGCTGCATGACAGCCTGCGCTGCGGGCTGTGCCAACTGGCCGGGTTGCAGGTGACCCCGCAGCGGGTGCGCACGCAGACTCACGCGGCGGCGACCGTCGAGCGACGTCCGAGCGAGTGCGACTCGGGCGCGGTGCGACGCCCCGACCACCCCACCGCCCCACCCCGAGCTCCCCCCGCTTCCCGTTCCTAGCTCGATGGCGGCCGGCGTGCCGGCCCGCCGACCACGCGTGCCCGACCCACCGGCGGGACGCCTGCTTGGAACAACGGAACGGGAGATTTCCCAGCATGACTCGACATCATCAAGCCGTCGTGGCGACGCTCGCCGCCGTGCTCGCGTTGGCCGCTCCGGCGTCCGCCCAGCAACCGGCCGAGCAGCGTCGGGTGGACTCGCTCGCGGCGGAGGTTCGGGCGCTCAAGGCGCGGCTCGACAGCTTGCGCGCGCAAGTCGCGCGCGGACCGGCCGCGGCCCCCGCGCGGCGGGACACCGCGGCGACCGACGAGCTCGCGGCGCTGCGGGCCGCCGCGGCGGCCGCGGCGGGCACCGACACCGCGAAGCTCAGAGCCGACACGTCGCAGCCCACGCGCTTCATCGGGCGAGAGCGCAGCCAGCCGCAGCTCAACCCCGAGATCAGCGCCACGGGCGACGTGCGCGCGTATGGCTACACACCGGGTGTGCAACGGGACAACTTCGACGCGCGGGAGTTCGAGGTGGGATTCCAATCGCCACTCGATCCCTACTCGAGCACCAAGATCTTCGTGAGCTTCGAGAACGGCAATGTCAGCATCGAGGAGGGGTATGCGTACTGGACCGGCCTGCCCGGGCGCATCCGCTTCGACATCGGGAAATTTCGCCAGCAGTTCGGCGAGCTGAACCGCTGGCACCTGCACGCACTCCCGGAGACCGAGTATCCGCTTGCGCTGCGTGCCTACCTGGGCGAAGACGGGCTCGCGGGAACGGGGATCTCGCTCTACCGCGCGTTCGGGGGGCTCGGCGTGCACGAGCTGACGGCGCAGCTGAGCCGTAGCGCAAGCGACGGCGAGCTGTTCGGCGGCGGCGGCCGGCCCACGTATCTCGTTCATTTGCTCAATTTCTGGCAACTGACGCGCTCGACCTACGCGCAGCTTGGCGGCACGGCGCTGTACGGCACGGACCCAGACTCGAGCCTCCGTACCAAGGTCGGCGGGATCGACTTCCGCCTCACGTGGCGCCCGCCGGCCGAAGCGCTGTACCGGGAGTGGACGTTGCGCGGCGAGCTGTACGCGCTCCGCAAGGAGTACGCCGGCGCCGGCACGACGAGGCTCGGCTGGTACGCAGGCACCACCTACAAACTGGGCCGGCGTTGGATCGCGGGAGCGCGCTACGATTACGTGGAAGATCCGCTCTCCGGTATCATCACGCGGCAGGTGATCCCCTCGCTCACGCTATGGCAGAGCGAGTGGGTGGAGCTACGGGCACAGTACACCTGGGCCAAGAACGCGGGCTTGAACGCCTCGAACCAGTTCGCCCTCCAAGCAGTTTGGGCGATTGGACCACACAAACACGAGACCTACTGACATGCTCCGACTCACCACATTGCTCGTTGCTCTCCACGTTCCCGTGACAGCCCCGCCCGTCCGGGCGCCGGTCGCGGACAAGGTCAAAGTCGTCACCTCGCTCACGACGTACGGGGCCATCGCGCGCGAAATCGTCGGGGACCGGGGCATCGTGAGCTCGATTGCCACCGGCGACGAGAACCCGCATTACGTCCAGCCGAAGCCGAGCTTCGTGCCGCTGCTGGGCCAAGCCGACGTGTTCGTCACGACGGGTCTCGACCTCGAGCTGTGGGTACCGGCGCTGCTCGACAAAGCGAACAATCCCAAGGTGACGGAGGGCGGGCCGGGCTACGTCGCCGCCTACGCCGGTATCGACCTGCTCGACGTGCCCACGAGCTACTCCCGCTCGCAGGGCGACATCCACGTGTACGGCAACCCGCACATCTGGACCAGCCCGCTCAACGCGGTCCAGATCGCCCGCAACATCCTGACCGGCCTGAAGCGCGTCTCTCCCGAGAACGCCGATTATTTCGCGCAGCGGGAGAAGGATTTCGAGGACCGCATCTACCAGGCGTTGTTTGGCGAAGAACTCGTGAAGCTGCTCAGCGGCCCCACTCTCGCCGACTTGGACCGGCAAGGAAAGCTGTTCGACTTCTTGAAAACGAAGCAGTACCAGGGTGCGCCGCTCCTCAATCGGCTCGGTGGGTGGCTCAAGGAGGCGATGCCGTTCCGCGGCAAGCCGGTCGCCTGCTATCACAAGGAGTGGGACTACTTCTCGCGAGAGTACGACGTCCCGTGCGTGGATTACATCGAGCCGAAGCCCGGTATCCCGCCCACTCCGGGGCACGTGCTGGAGATAATCAACGAAATGCGTACGCAGCACATCCAAGTCCTCCTGTCCACGAACTACTACGACCGCAACCAGGTCATGGAAGTGGCGCAGAAGACGGGTGCGAAGGCGGTGATCGTGCCGTCGAACACCGGCGGCGCGGCGGGGATTAATACGTACTTCGACCTCATGAACCTTTGGATCTCAGAGCTCGCCCGCGCCTTCGGCACGGGCGCCGCCACGGCCAACTGACCGACAACGGGGAGCCGAGATGAGCGGTCTACAGCTGATGATTCCGCCGTTCGTGGCCTGCATGGTGCTCGTCGCCATGCTGTCCTACCTGGGGCTTCATGTGATCGCGCGCGAGGTGATCTTCGTCGATCTCTCGCTGGCGCAGATGGCGGCCCTGGGCGGACTCTCGGCATTGCTGATCCACGTAGAGGCCGATTCGACGTGGGCATACGCATTTGCGCTGTTCGCAACGGCGGTCGGTGCGCTGTTGTTCGCCCTTACGCGCTCGTCGCCCCGGCAGGAGCGGCGCGTGCCCCAGGAGGCGTTCATCGGCATCGTGTATGTGGTTGCCTCCGCCGCCGCCGTCCTGGTGGCGAACAAGGTTCCAGGGGGCGGCGAAGCGATCGAAAAGACGCTCACCGGCAGTATCCTGTGGGTGACGTTCAAGCCCACGATCATCAAGCTGGCGGCGGCCTACGCCGCACTCGGCGTATTCCATTACTTCCTACGCCATCGATTTCTCACCATCTCGTTTCACCCGGAAGAAGCCGAGCGCCTGGGCTGGAAGATCAAGTGGTGGGACTTCCTGTTCTATTTGTCCTTCGGCGTCGTGATCACGCTCGCGGTGCCCGTCGCCGGGGTGCTGATGGTCTTCAGCTTCCTGGTCGTGCCGGCCGTGATCGCGTTCCTCTTTACGCGTGACATGCGGCGGCTCACGTATATCTCGTGGGGCTCGGGCGCGCTCGCCTCGATCCTGGGCCTGTGGCTATCGCTCGCTGGTGACCTGCCCACCGGACCGCTGATCGTGTGCATGTACGGCCTAGTGCTGGTCGGGGCCGTTGTCGTGCGGAAGCTGGTGCGCACACCCGCGTGACCCGCGTGACCCGGCGCCCCCTCGGGGCGCGCGCGCTCTGGCTGCTCGGCACCCTGCTCCAGCTGCTGCTGCCGGGAGCCGCCGCCTGGGCCGACGCCCGCCTCGACGCCGCGGGCGCCCATGCCACAGCGCACATCGAGTCCCACACCAGCAAGAGCTGCGCGCGCATCCACGCCCCGGACTGCGCCCTGTGTCATTTCCTCAGCGCGCCGGCTGTCACGGCCCGCGCCGCCACGCTCCGGCTCTACGTCGCGGACACCCGACCGTTGCTCGGGAGGGGGCCAACCGTACAGCCCCGGCCGCTCGGTCGACCCCACCCGCAACCCCGCGCCCCTCCCACGCTCTCCTAGCGACGCCGCCGTCCGCGCGCGTCGCCCGCACGTGAACCGACCCGCTGGTCGTCCCGAGATCCGGGATGGCGCGGGATCAGGTAACACTCACTCACGTCTACGGAGAGCGCATGAACTCGAAGATCTTATATCCAGCGCTAGTGGTGGCG
>Ga0209375_1004064_pt1 | contig 10020 bp, 11 predicted proteins | sample GraSoiAngelo_131_FD_185888 | JGI IMG/M metagenome (GOLD analysis project Ga0209375, IMG submission 185888) | Grasslands soil microbial communities from the Angelo Coastal Reserve, California, USA - 14_0929_02_30cm (SPAdes) (version 2) | ecosystem: Environmental > Terrestrial > Soil > Grasslands ...
CGTACGAACGTGCCAGCCACGAAATCCCGCCGGCAAAACGCGTCCGCAAATTGTTGTTACATCGCCAGGAGATCGACAAGCTGTATGGCGAAACACAGGTAAAAGGTCGCGCGCTCGTCGTTCTCAAGCTCTATTGGAAAAATGGCAAAGTAAAAGCTGAGCTCGGGGTGGGCCAGGGCAAAGTCGCCGGTGACAAGCGGGCCGATTTGAAGAAGCGTGCCATCGATCGCGAGACGGCGCGTGAAGTCGCGCGATTTAATCGAAAACACGGCTGATTGTCCCAAGGGTCGTTCCTTGTTCACGGCCGTTTGCCGCGAAGCTTTCGTATCTTGATTGTAGGTGCCTGAAATGAATTTTCGTGTCGTGTTGCCAGCAGTCGCCTTCCTACTGCTCATCTGGGCAATCGTTCGGTTCATTCGCACTGCATCTTATCGTCTGCGCGACAAAGTCGTAGTCATTACCGGCGGATCGCGCGGGCTCGGACTCGTGCTTGCGCGATACGTTTGCGCGCGAGGCGGCAACGTTGCTCTCATTGCGCGCGATCCTGAGGAACTGGCGCGTGCAAAGACCGATCTAGCTCCCCGCGGCGGCAAAGTCCTCACGATTCAATGCGACCTGCTCGATACCGGACAAATTCAGTCGGCTGTTCGGCAAATAATCGATCGCTTTAGCAAGATCGATATCCTGATCAACAACGCCGGCATCATCGAAGTCGGTCCGCTTGAGCATCTGAGACCGGAGGATTTCGACCGCGCCATGCGATTGCATTTTTGGGCGCCTCTCGAATTGATTTCACAGATCGTTCCAGAAATGCGCATCTGGGGTGGGGGACGCATCGTCAATATTTCTTCCATTGGCGGCAAAGTTGCGGTGCCGCATATGGCGTCTTACAGCGCAAGCAAATTTGCGCTGACCGGTTTGTCCGATGCGGTACGGGCGGAACTCGCGCGCGACAACATTCATGTGACGACGGTGGCGCCAGGAATGATGCGCACCGGCTCGCATGTGAATGCAAAATTTAAAGGCAAGCATGACAAGGAATTTGCCTGGTTCGCGGCTTCTGCGGGAGCGCCGCTCCTTTCCATGAACGCCAATCGCGCCGCGAGAAAAATTCTCGCGGCCTGCCGTCGTGGTCAGCCCTCGCTGACACTCACGTTTGCTGCGCGCGCGGCTATTCTTGGGAACGCGTTTTTCCCAGATCTCACCGGTTACGCGATGAAATTTGTAAATCGGCTTCTCCCCGGAGCGGGCGGTGAGGAAGGCAATAAATCGCGAGCTGGCTCGCAACTCCGTCGGTTAACACCAGAACGGCCAACAAAGCTCGCCGATCGAGCGACAGAGGAAAACAACGAAGTCAGCAGCAAGCCGCTCTAGGAATCGCTGTGATTGCCACCAGGATTCAATTGGGCGTTGGACGCCTGCTCGCGATCCTTCGGAGTCGGGCGCCTGCCGCGGCGCCTGCTCGCGAACATTTCGGAGTAGCGTTGCGAAGGCGGGTCGAGCGCTTGCTCGCGACGTGTCGGAGTTGGACGTTTGCAGGCACATGTCGAAGCGTCTTTTCGTTGCAATCGATCTGCCGGACTCAACACGCCAGTTGCTTGCACGTCTTGATCCGCACATTCGCGGCGTGCGCTGGACTGACCTGACTCAGATGCACCTGACGCTCGGTTTCTTCGATGATGTTCCAGACGACGCTTATTCTGCATTGCGCGAAAAGCTCAGCGCGATCCAGTTTGGCGCATTCTTTCTACCCATTGCTGGCGTCGGAGCATTTTCTGCAAAAGGCGCGCCGAAAATTATCTGGATTGGGGTCGGCAAGGCGCACCCGCATCTGTTTCAGATCCACAAACGCGTGCAGGAATCCGCGCTCGCTGCCGGGTTGAAGCCGGATCTGCGTCCGTGGCATCCGCACATTACCATTGCGAGATGCCGGGATGTTTCCGCGCAATCGCTCAGGAAGTTTCTGCAAGCAAATGGCGAACTCGACGCCGGAATGATCCGCGTCGAAGCATTTCATCTTTATTCGAGCAAACTAACTCCCGCCGGTCCAATTCATACGCGCGAACTAACCGTGCATTGCCGCGGCTTGTGACCGTCGAGCGCGAACATTTCCCCTTAATCGGTAGGGCGCGTCACTCCGTGCGCGCCCTTCGCGTGAATTGCAAATTGCACGGTGTGCAGAGGACTGCCCGCCCTACCCACGGGGGGACGGATGATTGGTCAGACGCCCTACAATCCCTTGCTTGAGAGTGGAGCAGCTACGTGCTCGAGCGAGCGTCGCTCCGCCGGCACACCGATCCATGCCTCAATCGCCGCCCCGAAAATCATCAATGCTGCCGCCACCAAATACCCAACGAACAATGTCGTAACCGATCCGGTGCCGATGATCCACCCGAAGAGTATTGGCGCGCCGACGCCGCCAGCCAGCGTTCCGATCGCGTAAAAAATTGCAATTGCCACCGCACGGATTTCCAGCGGAAAAATTTCGCTCACCGTCAGGTACGCTGAGCTTGCTGCCGCCGACGCGATGAAGAAAATAATTGTCCATGCAACGGTTTGTGTTTGTGCGGTGAGCACGCCCGCGTGAAAAAGCCAGCCGGTGAGCGCGAGTAAAATGCCTGCGAGCCCATAGGTAAGAGTAATCATTTTTTTGCGTCCGATTGTGTCGAACAGATGTCCAAGCACCAGTGGGCCCAGCACATTTCCCAACGCGAATGGCAAGAGATAACCACCCACATCTTGTTCAGGCACGCTATAAAACCGCATGAGCACGAGCGCGTAAGTAAAGAAGATCGCATTGTAAAAAAACGCCTGGGTGGACATCAGCACAAAGCCAAGAAATGAACGGCGGCGATGTTCGTGCACGATCGCGCCCCAAATCTCCCGCCACGGAGTATGCGTGCGCGTTCGAATCCGCGTGAGCGCTTCGTTGTAGCCGGGATCGGTGATCCCGGTCGCAGCCCCTCCCATGATTTTTCGTTCCACATCCGCAACAATTTCCTCTGCCTCACGATTACGCCCGTGAATCATCAACCATCGCGGACTCTCCGGAATCCATTGTCGAAAGAAAATCACGATCAGTCCCAGCGTCGCGCCGATTCCAAATGCGCATCGCCACCCGAGCCAGATTGGAATTCGTCGAGGATCGAGCAGAACAAGCGTCGCACCTGCGCCCAAGGCCGCCCCGACCCAATATGAGCCGTTGATTATCAAATCGACGCGGCCGCGGACACGCGCTGGAATTAGTTCGTCAATTGCCGAATTGATGGCCGCATACTCGCCGCCAATCCCAGCGCCCGTAATTGCGCGAAAGAATGCGTAGCTCCAGAAGTTCCAGGAGAAAGCGGACAGCGCCGTTCCGATGAGATAAACCGCAACAGTAATGAAGAACAATTTCTTGCGGCCAAACCGATCGGTCCCGTAGCCGAAGAGCAATGCACCGATTACTGCGCCCGAGAGATACCAGGTGGCGCTCGCGCCGACCTGCGTGTCGGTCAATCCAAGCGTCTCATGGCGCGTTAATATTCCGCCTACTGCTCCAGCCAGCGTGACTTCCAAACCATCTAGAATCCATGTTGCACCGAGCGAAACTACGATCAGCCAATGCCACGAGCTCCACGGCATCCGGTCCAAGCGCGCCGGCACGTACGATTCGATCGTTTCGCCATCTGCCATGCTTCCAGTCTTTCGCGCAAAGAAACGCGCAGCGCAAAATGCGAACCAAGAAGTTGCGCGTGTAGTCACGGCGCTGTGCGCCGTCTTCTCGTCGGCCAGTTTGAAGCTCAGACGCCCACAGGGGCGTGGCTACAAGATCACGCAAGCAGTCTTTCGCGCAAACAAACGCACCGCGCAAAATGCGATGTTGCCGCTTAGTGCGCCGAAAGATTTGCGCGGCGATTTCGAATGTAGCGAAAGTACCGTTCTCGGATGCGCCACTGATATAAAACCAGAGGAACAACGACGGTAAGCTCGAGAAAATGACGCAAAGAGCAATCCAATTCGCCGGCTTTGAAGCCCCGACGAATCAGCAGCAGCGCTAGTACCGTGATCACTGCGGTGAGCCCAAACCCGACGTGCCAGGCAAAGCGCGACCCTAGCAAATAGAGAACGAAGAACACGGCTTTGGTCACAATGATCAGGATCCCGAATTCAGACAGATCACGATGAATGAGATAAGAATCGTAATCGAAAGGCAGAGTAATGACGAAGGCAGCAACGACGACCCCAAGCGGATTCCGTTCTAGCGTGCCACCCATGCTTTGGAATCTAACGAGAACGAAATAACCCACGGCAAGATGTCGTGGCGAACACACTGGGCGCATTTCGAAATGGAGCCGTTGGCCTTCATTGGTTGGTTAATCTCATTTGCTTTTAGCAGCCCTCCAAGCTTTCTCGAATCGCATGGGGAATCGTTTCATAACATTAAATCCGGTCATCACAACGGCCAGTGGTTGGTTAGACCGCTTGGGGCGCAACAACGCGACGAAGTGAAACATAAAGAAGAGTGGTCTCGGGTAAGCGCACTGAAATACCGTCAAACCTAAACTCGTCGTTCCGACAGGAAGCCATGTAGTCCAGATACTCGCGTCGCGACTGCCAGCGCGCGCGCTGATGGGTAAACAGCGACCAAGCGAGAAGCTCGTCATAACCTTCACGAAGTAGTGCGGGGTCCCACAGTCTGATGGTGACAAGCTCGTTAGCGTCTTCGATAGAGCCGTTGTAGTCCATCAGCGCTTCTTCCCAATGATCAGTGAACTGTCCCTTGATGTCTTCAGCGGTGAGCCGGGTGTGACCGGCTGAGTCAGTTTTGGGAAAGAGGATGCCGTATGGATTCTTGTAACCTGCGCTAATTTGCATCCGGAAAATGAGCCCGAAGAGATCGTCAGCTTCGGCGCATCTGGCTCTGAGCTCGATCTGCGGAGGAAGCGTCATGCAATCTAACGAGACAAAGCTCAGGCACCGCTGGCTGGAGCGACCTTTGCTGCACTGGGTGATAACGAAGTCATGTGAAAGCTAGTCATCAGAACGGGCCAGCGGTTGGCTGGAGCGATCGGTTAGACCTCTTGTTCCAATATCGCCAGCTGAGAACAAACGCGAGACTGGCAAAAGCGCAGCTGATGATCGATGTGATGATGAGCGTCGATGTCGGAAGCGTAGTGCCGGTGTACGGAAGCCAAAGGGGACCGGAAAGCGATGCTGCTATGATAAGAGAGAGCAATAACCAGAATCTGCGCTTCGTCGACGGCCGGTTCATCGTCGGCAAACCGGCGGCGAGACGAGAATTCCGTCGGCGGCGCTGCAAAACAATGAGCGGGATGAAACACACGGGTGCCAGAATCAGAGCGCACCACTGGAGAGGCTCGGAAAGACCGAGTGGCTCCGAGAACACGCTGAACATGAGGAACACAGAGCCGAAAAGCGACAGGAGCATCTCGAGCTTGGATGGTTTCATGAGGTCTAACGAGAATTAGACGAAACGTCGCAATTAACGTCGAACATTTTTTCGTCTAACTTGGTTGCAATTCTCGGCGCAGCAAACCAGGCAAACTGCGCGTCCGCCCTACATCGAACCTCGCAACACATCAGTCCAGCACTTCGACCGGATCGTCTTTGTGCAGCGTGCCTTCTACCATGACCGCACCGTAAACACCGGCCATGCCCTCGTGAGCTTGCGCTACTTTCTTCAGTATCTCTGGCGTTCTCTCGGTAGTGTCGGGATCGAGTGTAATTATCACGCAGCGTGCGTCGCGTTCCAAGATTCTGACGACGACTTTCGGCCCGATCCGCAGCGATCGACCGACAAAATCATTTTCTGCAAACCCACCACCAGACGTTAAGTCCACGTAGACATTTGCGCGGAAACGCCGCTTGTCGATCGGCGTGCCTGTCTCTTCAGCCAATTGCCGCGCCGATTGCAAACTAAAGATCGAGACAGGGCGGCAATCGGTGAGAGCGCGCTCGGATCGCATTAATGTGAGCTGATGCTTCGCGTCGATGTCGGCCCGGAGCATGTCTATCAGGGCTGAATCATCAATCGCGAGCGTCTCTCCGGCCGGAGTTTCAACATCGACCATTAACTCTGAAGAATCGGCTGAGACGGGGTTCGTGCCCATGGTCTCTGCTTCCGTTAAGTTAATCGGCCGCGCTGCTTTGTCGGGATAACGGAAGTGTGGACGATATTGCAGAAGTCTTCGCTGCTCGCGGGCTGTAAGATAGGGAAATCCCTTTGGGCTGGCGGAGCTTTTGAAGGCGAATAGGCGATCGCCATAAATTCCCGAAAAACCTGCAAAAGCTTCTTCCAACTCTTCGCCGCGCATGCTCTTGACGGGGTAACGCCAAACACTGTCCACCTTTCCGATGACGCTCATGTCTCAGATTTTTTTCTTGAAGATCGTGGCAGTCAGTCCGGTTACGATTTGCCAACTACGATGTCGCCGTAGGTGCTGTTGACGATTGCCTTCAACTCCGCCTGCTCCGTGGCAGGTACGCTGAATTTGTCGAGTGCTTGTTGCAAGTCGTCCATGAACGCCTCCCATTCTTTTGGCGTGATGTTCAGCTGCTCGTGAGACTCACGCATCGGGCGCCCGGTATATTTCTGCGGGCCGCCACTGGCCCAGCCGACCATTTCGGTAACCAGATACTTGAAGCCCGCCGGCGGAACCTTGTGATGCGCTTCATTCACGAGGGGGTTGGCGTTCAGGCGGGGATCATTCATGACGCGGTCGATAAGGTCATCGACCACCGTCGCGATACTGTAAATTCCGCCGAGACGCTCGTAGAGGGACGGCTGAGTTGGCTGTGATGGCATGGGTGGATCCTTGGTTGTGGTTTAGTGGTTCATGTTTGACAAAACGACTACTAGCTTCGGTCTGAGCGGCTCATCAGTGCGTTCGCTGGCAAAGTGAAATCGAGAACCTTACGGGCGCTCTCGACACCCGCTACGGGCAGCTTAGCAGCATCGATCAATCCGATCTGAACCAGCACTGATGCCTGGTCCCAGTAAATGTGCTCATGAGCCAACTTGCCTTCTCTAAATCGAACGATGGCGACTAGGGGAACTTCCACCCGCTTTCCCGTCGGAGGAATTCCCGGCAACATCCAATCCATCCGGATGCTGTGAGTGAACTTGAAAACCATTTCGTCCACCAACTGGTCTTCGCCGATCGTTCGCGAGACCGGCGTCATTTCGGTATCCGGCGGCATTTGCGGAATGAACCGTTTCGAATAGAACTCCCGCAATTCGCTCCGGCCCACGCCGCCGGTGAGCACTGGAATGTGATTTACATATGCGTCCTCGACCATCGTGGCGAGCGTGTCCTCGGCATTGCGCGTCGAGAACTCATACTGCACATGCTCTTCCCAGAGTTGGCGCAGAGTTTCCTGGGCAGGACTAAGATTATTGGTTGCGTCTGTGTCTTCGGGTTTGGCCATGATTTCCTCCTCTTGGTTTTTTAATGGAACGCCCCAAATAAGGCAAGGCAGTTAATAGCCGCGTTACGGCGCCGAATCGTCGAGGCCCTACGGGAAAAGCCAGTGCGAGCACGGCGGTTCCGAATGGCGGAGATAGAGACTGCCCTCAGTCGGGCAGGAACGTCACTTTGCCCGTGGAGACATCGTAGATCGCTCCGACGAGACCGACCGTACCGGCGTCGAGCTGAGCCTTTATCGTCGGGCTCTTCTCACGAATCTCCTTCATTGCCTGAGACACATTGGCCTCGGCGACTTTGTTGACGTACGCGTCGTCTTTCGCGCTTCCAGCGCCGGATGCCGACACGGCGGGCCGGATCTTCGCCAGGAGCCCGGTGAGATTACCCAGCTTCGCGTCGTCGATGGAGCCCTTCACGGCGCCGCATGACGTGTGCCCGAGGACGACGAGCAGCTTCGATCCGACGACCTTGGTTGCATACTCCATGCTGCCAAGCACGTCCTCGTTGACAATGTTGCCCGCGATGCGGATCCCGAAGACGTCGCCAATTCCCTGATCGAAGATGACCTCGATCGGAGCGCGAGAGTCCATGCACGCGAGGATCACCGCAAACGGATACTGACCGCCCGCAGTCGCTGACACCTTAGCCAGCCAATCGCGGCTCTTCATGTTGTTCTCAACGAAGCGAGCGTTACCCTTCTTCAACTTTTCCAAGGCCGAGGTCATCCGGGCCTGCGATTCTGACGTCCGAACAGCCGGAGTCTTCTTGCCCTCGGTGTCGGCGGGAGTTTGCCCGATGGCCGATGCCGAGACGGCAAAAGCAAGGGACACGAGTGCGACGGCGAGTGTTGTTTGTCGCATGAATCCTCCTTAAATGGTTAGCTACATCACAGAACGCCTCATATGTGCGGTCAATTACCAGCACAAGGCTACGACTCGTACCGTGCCCTCCTTACCATTACACGTCGTAGTACATCGCGAACTCGTACGGATCCGCCTTCGCCAAGGCTACGGCGCGACAAGTGCGGGCGACGTGTTCGCGATTACACATCATAGTACATCGCGAATTCGTAAGGGTGTGGTCTCAAGCGCAGCGCGTCGTATTCTTTTTGTTTCATGTCGATCCAATTGGCGATGAAGTCTTCATTGAAGACGTCGCCGCGCAATAGGAAGGAATGATCGGCTTGAAGCGCTTCGATCGCGCCGCGAAGTGAATCGGGGACGCTTGCGACCTGCGCCAGTTCTTCAGGTGGCAGTTCGTAGAGATTTTTGTCGAGCGGATCGCCGGGGTCGATACGGTTTTGGACGCCATCGAGGCCTGCGAGCAACATTGCGGAGAAGGCGATGTATGGATTCGCCGATGCGTCAGGTGTGCGGAATTCGAGTCGCTTCGCCTTTGGACTGGCGGAATACGTTGGGATACGAATCGCAGCGGAACGATTTCGTGCCGAATACGCCAGGTTCACTGGCGCCTCGAATCCCGGCACGAGACGCTTGAAACTGTTGGTTGTTGGATTGGTGAAGCAGGTGAGCGCGGGTGCGTGTTTCAAGATCCCACCGATGAAAAAGAGTGCCATCTCGCTCAAGCCTGCATAACCGTTTCCTGCGAATAGCGGTTTGCCGTCTTTCCAAAGCGAGATGTGCGTGTGCATGCCGGAACCGTTATCGGCGAAGAGCGGCTTCGCCATGAAGGTGACCGTCTTGTTGTGCCTTCGTGCGACATTGCGAATGATGTATTTGTAATACTGCATCGAGTCGCTCATCTGCTTGAGGGGCGCGAAACGGACATCGATTTCGGCCTGCCCTGCGGTGGCTACTTCGTGATGCTGCTTGTCGACGGGCACGCCCGCTTTCTCCAGCTCCAGCGCCATTTCGCTGCGGAGGTCCTGCAACGTGTCCATCGGCGGCACAGGGAAGTAACCTTCTTTAGGCCGAATCTTGTAACCGATGTTTGGAAATTCTTCGCGCGCGCTGTTCCAGTGGCCTTCTCCGCTATCGACGAGGTGAAATGAGGAATTCCCCGAGTAACTGAAACGCACATCGTCGAAAATGAAAAACTCGGCTTCCGGTCCGAAGAACGCGGTATCGGCGATACCTGTGCTCTTGAGGTAAGCTTCCGCTTTCTCCGCTACTCCGCGCGGGTCGCGATCGTACGGTTCGCGCGTGATCGGATCGACGATCGTGCAAATCAAGCTCAGAGTCGGTTCGGCGTTGAAGATATCAATCCACGCCGTCGTAGGATCGGGAATGACGAGCATGTCCGAGGCGTTAATAACCTTCCAGCCACGGATGCTCGAGCCGTCAAACCCAAGTCCATCGGTAAAAATATCGTCGCTATAGTCGCTAAGGGTGGTGGTGAAATGCTGCCACGTGCCGGGCAGATCGGTGAATTTGAAGTCCACGAGTTTCACCTCGTGGTCTTTGATCATTTTGGTGACGTCGGATGGAGTTTTGTCTTTGGCCATTTGGTTCGTTGAAGAGTTGAAGCGTTAAAACGTTACAAATTACAAAGCTTACATCGCTAAATCATTTAAATCGTCAAACTGTCGAACCGCTTCAACGTTGTAACGCTTCAACGGTTCAACGAAACAGCG
>Ga0209375_1004067_pt1 | contig 10015 bp, 3 predicted proteins | sample GraSoiAngelo_131_FD_185888 | JGI IMG/M metagenome (GOLD analysis project Ga0209375, IMG submission 185888) | Grasslands soil microbial communities from the Angelo Coastal Reserve, California, USA - 14_0929_02_30cm (SPAdes) (version 2) | ecosystem: Environmental > Terrestrial > Soil > Grasslands ...
GATCTTAAAAGCTTGCCGATGGTCTATGTCCGCAAGCGGGCGACCGCGAAATCAGACCAAGGCAGATGTTGTATGCCCCGGAATGGTCTCCGTTCCTATTCCATCTATGATTGCGGAACAAGAACCCCAATAATCCGTTCTTTGAGTAGTTCTTTTTACATGAGTAGTTCTTTTTACTGTTCTTTTTACTTGACAACGCCCATAGGTGAAGCGAACATCTTGCAACTTCGCCTGTCTCCGAGAAATGCCTGCAAATTAGGCACTGCAATTGGGTCTCCAGGAGTAACAGTACCCGTGGGCTGCCTCGCAATCTAAAGAGATACGAATCTCCGGCCAGTTTCACGATTTGAAGCTGGGGTAGCTCACCCCGCCAGCCGGGCTTCAAATGGAGGATCTATGTTCGAGTTCGAGGGCGCGCGCAAATCCTTACTTCTCGGGATGTCCTTGGTGGTGGGGCTTGCTTGTGCGCCTGCCGCGTGGGCTCAAGGGCCCACGCCTGGGCAAAACGTGAACATGGTTTCAGGAACGCAATGGCCCGGGGGAGACCCGTTTTTGCAGCGGCAGAATGAGCCTTCCATTGCTGTATCGTCGCGGAATCCGCAACACTTACTCGCGGGCGCGAACGACTACCGCACCGTGGATCTGCCATATCCAGATGTATCGAGCGATGACAACACGGCCTGTCCTCCAAACCAAAAATGCGCTGAGCCTTGGCTTGGCGTCTTCAAGTCGCGGGACGGCGGCGAAACATGGCAGAGCATACTTCTGCCGGGCTATCCACAAGATGTATCGCCGGAGGGTCGGGGATCACCGCTAAAAAGGTTCACTACGGCGTCAGATCCGGTGGTAAGGGCTGGAACCAATGGGCTTTTTTATTTCAACGGGATTGCCTTCAATCGTGGCACCAACAACGGAGTCGTATTCGTCGCAAGGTTTATGGATCTCAACAACAAAGAAAATGGTGATGTAACCCAGGGCCGCGACTCCGTGCGCTATGTCGACACGATTCCTGTCGCTAGCGGTACAGCTACTCAATTCTTAGACAAGCCGGTGGTTGCGGTCGATGTTCCACGCGGTTCCAATACCTGCACCCTCCACGTCCCGGAAGATGGGACAACAGTTCTACAAACTGTGCCGGCTGGGAACGTCTATGTTGCTTACACCAGTGTATCGAATCCTTCGCCCGGCGTCTTTCTTAGCCAGATTTACTTAACCCGTTCGACGGATTGCGGAGCGACGTGGAGCTCACCCAGTTTGATCAGCCGATCTTATGCCAAGAGTCAAGGGGCCACCATCCAGATCGACCCTGAAACAGGGATCATTTTTGTGGCTTGGCGGGTGCTTGCCACAAACAGCCAGCCTGACTCTATCGTAGTCGCCGCTTCCCTGGATGGCCTGACATTTACTCCCGGAATTCCAATTGTGACTCTGCCGGCATTCAATCCCTTGAATCCGACGGGCCCATCTTTCTTTGATCAGGCTACAACGGGCGCCTCTTTCCGAACAATTGCTTTCCCCGCTTTGGCAGTGGGAGACAGTGGCTTCCCATGGATCATTGGCCCCATCTACCTTGCTTGGGCCCAGCGTGGAGTGGGCCCCAGTGGTGATGCCAGGATTATGATGCTCGCGGTGCCCGGCAATGGCATGATTTCTCAGAATGCATTCAAATTGCCCACGCCGATTGCCGTGGATAACGGCCCTCTGACAGATCAGTTAGGAAATCCTCTGCTCGATGAGGCAGGGAACGCTCTTACTCGCGGTCACCAGTTTATGCCGCAACTAACCATCAACGGCGGCAAGTTGACAGCCGTTTTTTACGACCAGCGGGAAGACCATACGCTCGGCTTTTTTACACCGAATATTCCATTTGTTTCGGACCTGCTCGGAAGGTTTTACGAGGAGACACGCCAGCGCGAAGGTGAGCTACCCGCCACTCCCAATCTGGTCTTTACACCCTTCCTTACGGAGGCTGGCTTGACGGTGCGGCGACACACGATCGGAGTGCGTCTTGCCGAGGCCAATGTAAGTCTGGGTGTCCCCATCTTCAATTATGCAAACGTCACCCAATTTCGGATCGGGGACCGAGGGACGGAGACTGGCACGATAACATCTTTGCAGGAACTACAGGTCAACCCGCCCAACTTGCCACTCTTCCAACAGGGCACGGCTCCATTCATTGGCGATTACCTGGACATCGCCGGCCTCTCGTTCTTGCCCCCTTCATCGACGGGAGGGCGCTGGAAATTCAACCGAAACCCTGCTGGCAATCCCGTCCAGTACGCGAGCTGGACGAGCAATCAAGATGTGCGTGCTCCCGCAGATGGCGATTGGACGCACTACACGCCCGTTGGGGTGGGAGGTGGCAGTAGCGTGTTTGACCCGAGCGCGAAGGTACCCAATTGCGTTCCCGGCCAGGCTGGTATGCGAAACCAGAACATTTATGCGAGCCGTATTACGCAGGGTTTGTTGCTTTCCTCCCCGCAAACCTCCAAACCGCTTAGCACCGGTCTCGAACGCGCATTTGTGGTGACCGTCCAGAATTTCACAAATCTTGAACGCAGCTTCCGCCTGGCACTTTCGGTGCCGGCCGGCGTGTATGCCTCATTCCAACAGGTCACCAATCCGCCGACTCTCAATAGCCTGCCGCCTGCGCTTACAACTTTGGACCTCACTATCCCGGCCCATTCGGGAATCGCCCGCTCCGTCTTCGCATTCCTGACGACTTCCACCAATCCTGCGGCGAGCATCACCGTTAACGCGGTGGAGATCACCACTCCCGCTGGCGGCATTAGAACGCAGCCGTGCACCAGTTGCACACCGGTTGTTGGTGGACTCACCAGCTTCGTCATCTTGAACCCGGAAGGTACTGTTCCAACACTCGTGGACCCAGACGGGGCTGCAACCGGTATTTCCAACGTGGAGCTCTATAACTCCACATTGACTAACCCAAATCCCTCAAACCCGAATCCCTCAAATCCCAATCCGTCAAACCCAAATCCCTCAAACCCGAATCCGTCGAACCCAAATCCCTCAAATCCGAACCCCTCGAATCCTAATCCATCGAATCCGGATCTCGCGAGTCTTATCTCGAACCCAAACCCGTCAAATCCCAATCCATCGAACACCACCCCGGCGACGAGCGGAGTTGTAAACTCGGGTCTGGCAAATCCAAATCCTTCGAACCCAAATCCTTCAAATCCTAATCCTTCCAACACCAACCTTTCGGACCAGCCCGTTTCGGACGCCACCTACACCGTCACTAATACTGGCGATACTTCTGCTTCTTATCATGTTGCGTTGGCAGGACAAGATCCGGGGCATAGCCTGCAGATGATCATCGCCAAGGCTTACGAGACCCCCACAGTGAGCTCTAATGCCGATGGCACGCCAGGATGCGCCTTGGTGACCCAGACCCAAATTATCGTCCAGTCGAACATCATCAATCCCGTAGTAAATCCCAACCCTAGCAATGCGAGTCTGTCCGATCCAGGAATTACGGACCCATCGGACAGCAACGTGACGTTTCAATTGAGGCCACGCGAGCAAGCATTCATCACACTTCGTGGATTCGATGTATCGAACGATCCGACCCAATGGCTCTCTCTGCTGAACGGCACTACGCCCATAGTAATTTCGCAAGCCGCCAACACCGACACGAACACTCACACGGTATCCGTGCCGGGAGGTGTTTTCATCCTGACGAGTGTACTGCCGGATGGTGTCGTAGGCGGGCCTTACAGCGTGACTCTGCAAAACCTCGGTGGGACTCCGCCGTTGCAGTGGAGCGTCGACGATCCTGGTGATCTACCCTTTGGTTTCTCAATTGGCCAGAACACAGGAACATTTTCCTTTACTCCCTCCATTGAAGGTGGGCCAAGGGCAGGCACGTATTCATTCACCGTAAGGGTGACCGATGCCGCGGCGCACACGAACACAAAACTGCTCACCCTGCGCATTGCCAACTCGCTAGTGATCACGACCGCAAATCCGTTGCCGACGGCCACTCAAGGTACAAGCTTTGGGCCGCTGGCCTTCTCCGCGGCCGGAGGTATTGGGCCCTACAACTGGACTCCGGTTACAAGTATCGACGGGCTCAGCCTTGACAGCAGCGGCATCCTCAGCGGTATAGCGAGCGCTACGGGGACGTTTCCTTTTACCGCTAGAGTTTCCGACAGCGGTTCCCCGGGACAAACCGCCAGCAAATCATTGACGCTGAGTGTGACCCCCTCAACCCCAGCACCGCCGACAGGCTTGAGCACATTGCTCTTCGACAACTTCAACGCCGCTGGCGTGTCCAGTGGACCGCAAAATCCGACGACCTTCGTGCTGAATTCAACTAGCGAGATCACTCAGTTGGCGACGTATCATTGGAACGGCGGCGCGGGCGCTACGCCCGGCACGATTGCTCTTCAGCTTCAGGTTCCGAGTGGAGTGGTACCGACCTTCGGACCTTTCATTACAGTGGGAGTTAGCGGCCAAAACAACGTAGCCAACGCCGCCTGGGTGGCGACCCCCAACGTGATCGTGCCAGCCGGCACTTACACAGTCGTCGACTCTGGTCCAGCCACGTGGTCGTTCAACTCCGGATCAAATAACTCCGGTTTCACGAGGGTGTGGGGCTTCGCCGTTCAGGCCTCCGCTCTAAGCTTCGTCACACAACCGACTCGAACGATAGCGAACCAGACCATCTCGCCTGCCGTACAAGTAAAGGCGACGGACAGTTCCCCGGTACCGGCGGCGCTGCCGTTCATCGCGATCACTATCAGCATCGGCTCCAACCCGAGCGGCGGGACGCTCTCAGGAACACTAACCCAAACGACGGACGCGACGGGCGTTGCCACCTTCAACGACCTCTCGATTGATAAGGCGGGAAGCGGTTACACGCTGATGGCATCTTCCACTTCCCCGGTGACGGCCGCCTCGAACCCATTTTCTATCACCAACCCCTGCATAGCGTTTCCTGCCGAAGTTGTTCCCTTCACGACAGTCTTTTCCATAGCAAGAGATTCGGCGGGGGATGCCTTCGTGGTTGGAGGACTAATGGGTGGGACGACCCAGGTGTTGCAGTTTGTTCCATTACCGAATCAGGTCAACCAACAATTCTGCAACCCGGTGACGTTGGAAACGAATTATACCGTGCCGGCGTACGTGCCCAGTGCCGCCGAACGTCAGGGCGATTTCAGCGCCTACGCAGGACTGATATTGATTGATCCTGTGACCGGAGCGCCCTTCCCGACGCCCAATATGATTCCGGCAAACCGCCTGGGTTCAGTGTTTGCCTGGCGCATTCCGCCGCACAGTTCAACCCTGCCCCGCTTGTCTTGCAGCCTCGAACCTACTTTGCACTCGATTGAGGGCAACGTGGCAACTTCGATTCAGTTTACAAACAATACCGGAGGCCCCTTGAATGTTTATTGGATCAACTACCAGGGTCAACGAGTGTTCTATCGTGGAGGACCTTTCGCGGCGCTTGCTGCAGAGCAATCGTACACGCAGGGGACATACATCACTCATCCTTGGATCATCACAGACGTTGCGACTAACAGTTGTCTGGGCATCTGGCTGCCGACCGAATCTCCAGACACGGCTGTCATAACTGGCTCCGCGCCATCTCCAGCCCCGCCGCAGCCAGCCACGAATCTAAGCGCGGTAGTCCAGGGTGGGCCTCCCCTCGCCGCGCAATCGGTGGTCCTTACTTGGAGCGCCGGTCCTAGCAACAATGTGGCGGGTTACAACGTGTATCGGGCAACAGCACCCGCAGGCCCGTTCACTAAGCTCACATCCGTGCCCACGACTAATGTTAGTTTCACGGACATCACCGTCATCTCCGGGCAGACATACTACTACGTCGTGACAGCGGTCGACGCTAGCGGCCTTGAGAGTGCCTATTCAAACCAAGCGCCCGCGACGATTCCATAGAGGACATGTTCGCGCGGAGGCGCCTCTTAAGAGTAACGAATTTACTTGTAGGCTGTGGAAGTGTGGCGGTGTGCAACCATTAGAACGATGATTGCGTACTCAGGAAGCGGAGTCTGCCCTGGGTAGGCAAGAGGGCAGTTAAAGCGATCCAACCCGGCGGCGGGCGTCGACGACCAGGGGGTCGTGGCCACCCTTCACTTTCATGGCGAGGAAGGTTTTGTACGTTTGCGCGGCCGCCGGAGAGCCCAACCCTTCTTGCGCGCGTCCCAGATAATAGTAAACGTCTGGGAGGAGCCGAATTGTCGGTACATCATCGAGGAAAGCTGCCGTAGCCTCGCCCCGGCGGTTCACGCATAGCTCGAATTCCGAGTCGGCTTGTGGGAACTGACTGGCATCAATGTAGGCCCGCCCCAAATCGAAGCGGACCAACCAGGAATCGGCGATAGCTTGGGCCTCCTTGAAGAGTTTAACCGCTTCCAAGGGCTTGCCACGCCGGAGCTGCGCCTCACCTGCAATGAGTTTTCCATAGGCTTGGGAATCCCGTTCCGCGCGACTCGTGAGTTGATTGGCCAAGGCGATGGCCTTGGATTCCTGCCCCGCAGCGAGACGAATGCGCGCGGAGAAAAACAATACGCTATCTTCCTGACTGTTGGACAACGACTTGTCGGCAGCAGCTAGGGCATCTCGAGTCTTTCCAGATAAGAGATAAGCGTCTGCCAGCATTATGAGTTTCGTTGCCGCGTTGTCCCGATCTTTATTGGTAATGTCCCGGGAGATGCCTTTCTCCAGAGCCAAAATGGCTTCCGCAGGACGACTCTCGAATAGCGCTAGGTCCGCTAATCCCGCTGACGCAGTGCTCGCGTTGTCAGCCCCTTGCTTTTCCAATTCATGGTAAGTCTGATAGGCAGCAGCGATCTTGCCTTCCGCCGCTTGCGAGAGGGCGATCCCAAGAAAACCCTTTGCCAGGGATGGATTAAGCTCCAAAACAGCCCGCTGTTCACGGATCGCCGTATCAAAATCTCCAGCGTACATGGCATAGAGCCCGATGTTGTTCCGTTGGAGCACATTCTTAGGAGAAATCTCCACCGCTTTGCGGCCCTCATTAAGAGCACGCGCCATATCCCTGCGATAGAAGTAGGCTAGCGCAAGATTCGCATAGCCAGATGTGTCAGCGGGATAACTTTGCACTAGTCGGCTGAGTTCCTCGATGGCTTTGTCGGTATCTCGTGTAACCGTATAGTAAGTCCCCCGGGTGCGAAACTTTTCTCGTTCGCTCATGCGATCTATCTTGGATAGCGCCAGTTTGTAGTAGTTCATGCCATCCTGATTGCGTCCCAGGATGATCGAGGCAACAGCAAGCCCGGAGTATGCACGCCCCATATCGGGATCAAATCTCAGACTCTCCCCGTAATGCCGAATGGCGTCATCGTACTTTCCCGCCCACAGGGCTTCCTGTCCGAGGCCATACTCGTGAGCTCCCTCTAGAGATGCCGTCGTGAATGTTTCGGCCTGGGCCAGCTGCGTGGACTCGGGAGTTGCGTCACCCAGTGCAGTTCGAATCCGAGCCGCGAGTTTGTCAGCCGCGCGCAGCACGGCGTCCTTGTCGGCTGGCTCAGCCTGGCTTGTTGAAATCGTCCTGCCAGTCATCGCATCGACAGTCTTGCACCCGATCGTGTAATGGCTGCCTTTGCGCTCGATGGACCCGCTGACAATCACGCCGACGCCCTCACGTGACGCCACTAACCTCGCAAGCGCTTCGCCTAGGCGATTGGCTCCCGGCTGCAACTGCGCGGCGACTTTGTGAGCTTGGCCCCGGTTGTACAGACTGACGAACGATGCCCCTTCCAGCGCCACTCCCAACATTGGTTCGAGAGTCCCATCAAAAACGGGATCAGCAGTTTCGTTGGTGAAGTCCGCGATCAGGACAGAAACTGGCCCATGCTTAGCCGGAGGATGTGCCATCAGCTTTTGGCGCAGGAGCAAGCCGCCTCCTGCGAAAACAGCAAGAGCTGCCAGCGCGACAATCCATTTCAAGTAGACGGTTTTCACCTCTGACTTCGGCGGGAAAATGACCTTTGCACCGGCGCGGGAGCCAGACGTTGCGTGACTTGCGGAAACGACGCCAGAGGCGGCCTCGCGTTTCAAGCGATTCAGGTCCGTGCGGACTTCAGCGGCGCTCTGATAACGCATCTGCGGGTCTTTGTCGATGGCCTTGTTTATGATTTCTTCCAGCTGCGGGGGGACCTGAGAATTCATGACTGTCGGCGGGATGGGCGACCGGTTCAGAATCGCTTCCATGATGACGCCCGATGTTCGCCCAGGAAATGCTAGCTCCCCTGTAGCCATTTCATAGAGCGTCAGGCCAAACGAAAAGATATCTGTGCGATTATCCAGATCTTCGCCCTTTACCTGTTCCGGAGACATGTACGCGACTGTCCCAATGGTGGTCCCCGGACTGGTCAGTAACTCTTGCCCAGTCATTGTTAGCATCGCGGAGGCGCTTACTTCTTCGGCGACCATCGCCGTTGGAGCGAGCTTGGCCAGTCCGAAGTCGAGAATTTTTGCCTGGCCGCGCCTGGTTATGAAGATATTCGCAGGCTTAATATCCCGGTGAACGATGCCTTCGCTATGAGCGGCGTCGAGCCCCTCGGCGATTTGGATTCCGACGTCCACCAAACGCTCCATCGGCAGGGGCCTGGCTTCGATCAGATGCTTGAGGGTCTGGCCGTCCATGAACTCCATGACGATAAAGTGCTGCCCGTTTTCTTCACCGATATCGTGAATGGTGCAGATGTTGGGGTGGTTCAAAGCCGACGCCGCCTCGGCCTCTCGTCTAAATCGCTCAACCGCGGCGGAACTTCGCTCGGCCTCTGGTGGAAGAAATTTCAGCGCAACCACGCGCTTCAGGCGGGTGTCTTCCGCTTTGTACACTACCCCCATGCCGCCACCACCCAGCCTTTCGACAATGCGGTAGTGCGAAATGATGTGACCAAGCATAAGAGCGGGCCGTCTTTACCGCGCATGTTAGGACGCGCATCAAGCCAAGTCAACGCCCCGCGAAATCGCCTGGCGGTTCCAAATGACTAAACGCGCACGTTGTTACACGAGACAGTAATTTATTGAGGACGACCAAGTACTCTTTCGAAGAAGGTTGTCAAGGTATTGCACCGTAGCGGGCCGGCGCAAACTTGCAAAATGATGACGCCGACCCAGCTTGTCAGAAAGGGCGGGACACGGTCATTGATTGATCGCGTAGCCGTAGGCGCGAATGGCTTCAACGGCCTCGCTTCGGCTCCCGGCATCCAGTTGTTTCAGAACTCGATGGATGTGATTCCTCACCGTAAACTCGGAAAGATTCAAGCGAGAAGCGATTTCCTTATTCGTGAGGCCCTTGGCGACGAGTGCCATCAATTGCTGTTGACGCATCGTAAGATCCGGTTTCGGGGCCGAGCGCTTGACTGGGCTCTCTTCGATCACATGAGCAACGAAGCGGAATAGGGTGGAACAAAGTTGAGGTGGGCAAACGGCCTCCCCTCGGTGGACGGCGCGCACAGCAGCAACAAGCTCGGAAGCAGAAGCGTCTTTCAGCAAATAACCCATCACCCCAGAACGGACTGCAGCCATGAACAGTTCTTCGTCAGGTTCCATGCCGATGAGTATGGCCTTATAAACAGTTTGTCCTCCCATTTCACGAGCAATCTTTGCGGCAGGCCATGTCGTTTGAAGGGAGTCGATGAGCAGCACGTCGAATTGCGCCTCATGTACTGAGCACGCCATTGCATCTGCTGGCCCGTCGTGACTGACAACAAGAATATCGGACCGCTTGCGGAGCAGTCGAATCAGCGCTTCGCGTAGCAGACGATTCTCCATCATCAAGAATACGCGGATGGAGGAGCAGCGGACAAATTCGCTCACGGGATCCATTGTTTCCTCGGATGCTGGGTGTTCCGACCGAGAACGATGGCCCGGTCATAAAGAAGCGTATGACCCAATCATGGTCGGTAGGCGATAAAGTAGACTTCATGCCTTCGCGTGTCAAGCTAAATTAATCGAATCGCTATCATCGTTTGAGGGACGGTAGTGCAAACTTTACTTA
>Ga0209375_1004069_pt1 | contig 10012 bp, 5 predicted proteins | sample GraSoiAngelo_131_FD_185888 | JGI IMG/M metagenome (GOLD analysis project Ga0209375, IMG submission 185888) | Grasslands soil microbial communities from the Angelo Coastal Reserve, California, USA - 14_0929_02_30cm (SPAdes) (version 2) | ecosystem: Environmental > Terrestrial > Soil > Grasslands ...
ATCGCCGGCCAGGAGCGGCGGCTCGCTCCGATCGCTGAATGACGTCCTCGGCTGCCCGTCGCGCGCCGAGCCATTGCTACCTCGGCATCGATCGGCGTCTTCCCGAGCTGCCGGCGGCATTCGACCTTCCCGCCGTCTCCAGGCTCTACGAGGAGCGGTGGCCCGGCCGGGCACAACCGGGGCTCAGGGTCCGCGCCCGGAAGGTTCACGACGTCGACTACCAGCCCTCGGCTCGTTGCCTGGTGGCGCACGAGCTGACCTTGAAGCCCCGGGGCGATGAGCCCGTCGAGACGATCGGAGTGGTCGACGTCCGCCCGGCAGGGCTCGGCCTTCGAGTTTTCCACGAGGATCCCGGCCTCCCCTGGCTGGCCGATGCCGCCGATCCCGCGAAGGTGGGCCGGCACCTCTCGGCCCTGGAGCTCGCACCGAGGTCCCGGATCGTTCGGGTCGTCCCCGTGCGCTACAAGCCGGGATCGCAGTGTCTCCTGCGCTTCGACCTCGAGGCCGGTTCCCATCCAGAGGCGCTGTACGGGAAGGTCCTCGCGATCGATGGGTACCGCCTCTCGACGGCTCTGAGCGCCCTTCGCGACATCGACGGCGGACGCGACACGCCTCGCGTCCTGCAGCCGCTCGGCTACGTGTCCGACCTGCACATGCTCCTCCTGCCGGCGGTGGCGGGGAGCGAGTTCCATCTCCTCGCCTTCGACACGACGGTGGCGAGCGAGGTGCGCCTCCAGTGGATGCGCAAGGCGGGAGCCGTGCTTGCAGGGCTGCACGCCGTGCCGCTTCCGGCCGGGCCGCCGCGACGCATCGTGGACGACGCCGCGTATCTCGCCCGCTTCTCCACATCCGTCGCCAGCGCAGCGCCCCCGCTGGCCCGGGCCTTCGACGAGGCGATGAGGCGGCTCGAATCTGCGACGCACGAGGAACCGCCGGCAGTCGCTAGCCACGGCTCCTTCCGGAGCGACCAGCTGCTGATCGAGGGCGACGAGCCCTTGATGATCGACCTCGACGGCCTCTGCCGGGCGAACCCGGCTCGCGACGTGGGGAACTTCCTCGCGTACCTGCGCTGGAAGGCGATCCGGCAGCCCCAGCATTCCTCGTTCATCGAGGCAGCCATCCCGCGCTTCCTTGCGGGTTACGGGTCCGTGCTGACGCTTCCCGACGAGCGGTCGACGGCCCGCTACGAGGCGGGCTCGATGCTGAAGATCGCCGGCCGCCGCTTCCAGAAGCTCGACGTGAGCGAGTGGGCGTTGGTGCCCCAATTGCTCGACGAGGCGCAGGCGCTGCTCGGGATCCCCTCCCCCGGAGCTGCCTCTCACGCAGCGGTCCACACGGCCCCTGCATCCGTCCGGGCGGCGCTGGACGTCGAGGGCATGACCGGAAGCCTCCGGCCGCTCCTCGGTCCGTTCGGCGACGGCGGAGCGGCCCCAGTGGTGACCAGGGCGGATCTACTCTGGCACAAGCGCGACCATCGCTGGACGATCCGCTACACCCTGGACGGAGATGGAGACGCATTGCTGGGCAAGATGTACCGGGACACGGCACGCGGCCGCAGGGTTCACGAGATCATGCGATGGCTGTGGGACCAGGCCGCCTCCGGAACCCCGGAGCTGGGCGTCCCGCGCCCCCTCGGATGGATCCCCGAGCTCTCCATGCTGGTGTACCGACCGGCTCCCGGCCGGGTGCTCGGCGACACGATCTTCGACGAGCGGGCGGCCGCCTACATGGACATGGCCGCCGCCTGGCTCGCCGCGCTGCACCAGTCCCGGCTGCCGGTGGACAAGGCGTTCGACGTCCGGACCGAGCTGGCGACCCTGCGCGCGTGGTCCTCCGCCGTCGCCGAACGCGACCCCGACCGAGCCGGGGCGGCAGATCACATCAGCCGCCGCCTCTCGGAGCTGTCGTCAGAGCTCGGCGCCGAGACCGGCCGCCCCATCCATAAGGACTTCCATCACCAGCACGTCTTCGTCGCCGAGCGAGCGAGTGTGATCGACTTCGACGAGGTTCGCCTCGGCGATCCGCACTTCGACCTCGCGCACTTCTGTGCCTATCTCACGTTGCTCCGCAGCCGCTTCCCGCCCATGAGCGCGACACTCGATCGGCTTCGAGACGAATTCCTCACGTCGTACGGACGTCACGCCGGGTGGGAGATCGACGAACGCTTCGCGGCCTTCTACGCCTACACCTGTTTGAAGATCGCGTGGCAACTCTGCACCGGCATCGGACTCCTGCCTCGCCCGCAGGGCGAGGAACAACGGCGCCAGACGGCGGTCATGCTCGAGGAGGGGATGGCCGCTCTCCACCGCGACCTTCCAGGGTGAGGAGCCGCGGATGCGCACCAGCCCCCTCGAGCGCTCGGCATCCCCGTCGGTCGGCATCATCGTGCGCAGCTACCCGCGCTTGTCGCAGACCTTCATCGTGGAAGAGATACGGGCACTCGAACGCCTGGGGGTGAACCTTCAGATCTTCGCCATCACCGATCCGCGCGAGCCGGTCGTCCAGTCGGAGGTCGCCCATGTGCGCGCGCCCGTCTTCTACCTGGACCGCCTGGACCGAAGCGTCCGAGCGTCGTTTGCGCGCCACTCGAGCCTGGTGACCCGGTCACCACGACGGTACGTGAGTGCCCTGCGCTGCGCGGCCGGATCGAGGGAGAGCGATGCCGGCTACCGAGTGGCGTCACGCTATCAGTGCTTCCTCTACGCCGTTTCCCTGGCGGCCCTGCTCGAACGGCAGGAGCGCAGCACCGGTCGCAGGACCCGCCACCTCCACGCGCACTTCGCGCACGACCCCACCCTGGTAGCGCTCCTGACTCACCTGCTCACCGGCATCTCGTACAGCTTCACGGCCCACGCCCGGGACCTGTACCAGATTCCGAAGTCGGCGCTGGTCGCTCGGGCCGAGCGGGCGACCGCGGTCGTCACCGAATGCAGGGCGAGCGTCGAGTACCTGGCGAGCGTTGTACCCCCGGCGTCGGCGGGCAGGGTCAAGATCATCCACAATGGGCTCAGCCTGCACGAGTTCCGGCCCCGAAAGCACAACGGCGACGCGCCCGGGCCTCCCTTGCTCCTCTCCGTCGGGCGGCTGGTGGAGAAGAAGGGGTTCGGCGATCTGCTCGCCGCCTGCCGCCGGCTCAAGGACTCGGGCCGCGCCTTCCGCTGCCATATCCTCGGTGAGGGGCCGGAACGCGGCCGGCTCACCGCCCTGCTCCAGGAGCTGGACCTCGGGGATCGCGTGTCGCTGGAAGGCACTCGCACCCGCCGTCAGATCATGGACGCCTACCGGCAGGCCGACGTGTTCGCCCTGACGCCGTTCGTCACCGAGGACGGCGACCGGGACGGGATCCCGACCGTGCTGGTCGAAGCGATGGCAAGCGGCGTCCCGGTCGTGACCACGGCGGTTGCCGGGATCCCGGACCTCGTGACTGACGGTGTGAACGGGCTCGTGAGACGGCCCCACGACGTCGAGGGGATCGCGGCCAGCATCGCCACCCTCCTCGACGACGCAGGCATGCGCGGGAGATTGGGATCGGCGGGCCGGGGGACCGTGCAGGAGCGGTTCGATGTGCGGAGCAGCGCGCAGGAGCTGGCAGCGCTGTTCGGAGGAGCGCGAGAGGCGGAGCGATGCGTGGCCTCGACCTGAATACTCCCGTGAACGTCGCCGATCAGGAGCGCAGGCACCTGGAGCTGGCGCTGCGCCCCAGTGCGATGGCCGGGCCTCTGACGGCTGCCCTGCAGCGGGCCGGCCTCGCTCCCACGAACGGCCGTCCCGCCTGCCACATCCTCGACGTCAAGTACGTGCCCGGCGAAGGGTGCGCGATCCTCTACGACGTGGGGAAGCGCCTCGTGCTCGGGGCGCTGGCGTGGGGCACCGCGAGCGAGCGAACGGGGGAGACGGGAGGCTGGATCGCACCACCCGGGATGCGCATCCACTTCTTCCCTGCCGATCCGGCGCTGCCCGGCCTGGCGACGGCGCTGCGGCCGGAGAAGATGGCCGCCGCCCTCACCGACATCCTTCCCGGAGGGCGCGAGGGGAAGACGCGGGTCACGCGATGCCGCGTCACACCACTCCGCTACCGGCCCGGACGGCGGTGTACGCTGCGCCTCGAGCTCTGGGCTCTTCACACCGGCATCGGGGTGATGAGCTCACGGACCCTGTTCGGGAAGGTGTATCACAGCCAGGAAAAGGCTCTCTCCGTCTTCGAGCAGATGCAGATGCTCTCGGACGTCGCTTCGCCCAGGAGCGGTCGTCTCGTCGTCGCCCGGGTGGCCGGCTTCCTCGCCGACCTCCCCATGGTCGTCCAGGAGCCGCTTCCGGGGGTCCCCCTCGATCTCCTCCTGGATGGCCGGACCAGGGTCGATCCCCGAGGGCAGACGGGCGTGGCGATGGCCGCGTCGGCCCTCGCCGCTCTCCACGGCCTCCGCGTGAGACACCCCAGGGTGAGATCGGTTGGCGACGAGCTCCGGCGCATGGCGCATCGGAGCCGATTCACCGCCGCGGTCGACCCCGAGCTCGGCGCTCGCATGGCAGACCTGGCGACGGCCCTCTCCCGGCGGTTGGAGCAGCTCTCGTTGGAGAGCCGGGAGCAGCGTATGGTCCATGCCGACTGCAAGCCCAGCCAGTTCCTCATCGACGGTACGAAGGTGGGTCTCCTCGACTTCGACCACGCGGGCATGGCCGACCCGGCCCTGGACGTCGGGACTTTCATGGCCTCGCTCAGGCAGCTCGCGTGGAGGCCGTCGCCGAAGGCCTGCCGGTCGACCCGCTCCAACATGGACGGGTCGATGCGTGACCTCGAGCGTTCGTTTCTCGATTCGTACTGTCACAGCGCAGACGTCGATGCCGACTTTCGACAACGCGCCGTCTGGTACCAGGCGTTCGCGCTCCTCCGGAAGGCACAGCGCGCCTTCGCCCGCAGCTTCCGGTCGCGCGTGCCCGAGAGGCTCGTGGACGAGGCCCGGCGTTGCCTCCTCTCGGCCGAGGCGGAGGGATCGAGCTGATGGCAAAAGCAGAGGGCGCGCCCATCGTCGCCGATCGCGACCCATCCCGAAGCCCGGCGCTGCGAGCGGAGCTGCCGGGCCTGGAAGACGCCTTCGACGAACGGGTCATGCGCGGGCACCTCCATGCCACTCTCTGCGAGGGCGAGCGTCGAGGGGTCATCGAGCGCTGCGAGCGAGCGCAGGCCGTGTACACGCCCGGGGACGGCTGCGTCGTGCGATACCGGATCCAGGTTCGCGACCGGAGCAGCGGTGCAGTCATCCCAGGGCTGGTCATCGGACGCCTCTTCGCCGACCCTCGCTCGGCCCACACGTATTTGGATTCCCGCCTCGCTCCGCTGGCCCGCACCATGCGGGGCCGACCCGAGGTGGCGCCGTTCGCGACGCCGGTTGCGGTACTGGAGCCGCTCGCCATGACGGTTTCGCTGTTCCCCATCGACGGCGAGCTCCCCACGCTGGTCGACGTGACGGACCCGGCCGCGATGCTCGATATCCTGTGCAGCACGCTTCCGGACGCGAGGGCCGGGAGGTTCACCCCGACGCGCTGCCATGTGGACCTCGGTCACTATGGCCGTCAGCACCGCTGCGTCCTCCGCTACACCATCCACGGCACGCGACGGGCCGGCGAGGAGGCCGGGCCGATCACCGTCTACGGCAAGGTCGCGGCCGATCATCGCGGCGCGCTCACCGCGGCCGTCGTCCCCGAGCTCCGCGAGCGCGTCCTCCGAGGCGAGGACTCGCCGTTCACCGTCCCGCGATCGTTCGGCTTCATCGAACCGCTGCAGCTGACGTTGCTGGAGGCCGTCCCTGGCCGGCCCGGGATTGCTGCGCTGCTGAAGGACCGGGCGAGGAACGGACGCGGGGACAACGGCGCGCGGGCGCTTGCGGCATCGATCGAGGCGGCCGCGCGGGTCGCGGCCGCTTTGCACGGCTCGGGCCTCGCGCTCGGACCCAAGCGCGGGATCGACGACGAGCTGGTCGAGCTGGGCCACGCGCTTGCCGCCCTGCAGCGCGTGTCCCCCGGTCTCGGTGCCGAGTTCGAGGGGTGGCTCGAGACCCTGCGCGCCTGCGCGGTGGCATCCGATCCCGGGGAGCCCTGCCTCAGCCACGGGGACTTCACGCACTCGCAACTGATCTTTTCCGGCGAGCGGTGCGGTCTCGTCGACTTCGATACCGTCTGCCGGGCGGAACCGGCGCTCGACCTCGCGCAGTTCCTCGCCTACCTCCGGATGAACGCGCGCAAGGCTGGGGTTCCCGCTTCAGCCGACGGAAACGGCGCCACGGAGCAGCTCTGCGCGCGCTTCCTCGGCGCGTACATGATCGAGCGTGGCTACGGGCCGCGGGAACGAGACGCTCTTCGCGCTCGTGTCCATCCGTACGAGATGGTGAGCCTCCTTCGTCTGGCGTTCCACAGCTGGCAGAAGTTCAAGCCCGCCCGGCTCGAGCTGGCCGTGGAACTGATCCGCGAACGCCTCCTCCCCCTCGGCGGATCGAGAGGAAACCATGCGTGAGTCCGATCTGGCGCCGTCCCCCTCGGTCGGGGCCGTGCTCTACCGCTTCACGGCGGGCCACCAACGATGGTTCGTCGCGGCACTCCTCATGCTCGTCATCGAAGCCATCGCCTCGGTGCTGCGGGTGTATCCGATCGGCTACCTCATCGACTTCCTCGAGGGGAAACGGCCCCCGCTGTGGTTTCCCTGGATCGCCTCGCCGCAGTACCGCACGATCGCCCTGCTGACGACCGCCATCATCGTGTTCGCCGCCGTCGACAGCCTCGGCGACTCTCTGGCCGAGATCTATCTGGCCCGCGGGGGCCGGAGCCTCGGCTACGCCATGCGGGTGACGCTGTACTCGCACCTGCAGCGCCTCTCCCTCGCCTTCCACAACCGGCGACGTACGGGCGACATGCTCCGGCGGGTGACGAGCGACATCGAGCAGGTGGAGACCTTCGTCATCGCCTCGCTCTCCGACATCGCGGGCAGCGTCCTGCTCCTGATCGGCACATTGACCTTCCTGTTCTTCCAGTCGTGGCAGGTCATGGCGCTTGCGGTCCTCGTCGTCCCCGCCCTCTCGCTGATCACGAACTACTTCTCCCAGCGGATCACGGCGACGGCGCGGCTCCAGAGGGCCCGGGAGGCCGACCTCGCCTCGGCGGCCCACGAGATGCTCACGTCCGTTCCGGTCGTGAAGACGTTCGGCCGGAGCGACTACGAGCAGCAGCGCTTCGAGGAGGACAGCCAGAAGGCCATGGCGGCGGCGCTCGACTCCGCGGGGCTGGAGGCCCGCTTCAGCTGGGTGTTCCACGTGCTCGAGGCCGTGTCCATCTCCGCGGTCGTCTGGCTCGGGATGTGGCTGGTCGGGCGCGGCGCGTTCAGCGTGGGGACCCTGGTCCTCTTCATCCTGCTCATCCAGAACATGTTCAAGCCGACTCGCAAGCTCATCAAGCAATGGGCAACCATCGGGAAGGTCCGCGCGAGTGTCGAGCGGGTCGCCGAGGTGCTCGTCCGCCGTCCGTCCGTCCGCGACATGCCGTGGGCGGTGGAGGCTCCTCCCTTCCAGGGCGAGCTCGAGTTCCGGCACGTGAGCTTCACGTACCAGCCCGATCCGGAGGACGCGGCCAGCGCGACGCTGGGCGACCTGCAGGCCCGGCCGGCGCTCGACGACGTGAGCTTCCGTGTCCGTCCCGGCGAGGTGGTCGCGCTGGTCGGGCCCAGCGGCGCCGGCAAGAGCACCATCGCCCAGCTCGTCCCGCGCCTGTACGATCCGCAGGCCGGCGAGGTGCGCATCGACGGCCGCGACATCCGGGGCTTCACTCTCGATTCGCTCCGCCGTCAGATCAGCCTCGAGCTGCAGGAGACGATCCTCTTCCGGGGGAGCGTCGCGCACAACATCGGATACGGACGCGACGGCGCCACGCGTGAGGAGATCGTCGCCGCGGCCGTGCGGGCCAACGCGCACGAGTTCATCGAGCGCATGCCGGACGGGTACGACACGGAGCTCAGCGAACGAGCGACGAACCTGTCGGGCGGCCAGCGCCAGCGCATCGCCATCGCTCGCGCGCTCGTTCGCGACGCGCCGATCCTCATCCTCGACGAGCCGACGACGGGCCTCGATGCGGAGTCCGCCCACCTGGTGCTGCACGGGCTGCACGAGCTGATGAAGGGGAGAACGACGATCATCATCACGCACGTTCCTCACCTGATCCAGAGCGCCGACCGCATCGTGGTGATCCGGCAGGGAAGGGTCGATCAGACGGGAAGCCATGCGGAGCTTCTGCGCGAGGGCGGGCTCTACGCCTCGCTGCACGCGAGGCTCTTCGGCGAGCCCGGAGAAGGAGCCGAGGTGGTCGCCTTCGGGCCGGGACGACGGACGGGACCCCGATGAGGGCGGACCGCAGGCGCATGAGGCGAACGAAGGACGGCAGGAGCCGCCGGTGACGGGCCGATCAGCGGCACCGACCATGGCATCACTTCCGCCGGAGCCGCTTGCCACCTCCCGTGATCGCGTCATGAGGAGGACCGCACCGTGATGAAGAGGATCGCATCGATCCTGGCCGCGATCATCGCGGTTGGCCTCACCCCTGGCGCGCCTCACGCGCCGAGAGTTCCGAAAGTTCACCGGCACCCGCCTCGAGTTAGCCGGCTCCGTCGTGAAGAGGTTCCCTGCCCCTTCGCCGAAGACGACACTCCCGCGGCGGGCGGGACGCCATTCGAAGGCGTGTGGCGGTTGGCGGACATGCCGGAGTGGCTGCACGCCATCGCACGGCCCGAGTATCTGAAGACTGCGATCGAACGAAGCGTCCCCGAGTTCTCCTCGGGCGCGATGGTTCTGCAGGATGCCCGACCAAGGTCGAGTCGCCTGAGGGATGGTCTTTTCGCCGGCCTGTTCGACCTCACCGTCGAAGGACCCGGCGGAGCCCGCAGAGTGGTCTGCCTGCGCGGTGTGGCGGACCCCAGGCGTCCCGCCCGCGTCGATGGCATTTCCCCCGGCGCGCCCTTCGGGGAAGAGGGCTGGCGCTGCGCAGTTCCCGCGCTCCGGCTGGTCCTCGAGGCCCTACCGTCGGACACGGCCCTGCCCGCTCTTGCCATGCTCACTGACCCATCCCGGGCGAGAGGGTTCCTCGAGGGCGCCATCCGCGCGGGGTCGCCGGCCTATGCCGACATCCGCATCCAGGCCTGCACGCCAAGGGTGGCCCGCTACAAGTTCGGCCAACGCTGCACGTTCCTCTATCGGCTCGAGTACGGCCCCGAGGCCGCCGGCCGGGGCTGGCCCGAGGCGGTCGTCGCCAAGACCTATTGGCGAGACAAGGGTCGGGTCGCTTACGAGGGCATGCGGGCGCTCTGGGAGTCCGAGCTCCGACGGAGCAGCGCCGTCACCATCGCCGAGCCGCTGGCGTTCATCCCGGAGCTGCGGGTGCTGATCCAGGCGGCCGTTCGGCACGAGTCGACCCTCCAGGACCTCCTCAGGTCCGTGCTGCGGGGGGGGACGCCAGAGGCCATAGAGGAGTTTCGCGACCAGTTCGCCAAGACGGCGCGCGGGTTGGCGGCGCTCCATGCGTGCACCGCACACGGGAGGATCTTCAGCTTCGAGGAGAAGATGGCTGAGATTCGCGGTCGGATCGTCGGCCTGACGAGCTGGATACCGGGGTTCGACGGCGCTCTCGAACCATCGCTTGCTCGACTCGATGCCCTGGCGGCTTCCCGTCTGCCGCAGCGGCCGGTGCCGTCCCACCGCAGCTTCCGTCCGGCGCAGGTCCTGTTGTGCCGGGGATGCATCGCCTTCATCGACTTCGACGGGTTCTGTGAGGCGGAGCCTGCGATGGACCTGGCGCTGTTCCGCGCGACCATGAAGCAGAGCGTGATGCGCCTCGCGTGTGCAGAACCGCCTGCGCCCTCTCTCGACATCCCGTCCGAGCTCGACGGGCTCTGCGACCTGTTCCTCGACGAGTACGAGAGGATGGCCCCGGTCTCCCGGGAGCGCGTCGCGCTCTGGGAGACGCTCTATCTCCTGGAGAG
>Ga0209375_1004073_pt1 | contig 10005 bp, 5 predicted proteins | sample GraSoiAngelo_131_FD_185888 | JGI IMG/M metagenome (GOLD analysis project Ga0209375, IMG submission 185888) | Grasslands soil microbial communities from the Angelo Coastal Reserve, California, USA - 14_0929_02_30cm (SPAdes) (version 2) | ecosystem: Environmental > Terrestrial > Soil > Grasslands ...
CAAAGCAGCCTGCTTGCTCGAAGATCGCCTCCATTGCTTGCCTCCCGCCTTCGGTCTCTGGCATCACCCCTTCCACACGTCCAGGTTTACAGATTTGCCGTCCTCGGCGCTGTTACCACGCCAGAATCGCAGGCTCTTGCTGGCTTTGGCTAGGGAGGATCCGCCTAAACGCTATGGTGCGAAGACACCGGCCCGCGTCGCTCGACAAACAGAAAGGTGTGACCCTCTGGTCGAAACTTGACTTAGGCCTGTTAGGCCCACGGTTCCTTTTGCAAGCCTTAGGCACGGTAAAAGTTTGCTAAATCTACGGTAACAAGCCAATCCGGCTTTCGCCCGATAACCCCCGCGGGAAATCCAGCAGTAGTCGAGCGAGACCTTTGACGGCGGTCAGGACGAGCCAGTCCGGTGCTCGCCGGGAGTGAAGAAGGCGATGGTCCGGGTCATCATCGGCTCGTGCGAAAAGTGGCCGGCCGTTCGGGCCTTCCCGTATTTCACTGAATGAATCTACCTGCCGGATTTGAGGTATTTCTTGGATTGCAAACCGATTTCCTCTTTGTAGGATCAGGTTTGAGGCGAAGTACCCGCCCTCAACCCCCTGGTGGTTCTCGCCCAGGCGGCGCGATTGCCTTAATTAGCGAACCCCGTGGCGACCGACGCCCGCTGGGCAAAGACCCTGAGACTGCATGCAAGGAAGAGGAGCGCACTTGGATCTCAGGAGGTGGATTCTGTCTCAAAAGCAGCGGGACTCGAAGGGCGGAGCTGTGTCCCTTCAGCGCAGACGATTTGATTCGATATCTCGTCGGAGTTTGTCGGACAGCGGTTGCGTGAATCCGCAGCCAAATGGACATCCAAAGGTCGGATATGTCGTGAGCGCGTGGCCGCGGTTATCGGAGACTTTTATCCTGAATGAAGTGGTTGGCGTCGAGCGACTCGGAGTCCGCCTGCAGATTTTTGCTGTGAAGGACGCAAATGATAAATCCGCTCATCCCAAAGTGGCCGAGGTACGAGCACCGGTGACCTGCCTTTCGATGAAGCGCAACCACAAGGCCATTGGGCTGGCCAGTGTCCGTTTGCTCTTGCGGCAGCCTGTCAGCTTCTGCCAAACCGGACTCCGTGCCTTGCGATACCGTCGGCGGGGTGCTCTCCGATGCTTTTTTCAAGCGACTTATCTTGCGGAGATGCTCTTCCGGGAATCGTTGACTCATCTGCACGCGCACTTCGCGCATGACCCAACCCTGGTCACCATGTTTGTCCATTATCTGACGGGCATTCCCTACAGCTTCACCGCCCACGCCAAGGATATCTACGTGAAAACCTCGCCCGAGCTGCTTCGCGACGAGGCGCAAGCTGCCGAAGCCGTGGTGACCTGCACGGAGTACAACCGTCGGTATATGTCAGCGCAAATCGGCCCAGCCGGCGCTCGAAAACTACATTGCATTTATCACGGCCTTGATCTTTCACCATTTAAGTTCTCCTGCCGGCGTGCTCTTGCTTCAGAGCCAATGGTGATTCTGTCCGTGGCCAGGCTGGTCGAAAAGAAGGGGTTGCGCGACCTTATCGCGGCCGCGGACATTCTTCGGCAGCGCGATCGCCGCTTCCAAGTCGAGATTGTCGGGGACGGCCCTCTTCGGCAGAGCCTGGAAGCCCAGGTGAGGCGGCTTGCTCTGGACGACCGAGTAAAATTCTCAGGACCCTTGCCTCACGACGAGCTCTGCCGTGTTTACCAGAGAGCTTCTCTTTTTGCGCTTCCCTGTGTAGTTGCCGCCGACGGTGACCGCGACGGCATTCCTAACGTTTTGCTGGAGGCCATGGCTAGCGGGATACCGGTCGTGTCCACGCCGGTTTCGGGCATTCCTGAGGTGATCAACTCAGAAAGTGAAGGCCTCCTTGTCCCCCCGAACAACCCCGCCAGCCTTGCCGAGGCGCTCGACAGACTTCTCCACTCGGCTGAGCTGCGGGAACGACTGGCGCTCGCCGCCAGGGCCAAGATCGAAGCTTGCTTCTCAATCGAAAAGAACTCTGCGCAATTAGTGTCTCTTTTCCAACAGGACGGGGGCGGATGAAGATTCTTTATCTATGCAACGACCCGGGTATCGATCTGGCTGGAAAAAGCGGCGCGGCCATTCATATCCGCTCTTTTGTTCGCGCTCTTGCGGATCTCGGTCACGAAGTTGCTATCGTCGCTTGCGGTCTGCCGAGCGGTAAGCAAGCTCTCGAAGACAACTTGCGTGCCACGATTTTTCCGGTAGCCCTCGCTCCGTGGAATCGCGCGCTCGCTCGGGTTCTGCGAACGGCCAACCGGGCGATCGGCCGAACTCCTCGGCGCAGCCCAGATGCGGTTCGCCTCCTTCATAATCTGACGTTCTTCCTCACCGCCAGGCGGGCCGCGGCGCAACTGCGTCCGGCTTTCATTTACGAGCGTTACAGCCTCTGGGCTGTGGCGGGCCTGTGGTTGGCCAAGGAATGCTCCGTTCCCCTGGTCCTCGAGGTAAACGCGCCCTTCGCCTACGAACAGCAGCACTACCGGTCCGGTGTGACCTGCCCGCCGCTGGCCCGTTGGGTCGAAGGGATGATCTGGAGAAATGCCGATCTGGTGTTCTCTGTTTCGGAACCACTCTCGAGTCAATTGCGAGATTCCGGGGTGAGGCCCGAGCGGATTCACGTTCTGCCCAACGCCGTCAACACGGACTTGTTCCATACCGGGCTGGACGGTTCGTCGGTGAGGCAACGTCTTAACCTGCAGGGACGCTTCGTCATCAGCTTCGTCGGTACTTTCAAACGCTGGCATGGAGTGGATTTCCTGCTCTCCGCGTTTCAGGTTTTGCACCGGAGTGACCCCTCGATGCACTTACTCCTGGTGGGAGACGGGCCGTTGCGCTCCCAATTTGAGGAAGAAGTCCGGAAGATGGGGTTGCTCCAAGCAGTCACCTTCGCCGGGGCTCTCGCTCACGAAGATGTGCCTCCGTATTTGGCCGCAACAGACGTCGCCGTTGCTCCTTACCCCGCTTTGCAGGATTTCTACTTCTCTCCGTTGAAGCTCTTTGAATACATGGCTACCGGTCGCGCCGTCGTTGCAAGCCGAGTTGGACAGGTCGCAGAAGTCGTCACCGACGGTGTTACGGGTCTGCTATTTGAGCCAGGCAACGTCGCGGATCTGGTCGGTTGCATCCGGAGCCTCCGGGACAATCCCGCGCTGCGTAGAGAACTGGGGCGAAACGCCAGCGCGGCCTGCGCCAAGCGCACGTGGACCCATAACGGGGCCAAGGTTATCGATCGAGTCCGGTCGCTCTTTAAGCAAAATGCCGCCTGGCCGCGGCATGCAATCGGGTTAGGCAACTCGCACGCTGAGAATTAGGTTTTCCTCGGTCTTCGTGATGGGAGGAAGAAAGTCGGGAATGAACATCGACGACGTGCTATCGGGACGCGCGGGGTCGCAGGGTATCCGCTGGCTCTTGCTTTCCACGACAGCCAAGAAGGCGTTGGCGGATCAGTTGAGGGCACTCCTTCCGGATGGAGCAGCCGTGCGAGAGTGTCGCTTACGGGAGGTAAGGTTCAAGCCTGGGCGCAAGATCACTGCGTATTACGACGTGTCGGCGAGCCCCGTGGATTCCGCAGGGCAGCAGGTTCGCCCTGTCGCCGTAACCTGGGAACAAAATGCACACGCACCTCGGCACGAAGAGACGGCTGCTCTTGCCAGAATGCAGGCGGAAGTGGTGCGGCGCGGAGTGGCGGCGCCCTTCGAGCGACTTCTGAGGCATTCTTGCGATTGGAAAATGCGTATCTGTGTTTCGCCGCTAGACGCCCGATTCACGCAACTTGCCCGGGTTTCCGATCCGCGGCACATCCGCAACTTGCTGACAAGGACCGGGATTGCCGCGTCGCCTTCGCGGCGGAGCGGCGAGTACACCGTTACCCCTCTGAAGTACCGGCCCGGCAAGACGCACATCTTGCGCTACGACCCACTGGACCCCGGGGGCGACAGCGTTTTTGCCAAGCTCTACATCATCGAAGGCCAGGAACGCGCCTTTCGCCGCGAAGACCCGGCACGCTGTTTTCGCGTGGCGCGCAACGCGGCAGACTGGCTCGAAGAGCGTGGAGATTGTGGGCGCGCCTTGCGGCCGCTGGCCTACTTCGCTGAGGACGCGGTCGTTGTTTACCCGCAAGCGGCGGGCACGCCCCTGTCCGACTATGCCCGACGCCGGGTCGACGAGGTCGCCCCGTGGTTCGAGCGCGCCGGAGCGGTCCTCCGTAATCTGCATCAGATGCCGGTGGAGCTGCTCGGTCCTCTCGGCCCGCCACATGATTTTGCCGCGGAGATTCGGTTAATTGCGAAGAAGAGTGAGCACATCCTCGCGCTCGTTCCCGAGGTCGCGTCGGCGATTGAGGCGTTGCTCAACAGCGCGCGAGAACTCGCCGAACGGCTCCCCCAGGAGCCCCCGACCTTCACGCACGGAGACCTCAAATCCGAGCACATCTGGGTTGCGCCTGGCCGGATCACACTGATGGATTTCGATACTTCTCATTTAGCCGACCCGGCGCTCGATTTGGGGTGTTTTTTGGCCGATTGGCAGTTTTGGAATGTCACTTGTCACGCTGGATTAGAAAAGATGCAGGAAAGTTTCCTCGCGGGTTACTCGCCCGGCGTGCCGAAAGAGCGCTTGATGCGCGCTCGTCTATACGAAGCCATCGAGTTGGTCAAATGCGCTGTTCGTCGGGTCCAACTCTTCGAGCACGATTGGGTGCACCGTACCGCCGCGCTGGTTGAACGCGCCCAGGCAGTGCTCGACCATCTTCAATTTACCTTCGGCATAGCTCGCTACGGCTGTGCCGCCACCACCGGTGAAGAACGGAGAGAACTACCATGATCCAAAGATACCTTTGCCTGCCCGTCCTCCTTACGGCCGTATTTTGCATGGGCGCGCCTGTCCGCGCACAGCAAGGCTCTCCACCCCAACACGCGCAAAACCAGCGCGCGCTGAGTACGCCGGACTCGGCTTCCCGCAGCGTCGTAGCGGGCGGAACGCCGTCGGTGCAAGAGGTGGAAGTGAGGCGCGTGCGCATCTCGAAGACGGACCGTTGCCAAGTGATCATGGAACTCGGAGGCCGGGTGCACTATCAGGCCGTCCGCCTCTCTGATCCGGATCGCATCTACTTCGACATCGAACACGCCCGATTGAGCAATGAACTCCTGGACCAGCCGATCGACGTTCCTTCCGGTAGCTGCCTGAAGGCGGTCCGCGTGGCACAAAACCGCGCGGACGTGGTGCGCGTGGTGCTGGATGTGGCCCAAGTAAAAGATTACTCCGTCTCTGAACTTGCCGATCCCGATCGCTTAGTGGTCGATCTATACGGGGCGGCCAATAGCACGGCCGCGGCTGCAAATTCCGCGACCGAAACGAGTGCGAAGACCGTGGAAGTGAGTCGCTTGCGCGTCTCGAACGCGAACAACTGCGCCCAAGTGATCATGGATCTCGGAGGCCGGGTGCAATATCAGGCCGCCCGCCTCTCTGATCCGGATCGCGTCTACTTCGACATCAAACACGCGCGATTGAGCAATGAACTCCTGCGCCAGCCGATCGACGTTCCTTCCGGCCGCTGCCTGAAGGCGGTGCGCGTGGCACAAAACCGCGCGGACGTGGTGCGCGTAGTGCTGGATGTGGCCCAACTAAAAGATTACTCCGTCTCTGAACTCGCCGTTCCCGATCGCCTGGTGGTCGACGTATACGGGTCAGCCGATAACACGGCCGCAAATGCCGCGCCGGAAACGGGCGCGAAGACCACCGCTTTGGCGCCGGGGAGCTCGGCGCCTGAGGTTCGAGGGGAAGCCTCAGCACCAAGGACAGCGCCATCGGAAACCGCGCCAAGTCCCGCCACAGGGGAAGCCTCAGCACCAAAGACAGCGCCATCGGAAACCGCGCCAAGTCCCGCCACAGCGGAAGCCTCAGCACCAAAGACAGCGCCATCGGAAACCGCGCCGGGTCCCGCCATAGCTCCGCTGCCTCCTTCCGTGAAGGCCCCGCCTTCTCCATCGCCCATGCCCACTTCGTTGGGAGTCGCCACGGCAACCGCCGTTGGGCAATCGCCATCGCCAAAAACCACGGCCGATCGCCAAGACCCCCGGCCCGCCTCAAAACTCACGGTAGCCAGCAGTCCTCAAGACACAGGGGCGGTGCGCGGAAACGTTCACGATCCCGACGGCACCGCCGTGCCGGATACCAATGTTGATCTGACCAACTCGAGCGGAGGGCAGCGCCTTAGCACGACAACCGACGAAGACGGCGTTTTTGAGTTTACGAAAGTCCCTCCGGGAAACTATGCTCTGCATGTGATCATCCCCGGCTTCGAGCCGGTCGAAAAACCGGTCGTTGTCGGATCGGAACCGCTAGCCCGCATTCGGGTAAAGCTCAAGATTGCGCAGGTTTCCGAGAAGGTGACGGTCAGTGGACAGTCGGTCGTCGTCGCGGAGGAAAATCGCAGCCAGGCTCGATTCGATGAGCACATGGTGATGAACATGCCGGTGCGCGATGCCGACCCTTTGGTTGTTCCTTCTTTGTTTCTCAACCCTGCGGTGGTCGGTTCGAGCGGACCGACTCTCATTGTGGATGGCGTGGAGACCAGTTCTCTCGATCTGCCCACTTCGAGCGTGAAAAGCGTGACCGTCGACCAGAATCCGTATTCGCCGGAATTCGGACGGCCCGGCAAGGGCCGGCTGGAAATCACTACCCGGAAAGGCGTCCACAGCCGTTACCGGGGCAACGTGCTCGCGATGTTCCGTAATTCCGCGCTGGATGCCCGTAATGCTCTGGCGGTGGAGCGGCCGGTGCAGCAGCGCGGAATCGGCGAGGTGGAATTGGATGGCCCGCTTACCGGTTCCGGACTGACGACCTTTTTCGTGGCGGGACGCTACCATCTCTTTAACAATAGTGCGGTGGTTGACGCAACCACACCGCCGGGACTGGTCGTAAACAACATTACGACGCCGGGAGGCAGCTTGATAGAGAACGTCGCGGTTCCCGAGCGCACGACCTCTTTGTTCGGCAGGGTCGACAGCCACTTCCGCCCGACTCACACGTTATCCCTTTTCTATAAGTACAAAGATAGCAAGCTGGACAACCAGGGCGTTGGCGGGCTCGATCTTCCGGATCGAGGAACGAACTTTTTTGAGCATGAGAATGAGTTTAGGGCTGTCGAAACGGCAACACCTTCGGCAAATTTTCAAAACCAGGCACGCTTTACCTACAAACAGGACCGTCAGAGTACAACCAGCGTGTCCAATGACCCTGCCGTAATTGTCCTCGGTGCCTTCAATTCCGGAGGCGCCCAAACGGACCGCCACTTGACGGAAACCATGGCCGACGCGCAGGACGTGGCCTCGCTTTTTTACGGCCGCCATAATCTGAGGTTCGGTACGGGGGTGAAACTCCGGTACTTCTCCGCCGAAGACCGCTCCAATTTTGGCGGTACCTTCACTTTTTCGAGCCTGGCAGATTTCCAGAGCACGCCATCCCCGCAGCCCTCGCAGTTCAACATGAACTTCGGCAATCCCTCGGTTGACTTCCAGGACCACCAAGTTTTTGCCTTTCTGCAGGACCAGCTACGTCTGCTGCCGAACTTGTCGGTTATGGCGGGATTGCGGTATGAGTTCCAGCCCGCTGTTTCCCACTACCAGAATCTAGCTCCGCGTCTCGCGGTGGCTTACTCCCCCGGAGGCACCAACCGCATTCTCTCGAACACCGTGTTCCGCGGGGGCTTCGGAATTTTCTACGATCGGCAGCCATACTTGATGCAGCAAGACGGCCTCCTTTATGACGGGTCGGCTATCCGCGGGATCGTTCTATCTTGCCCGTTATCCTGCCCGTCCTACCCTAACGCCTTTCTGCCTGGCAACCCGCCGGCGGCCGTGGCTACACCTAGCATCAGAACGACTGATCCCAATATCCGCTTCCCCTATCTGATGCAGGGCAGTCTGGCGATTGAGCGCAAACTCTGGCGCGGCCAGAATTATCTCACGCTGGAACTTTCGACCGTGCGTGGCCTGGACCTCTACCGCTCGCGCAACATCAATGCCCCGCTCCCCGGGACCATCAGCCCTCCCAACCCCAATTTTGTCAACATTGATCAATTCGAGGCCTCGGGCTCCTCGCGCAGCAATAGCTTGTCCATCGCCTACAAGGGGGACGTCCACAAACTGAATATCATGCTTCAATATGTCCTCTCCCGCACTCTTGACGACGTTAATGACGTCAAGAACGGCTTTCTTTATACGCCGGCCAATAATTACAATCCGCACGGCGACTGGGGCCGCTCGGATCTCGACCGCAGGCATCGCTTCAATGCGGTTTTCCTCTATCCATTGCGGTTCGGCTTTCATGTGTCGGGAATCGTCAATGTCTGGTCGGGCCTCCCCTACAACATCACCACGGGCAAGGACGACAATTACGATACCGTCTTTAATGATCGCCCCCTGGGCCTTTGGCGCAATGCCGGGCGCGCGGCGGGCTACACCGACGTGGACTTGCGTCTGACCAAACGCTGGCGGGTCACGCACAGCGAGCATGCGCACTTTGTCGAAGCTGCGGTGGACGTCTTCAATATCTTCAACCACACAAATTTTGGAAGCTACAACGGTGTACTCTCCTCGCCGACGTTTGGCCAACCCTACACCGCCAACTCCGCCCGGCAGCTCCAGGTTTCTGTGCGTTATCACTTCTGAACTCTAAAACAAAGGCAGAGGGGGCACCCAAATGCGTGACCAACGAAAGAGCGTGCTGCTGACCGGCGGAGCCGGATTCATCGGATCCCATCTTGCCGAGGCCTTGCTGCGTCGCGGCTCTCGGCTAGCCATCGTGGACAATTTTGATCCCTTCTACGACTACCATTTGAAGAAAGCCAACCTCGAAGCCAGCGCCCGCGTTGGCAGCTACGAGTTTTATGCCGTCGATATTTGCAATAAAGCGCAGCTTTCTCAGATCATGACAGTCCATCGTCCTGAGGTGGTCATTCATCTGGCCGCGTGCGTGGGTGTGCGTCCCTCCATCCGCCAGCCCCACTGGTACGAACAGGTAAACGTGGCTGGCACTTTGAACCTGCTGGAGCTCTGCCGCGAGTTTCATGTGGACAAGTTCATCTTTGGTTCCTCCAGTTCTGTCTATGGCGCCACCGACCGTGCGCCTTTTTCCGAAAAGCAATCGGAATTACGTCCGCTCTCTCCCTATGCGGCCACGAAACTGGCCGGTGAGATGATGGCTTACACCTACGCGCAGTTGTTCAGACTGCAGGTAATCTGCCTGCGCTTCTTCACCGTGTACGGTCCACGGCAGCGCCCAGACCTCGCCATCCGCAAGTTCACAGCGTTGATCGAGGAAGGCAAGCCGCTCCCTATTTTTGGAGATGGTTCGACGGCTCGTGACTATACCCATGTGAGTGATATTGTGGCCGGAATACTGGCTAGCCTTGATTACAGCTTCAAGGTTCCCTCGGACTGTGCCCCCTTTGAGGTCTTTAATCTCGGCAATTCGCATGCGGTCAAGCTCACTGAGCTTATCGAATTGCTAGAGACGGTAACCGGACACAAGGCCATCTGCGAATGGCGCCCCCCGCAGCCTGGCGATTCGCCAGTGACCTGGGCAGATATATCCAAAGCGAGCCACCTTCTCGGGTACCGCCCGGCCACATCCCTCGAAGAGGGGCTTGCAAGTTTTGTGAACTGGTACCGGGACGTGGCGCCGGTGTGGGCGCCCACCGCACACACGGCTGTGGACAGTGTGCAAAATGCATTGGGCTAGATTTCACCGGTCCGCCCGGTGAGTTCATCTGGCAGTCCGGGATGGACTGCAAAGCGCCTGAAGAGTGCATGATTTTGCGTTAAAGAGTATGAGGGAAGGGAGACGTCATGCGAATCGCTTACTATGTTCCCCGTGCAACCTACCTTGAGAGTTGTCCCGGCGGTGAAAAACACACCTCGGGGAGTGGCATGTTCATTACCAACGTGTTGACCGGTCTCAG
>Ga0209375_1004075_pt1 | contig 10004 bp, 9 predicted proteins | sample GraSoiAngelo_131_FD_185888 | JGI IMG/M metagenome (GOLD analysis project Ga0209375, IMG submission 185888) | Grasslands soil microbial communities from the Angelo Coastal Reserve, California, USA - 14_0929_02_30cm (SPAdes) (version 2) | ecosystem: Environmental > Terrestrial > Soil > Grasslands ...
CGGACGAGAAAGGCGACCACGCGGTGGGCGGGGTACTGCTCACGGCGACGCGGATCGTGAATGCGATTCCGGCCGTGTGCGGGGCGCGGCCGGGCTTGCTGTCGGCGCTGGACCTGCCGCTCGTGACCGGGCGGGGGCTTCGGAGCGCGAGGCGCGCGTGAGGCTTGCCGAGCCCGATCACCGCCTCGTGCGTGACGGCGTGCCGACGCGAGACGCGGCATCCCCCATTTTTGTCACCTCACTCCCCCATCGGGGTGAATAGCCGCGCGCGAGCTTGCCGTGTTCTTGTTCGGAATCGCCATTCGGAGAGAGAGCATGATGCGCCTATCTGGTACGCCCTACGTGATCGCCACGGCGGTGGCCGTCGGGCTCGTGATCCACGCACGGCCCGCTCGCTCGGCGGACGTCATCGTCTCCCCGGAACGAGTGGTCCCGAGCGAGCGCGTGGCCGAGAGCGTCGCGCTGCGCGACGTGAGGGTCGAGGGCGACGTCGTGTCTGGCGTCCTGACCAACAGGTCGGACAAGGTGCTGCGCGACGTGCAACTGCTGATTCAATACGACTGGCTGTGGAAGAACGAGTTCAGGCCGGGCGAGGACAACCCGGGACGGGCCGTGTACCACACCGTCCCGGGTGAAATTCCGCCGGGCGGCCAGACGACGTTCACGTATCGCGCCGACCCGCCGCTGCCCGCACGCTCCGACGGGCGCTTCAACGCGTCGGTCGAGGTGGTCGGCTTCGTCGAGGTGAGCGGGGCCGGCTGAGGCGAGCCTCGAGCATGCGGCGGAACGGCATGCGACATCGGGCCGTCTGCGCGGTGCTTCTCGCGAGCTCCGTGCTGGTGGCGGATGCCCACGCGGGCGTCTTCCGACTGCGGCGCACGGTGGTCGTCGGCGACAGCCTGCTCGCCGGCTTCGGCTCGGGCGGCTTGGTCGGCGTCGGGCGTCCCGGGCAGGTGGACAGCGCCCCCGCCTTCGTCGCGCGGCGGGCGCACGTCCGCCTGCCCTTGCCTTTCATGGACGCGCCGGGCGTTCCGCCGCCGCTGGTGATCGTGGACGCCAACCGTAACGGCCGGCTCGACCGGGGCGAGGTGCGGCGCACGCGCGGCGGCCTCGGCTTCCGCGCCGACCTGGACAAGACCGCGCGCAACCTCGCCGTGCCGGGCGAGGACACCGGGAGCGTGTTCGAGAAGATCAGCGCCGAGGACGTCGCCGGCGAGCTCGTCACGGGCGACGTGAAGGGCCGCGACGTGCTCAAGTTCCTGATCCTCGGCCTGCCGCTGCGGCCCGAGCCCGTGTCGCAGGTCAGCCGCGCGCGCGAGCTCCATCCGAGCTTCCTTCTGCTCTGGATCGGGAACAACGACGCGCTCGACATGGCGACGGACACCAATCCCGGCGCGGTGACCCTCACGCCGCAGGAGTTCGGGGGCCGCTTCCGCACGCTGCTCGAGGCGCTGGCCGACACGCAGGCAGGCATGGCCGTCGCAAACCTGCCGGATCCGACGGGCATCGCAGCCCTGCGCCGCGCCGCGGGGGACGTGACGGGCTGTCGGCGGGCGGACGGCGCGACCGAGCCGGTCGCCGCGGACGACCTCCTCTCGATCGACCTCGCCCCCGACCGGCTGCCCACTCCCCCGTGCTCCAGGGTGCTGAACGCCGAGGAGCGCGCGCAGGTGCGGGCCAAGGCGAGCGCGTTCAACGACCAGATCGCGGCTGCCATTGCGGACACGGAGCGGACCCGCGGCGTGACGATCGCGCCGGTCGACATGTTCGCGGCCTTCGATCAGCTGGGCGCGCGCGGCGTCGACCTGAACGGCGACGGCACGGCGGATCTCACCACGCGCTACCTGGGCGGCATCTTCAGCCTGGACGGCATCCACCCGACGCGGACCGGTAACGCACTCCTCGCCAACGCCTTCATCGACGCGATCAACGCTCGCTTCGGCGAGTCGATCCCGCACGTCGACGTGGCGCGGGTGGCGGCGCGCGACCCGCTCGCCCACAGTCGCTTCCGTCCCGCGGGCGAGGTCCCCTTCGGCGTGATCGGCGATAGCGAGGGCGACGACCTGGAGGCGTTCTTCACGCGGGCGTTCGCGCGGATCGCGGACGGAATCGACGACTTCAGGCGGCGGTTCGAGCGGCTCTTCTAGCCGAGCTGCGGAAGTTCGGCTAGGGTCGCCCACCATGGAGCTCCGGGGCAGCTGCAACGGGTGCGGCGCCTGCTGCAAGGTCCTGATCCTCGAGCAGTCGCCCGAGTGCGGCAGATGGCCGCCTTGACGCGCGTACTCGGCATCCCTTCCGATCACATCTTCGCCGCCGAGCACTGGCATCCGTTGACGCGCGAGGAGGCGATGCGGCTGAACCCCTTCTACACGAGCCGGGTGCGCGCCGACGCGCACCTCTACACCTGCGACCGGCTCGGCGCGGACGGCCGCTGTACCGCGTACGAGGAGCGGCCGCTCGTCTGCCGCGGCTACCCGTGGTACGACGAGCCGCCGCGCGAGATGCCGCTCGCCGATCCGGAGTGCGGCTACGGGGTCGACCTGCCGGGCCGCTCGGCCTGACGGGGTGTGGCCGTGATGCCCTCGTCCAGCAGGAGGTCGTTCGCATGGACTACCGTGACCTGATCGCCGTGGTCACGGGCGCCTCGACCGGCATCGGCCGGGAGACCGCCCTCGAGCTCGCCCGGCGGGGCGCCACCGTCATCGGCATAGCCCGCGGTGCCGAGAACCTGGCGCGTCTGCGGCAGAGCGCCCGGGGGCTTTCCGGAACGATGGAGACGGCCAGGGCCGACGTGAGCGACGCCGAGGCCATCATGGCGACGCTGCGCGACCTCGCGCAGGCGCACGGGCGCATCGACGTCCTCGTGAACAACGCGGGGGCCGGGGCCTACAAGCCCGCGGCCCGGATGACGGTTGTCGAGTTCGAGTCGATCATGCGCACCAACTATCTGGGCGCCGTCGCCTGCTCCCTCGCGGTCCTGCCCGGGATGCTCGGCCGCCGGAGCGGGCATATCGTCAACGTCTCCTCTCCCTCGGCCTTCTCGCCGCCGCCCGGGCAGACGGCCTACGCCGCCTCGAAGGCCGCCCTGGACGCCTTCTCCGAATCCCTGCTCCTCGAGGTGCGTGCGCAGGGCGTGCGCATCTCGATCGTGTACCCGGGCCACGTGATCACGCCGCTCACCCTCGAGCAGTTCAAGGGCCAGCCCATGCCGCCCAAGTCGGTCTGCATGGACGCCGCCCGGGTCGCGGCGGGTGTCCTGGAAGCACTCGAGGGCGGCAGGTTCCGCATCTACCTGCCCTGGTTCGTCGGGCTGACCCCGCTCGTGAAGAGCCTCGCCCCGGAGTTCGTCCGGCGCCAGACGCTTCGCGCTCAGCCGCTCACCGGGGAAGAGTCCCGCTAGCCGGCAACTCTACCCGGGCGCCGTCGCGAGAGCGTCGAGGGTGCGTCAGCGGGGGCTCGCGACGGTGCGCGGCGAGTGGCAGCTCGTGTGCGCCGCCTTCAACCTGGGGTAGTCGAAGAGGTGATGCATCCGCTGCGTGCGATCCGGCGCGACGCCCCCGCTCCCGCGGACCGCCGAACACGACCTGGCGAGAGGGAGGATGAGGCACCAGAATGCGTGACGTCCGTCGGGTCCGAGCGCCTCCGCCCTTGACCTTTCCGATGACGGGCGTGCATCATGATGGAGTGGCCCACGCGACCAGGGTCGGTCGGCTTGGCCGGGCAGGGACCGCGACTGGTTGGGCGTCGCCTCCGCGTCGCGCGCTGGAGTACCGGGGCGTGGGGGAGAGATGAGGGTGGGGGCAGATAGACCATGGAACACGGGGCACATCCGCTTCCAGCGCCCGACTTTCGGACGCTGTTCGAGTCGGCGCCGGGGCTCTACCTCGTCCTCACCCCGGACCTGACGATCGTCGCGGCCAGCGACGCTTACCTGCACGCGACCATGACGAAGGGCGCCGAGGTGCTCGGCCGCGACGAGGCCGTGCGCGCCGCCGCGTGAGGGGGAAGAGCGATGGTGTCCGAGCGTCCCGTGGCCCCGGTGCTCATCGTCGAGGACGATGAGGGAGTGCGTGGCGCGTTCGCGGCCCTGCTCGCGAGCGAGGGCTACCGCGTGATGGAGGCAGCGGACGGGGTGGAAGCGCTCGAGCTGCTGCGCGCCGCCGAAACGCTACCGTGCCTGATCTTGCTCGACCTGATGATGCCGCGTATGAGCGGCTGGGACTTCTGCGCGGTGCAGAAGCGCGACGAGCGGCTCCTCTCCATCCCCGTGGTCGTCGTCTCCGCCGATCCGCTCGCAGCGCGCGCGACGCGCATGGGAGCTGCGGCCGTCCTGCAGAAGCCGGCTGATCCGGAGCAGCTGCTGGCGCTGGTCGAGCGGCATCGCGCAGGGTGAGGTGACGGACGTCGGCGACGTCCGCCGGGGAGCTCCTAGTACGAGCCGGTCAGCCAGTAGCAGTAGTTCGGGTCGTAGTAGGGCGAGTAGGGGTCGCAGTACGGAGAGTAGTACGGAGAGGGCGGGTGCGCGTAGTAGTAATAGGGGTAGACGAACGGGATGCCGAAGCCGACGAAGCCCTGGCCGAAGAAGAAGGGTCCATGGTGGAAGCCGTGACGGAAGTTGAAGCCCGAGTGAAAGCCGCCGTGGAAGCCTCCCGGAAAGCGACCGAAGTGGCCCCCGAAGCGACCACCGTTGAAATGCCCGCCGCCAAAGTGGCCAGCGAAGCCGCCGCCACCGAAGTGCCCGCCGCCACCGAAATGCCCGCCGCCACCGAAATGCCCGCCACCACCGAAATGCCCGCCACCACCGAAATGCCCGCCACCACCGACGTGCCCGCCGCCGCGGCCCATGCCGATGGCGTGGGCAACGCCGCCGGCGAGCGAGAGCGTCAGGAGAATCGCGAGCCAGAGAGCCGCGGTGGAGGCCAGCGATCCGCGAATGGCCGCGAGCTTCACGCCCGGAGTCTGGTCGCGGCACGGTCGCCGGTCAAGGGGTGTCCCGACACGGCTCGCCTGGCTGGACAAGTCCGAGAGGCTGGCGAACACACGGCCCACCCCGAGACCAGCCTCTACGCCGGGCTGCACGGCTGGCCGCCGCGGAGCGGTATCGGGCTTCGCGGAGGAGTAGGGCGTCAGTCCGCGCGTTGGCCGCGGCCGGTGAGCCGCTCGATCTCGACCGTGATGCCGGCGATCACGGGAGGACCGGCATCCGCGCCGCGCCGCGCGCCGGCGGCGCGAGCAGCAGCGCGAGGCCGGCGACGCGGGCGGTGATCGCGGCAGGCCCGGCGCCGATCATCGCGTCGCCGGCACGGTCCTGCGGCGCGGGCAGATGCCCGCGCTCACGAAGCCGCCGCCCGAGCCCTCACCACCACCGCGATCAGGTCGTCGCCGTCGATCGGCTTGGGGACGTGCATCTGAAAGCCGGCGGACAGCGCCTTCCGCCGGTCCTCGGCACGCGCGTAGGCGGTCAGCGCGACGGCGGCGATCGCTCGGCCATGCCGTGCCTCCTGCACGCGGACCCTGCGGATGAGCGAGTAGCCGTCCTCCCCGGGCATGCCGATGTCGGACAAGAGGACGTCCGGCCACCAGGTATCGAGCTCGGCGAGCGCCTCCGCGGCCGACTGGCACGCCCGTACCTCGGCACCGGCCTCCCGCAGGACCGCTTCGAGGACCTCGCACGTGTCCAGCTCGTCGTCGACTACCAGGACGCGGAGGCCGCTGAGCGGGGTGAGCTCCTCGCTCGCGGAGCCCTCCCGTGCTTCGTGCGCGCGCCTGTCCTCGGTTGCGACCCTGAGCGGGATCCGCACTCTGAAAGTGGCACCTTTCCCCTCGCCAGCGCTCTCGGCTTCGACGGTCCCCCCGTGGAGCTCGACGAGGTGGCGGGCGATCGCGAGGCCGAGCCCCAGGCCGCCGAGCGCCCGCGTGACGGAAGCATCGGCCTGCCGGAAGCGCTCGAAGAGGTAGGGGAGGAACTCGGAGCTGATGCCCTTGCCCGTGTCGCGAACCGTCAGCTCGAAGTGGGAGTCCACGCGCTCGAGCACGAGGTCCACGCGCCCGCCCTCGGGGGTGAACTTGATCGCGTTGGAGAGGAGATTCCACACTACCTGCTGCAGCCGGTCCGGATCGCCCTGGATCAGGTCGATCCGCGGATCGAGCCTGGTCTCGACCCGGATGTTCTTGGCGCTCGCCGCCGGCCGCATGGCCTCGATCGCCGCCTCGATCGCGGCGGCGAGGCGCATCGGGCGGACGTCGAGGTGCAGCTTCCCGCCGATCATCCGCGAGACCTCGAGGAGGTCGTCGACGAGCCGGGCCTGCGCCCTCGCGCTACGGTCGATCACCTCGAGCGCGCGCGCGGTGCGGGCGGGATCGAGCGCGCGCCGGCGCAGCTGACTGACCCAGGCGAGGATCGGGGTGAGCGGGGTGCGGAGCTCGTGGGACACGGTGGCGAGGAACTCGTCCTTCAGGCGGCTGGTCTCCTGGGCCTCCCGGTACAGACGCGCGTACTCGATCCCGAGCCCGATCCGGTCGGCGACGATCTGGAGGAGCTGCGCGTCGTGTTGATCGAACCGCCGGGGCTTGAGCGTGCCCACGTGGAGCACGCCGATCACCTTGCCCTCGAAGAGGAGCGGGACGCCGAGGAGCGAGCGGACTCCCTTCTGCCGCAGGATCGGGTTCATCACGTCGGCGTGGTCGACGTCCGCGATGAAGATCGGCCGCCTCTCCGCGGCCACGCGCCCCGCGAAGCCACGCCCGAGCGGAATCCGCACACCGGCCTCGACCTCCTCCTCCAATCCCTTGGCCACCCGGGCCACCAGGTCCCCGCCGTTCAGCAGCAGAATGGCGGCGGTGTCGGCCCCGAGGATCGAGCGCACCCGGACGAGGAGCTCGCTCAGCAGCTCCTCGAGCGACAGGCGTGCGAGCGCCGTATCGGTAACGGCTTCGAGCCGGCGGACGGCTTCTTCAGACGGCATCCCGGCCGGAGACCCTTCTTCTTGGGGGTGGTCACGATCGAGAAGGGCGGTCGGGTTTCTCTAGTCGATCCGATCAGAGCCAACAAGGCCCTCGATCGAACATCGTTGTGATCGACGAGAACGTCGTGCCCCTCATGTCCCGCCGCAACGGCCCTCTCCCGGCCCCGCGTCGGAACCCCAGTGCCGGTGTTGCGGTTGTCCTGGTGCCAGTGCCACGCTTGCCGGGCCGCCGAGGCGAGCCCGTTGGTGCGTAGTCAACGAATTCGACCCGACGAGGAGAGTGGGTTCTTGATCACGAGCGAGTGACCGTCGCAGCGGTCGAGCGTGGGACGGAGCGGCTCTTCCACGAGCCCGGCCAGGCGGCGGAGGCGCGGTTCGTCGCTCAGCGCGGCGATCTCGGGGGCCGCGAGACCGAGGTAGATGAGGCGACAGAGGACCGGCGCGCCGTCGGCGCGCTTCGCCCACCACGAGCGCGCGTCGCCCGGCCGCGCCGTCGCCTGGACGCGGTCCGCGGCGGCCGCGATGCGTGCCAGCTCGTCGCGCGGAGGGCGGGGAAGCCGCGCACCGAGGCCTCGGCCCCGTTACTTGCCGGAGCGCGCCAAGGCGTCGACGTCGAAGGTGGCGGGGTTGAACTTGATCCGGCCATAGAAGGAGGAGTTCGGACTCGACTTGATCCCCGCGACCGTGGCGCGGTTGAGCTTCAGGTTCTCCGCGCACTGGTAGGCCATGTTCGAGCCTTGCATGTAGTCGACCTTGCCGTCCGGCCGCGTGAACCGGAGCGGGTTCCACGCCATCACCTGCATGGTGTTCAGCAGCTCGCCCTTCCAGCTGAACTTGCGGTGCCAGGCGCCCTGGTAGGTGAGCTTGTCGATCCAGAACTCGAGCTTGCCGTAGAGGTAGTACCGGTCGCGCGGCACGCCCTCGACCACCCAGAACCGCCGCCTGGCGAGCACCGAAGGCCCGGTGGGCGCCCACGCGATGCCCTTCCACGCGGGATCCATGTAGCCGATGAACTTCGTGTCGGGCCAGTCCGCGTCCCACGCCCCGATCTCTGGTACCCAGCGGGCCTTGCCGACGTCCTTCAGATTCAGCTCCTCGGCGAAGCGGAACCCCTCCACCTCGCCCTTGAGATTCCACTCGAAGTCCTCCGGCTTGCCGTCGAAGAAGGGACCGTCGTCCTGGCTCATGTCGGAGCCAAGGAAGCCGTCGGAGCGGTTGGTCGGGCTCACGGCCCGCACGCGGCGGAGCGCCGGCACGTAGGTCCAGGTGGAGTCGCGCCGGTCGGCATCTCGGTACCGCCAGGTGAGGGCGGCGGTCCCGTGCAGGTCGGCAGGCGCCTTCACGAAGATCAGGGCCTGCGTGAGGAAGTTCTGCGGGTTCGGCATCCGCTCGTCCTCGGGGACGCCGTCGTAGTAGGCGAACCGGACGTCCTGGTCGGTGCGGCGCTCGAGCCCCCCCGGGCTGATCCAGTTCACCTGCGACTCGGCGCGCAGGTTCCCGAAGTACCAGAAGCGGTAGAACTGGTTCCACACCACCTTCACGCCGGCCGTGCGATCGCTCGGGTCGATGGCCGGAAACGGGTGGCCCAGGACGTACGGCGGCTGCTTGCCGGTTTCCTTGCTCAGGATCTCCCCGCGCGGGCCCACGGTGAGCTTGCCCTCGTTGGCCCGCGTAGCCGCCTGGAAGTCCGGCGGCCAGTTGTACTTGCTCTCGGGCCAGTCGGCGACGGGGTTCCGATACTCGCCGTCGCGGTAGTGGCGGAGGATCTCCGGGGGCAGGAGGCTCTCCGCTTCCTGCCAGGTGGTCTGATCGAGCGTCTCGCCGGGCTTCGGCCCCTCGGCGCCGCGCGCGGTGGCGATCGCGAGCGCGGCGACGAGGACGAGGGCGGCCACGACGAGGCTCGGCTTCGACATCACCAGTTCTGCTCACCCGCCAACGGGCGCCGGACTGTAGCGCGGATCCGTGGGGCGAGGGAAACGGAACTTGCGGAGCATCCCGGGCGGCGCCCTTTGCGGCGAGCGTAGACCCGCGTCGACCGCGCAGGGTATAGCCCCAGGCGGGGTTCCGATGAGGCTCGTCGTCGGGGTGGCCGTCCTGCTCCTGGTTCTCGCTGGCGTCGTGCACGCTCAGGTGACGACCGCCTTCCGCGCGCGCGCCGCGCGTCAGATCAGCGCCGATCCCTTCGCCGGCCTCTCCGGCGCGGAGGCCGACACGGAGGTCGAACCCGACGTCGCGGTCGACCCGAACGACCCCGCCGTCGTGGTGGCCGTCTTTCAGGAGGGGCGCTTCGACCAATCCGGCGGCTGCGTCGCTCCCGGCTTCGCGACCTCTCGGGACGGCGGCCTCACGTGGATCACGGGCAGCCTCCCCGGGTTGACCGTGGCCGCGAGCGGCCCGTTCGAGCGGGCCTCCGATCCGACGGTTGCCATCGGAGCCGACGGCGCGGTCTACGCGCAGACGCTCCCGTTCGACGTTCAGGAATGCCGCAGCGCCATCGCCGTGCAACGGTCGGACGATCACGGCCTCACCTTCAACGCTCCCGTCCTCGTGCAGGACGACTCCTCCTGCTCCGTCTTCAACGACAAGAACTGGATCGCCGCGGACACCTTCGCCGCGAGCCCGCACCACGGGCGCGTGTACAGCGTGTGGGACCGCATCGACCACACGGAGCAGCCGATCGTGCTGCGCTGGTCCGACGACCGCGGCGAGACCTGGAGCGCGCTCGTCGCGGTGTCCAGCCCCTTCTTCCCCGGGGGCATCGGGGTGATTCCCCTCGTCCAGCCGAACGGCGACTTGACGCTCGTCTACGCGCCGGTCGGAACGGCGACCGCCGAAGAAGTCGCGCAGACGTCGCACGACGGCGGTCTCACCTTCGCTCCGCCGGTCACGATCGAGCGCTTCGAGGGCAGCGACCCGGCGGGCATGCGGACGGGCGATGGGCTTCCCGCGGCCGCGCTCGACCCGGTGACCGGCCGGCTGTACGTCGTCTGGCAGGACAGTCGCTTCCGCTCCGACGGGCTCAACGACATCGTCATGAGC
>Ga0209375_1004076_pt1 | contig 10003 bp, 11 predicted proteins | sample GraSoiAngelo_131_FD_185888 | JGI IMG/M metagenome (GOLD analysis project Ga0209375, IMG submission 185888) | Grasslands soil microbial communities from the Angelo Coastal Reserve, California, USA - 14_0929_02_30cm (SPAdes) (version 2) | ecosystem: Environmental > Terrestrial > Soil > Grasslands ...
GGGCTTATCGGAAAATCTATGATGGTACGTTCAAGGTGATCAGCTCCGGCGGACGGCTAATGATTTCCACGCACGGAAATCGAGCGTTACCTGGGCGGTGCTGAAAAATACAACCCGGCACCAAAGGCCAAGATTGGGGGTGAGGGGAATGGAAAAGACCTAAAAAAACAAAGCCCCGACCGGGGCCAGGGCTTCGCAAACTCGCTCGAGTTTGCTATGCGTTCCTTTCGGCGGTGTCAAACCTGTTCGGAGCAGTCTTCTGGTGGTCTGAGCAACGGCGATGGCAAATCGCAGACCACTTGAAGAATTGGAGGAGCAGCGGTGAACCGCGCCGGCATCATTGCCGCAAATCCGTTGCCAGATTATCTCCGCAACCGCGGATTTTCTCTTCATCCAGCGGGATCGAACTTCGTCACCAACGCTTGCCCACTTAAAGAGCATCAAAAATCTCATCGGTGCGTGACCATCGACACGGCACAGGGTCTTTGGCATTGCAACGATCATGAGAGAGGCGGGACCATCATCGATTGGGAAGCTCTCGAAAAAAGATCGAACCGGCCGAAGCGATGCGACAACTCAGCGTCGGATCTAACGGAGCGAATCCGCCGGCAGCCAGGCGGAAAATCACCGCAACGTATAGCTACACCGACGAAGCGGGCAAACTGCTTTTCCAAAGACTTTCGGCAGCGACGACCGGATGATGCCGGCGGATGGATCTGGAATATCCAAGGCATCACGCGCGTTCTTTATCGGCTGCCCGATGTGTTAAAGACTGAAACCATCTGCGTGACCGAGGGCGAAAAAGACGCTGATAATCTGCGCGCACTTGGATTCACGGCCACAACCAATCCGCTGGGCGCGGGGAAATGGCGGGATGAACACAGCGAAACGTTGCGCGGCAAGACCGTGCTCATCTTTGGTGACGTTGGCGATCCAGACCAAAAGGGCGAACGCCATACCGAAATTGCTAACGCACGTCAGGTTGCCGAATGGTTTCCACGATGTTTCCGATTTCATCAAATGGTTTTCGTCGCCGGATGAGGCGAAGACGGCGATTGAAAAGCTGATTGAACAGGCGCAGAAACAAAAGGGAGACACCTGCCCCATCACCGGACCGGCGATTGCACTACAGAAAGGGGTGGTAGCTGAACAGCCTCGCGTTGCCAAAGTCGAGCCACCACAAACGCCCGTAACGCTTAGTGGGTGGCGGGCCGTGATTGAAGAGAATTTTCCGTCACTGGCGAGCCCAGCCGAAATCTGTCTGAGCGTCGAGGCGCAGCTCATACTTAACGACGTAGTTAATCCCTTTGCGCTGGCACTTGTGGATGCGCCCTCCAGTGGAAAAACGATCACACTCAATTTTTTTACGAATCCAAAGGAGCTAGCCTATACCACCGACTATTTCACCGCAGCGGCGTTTGTGTCGCACGCAACCAATGTTCGGCGCGAAGAACTGAGCAACGTCGATCTTCTTCCACGCATCCGGTTTAAGACGGCCATCGTGCGAGAACTTAACTCCATTCTCGGCGCAAAGGAGGATGATCTGATAAAGTCGCTGAGCATCCTGACCAGGGTGTTGGACGGCGAAGGACTTGAAACCGACTCCGGTGTTCACGGTCAAAGGGGATACACCGGCGATTATCATTTCATGCTGTTGGCAGGGACGACACCGATTCAGCCGCGGGTGTTCAAAGTGATGGGCAACTTTGGCTCCCGGCTTTTCTTTCTCTCGTTGCGATCGCCGGACACCGACAATGATGGGCTGATCGCGTTGAATCGCGGCACGGATCGGAAAGCGAAAGAGAACGAGTGCCGAAAAATTACGGAAGATTTTCTGCGCACACTCTGGTCCGAAAATCCACAGGGCGTCAATTGGGATAAGGAGAAGGATCCAAAAGATTGCCTCCTGGTAATCGCGCGTTGCGCGCGTCTGTTGGCATCGCTCCGCGGCGCGATAAACGTCTACCGACTCGACACTGCATCCGGCGACGAGAAACTTTCCCATTCAGTGCCGGTGATTGAGAAACCACTGCGGATAAATTGCCTGTTCGCCAATCTCGCAAGGGCGCACGCGATGATCTGCGGACGGCGGCAGTTGAGCGAAGATGATCTGTGGCCAGTTCTTGAAATCACGTTTGATAGTGCACCGCCTACGCGCGCCAAAATCTTCCGGCATTTGATCGAACGAGAAGGGAGACTCAGTACGTCCGACGTAGTAGATCTGCTCCGGTGCTCTCCACCAACGGCGAGAAAAGAAATGGAGGCGCTTTCGGTGCTCGGCGTAGTGGACAAGTGCGATGCGGACGAAGCTGGCCGACCGGATACGATTATCACGCTGGCAAAAAGTTTTTCCTGGTTCACAAGCAACGAATGCAACTCGCTCATGGAGCGGAGGCCTGGTGCCCACGCCGGAGTTTAATAACACCATGGCACGCGCAATTTCCAAAGCTACATGGGATCAAATAAAGATCGCGCGCGCCGCCGGCGCTTCCTATGGCGAACTGGCCGAACGCACCGGCATCAGCAAAGGCACCATCCTGGCCCACGCGCATCGCAACGGGTGGACGAAAGACATTGCCCTCGCGCGACCTAAAGCAGACCGCGAATCATCAGCTCCAAACGTCACCGACGCCATTACCGCGATTTTGCACGAACGCGGACAAGAAACGAAAATGAAAATGTCCGAGTTCTTACTCAAAGCCGCGCGCCAACTCGCCGAACGTGACGACATCGTCGTCGATTCTCTGGAAGGCGCCAAGATCCTCGAAGCACTCAGATCGTCGCTCTTCCCGCAACCTGTGCAGTTCGATCACCGCAGCCTCAACGTGAATATCTCCGGCGGTCTCTCAGATGAAGCACTCCAGCGCATCGAGACCATGACGAAACTAATGTGATGAATCGACCACCATTTGTTGCACCTGATTTTCCCGGTCACTGCAAAATCTTCCCCGAGCGCGACGTGATGTTGCTCCCGTTTCAGCAGCGGTGGGTAACTGACAATTCAAGGCTGAAACTCTGCGTCAAAGCTAGACAAATCGGTCTGTCCTGGTGCACCGCTTATCGTGTAGTCCGTCAAAAATTAAACAAAGGTGCGCGCCTAGATGCGTGGATCAGCTCACGCGATGAAGTGCAAGCACAGCTATTTCTACAAGACGCCAAACGCTTCGCCGACATTCTGAACGTAGCAGCCTCGGACCTCGGCCAGAACGTCATCGATGACGATGGACATACCGCTTACTCGCTCCGTTTCGCCAACGGTCTCCGTATCCATTCGATGTCGTCAAACGTAGACGCACAAGCCGGCAAGCGCGGCGACCGTGTCCTGGACGAATTCGCGCTGCACCCCGATCCCCGCAAACTATACACGATCGCTTATCCAGGCGTCACCTGGGGCGGATCACTCGAAATCTTTTCAACACACCGCGGCACTCAAAACTATTTCTGCGAATTGCTCCGCGAAATCACCGAGCGCGGCAATCCCAAAGGGTTCTCACTGCACAGAATCACACTCGAAGACGCGCTCTCCGAAGGGTTCCTCTACACTTTGCAATGCAAACTCCCCCTGGACGATCCCAGAATCCAAATGGACGAGGCCGATTACTTCAGTTTCATCCGGGCGGGCTCGGCGGATGAAGAAAGTTTTCAGCAGGAGTTCATGTGCCAGCCCGCCGATGATAACACGGCATTTCTCGGGTACGATCTCATTGCCTCATGTGAATATCCCGAAGCCAATCCATGGCAGACTGATCTTTTGGACTGCAAGAACCCGCTCTTTGTCGGTGTCGATGTAGGACGTGAACATGATCTGACCGTTATCTGGCTGCTCGAGCAGGTTAATGACATCAGATTCACGCGACGGGTTATTGAGCTAAGCAAGCAGACCTTCGACGCGCAGGAGCAGGCGCTTTACGAGCTTTTGAAACTGCCGATGGTGCGCCGGTGCTGCATCGATCAATCAGGGTTGGGCCGACAGTTCGCTGAGCGCGCGGCGAAGAAGTTTGGCGCGTACCGGGTTGAGGGCATCTCTTTCACGACATCGACTAAAGAGGAGTTAGCCTACCCGGTGCGCGTCGCTTTTGAGGACCGGACGATCAAGGTGCCGTTCATTAACTCCATCCGGGCTGATCTCCGCGGCGTACGCAAGGAAGTGACCAGTTCAGGGCACACGCGGTTTGCCGGTGAACGGAACCGATACGGGCATTGCGATCGGTTTTGGGCGTTGGCTCTGGCGTTGCACGCAGCGAAAACGCCAGCAGCAGGTGCAATCACGTCGGTAGAAGGCATCTACTATCAGAAAACCGGAGTACTAGCGCCTTGGCGCAGATTCAGGCCACGCACGCTTCAGCAAACGGCAGGGCTCGGCTACTTCGAGACGTAAAATAATGTGGGATGCGATGTGTTCATCAATTCCCCGAACTAGCATGAACACTTACGAAGTTCGCCCGCGCAAAGATAAACGCGGCGTCGATCTGATCAGCGATGTGCTGCCATTCGGTCGGCTGTGGTATGATACGCCAGATCATGCAATCGGGTACGCGATCCACAGCAGCCGCTCACATGATGCCGTGATTCGCGTTTACGATGCGGCTGGCAACGTGATCGAAGCACATGAGCACGCGGGCGGTTTCAAAGAGTGGTGAACGCGGGGCTTGCCATCGCGCAGCCTTTTAGCGCATTATCCCTGTATCGAGCAAGAAATAGATTGTAAGATACAACCGAATTCTAGCTGGGGCACATGTGGATGACACTCGAGAACCTTTTCAAGGTCACCCTGAGCGTAGTGTTCACGGCAGGGTGGCTAGTCGGGGTACGTTGGGTCTGGACGCATCAACTCGATCCGGTTGCCACCGTTCAACGCCTCGTGGGGAAGCCATTCAAAGCGCCGGAGTGGGTTGCTACGCGCGAGCCGAACAAGATTTACCAGAACGGAAATGTCGTAGGAGAAGTGATTGGCCGTTCAGGAGCAGGACTCTATCATCCGATTTGAGAAGCTTGCGAACACGCTCGCCCTGAACAAGGAGGTGGTGTTTCAATACCAACGACACAACCTCCAGATACGACACATCGGCTCCGGCCACCAAATGACAATTCCTCGAACAGGGCCCGTGTTGATGAACGTCCTTGAGGATGTGGTTTGCGAGAAAGTCCGGTAACCATAGCTGATCTTGTTCGCTAGTTGGTAAACATGTCCTTGCCCAGCCTGCAACAGCTAAAGTAAATGCAAAAAACAATTCCTCGTTAGGCCCAACTCGATGGTTCTCCGGCTAGCCGCGTAAATCGCCGCCTCCAGCTCCAAAAACGCAGTCAGCTCTTCATCCGCTCGCACAACGAACCGGAGAAAGAATCTTCCCGGCTACGCTGCATGGGAGATTCACCCAGTGATGAAACTGGAAATTCTCTGAAAGCCGTTTTCGAGTCTTGCTGCTGTCGCACTTAACCGCTAACAGCCGCCGAAGGTTTGCCTCCAAGGCTTTGCAAGAGCGCCGGGAGAAGATTAGCCAAGCCCTGCTGGTGATCCGCAGTAGGGTCAACCTTTCCTTCTGGCGTAAGTTTGTCGACGACCTTTGGCAGGTATTCGGCCAGAAAATGCGAGGCTTGGGCGGGATCGACGCCAAGCTTTGCAGCGAGAGCATTGACATCGTCGGAACCAAGGACTTTTTGAACTTGGCCGCCAGAAATCCCATGCCGACCCAGGAGGAAAATGTGTCCCCCTGGCCGCTCTGCGAGAATTTGTTCGCCAGACCTTGCAGTCCTCCGCTCTGTGCGAGGAGGCCACCAAGAATCCCGATGAGCTGACTCGCGCCGCCAGACGAATCAGTTTTTCCGGACATTGCACCGAGTATCGAGTCGAGTAATCCCATAAGTTTTGTGTTCTATTGGTTTGTTGTTTAGGAGTGAAGATTGCGTTTTAGTCAGCCCGTCGCTCGGCCGACGTTATCAACGATGCTTTTAACAGCGTCCCCCACAGCCATCTATTAGACCTTAGTCCTATGTCTTGAGGAGCCGCAAAGGTCCGGGATCTAATTCACCGCAAGGCGACGGAAAATCTCCGCCGCCCGTGAGGACGATTCGCCGCACGTACGGGTGGCGACTTCGAGTTCAACAAACGCAGTCAGCAATTCATCCGCGTGCACAACGAAACGCTTTCCGTCGCCACGATGTGCGTCAACAATCCAGATTGTTCGCACTCTGAATCAATGGCTGAGACGTAGCCCAAGCTCCAACCGGCTTTCTTGAGATTACAGGCGATTGTTTCCCAGTACTTCACGCAGCAAGAATCGCAGTTATCTCCTCGATTCGTTTAAGAAGTTTAACTCACCACGACGTTGGGCCAGCAGCGGAATTGGCTTCTTCTCGCCGGTAGTGTTGGTAGCCGAGGCGGCCTCGGGTCAGGGCGATCACCAGCAACGCCACCGCCCCGCAGCCGGTTAGCATTGGCAAAGTGCTGCCGTAGTCAGTCACGATAGGGGCGGTAAAGAGCAGATTCAGGATCACAAAAGTGAAGTCAAAAGTCGCGTGCACCAGGATGGCCATGAGTACGCTGCCTTTCGTGTTATTGAAGACCCACGTCATGACGATGGTCAACGGGATGGCCGCAAGGACAAACATGCCGACGTTGAGAAGGGTGGGCGGGAAACTCCAAGCCGGAACCCAGAAAAACGGCAGGTGCCACAATGCCCAAAGTGGCCCGAGGATCAGGCTCGCGACCAAAGGACCGTGCAGCCGCTGCAGACGAGGCAGCGCGAAGCCGCGCCAGCCGGGCTCTTCGCCCAACGGACCGTGGAAAAATACATAAACGACTTGGCCGAGCCAGGGAAGGGCGACCAGGGAACCAAGTCCTTTAAACGATGCCATGGCTCCTGGCAGGACAATCACGCCGAGCACTAAGATCATGGGGACGCCGATCAGGGCGAACAGGTACCACCCAAGCCCCACCCGCCACAGCGCGCACCGGCGCAGCAAGCGGCCTATGCCCGCCCTCCCTTCGGTTATGCCCGTCATGATGAACGCCGATAAGAATGGGCCCACAAAGGAAGCGACGACGACAGACGCAGAGGCCCCTATCGGACTATGAAACGACAAAAGGCAGGCACCATCTTTGGAAAGCGCCAGGGGCACCCATACGAGCCATGCGAAACCGTAGGCGATAAGGAAGTAGAACGTCAGCGGATAGCGGGCGAGCAGGCCCTGTCCAGCGGCGCCCGGCCGTTGGGCGACGTTATCAGCGGTGGTCATGTAGATACTCCCTTTCTTAGAGCGTCGGAAGCGTAACTACCACCGAATAGTTCGGGATACTCCACAGTATATTCCATTCCGCTCGGATTCTGCCTCTTTTACGCTCCACACGGCAATGACAAAGTGATATGTACGGGCGCAATGAACTATCCGATAACACTCATTATTGCCGCGTTGTTTTGCAGCACGGCAGCGGCAGCCCCAGAGCCAGTGACCTGCGATTCGCCGTGCGACTGTCATAATGCTCACGGCGAGGGCCGGTGGTCAGTCAAAACCGATGCCTCGCTTCCGCCGACAGACGCGAGCGCAATTCAAGCCGTCACACCATCCGAAATGTTCGGTTGGCCCGGCCCGGATGCGGCTTTAACGATGCAATCAGAGCGCTCCGGAATCGAAAACAAATGGTTTGCCCTTACAGGCCGCGTTGTCGAACTGAAAGTTGAAGAAGATGGCGACTTACATATTGCGCTGCACGATGTAACTGGTGACAAGCCCGGAGTCGTTGTCTGTGAAGTACCTGCAAAACCGCAGTGATGTGAAATTCGCACAACAGTTTTTAGTTGGACTCCCACACGGTTTCCTTTTCACACCGGCACTGCGAAGAAGCTGACCTTCGGTCAATCTCCTAGAATTACAGTTATTGGGAAAGCGTTCTGGGACGTAGGCCATGCACCGAAAGATCAAAGCAACCGTCGAAAGTACATGCCGGACTACGCTGTTTGGGAAATTCATCCAGTGATGAAGCTGCTGGTTCAGTGATTCGCCCCCAAAACGTGGCTTGCCATCCTGCCGCCTTTTAACGGACACTTCCCTCTATGGAGGTGGAAATAGACGACAAAATGCCGTCTAATTCTAGTTAGACCATGCCGTGAATTGGGAAGCGATTAGTGCAATCGGCCAAATCGTCGGCGCAATTGGCGTCGTCGTTTCTCTGATTTATGTGGCGACGGAAGTCCGCAACAGTGCTCGCGCGACGCAACTAGCTTCGAGGCGTTCGATATCAGAAATCTTCACTCTGTTGTCTCGACAACTCGCAGAGCATCCGGATTTAAGAGAATTGTATTATCGCGGTCTCCACGACTTCGAATCTCTCGAAGGCACCGATCTCGTAGGCTTCGCTCAGGTCATGCTCCAGCTGTTTCGAGCGTACGAGGAGGCCTATTATGGACACTTGGAGGGGGATGTGGATCCACGTCTGTGGCGTGGGTGGGAAGCGGCCATGCGCGATATCAACGGATATCCTGGAGTTCAAGCTTATTGGCGTTCACGCTCGCATTGGTACAGTGAGGAGTTCGCGAAGTACATTAATCAGCTACAGCAGACAGCCAAGCCTCCGAGGTTGTATCGCGAACCAAGTCCAGATCAATGATCTAACCAATCGATGAAGCCAACCGCCTCATTTGGAAGCAACCTCAGTGTGTTTGTCACGACACCCTGCCGTGGCTTATCTCTGTCTCGTTAGACCTCATCGCGACTGTATTGACAAGCCAGCATGGATATTCAGCTCCTCCTCGTTCCCTACGACACCGCTCGGCGTCAATGGCGCAGCGGTGCCGGTCCTGAGCACTTGCTCCAGGCCGGGCTTACTACACATCTCCAGGGTCGGGGACATTCCGTTGCGGACATTCAAGTGATTGAGGCTGACCCTGATCAGCCGCCAACGGAGATTGGCACTGCCTTTGAACTCATGCGGCGCGTTGCTGTCGCGGTACGCACAGTCCGCGCTGCCGGTCAGTTCCCAGTAGTCCTGAGCGGGAATTGCAACTCGGCGGTCGGAACCCTTAGTGGTCTGACGCCGGCGCGCCGGGCCGTTTTCTGGTTCGATGCCCATGGAGATTGTAATACCCCGGACACAACCGCCACCGGCTTCCTCGATGGCATGGGTCTCGCCACGGTCTTGGGGCTATGTTGGCATCAACTCGCAGCCTCGGTACCCGGATATCACCCGGTTTCACCCGAGGTCACATTTCTGCTCGGGGCACGTGATCTTGATCCGCCAGAGGATGAATTCCTCGCGGGATCGGCAATTACGTCAGCTCCTGTTTCTCAGATCCCTGCCCGCCTCCCGGAGCTTTTGGCCAGAGTTGAGTTAGACGATGCTCTCGGCTACATCCATCTTGACCTCGATGTACTTGACCCGCGGGTAGGCCAGGCAAACTCACTTCCCGTCCGTGGTGGGCTGTCAGTCGAGCAACTAACCGCTGCCATTGCAGCCATTCGCTCGCGGACCCAACTAGGCGCAGCCGCTATCACCTCGTATGCGCCCGAATTTGATGTCCAGCAGGGCGTCTGCCGGGCAGCGTTCGCAGCGCTTGACGCTATTCTTGCCGACGGGGCCTAACCAGACGATGCAGCGAACCGCTGACCCGGCGCGATGACTAACTCACAACACGTTTACGAAGTCCGACCGCGCAAAGATCATCGTGGCGTGGACCTAGTCCAATACGCTGCCATTCGGTCGGCTGTGGTACGGTGAACCAAACGCAGCCAGCAACGCAGTTGATTACGCAAAGTTTTTCAGCCGATCACATCATGCTGTGATTCGCGTTTACGATGAATCTGGCAACGTGATCCAGACGCACGAGCACGCGGGCGAGTTCAAAGGGGATTTTGTGACGCGGCTAGGGAAGCGGCACGCGCGGGCCTGAATCCGGTTACTGCCTAATCAATTCGCGGGCTTCGTCTGCGATTCTGTTCGCGTCGTCGATTCAATTCTTGCTAATGTTGAATTTCACTTTTACCGTAAAAACTATGGCCGACGTCGCAA
>Ga0209375_1004077_pt1 | contig 10002 bp, 9 predicted proteins | sample GraSoiAngelo_131_FD_185888 | JGI IMG/M metagenome (GOLD analysis project Ga0209375, IMG submission 185888) | Grasslands soil microbial communities from the Angelo Coastal Reserve, California, USA - 14_0929_02_30cm (SPAdes) (version 2) | ecosystem: Environmental > Terrestrial > Soil > Grasslands ...
CTCCGTCACCCCGGCTTGGCGCGCGGCGTGGCAGATCGCGGGGAATGCGCTCTTCATCACGTCGACCGCGCTGGTACTCCGCCGCGTGCCGGGACTCCCGCTGACCTTCGAAACCCGGCGACAGGTGTTCGCGTACAGCGCCATCGCGTTCGTCCTTCCGGCGCTGTATGCATTCACCACGCCAGCGTTCGTCCGCGCGCTGTTTCACCTCGAGCTCGCACCAGGCTCCACGCTCGCCACCACGTTGCTGCGCGTCACCCTGTCGAACGCCACGGTGCTGCTGCTCGTGGCGCCCGTCGTGCTCCTATGGGCGCAGTTTCCCGTGCACCGGCTGAAGGAGCTCTCCGCGCGCCGGCTGTGGGAAGCGGGAGCCGTCGTGCTGTCGGTGCTGGCGGTGGGGATGGTCGCCTTCGGTACGGGACCCGAGATCGCGGTGGGCGTTCCGCTCCTCTGGGTTTTCCCGCCCCTGCTGTGGGTCGCCGTCCGGTTCGGACCCGTGGGAGCCAGCACGGCCCTGCTGGGCGTCGCGGCCCTCTCCGTGTGGGGGACGGCGCGGCAGCTCGGGCCCTTTGTGCTAATGACCCATGCCGATCGGGTCCTGTCGCTGCAGCTGTTTTGGATCGTGATGTGTACGCCGGTCATGTTGCTCGCGGCCGTCATCTGGGAGCGCGAACGCGTCGAGGACGCTCTGCAAGCGCATCGCACTCAGCTGGCTCACCTCACCCGTGTGGCGACTGCCGGTGAGCTATCCAGTTCCCTTGCACACGAGCTGCGCCAGCCACTGACGGCGATCCTGGCGAACGCGGAGGCAGCCCAGGTCCTGCTGACACGAGATGGCGTAGATCTCCGGGAAGTGCGAGCCATACTCGAGGACATCGCGGAGCAGGACAAATTCGCGGCCAACGTCATCGGGCGCCTGCGGTCGCTCCTGGAGAAGGAGGAGCCGCACTTCGAGATGCTCGCGATGGAGACCACGGTGGGCGACGCGCTGGCGTTGAGCCGCGGCACGGTCGAGCGATCGGGCGTCCAGGTGGAGACCCAGATCGCGCCGGGGTTACCGCGCGTGCGGGGCGATCCGGTACAGCTGCTGCAGGTCGTGCTGAACCTGGTCGTCAACGGCTGCGAGTCGATGAGCGCCACGCCCGCGCCCGACCGACGCCTGCGATTGCGGGTTGCGCGACAGGACTCGGAATACGTCGAGGTGCTGATCGCGGACTCGGGCACGGGATTACCGCAGGGTCGTGAGGATCGCGTGTTCGAGCCCTTCTTCACGACCAAAAAAACCGGGCTCGGGCTGGGCCTCGCGATCGGCCGATCGATTGTGAGCGCTCACGGGGGACGACTCTGGGGGGAGAACAATCTACTCCGAGGCGCCACCTTCCATCTGCTGCTGCCCATGGACCATGCGAATGACGGACCGACGGCCGCTGATCGCCATCGTCGATGACGAGGAGTCGGTGCGCGTCGCGCTGCGGCGGTTGTGCAACGCGTACGGGCTCGAGGCGCGAACGTTCGTGTCGGCGCAGCAGCTGTTCGCATCGCTGGATGAATACCGTCCCGACTGCCTGGTCCTCGATGCGGAGATGCCGGAATGTGGTGGGCTGGAGGCGCAGGCGATCCTGCAGGAGCGTGGGACCAGCATTCCCGCCGTCGTGATCACCGGACGCGACGACGATACGATGCGCACACGGTCCCTCGCCGCCGGAGCGTGCGCTTACTTGTACAAGCCGGTAGATGCCGAGGCCCTGCTCGACGCGATCAGGCGCGCGATCGGCGCCAGTAGCTAGCCGGTCACCTCTGACCGGGGTTCGCGGCGCCGGGCGCCCGCGCCACCTCGTCCAGGCGGTTCAGCGTCCGGGCCACCCGGAACAGGTCCCCCACATCGTAGAAGTCGACCGCGATGACGTTCGGCAGCCGGTGACGCTCCTGCTCGCAGGCGCGCGCCCGCTTGAGCAGGAAATCGTAGGCGTTCACGATCTCGGCGTTTGAGGGCTTGGGCGCCGGAGTTGTCTCGATCCAGTGATTGATCTGAAACAACGGGGGCGTCGTGCCGCCGCGATTCGGGCGGCAAGAGAAGTCCGCAGGCTTGTGGAAGGAATAGGGCGTCTCTTGCATGGACTCGAACGCCGGCCTCAGCCAAGGAACGCCCGGCTTGCCGGATTCCGTGAACACCAGGAGCCGCTGCCCCTGGTCGATGAGCTGGCGCAGTGTCGGCAGCGGCGGAGCGACTGGCCCCGTGTAAATGAGGTCCATGAGCCCCGCGTCCTGGAACGCGCGGGCGAGGTCCTCGGGGGTGACATAGTCTTCGACCACCACCAACACGACCTCGCCGGGGTTCGCGACCAGAAATGCGCGCACGCCTTCGAGCGCCGGCAGGACCGGGTAGGCGCCCAGCTCGCAGAATCCGTGGCAGAAGTACAAGGCCGAAGCGCCCGACTCCTTACCAAGAAACCGGCTCCGGATGCGCAGCGCGGCGTCCGTGGCCTCCGGGCCGAGCACCTCCTGAATTTTGTCCTTCGTGGTCCCCTCGCGCGCCATATCGGTGATCACGTGGCCGCCAGCGGGGACGCCATAGTGCACGTCGATGAGGAGGGCGCGCACGCCATCCTCGAGCTGGCGCGGGAAGGCGTGGTTGTGGTGCGGGAACAGCCACCCTGGGATCTCGGCGTTCGACATGGCGTTGTGAGCAGCGGGGAACACGACCTGATCGACCCGCCGGTCGCACAACTTCTCCGAACCGTTGCACACGCTCACGACGCCCGCCGTCTCCGGAGGCGTGGGGGGCGAGCGCAAGACGAGGAACGCCCCGCCGCCCAGCGCCGCAGCCAGCACGACACCCATGACCGCGACGATCCTCCACGCCCGTGCGTCGGTGCGGCCGGTGGGAGCCGCGACCGCCCCGGGCACGGTCGCGAGCACGAGGCGGAAGACCTCACGCAGGCCCAGAAAGACGAGTAGGAGACCCGCGACCGCGATGAACCCCGCGGCGGCGCGGGCGGGAGCGACGGCGGCGTACGTGCCCGCCGCCAGCAGCAGGATCGCGCGACCGATGTGGGCGGTGGGATGTAGCGGAGCGGTGAGCCACCCGAGGAGTGCCTTGAGCCGGGTGAACGGATCCACGGCTTCGAGCATGGTCGACCCAGCGGCCGCGAGCACTACGCCGGCCGAGCCCGCGATCACGGCCAGCGGCTTGACGGGGCCGAAAAACGCCACCCACAGGCCGTGCACGACGCCGCGTAGCGCTGGATCCCGCGTGAGCGCGGCGGCGACGAGGCGGCCGGCGGGGAGAACGGCGATCAGGACGAGCCCGACGGCGAAGAGCGCGCCGCCCGCTCGTACGAGTGCGGTGCGGCGGTCCGGCGCCACCCAGATCGCCACGACGCCCGCCGCTAGGCCGAGCGCGAGCATGACCCACGCCGCCCAGAGGACGCGCCCGAGCAGCACCCAGGCAGCGATGAAGCGCGTGAAGGCGCGCTGCGCTTCGGGCGAGACGAGGGTCGCTTCGATCCCGGGCGGAATCTTGGCCGCGAGGTCGGGACTGGCGTTGGCGAGCGCCCCGCGGACGAGCACCGACACGTCGGGAAGCGAGAGCACGAGGTTGCGGCCGGCGGACTCGAACAGCGAGTGGTGCGCCGTGCGCGCCGTCGTGCGCACCACCGCGCGGAATGGTGCCGAAGTCACCACCGCGCTGACCGCCGACTGGAGGAGCGGACGAACACCGACGAGATTGGGCCGCTGGGATATGATGCCGTCCGTGATTCGGGCGGAGACGTAGTTGGCGACCCGCTCGTCCGACAGGGTCGCGGCCAGGCGGCGCGCGAACACATCGGAACGAAGGATGCCGCGAGCGGCACCGCCCACGATCAGCGCTGTCCAGACGAACACCCCCCCCAGGACAAAGAGAGTGGTCGAAGTCCGGGCCGAGCGGACGGGCGTCATGGACTGAACAACTCACCCCGGGTGCCGCGGCGCGATTGTCCTAAGGTGCTAGTGCGCGCCGTGGGCCCCGTTCGGGCGTGAAGGCTCGTTGACTGGTGCGCGGGAAGCGCGTTGCACGAAAGGTCAATTCTGGAAGTCCGGTGCCGGGGCGACCGTCAGCTCAATGCGCAGCTCAAGGTGCGGACGGTCAACGTACTGTTCGCGCTCTCCTATGCGTTTCACCGTCCGTAACGAGCGACTCGCACGATCGATTCACAAGCTACTGGTGCTGCACTCGGCCCTACTCGTCCGGCCGGACCAGGCGCGCTGCCAGGAGCTGGAACCTCGGGCGTATGCGGCCAACCCGATCGGGGTGCGGTTCGCCGTCGCGGCGTTCGTCACCACCACTGGCAATGTGGTGCTGGATCCGACGTCGCCGGTCAGTGACGTGCGGGCAACCCTGCATTCCGTGGTCCTGGGCGCCGGCGGCACTTTCGCACTGGCGGGACGCAGCGCGACCGCCTCGGTGGCCATTCCCTACGCCTGGGGCACCGTCACGGGCAAGGTCGCCGAGACGGCGAGTTCGATCGAGCGTTCGGGACTGGCCGACGCGAGGCTGCGCCTGGCAATCAGTCTCGTGGGCGGCCAGGCTCTGCCCCTCGCGGCGTTCGCCCGGCGCACGCCCGGCACCATCGTGGGCATCAGCCTGACGACAGCGGTCCCGACGGGACAGTATTTCCCGGACAAGCTCATCAACCTCGGCACCAACCGGTGGGGCTTCAAACCCGAAGTCGGAGTGTCGCACCCGGCGGGCCCCTGGACCCTGGAGCTCTATACCGGCTGCTGGTTCTTCACCCAGAACTCGTCGTACTGGGGAGGCCACTCCAAGGACGTGCGGCCGCTCATGTCCGTGCAGTCGCACGTCGCCTACACGTTCAAGCCCCGCTTCTGGCTGGCGGCCGATGCGACGTTCTACGCCGGCGGCCGCAGCGTGGTGGACGGGCAGCCCGCGACCGAACGGGAGGAGAACGCCCGCGCGGGCCTCACCCTGTCCGTGCCGGTTTGGCGCATCCATTCGATCAAGGCGGCGTGGTCGACCGGCGCGTCGGTGCGGTTGGGGGGCGATTTCGACACGTTCAGCCTGACGTGGCAAACCACGTTGCTTCCTGTCTCGAGGTGAATCGGCCGCTACGGTTGCCGTGCGATTGCACCAAAGGTCAATCGCGTCGACCCTGACCGGGGCGAGTCTTAACCAGATGGGAATCGGCGAAAGGTGACAGGTAAGGAGACAAAACTATGGATAAGACCACCGGCCGGACGTATTCGAGACTTCTGCTGACCGTCGGGTTGGGCTGTGTCATCGCGCTCGTCGCGGCCTGCGGCGGCAGCAAGCCCACCACGATCGCCACGCCCCAGCTCAACGCGGACTCGGCAGCGGCGGCAGAGCAGGCGCGGCAGGCGGAGGCGGAGCGGCAGGCGCGCGAGGAGGCGGAGCGCAAGGCCCGCGAGGACGCGGAGCGCCAAGCGCGCGAGGAAGCAGAGCGCGCCCGGCAGCACACGGCTGATTCGCTGGCGGCCGTGGCCCGCGGCGCCGACGAGATGCGCGCGACTCTCGCCACCATGATCCAGTTCGATTTCGATAAGTCGAAGATCATGACCGGCGACGTTGCCGTACTCGACCAGAAGGTCGCGATGCTCACGGCCAATCCCGACATCAAGATCCGCGTCGCCGGGCACTGTGACGAGCGCGGCTCCGCCGAGTATAACATCGCGCTCGGCAACCGCCGCGCCGCCACGGCCAAGCAGTATCTCGTGAAGCACGGCATCGACGCCGGCCGTATCGCGACGATTTCATACGGCGAAGAGCGACCGCTCGATCCAGGCCACGACGAGGCGGCGTGGGCGAAGAACCGGCGGGACGAGTTCGAAATCGTCAGCGGAGGGGTGGCCCTGCGACAGCCTTAAAGGAGACGGGTCGGGTGCCGGTCAGGCCATCTCCGAACGCCTGCGCTTCATCAACGTCGCGACCGTCGCGTTTCCGTCGACAGCATCGTGCGCCGCACGATGCGGGATAGCGGAGGTCTGATCGACCACCTGTTCTGGCGGCTCGCGCAGCTGCTGACGCTGCTGTTCACCGCCGCCTGCGCCGCCGCGTTCTTGATGCTGCGATACTGGAACGAGCATATGAGGAGGACATCATGAACGGTATCGAAAGGCGCCTGGCCGCCATCCTGACTCGTGGCTGGTGGCGCCTGCTCGTGCGGGGCCTGGTGGCGATCGCATTCGGCGTCTTCACCTGGTTGCGCCCTGGCCTCTCGCTGGCCGCGCTGGTGCTGGTGTTCGGGATTTACTGCACCGCGGACGGCGTCCTTGGCATCTGGACCGCCATCGCGGGACGCAACGACAACGACTACTGGTGGGTGCTGCTGCTCGCAGGAATCGTGGGGGTCGGCGTCGGTGCCGTGACGTTCGCCGCTCCGGGCCTCACCGCTGTGGCGCTGCTCGTCTACATCGCCGTCTGGGCGCTCGTCAAGGGCGTACTCGAGATCGCCACCGCGATCCGCCTGCGCAAGGAGATCCAGGGAGAATGGCTGCTGGTGGTCGGCGGCGCGGCCTCGGTAGCCTTTGGCGCGCTCCTGCTCGCGCGCCCGGGCGCCGGAGTCCTCGCCGTGCTGTGGCTGATCGCCGCGTACGCCGTCGTGTTCGGGGTCCTCCTGGTGCTCCTGGCCTTCAGGGCGCGCCGGTTCGTCAAGGAGGTCGCAGCGCTTGGCTCCTGACCTCGACCTCACCCACGGCGATCCCCTGGATCGCCTCGAGCACCGCCTGGGATTCAAGAGGGGGTACCCTCCCGGTGTGGGACGGCCCATCGCTCTGCTCCTCACGGTCGCCGTGCTGCCGCTCGCGGTCTTCGCCGGGATCGAAGGGCAGCTCGGCGCGCTGGTCCGAGATCCCCTGGTGCTCGGTCGTCTGCTGCTCGGCTTGCCGCTCCTCCAGCTCGCCCGCCCGCCCGTGGCGGGGAGTATTGCTCGCGCGTTGAAGCAGTGCGTGACGACCGGTCTGGTGGCACCCGAAGACTCGCCGCGGTTCGAAGCGACGGTCGCGCGGGCGACGCGCATGCGCGACTCGCTCCTCGCGCTTGCGCTGATCACCGTGCTCGCGTTCGGAGCATCGCTGGCGGGCCGCCAGGTGGCGGTTCTCCCGTTCGCCGGGAGTTGGGCGCGCACCGGTGAGCGCATCAGTCTGGCGGGCTGGTGGTACGTCCTCGTGTCGCTGGCGGTATTCGACATGGTGCGCCTGCGCTGGCTGTGGCGCATTCTCGTGTGGTGGCGCTTCCTGTTCGGCCTCTCCCGCGTCCCGCTGCGACTCATGCCGGCGCATCCGGACCGCGCCGGGGGACTCGGGGCTCTCGGAACCGTGGCTCCATCCCTTGCGATGCTGGTGTTCGGCCTGACCGTCAACTATGGCTTCGATTTTCGCGCTCGCATCCTGGTGGGCGGCGCCAAGCTCTCGTCGCTCGTGATTCCCATGGCGGGGATCCCCATTCTCATCCTGGTTTGGATGTTGGCGCCCATGGCGTTCTTCATGCCGCAGCTATTCCGCGCCAGGAACCGTGGAAGGATGGATTACGGCCAGCTCGCCGCCCGCTACACCCGCCGCTTCGACGCCCGGTGGATCGACCAACGGGAGGGTCCCGACGCCGAGTTGCTCGGCACGAGCGACGTCCAATCGCTTTCCGATCTCGCGAACTCCTACGCCGTCGTCGACGGGATGCGACCGATCCCTCTGACGATTGGCGCGGTCCGCCCGCTCGTGCTCGCCGCGGCGGTGGGGCTGCTCCCCGCACTCGAAGCCGAGATCCCTCTGAAGGAGCTCCTGCTAACGGTGCTGCGCGCGATGCGCTAGGCGCGCCCGCGCGAGCCTCAGAACGTCCATCCCGTGGTGAACGCCACTCCGTAGTCGTGCTTCGCCGCGCCCGCGGCGGGGGGTCGACTGTCGAACTTGTCGAACAGCGTCAGACCGATCGTGAAGTCCTTGATGACCTCGTGGGTGAGGCTCACGTCCAGGTCGCTGCGGACCCGCCCAAAGTCGGTGATGCTGGGATACACCGTCAGGGCCCCCCGCAGGTTGGACTTGGGACTATCCAGTCGGAAGTACTCGGCCGCGGCACTCACCAGGGCCTCCAGGTTCGAGGTTGGCGAGCTTCCGGTATAACGCTCGTTCGCGTAGGCCAACCCGCTGCCGACGAGCAGATACGCGCGATTGCTCTGGCGCAGGAACCGGCCTCCGCCAGCTGAGACGAGGACGCGCAGGTCCAGGGCGAGCTCCTCGTTCTGCTCCGCACTCCCGGTCCCGACCAGCAACCACCGTTGCGGCAGGAACCGCGACTCGCCAAGGCTGACAGAATTGCGGCTCGTTCCCTCGGCACCCTCCTGCGCCTGGAAATAGACACTGGATCGCACCTCCGTGAGCCATTTCGTCGAGCGGTGGCGTGCGTCGGCCTCGACGCCGAAGGCGCGCAGCCGATTGGCCCGCTGGAAGCTCAGGCTTAGCGCTATGGAGCCATCCACGCGCGCCAGGAAGCTGCGGCCGATGGGGTTGATCCGTACGATGGCCGCTTGGTCGAGGGTATCGCTGAACGAGGCTACGGCGACCACCACCTGCCCGACCTGTATGCCCCGCTGTAACGCGCCGTAGTATCGCTCGCCGGATCCGACCTCGACCTCGAAGTAACGGTCGCTGATGATCCGGTCGATCTTGTCCCACTGGATCGCCAGCGTGCCCATGTCGTCGGTCGAATAGGACACGGCGCCGCGATCGAGTGCTTTGAGTTCGCCGACGATGCGATCGCCGTTTCGCAGTATGACGGTGTCTGCCTTTTGGGCATTCAGCGGGGCCGCCCAGAGCAAGGCGGCGGCGAGGGCCTGGAGCCCGCTCCCGCGCCGGGGCCGGATTGAGGCAGCAGCAGTCATGGGGTACACCCGTTGGCTGCGCGCAACCTTGCAAGCTTCGATGCTGGCCGGTTATAGGACGAAAGGGCTACGATGACCGGCTGCGTTGCACCAAAGGTCAATTTTCTCGGCGCCCAACGGACCGTATCGAAAGTGGGTAGGCTCGATGCTGTTCTCCATGGGCCTGCCGTCAGTGGAGCAGGGCGTGAGTTCGTAGGGGACGTAGGGGACGGCAGGCTCATGGGAGGTTTTCCGCTCTTCACCCCCGCGCCCCTCACCGCCGGGTTCACCAAAGTCTCATAGACCGGTGCCGCGCCTCCGGAGAAGCTTTTTCCAAGTGCCACCTGACTCCCAATGGAGGATCCACACGTGACCCGACAACTCACCGCGCTGGCCGCCCTGCTCGCGGTCGCCTGCGGCGGCCCTGAGATCATCACGAAACGGGGGTCCGTCCCCCTACCCAAGCAGCCGACTTGGGCGTGGGGGGCGCGTGACACCGTGAGCCGCTACGAATTGGACCCCGTGGCGCAGAATCCCGTGCTCCACCAGCGCGTAGTACAAGCGATCGATAGCACGTTCAGGAGGGAAGGCTGGAAGCGGGTCGATGATCCCTCCCAAGCGCAGGTCATCGTGACGTATCACATCGGGATCAAACGGACGACGCAACTCCAGACCACGTCGACGTCGTCCGGCGGCTACTACGGCGGCTATCGCTGGGGCTATTATGGGGCCCCGACGTTCGTGACGAGCACCACGCAGGAAGTCGAGTACAACGAAGGTGCCCTGATGGTGGTCGTGCGCGACCGCGCGACGGGCAAGGTGGCGTGGGAAGGGGTCTACAAGAAGCGCATTGAAGACACCATAAAAGTCACGCCCGAGAACATTCAGCGCGGGGTCGACCAGCTGCTGGCCGAGCTCAAATAAGCGCGTGACATCCGCGCGCGGACTGCCCGGCCCGCGCTGGAGGGCGATCGCGCGTCGATGCGTAGCCCTCACGCTTCTCACCTGCCCCGCCTTGGCCCGGGCCCAGGGGCAGCCCTGCGATTTCAGCAAGGTGCCGGGCGCGGTATGGTGGGGCAGCGACACGCTCCTGCCGGTCGCGCGCTTCGCGGCCTACATGGCGCCGGTTCTCTGG
>Ga0209375_1004078_pt1 | contig 10001 bp, 5 predicted proteins | sample GraSoiAngelo_131_FD_185888 | JGI IMG/M metagenome (GOLD analysis project Ga0209375, IMG submission 185888) | Grasslands soil microbial communities from the Angelo Coastal Reserve, California, USA - 14_0929_02_30cm (SPAdes) (version 2) | ecosystem: Environmental > Terrestrial > Soil > Grasslands ...
ACTACCTGCAACTCGCCTTCATGCAGCCGAACGTGTTCGCAACTGCTCAGGGATCGAATCTGGGATTTCGCGGAGGTCTCAATGTTGCCGGCAATAGCGAAATCGCCAATCAATACATTCTCGATGGGATCGACAACAACGATGAAACGACGAACCAACCGTTGCACCGGCCGATCCTGGATGCCGTTCGCGAATTCAAGATTCTGACGGGAACATACTCGGCCGAATACGGCAGGCAGGCTGGCGGCCAGATCATGGTCACAACGCAATCCGGCACCAATGCGTTTCATGGCTCCATCTGGGAATTCCATCGCAATTCCGCACTGGATGCTCGAAACTTTTTTGCGCCGCAGAAACCCGGATTCCGCCGTCACCAATTCGGTGGCGTTCTGGGCGGACCCATCAAGAAAGAGCGGACGTTCTTCTTCGCCGCGTACGAAGGACAGCGCCGCGGCCAACAGGAGGCCAGCCTCGCTACAGTACCATCACCGGCCTTCAAAATTGGGGATTTCAGTTCGCTGGCGACGCCCGTCCGGGATCCGCTGACTGGAGGTGCATTTCCCGGTAACCGAATTCCACCAGAACGGTGGAGTAAACAAGGCGCGGGGCTGCTGGCGCTCTATCCGGCGCCCAACCGGCTCGGCTCGCCAAATTTCGTTTCTGCTGCTGCGGGGCGCTACAAGATTAATCAGTGGTCGGGGCGAGTCGATCACCGTTTGAGTGAGAGCGATTCCATTTACGCCGCATATGAATTTGCGGACGGATCGGAGTTCTATGCGCTGTCGAACCCGCTCTGTTCGGCTCGTGATGTGCCGGGCTATGGATGCGATGAGTTGCAGCGGACGCAACACGCTGTAGTTGTCTGGACACACATCCTCTCGCCCCGTCTCGTCAACGAGGCGCGTGTTGGCTACACACGATTTGCTTTTTATCGCCTGCAACAGGATCGGGACGTCAGTGTCATTCAGGCGCTCGGCATTGGCGGTCTGACGGACGCCGGCAGAACGCCGTTTAATAACGGAGCGCCGCAAGTCACGCTTACCGGATTCGCGACGATCGGCGGTCCAACCAACCTGCCGCAAGGCCGGCACGACAATACGTATAACTACATTGAGAACATGACGTTCATCACCGGCCAACATTCGATGAAATTCGGTTTTGATATTCGGCGATTTCTCTTCAACTCCTTCTTTACTTCCTTCGGCCGCGGGGGTTTTACATTCGACGGCACCTTTACGGGGGTTCCCGTCGCCGATCTGTTGCTGGGAATGCCGCGGCAAGCCGATCGTAATCTGGGCACGCCATTTCACAATTCGATGACGTTTGCTTCGGGCTACTATTTTCAGGACGATTGGAAGATCACGCCGAAGCTGACCTTGAATTTGGGGTTGAGATACGATCTGGATCTTCCCGAAGTCGAGCGCGTTAATAAGATCGCGTCGCTTGATCCAGCCAGTGGGACGATCAAGGTTGCTGGTGGACTCGAGTATTACATTGATAACACCAGTCCCACCGGACTCAGTTCACGTCCGCGTCCCGGCGTGGGACGCCGGCTATGGATAACAGACAAAAACAATTTCGGACCTCGCCTCGGTTTGGCTTGGCGTCCCTTCGGTGGAACCAGCACAGTGGTACGTGCTGGATTCGGAACTTTCTACAATCATCAAATCGTCGGGAACGGCCTGACTCCGCTGTCGCGCAATTCGCCTTTCCGTTTGCGGCAAACATCGGGGCCATTCCAATCGACGGATCGGCCGGACCTTGCGAATGCGTTTTCAGGAATCCCGCAGGTCATTGCGCCGGGAATCGATCCGAATTTCCGCACCGCATACGTGAATCAATGGAGCTTTGGCGTGCAGCGCGAGGTCGCCTCCAATGTGGTCTTAGACGTTTCATACCTCGGGTCACAGGGGCACAAACTTCCGATAGCCTGGAATATTAACCAGGCTTTTCCGGGACCGGGCTCGGTCAATAGCCGCCGACCATTTCCAGCGTTCGGCAACATTACCGGCGGCTATATTTCATCGATTGGAAACTCGAATTTCAATGGTCTCACCGCTCGTGCGGAGCGGCGCATGACGAATGGACTCAGCTTGATCACTTCCTATACATGGTCAAAAGCGATCGACGACGGTGTCGGGATCTCCGCTGCAAGCGACTCCAGCGGATCCAATGGATTCGCGCAGGATGCCCGGAATCTGCGGGCCGAGCGCGCGGTCTCCGACTTTGACGTGACGCACCGATTCGCATTCAGCTATGTCTACGATTTGCCGTTTAGCAAAACTCCAAATAAGGCGCTGAGGGCCGTTGCCGGCGGCTGGCAGCTTACCGGTATCTTGACGCTTCAAACCGGATCGCCTTTCACCGTTTTCTCAGGACGTGACGAGAGCAACACCGGAGCGGGCACATTGCAAGACCGGCCGAACATCATTGGCGACTGGGGTGTTGCGAACCAGGGTCCCGACCGCTGGTTCAGTACGTGCACGTTGCTGCCAAATGGAACCCGGAGAAACTGCCTCCCGGGAGATAACCCCGCCTGGCTGATCAACGCGGCCGGAACGTTCGGTAATGCGGGGCGGAATATCATCCGCAGCGATGGTTTGAAGAATTTCGATCTTGGGTTGTCGCGATCGTTCCGCTTAACTGAACAGGTTTCGCTCCAATTCCGCTCGGAATTCTTCAATCTTGCCAATCACCCGAACTTCTTTCTGCCCAACGAGAGCGCGGCGAGTAGCTCATTTGGAGCAGTTTCACGTGCTGCTTTCCAGTCGCAGACCGGGGCGCAGCGCCAGATCCAGTTCGCGGCGAAGGTTTTGTTCTGATATGCGTAAGGTGACTGACCCAATACACCCCTCCTCGCAGAGGAGCGGTGGCGCGAAGCGCGAACCCGGTAGGGCGAAGCCTCAATTGAAGTTCGGCCGACATTTTCGCCCTTCTGACCACCCCCCACTTTTGATCCTCGTGGCATTCCTCGCCGTTGGAGTTGTGAGCAGTACTGCTGCCCAAGGTCCGTCATACGATCTCGTTATTCGCAACGGGCGGATCGTGGACGGCAGCGGCAGTCCGTGGTATCGCAGTGACGTTGCAATTCGCGGCGATACGATCGTTCGCGTCGCGCCATCGATTGCCGACGCCACTACACGCGTCAGCGCGCTGCGAGTGGGACGAGTCCCTTTCGGGAAAGAGTCTGGCCGACATCACGCGCATGCGGGGGACGGACGTCACGCTTGGTAATGCCGCCGAAGCCGCAATGTGGATCGTCGAACGAGGCAACTGTTCGGGCATTTTTCACGCCATCGCCGAAGGCGATCTCCGGCGAATTCTCCGCCATCCGGCCACAATGATTGCGTCCGATGGCGGGATTCCGATCTTCGGGAAAGCGAATCCACACCCCAGAAACTACGGCACGTTTGCGCGCGTCCTGGCGGTATACGTCCGTGAGCTCAATATCATCACCCTCGAAGATGCAGTGAGGAAGATGTCTTCATTGCCTGCTCAACGCCTCGGTCTTACAGATCGTGGCCTGATCCGGCCGGGAATGAAGGCGCGGATATTGCCATCTTCGATCCCGCGCGCATACGTGACGCGGCCACATTCGAAAAACCGCATCAATATGCTGAAGGCGTCTCCACTGTCATCGTCAACGGGAGAATTGTCCTTGATGGCGGTTCCATGCTCGCAGCGCGCCCTGGGCGCGTGCTCTACCACGGTCGCTGACACAACTTCCGAGTCGCGGATGTAAAATGACTCCGCCCTTTGCGAAAGCCGCACACGAAGCTCTCAAAGCAACCGAAAAGCTGGCAAGAGAAAACCGCGCGCACGAGAGAAGAATCCGAAAGCTGGAAAAGTCGGAAAGGCGTACCACCAAACGCCTGGACCAACTCGGAAAGCGTTAACCTGATCATCATGTCCAATGCATACGTACGAGCGAAGCGGCCCGATGGGTCAGAGTGCACAATCGACCTTATCGAACTGGAGACCGCTCTCGAGGGCGACATGGGCAGTACCTACTTGTTTTTCCCTGAAACCGGCAAGATTGTCTTTCGTCCGGGTGAAGATCCGTTCGGCATTGATGAAATGGATGATGAAGACGAACAAGACGGTAAGGCTGAAGGCACCGAAGTCCTGACCCTCGATCGGATCCCCAGCCACGAGCGCTTTCGATGGATGGAAGATTTTATCGAAACAGTGTATTCGGTGAGCGCACGTTCAGCCCTACGCAATGCTCTAAATCAAAAAAAACCTTTTCGTCATTTCAAGGACGCGTTGCTGGAGTTTCCTGCCGTTCGCCAACAATGGTTTCAATTCGAAGCCAGGAAACTGAAAGAGGAAGCGATCGATTTCATTGAAAGCCTCGATTGGGAAATTTTGAAAGTTGTCGATAGGAGGCCCGTCGAAAACGTGTCGCCGGAGATAGAACCCGCCGAGCGATTGCAGCCAACCGGCGAAGAACGCGAATGGATTCTCAGGGCTGGGTCCGAAATCGCTGCGAAAGGCGGGCGTTCGCAGCTTGCGTTGCTTTTGAAAGGATCGAAGGACAAGAAACTGCTGAAACACCATCTCCAAAACTCGCCTGCATACGGCAAGCTCTCGTTTCTGACGCTCGAAGAAATCGAAAACCGTATTGATCATCTCATTCGCCTTAACGAACTGCGTGTCGAGTTCTTCGGAGACTTTCCTCTGATTCTGTTGAGCGACGCTGCCTGGGAACATGTGCGGCCGTGGTCCAATGAACAAGAGTGCCGCCGGGCAGCCGCAGCCGACGACCGCACGTTGAATGAGATTTTGCTTCAATGGCGAAACCGTCCGCGCCCGGAGCAATTTCATTTGCTGGATGCGGTCACATCACTCGATCCCGATTCCGAGCGGTGGATACTTCAAGCATGGCGTGAGGTGGCCGGCAAGGAAGTCCGAACGCGCATCGAAGAAAAACTCCGGTCTTCCACTTAAGCAAGATCCACCTACTCCCAGAGGTAGAGGGACCGGCTAAAAATGCCGCTGACCGCCTTCCATTCGGGCCCATCCCGTGCGATACAATTGTGGGCAGGAGGAAGCCATGGCGCGCGAGCCGCTCGTAAGAGAACAAGTTATCCCAAGCAAGCTGGTCCTCAACGTCGAAAATGTCGGCTTAACCGAGGAACAATTTTTCCGGCTTTGTAGCGACAATCGCGATTTATTCATGGAACTCACCGCCCAGAAAGAGCTGATCATCATGGCTCCCGAAGGGCTGAACAGCAGTGAAAGAAGCAATGTTTTTTGCTATCACCTCACCGATTGGGCAAGAAAAGACGGAACGGGAATTGTTTATGGTTCTGCCGCCGGTTACAAATTGCCAGACGGCGCCATTCGTGGTCCAGACGCTTCCTGGGTCCGTCGGGACCGGCTCGCGGCCTTCACTAAGGAAGAGCTCGAGAAGTTCGGCCATTTGTGTCCGGACTTCGTTGCTGAGGTGATGTCTCCGAGGAACACACTCACCGAACTCCGGGAGAAAATGGCCGAGTACATCGCCAACGGCGCGCGACTGGGGTGGTTGATCGACCCGTACGACGCGCGGGTTTATATCTATCGGCCTGGGCACCCTGTGGAATGTTTGGAAAATCCCGGCACGATCAGCGGCGATCCTGTCCTGCCCGGATTCGTTTTTGAGGTATCTGAAATCTTGTAATCGCTTCTCTCTTACCGGATCCATAGTGTATTCTCCGCCTGACGAATCCATCGCACAGGAGACACCTATGAGACGAACGTTTTTCTTGGCAATCGCAGCAGTGATTTTTGCCGCGGCCGCGTTTGGTTTTCAGAACCGGGGGACACAGGGAGGCCGGGGACAACAGCCGGCGCCTAACGCCGATCCTTACGCCAACAATGCGGCACCGGGGACGACTCAATTTCCGCTTGCGGCTCCGGCAGGTAAGGACAGTAACGCCTTCAACGTGGCGCCGCCGGGCGCGGTGAATCAGGGACCCTTCGATGCGTCGAAATGGAAATATGGAAACGCGTTTGACGCGCCTGCAGGATCGAAGATTTGGAATCCCGTCAAGCTGAAGATGATGCAGGGCGGCAAAGTCACCGGCGGCACGCTGTTCACCTCCACGGATCCCGCCATTTATTGTGCGATGGCCAACGCGGGTTACGACTTTGTCTGGACCGAGATGCAGCACGATACGCGCGACTGGGGCGCGGTCGGCCGCATGTGGCGCACCTGCCCGGATGCGAAAGCCGTTCCTGGAGTGCGCATCGCTTACACCGACGAGCGCGAAATCCAGCATGCGCTCGACGCGGGAGCGCTCGTTGTCGTCGTTCCGACCGTCGACACCGTTGAAGAAGCGATCGAAGCGCGGAACTGGGCGTACTTCCCCCCGCTGGGCCGGCGCAGCCAGGGTGGCGGCCAGGCCTTCGATGTCTCGATGTGGGGCAATGTGCCGGGAGGCTATCGCAATACGATCAACGACAACGTGGTCTTGATCCTGATGATTGAAACCCTCGAAGGACTGAAGAACGCCGACGCCATCGCGAAGATTCCCGGCGTCACCGCGGTTTTTGCGGCTAGCGGGGATCTCGGAAACTTCTCCGGCTATCGCCAGGGCACACCCGACTACGAGCGCGCCATCAACATCGTTCACGATGCCGCGATCAAGGCCGGCGTGCGCCTGTGCGGGCCGGTCGCCTGGCGTGACCGTCCGGATTTCACGTGTTTCCAGGCCGGCAGCGAAGTCGCTGCCATCACGCGGGGCGTCGCCGCCGAACTGGGCCCGCTCGCTAACACGCAAGCGAAACCAGAAGTCGGACCATTCGCGCAGCCGAGACGTTGATCCGGTCGCAAAAAAATTTGGAATCCAGCGCACGAGTTAGTTGCGGAGTGTAAAACATTTTGAATTGGCTTGCCAGTTAGGTTCAAAGTTGGACGGGACTTTGAATCTGCTGTGCGAGTTTGAATCGGTTCACTTTGCGTTTGCTTCCGGCGTGCCGTTCATCGGGGACGAAAGACTCGGCATAAACGCGATTCGGGCGAAGTCCAGCTCAGCCGGCTTGATACTGCAGCGACACGCAATTCACGCACGCAACAGCGGCCGCGTTAAGCACGTTGGGCCGCCGGCGCCGGGGAAACAAATTTCGGTGCCGTCGAATTCGGAGACTTTGCAGCCGGCGGATTCGAGACGCAAGCGCGTGATGGGGTTGCCGCTCACCATGACGAGGTTGCGGGGAGAAATGGCGAGAACATTGCAGCCGAGGGTGGGGTATTCCTCTTCGGGAACATCGATCAGTTGGACGCCGCGCGCGGTGAGAAGCTCGAATAGCGGCACCGGCAAAATGCGAAGGTAAACGACAGCGAGATCCTCATCCAAGAGGCTGATGACCGACATCAAGTGAAGGACGTCCTGCGGGCCTCTCCAGTACGGGAGTTCCACGGGAACGACTTGCACGCCAAGAGGAAGGAGCAGTGCGGAAAGTTGTTGAATACCGGCGGCATTGGTTCGGAAACCGCGACCGGCGAGCAACGTCTCCTGGTCGAGCCAGATCATGTCGCCGGCCTCGGCAGTAGCGACGCCTTCGATGAAGCCGAGAATCGGCACGTCCCATCTCGGAAATGCGTCCGCGAAAGCAGGACCCTCGCCCCGGCGCGCAACTTTGCCGGTTTGAAAAATGACGGCGCCGCGATCGGTTATCAGCACAGGATCGTGCGCGTAAATGGAGTCCAAACCAGTACGGTCGTCCGCGGGAAGATACAGAATCTCGGCTTCCGCTTCCGTCATCGAGGAAACGAAGCGTGCGTGATCGTGTGACGCGCCAGCCAGATCCGGCGGACGCGTATAGGCGAGAGGTTTCCATTCTGTTTCGATCCGTTGTTGGGTACGAAACGCTTCCTCCGGCCTCTTCACGATGACGCGCCGCAACGGCGCCACCATGCTCTGCCCACCGAAAGACTTCACTGGACTGATGGAAATTTGATGGCGCGGCGCAGCGATTCTATTGTCTGTTCGGAACCCGTAAAAAAATTTTCCGGATACCGCGCAGTCTTGGTCATATTGATGTAGATCGGATCGGCCTTGTAGGTATTGAGTGACAATCCTGCCAGATATTGAAGGCGAAGGTTGCGGTCTCGATTGATGAGCGCATCTTTCGTCCACGGCTTCAGATCCGTCGCGCTGCCGGCATACGTGGCCACAAGATCCACGGCTGAATAAATTCCGATCTCGCGCAGGGATTGCGCAACCTTTGCATAGTCCGCGCTGCCCAGGCGTGCTTGCATTTCATCCACGTCGATCTTCGTCTGTTCGACCTGGCCAACGAGAACGACATCATAACCCTGCCCTTGGATTGTATTCGCGAATACCATCCCGTTAGGAAATGCTTCCAAGAATGTTGCGATCTCGCTTTTCACGGCTTCTTCGTTGCTTTCGTAGAGTTGAACGAATTGTGTGACAACACCGCCAGGATTGAGATGCTGCTTGGCAATCTCGAAGAACTCCCGTGTATACAGGGCAGCCGCTCCCTTCACCCACGGGTCGAGCGGATCGGATGTAATGCCATCGAATTTCTCCTTCGTTGTCAGAAGAAAGTGCCTGCCATCGTCGATCTGCACGCGGACCTTCGGATTGCGGATTACATCGAAGTTGTGTTCGGCAAAATATGTTGAAACCACCTTCGGCACCAGCGGTTCGATCTCGGCAATAGTTTCCTGTTGAAGGCGCGGCTCGATGCTGACGGCTCCCGCCGTGACCCCGGCCCCGCACCCGATGACCAAAATCTTGCGTGGATTTTCAGGGATCAGGGTCGTGAGGTGGCCGAGCATGCGTTGCAGCCGCATATCCGCAGGATCGCTGGATGCCTGTACTTTTCCCGCGTTGTGATAATTCCGGATGCCGTCGGGCAGATCCGAAACAGCAACCGAGGCGGTCAAACCCTCGCCCACATAAATCGTCTTATTCGCCGCGCCGCGAACCGCGGCAAATCGGCCGTACTCCACAAGGCGCGCCGGCAACGGATGAACCGTCGCGATAACCAACTCGGTATAGCCGGCGACAATCAGCAGCGTCACGGCAAGCGAATACTTCGACAGGCGTGTCCCCGTTTCCGCTCCGAACGCGGTCGCGCCCGAAGCAAACAGCGCGGAAACCGCCGAAATGACAATCATCAATTGTTGCGAATGCTGGGTCCCGATCCACATGACCAAGAGCAGGCTCGCGCCTAAGGATCCGGTGATTGCGCCGACGGTGTTGGCGGCATAAACGCCTCCGACGAGCCTCGCCGGATCCTGGCCTCGCGATGCAACCGCTGCCAGAGCCAGGGGGAAGCTCGCTCCCCAAAAAATCGCCGCAGGCAAAACGGCCCAGAGCGATCGCACGAGATCCAACTGCATCGTAAACACCGGGTTGTTTGCTATGGAGGGATCGATTGGCCAGTACGGAAGCGAGTCCGTCAGCATGAATGCGGCCCATGCCATCGCTGCGCACAGCAGCGCCTGGCACCAGGCCAGGGCGACGCGCGGCCGCGCGAATCGATGAGACAAGGTCGAACCCAGAGTGCTGCCGATGCCGAGCCCGACAAGGAATACAGCGAGGACCAGAGAGAACGTGTAAACCGTGGCGCCGAACAGCAGCGACAAAGTTCGTGTCCAGATCACTTCACACGCCAGCGCCGTCAGTCCGGAAAGCGCAATCGATAAATAAATCGGCCAGGCCCCCGGCGCGATCGCCGCTTCCGATTCGCCAGGTATTACAGAGTATGCCGTCCATTTTGAAACACCGAACGCAATCACAGCGACCGCGGCATTCAGCGCTACTGCGACAAACGTGGTTTTGGCAATATCGTGAACCCTCATCAAGTAAAAACCGGCAAGCAGGCTTCCGATGACAGCGCCTCCGATGTTGCCTCCGTAAAAGAAACCCAGCCAGGAAACGCCTCGAGGTGTCGTCTCCACCCATCGAGAGATGGCCGGCAATGTAGCGCCCATCAAAAGTGTCGGCGGAATCAAGCACACTCCGGCGACGATGCTTCGGATA
>Ga0209375_1004082_pt1 | contig 9999 bp, 9 predicted proteins | sample GraSoiAngelo_131_FD_185888 | JGI IMG/M metagenome (GOLD analysis project Ga0209375, IMG submission 185888) | Grasslands soil microbial communities from the Angelo Coastal Reserve, California, USA - 14_0929_02_30cm (SPAdes) (version 2) | ecosystem: Environmental > Terrestrial > Soil > Grasslands ...
AAATTACCCGACAAGATACGCCGATTTTGACCTCAGCATTTCGCATCCGGTCGGTCGTTGGCAAATCGATACGATCGCATTTGTGAAGCAGAGCGAGCAGTTGGCACCTGGACCTGCACCTGCCGCTCCACCTCCACCTGCAGCTGCGCCTCCGAGTTCAGCTCCACCGACAGGATCAGCTCCACCGGCAGGCTCAGCTCCGCCTGGGGGCTAACTAACTTAGTGCTCCGCTTCCCCGGGGAAGCGGGCTACAGCAGTAGACGGTCGAGCGAATCCACGCAAAGCTGCGACCATGTCTCCATCGTTTCGCGACGCGCAAGCAATTCGTTTTTTGGAAGAAATGTCAACCCGGTGATCATCGCTTCGCGTTTTTCCAGATTGGGCTCGGCCAGTTTGAAGACGTGAACAATACCGAGATGGACGCGTCCTACTTCAGTCGAATCGTCATTTAAGAGCGCCACGATTCGATCTTCAAGCTGAGTATTAATCTTGATTTCCTCGTTCACTTCTCGTTCGACGCCTGCGCGATAAGCCTGCTCATCCATGGCAAAGAGCGATTCGTCGGTTTCGTTCATGTGACCGCCGATACCGATGGAGCCTTTGGCGATCAAGCGCTGTTCCCCGGCCTTTTTCCCGCGGACGTAATAGGCGACCCTGTTCTCAAACGTGATCAGCGCATAGGGAATGATTTGTTTGTAGGCAGGATTGATCTCGGCTTCGGGGCGCGGCAGGAAGAAATTCTTCCCGCGGGAAAGAAACGCACGGAGATATTTTTGCGGTTCGAAGTTCAGGCCTTGAAAACTCCCAAGCTCATCAAACAAACTGCGCCTGATTACCAGGACGTTTTCAATGGGCGGATTCACGAACCTATCATTCTGATGCCGCAGTCGCGGGAGAAGAAAGTCTGAATCATTTTTTTTGTTCGCCGCCACAGCACTGTCCAGAGATGTTTCGCTTCGCTCAACATGACAAGGGCGTACTAAAACGAACATGTCACGCCGACTTGCGGTCCGAAAAGATTCAGGCTCGGATTAGGATCGGTTTGTCCTCCATTGGACAGATGCTGGTAAAGCGCTCCGACGTTTATTTTCCAATGATCGTTGATGCTGTAAGAGATGCCGGCAGCCGATAAAATGTTGAACGTAAAATCCTGACCCTGTCCGCCGGGAATTTCCGGATGACTGTCGATCCAGCCCGCGCCGACGCCACCCGAAAAATAAGGAACGAATCGGCTGCCGGGTCGGACAAAGTTATAGCGCATGCCGAGATTGAACCCGAAGTAATGGTTCTCAATCCCGCGAAAAATCGGCTCTGCCATCGCGCTGACGTAGAATTGATTGTAGCCACGCAGCCAGGTGTCGTGCTGAATTACTCCCCAGCGAATTCGCGCCGTCAGAAATTCCGCGCCAATTTCGTAACCCGTGGGCGGATTGATCGCGCCAAATAAATATCCGGACTCGATTGCAAATTCGAATCGTTGCGGATTGAACTCTTCAGTGGCCGTCGCCACTGGCGGCTGTCCAACGCCGGCGAAAGTTGGTGAGCACGCCAGAAGGACTGCACAACCAAAGCACAAGCGGGGAGCTTTCATTCGGCGCGCCTATCTTAGAGTTCATTAGTTAGATTGCAATTGGTCGCGCGCTTTCCTGTAGCGGCGCTCTGTGAGCGCCGAAATGGGAACTACATATTTCGAATGGTTCATCGGCGGTCATAGACCGCCGCCATAAAATTCAGCAAGATCAGGAGGCAACGGACTGGCCCATTCCCGCTCCCCTTCAATCGCCAGTTTTGCCGAGTGAAGTGCATGACGAGGCAACAGTAACCGTTGCTCTAGTTCAGGCGTCCATCCTGTCTCAATAAATCGAAGATAAAGCCGCTGATCGGCGCCGTAAATCTTGTCGCCTACAATCGGGTGACCGATCGCGCTCAGGTGCACACGAATCTGATGGGTGCGTCCCGTGCGTGGAATTGCGCGAATCAAAGCGAACTTTTCTTCGCCACGCGCTGATTTTTTTCCGTGAACTTTCTTTCGACCGTCACCTTCATCCTCAGGGTCGGGATCGCGACCGGGCGGAGCGTCGAGAGGAACTCGCAACGCGACAGGTGAGGGTGTGGCCATCGATCTCGCGAAACGGCGCTCGACGTAAAATTCAGTCTGCGCTGGTGCGCCACTCGGGTGAATCATTTGCTTTAGCCAGATCGCCGATTCTTGATGTTTGCCTTGTCGATCCATGCGTGCGTCGACAAAATAGCGCTCCCATTCGGGCCAACCCCAAACGATCGCAAGATATTCTTTCTCCACCTGTTGCCGTTGCATCAGCAACCCAAATCGGCGTGCCGCCGCAGCTGTTTTCGCCACCAGGACCAAGCCGCTGGTCTCGCGATCGAGCCGATTCACGATCGAAACCTGACCACCACCGGCAATCTCGAATGCGAGTAACTCGCGCAATTCTTTCCACAGAGTTGGCGCGCCATTCGGCTTTGTCGGGTGAATTAGGAGAAATGGCGGTTTTTCGACCACGACGTACTCGTCGGTTTCGTCGACAAGATTGAAATGGAGCGACCGGGGCGGCACGAGCATGCAATGACAATAGCGTACTCCTAATCGGTCGGACCAGGCGAGACGCCCGGCTGCCCCACAGGCAGGATGCCTGTGCTACGATTGCCTTGACCTTGCTCCAAAAACTGTTTTACCTAAAACGCCTCAGCCTTAACCGGAGGAGCAATCCTTGGACCCGAAAGACATTAGAGAGATTAAAGCCATCATCGATTTGATGAAGAGAAATGACCTATCGGTGTTTGAGATCGAGAAGGAGGGATTTCGGCTCAAGATCGAGAAGGGGCCTTCCGTTCAGCCATCCGCAGCTGTGCCGTCCGCAATGGCAGCGCAGCCCAAGGCCGGCTCAACTGCACCTGAAGCTCCGCCTCCTGCGGCCAAAGCGATCGAAACCGTACCGCTGAAGGAAATCGTTTCTCCGATGGTGGGCACGTTCTATCGCTCTGCATCGCCAGACAGCGCGCCCTTTGTCGATGTTGGAAAATCTGTGACCGAAGACGCGGTCGTTTGCATTATTGAAGCGATGAAAGTGATGAATGAAATCAAGGCGGAAACCAGCGGTATCATTGCCGAAGTCGTGGCCGAAAATGGCAAACCCGTGCAGTTCGGACAGGTGTTGTTCAAAGTTCGTTAGAACGTGGCGCAAGTTTTCGTATGTGCTTAGCATTTGCGTCCAGCGTGTCGCTCCTCTGTCATGTTGAGCGAAGCGAAACATCTCTGATTGTTGCTGTGCGCGCTGCCAGAACCAATTGATCAGAGATTCTTCGCTGCGCTCAGAATGACAAAGAAGCGATGTTTGAGAAAGTACTAATTGCCAATCGTGGTGAGATCGCGCTGCGAGTGATTCGCGCCTGCAAGGAACTTGGCATTCGCACGCTCGCGGTCTATTCAGACGCGGACGTCGACTCACTGCACGTTCAACTTGCGGATGAATCTATCTGCATCGGCGCGGCGCCGAGCTTGGAAAGTTATTTAAAAATCGATCGCATCATGAGCGCGGCTGAGATCGGCGACGTCGATGCGATTCATCCCGGCTATGGATTCCTGGCAGAGAACCCGCATTTCGCGGAGGTGTGCGAAAGCTGCAACATCAAGTTTATCGGGCCATCGTCGCGCGCGATGCAAGCGATGGGGGATAAAAACGCTGCTCGCGCCTGTGCACGGAAAGCCGGTGTGCCAGTGACGCCGGGAAGCGATGGAATCGTCGAGACGGAAGAGGAGGCGATTAGGATCGCAAAGAAAATCGGTTACCCCGTGATGATCAAAGCGGCCGCCGGCGGTGGTGGACGCGGCATGCGCATGGCACATAACGAGCCCAGTCTTAAATCGGCCTTTCACAGTGCGCGCCACGAAGCGCAGAAAGCATTTGGAAACGAACAAGTCTATCTGGAAAAGCTCATCCATAATCCCCATCACATTGAATTTCAGATCGTCGCCGACAGCCACGGCCGTGTCGTGCATCTCGGCGAACGCGATTGTTCCATTCAGCGGCGAAACCAGAAAGTGATTGAGGAATGTCCGTCGCCGCTCATGACGCCGAGTCTTCGCAAAAAAATGGGAAACGCCGCCATCAAGCTGGCCAAGTCAGTCGGGTATCAAAATGCAGGCACGATTGAATTTTTAGTCGATCAAGAGAGGCACTTTTATTTCATGGAAATGAACACCCGCATCCAGGTGGAACACACGATTACGGAGGAAGTGTATGCGTGCGATCTTGTGAAGGAGCAGATTCGCATCGCTGCCGGCGAGCCTCTTTCGCCTCACATTGCGCACGCGGTGCCGCGGTTGCACGCCATCGAATGCCGGATCAATGCCGAAGACCCAGCCAACGATTTTCAGGCTACGCCGGGCCGGATCGATTTTTATTATGCGCCGGGCGGCCGCGGAGTCCGAATCGACTCGCACGTTTATACAGGCTATACCGTGCCGCCGTACTATGACTCGCTGATTGCCAAAATAATTACGGTCGGCGCCACACGGATCAATGCGATTGATCGAATGCGTCGCGCACTGGACGAGTACTACATTACCGGTATCAAGACCACAGTGCCGTTTCACGCAGCCATGATGCGAAACGGTGATTTTCGCGAGGGCAACTACGACACTGGATTGATGGACCGCCTCATTTCAGCGGGCAAGCTTGAGCTGGCCGCGCGGCCGATCCGGTTACGTGAGTAAGATTTAGATGCAACGACTTGTGTGCTGCAGCGTGAGGCTGTCCTCAGCGCGTTGCCTTGTGTTAGCAATTTTTCAGTCCGCTGACGACAGCGGACGCTACAGCACTTTATAGCTAACACGCAGTTCATGAGAGTGCTAAGCGAGTGCCGCCTCTACGGAATTATTGATCTCGGCTACGTCGAAGGATCCGATGTTGCTCGCGTTGTCGAGCAAATGATCGAAGGGGGTGTGGACCTGATTCAGCTTCGCGGAAAAGGAAAATCGCTCGACGAACTAGCTGGTCACGCCGCACGTCTGCACGAATTAACAGCCGCATCTTCTACACCCTTGATCGTGAACGATCATGCGGAGATCGCCAGCAACATCCCAATCGAAGGCGTGCACGTCGGGCAGGATGATGACTCAATCGAAGTTGCGCGACGCAAAGCAGGTCGCCAAATAGTGGTCGGAAAATCCACTCACGGCCTTCACCAGGCACTCGTGGCGCAGCGCGAAGGCGCGGACTACATCGGATTTGGTCCGATCTTTGCCACGCCCACAAAACCTGATTATGCGCCGATCGGCCTCGCGCACATCAGGCAGGTTCACGCAGAAGTGAATCTGCCGATTTTTTGCATTGGCGGAATCAATATCGACAATCTACAAAGCGTTATCGACGCCGGAGCAAAGCGCATTGTGATGGTTTCCGCCTTGCTCAACGCGCACAGCATCGTTGATTACGCGCGCTGTGCGACCGATATGCTCGCGTAAAGGCCAATATCCACAATGAAGCGAAGACTTAGTTCGATATTCGTCATTCGACATTCGTCATTCTAACCATGTCCGTTCTCGTTGTTGGTTCCATTGCGATTGACACAGTTAAGACGCCGGTGGAAGAACACTCGGAATTGTTAGGGGGGTCCGCGTCATACGGCGCGCTGGCTGCAAGTTTCTTTTCGCCAGTTCGGCTGGTCGGTGTCGTGGGCGACGATTTTCCTGAATCAGAATTTGAGTTTTGGAAGTCGCGCAAGATTGATAGCGAAGGCGTGCAGCAAGTGAACGGGAAGACTTTCCGCTGGTCAGGCGAATATTCATGGGACCTGAATACGCGCGAAACGCGCTCAATAGCGCTTAATGTCTTCGAACATTTCAAGCCGGTTTTGCCAGAAACATATCGTCAGACCGATTTCGTTTTGCTGGCCAACATCGCGCCATCACTGCAAGCGCATGTGCTGGACCAGATGAAACACCCACGTTTCGTGGTCGCTGACACAATGGACCTCTGGATCGAAACAGCGCGACCACACCTGGATGCGCTGCTTCAGCGCGTCAATCTTCTCATCTTGAATGACAGCGAAGCGCGGGAAATAACGAAGGAGACCAGCCTCATCAAGGCAGGGCGTCGCATTCGAAAGATGGGGCCGAAGTACGTTGCGATAAAAAAGGGTGAGCACGGCGCATTGCTCTTTGGCGAGGGGGATCAGTTCTTCAGTTGTGGCGCTTATCCGCTTGAAGACATTCACGATCCGACTGGGGCAGGGGACACATTTGCCGGCGGCATGGCTGGATATCTCGCCGGCACTGTGAAGAAGGTGCACTTTAACGATCTGCGCAAAGCGATGATTTACGGAAGCGTGCTGGCCAGTTTTTGTGTGGAAGCGTTTAGTCTCGAGCGCTTGCGAAAGCTCTCGATGGACGAAATTGCGAAGCGCTACGAGACATTCAAATTGATGAGCCAATTCGAGGTTTCAATGTGATCAAGGAACTTTCATCGTCGCTCGTCGCGATCATTTGCGGCGCGATTTGGTTAAGCGCAGTCGACCGCGTCGACGCAAAGGGAAGAGAAAAAGATTGGATCACCCTCGATAACTGTCAGCTCGTCCCGAACAACGCGAACGACGGCGACAGTTTCCACGTCCGGGCGAATGATACCGAGTATCTCGTTCGACTCTACTTTGTTGATGCGCCGGAAACGGCGAGCGTCGGTCCGGCGCGTTTGATCGAGCAGGCCGAATATTTTAGGGTCAGCGTGCCCCAGGTGATTGAAATTGGGCTGGACGCAAAAAAATTCGTCGACGCGAAACTGTCCGAGCCGTTCACCATCGTCACACGAATGGCGGAAGGATTAGGACGAAGCAAAATCCAGCGAGTCTATGGACTTGTGCGAACCAAAGACGGCGATCTGGGTGAGCAGCTGGTCGCCAATGGGCTTGCTCGCATTCACGGCGTCCATCCCGCGACGCCGGACGGCTCAAGTGGACAGGACGAAATTCAGAAGCTCGAGCAGTTGGAGCAGGCCGCTAAGCAAAACAAACTGGGAGCTTGGGCAATAAGTGGGCAGCCATTGACGGGGCCAAGTGCCACGCCGCAGCCGTTTGCCAATGCGTCGCATTCGATTTCTGTAACGCCGACATCAAGCTCTTCGACTGCCGCTATGAATCCGGTCGAGACGAAAACGTCCCATGCGAAAGAAAAGACGCCGCTAGGCAAGATCGACGTCAACACAGCGACAGAAAAAGAACTGACGACGGTGCCAGGGGTCGGCCATGTAATGGCTGCTCGAATTATCGCAGCGCGACCGTTTAGGAGTGCTGATGATCTGAAAAAAGTGAGCGGGATCGGCGACAAAAAATATGCCCAGATTCGGCCGTATTTTCAGTGAAAAAGAATAGGTGTGACGTTCATCGTTGAACGCCGAATTTACTCCGGAGCATCGCAGCCAAGTACACCGCCCGACGGCGAAAAATCCAGAGCGCAGCGATGCAGGACGCTTTATTGTACGTGCTGAGCAAGACTTGACTGCCTTTCTCGAACTTGAATCTGCAATTCACACCGACCGGCGTAATCGAAACCGGATCAAGTATTGGGAGATTATCGCCGACAATCTCAGCAAGGCCGGATGGAGTTGGGGCTGTGTCTCAGCCGTAGATCACCACGGTCGAACAATCTGGATTGCAGACGCACATCGCGACGACTGAAAGCGCTTTGTTGTGCATGCCGGTGAAAAGTTGACCGCCTTTGTTCAACTGGAACCGGCAATCTGCGCGTGCGGTGAGTTTACTTGACTTTCAGGCCCCTTTTGGGCAAAAAGATCCTTAACATTATGGCTATGATGAGCATCAGCTCCAATCCCGGACAGGATGTCACGGTAACGCTTGCCCTTCCAGCTACCAATCCGGAAGCGGGCCCAGTGAGCTGCTCCTTTACTTTTCAAACTACGAAAGGCTTGCTTGGGCCAAGCTCAAGCCCGACGGATCAGTCAGGATTCGCGAATTCGACCCACGATCTTTCGCCGTCACTGTAGAACCGGCGACGAAAGCTGCATTTGTGCATTTCTTCCTCACTTCGGCCAAGGGCAACGTTGTCTTCGCGAATGATGTGAATGCGCGCGTCGCGAAGCTACTCTCGCCGCCATGGAAAGACGATGCGAAGGGGTTTTTGCGCGTCGAGACAATTCAAGGGCGAAAGGTAAAGCTCTCTACGACCGATTTTGCGCACGCGCCTTTTCAGCCGCACACGTTCTGGGTCACCGTTGGTGCGACTGGTAAAGTGACGCTCGCGCCGTGATGATTGCGAGTCGCTCTTGCTGGTAAATTCAAAGTCGGCGTATGTTGCGCCCGAAATCCACAATCTCTGCCGTGATGCGGAAAATTATCCTGGTACTTGCCTTTCTATGCTTGATGATCGCGGCGATTGTCGGACTAGTCGGCACTTACCAAGTGGATGTGCTACGCAAAGATTTGGCGAACGCGAATGCCGCTCGCGATGCGGCTGAACATCGACGGGTGACTCAGGAAACAGAACTCAAGACGCGCGAAACTGCTGTAGCGGGCGCGGAAGCGAAAATCGCGGAGGCAGAAAACAAGGCCACAAAAGCTCAAACAGATCTCTTGAAACTCCAGAACGAGAAGGCGGAACTAGAAAACAAATTAGACGCCAGTCGAAACGAGATTGCTTCCCTGCAAAAGCGGAGCGGAGACGCAGGGAGGGCAGCAAAACCCGCGGAAAATCTTGGCGCTCGATCGACGCCGGAGCCTGTCGTAAAAACAACGCCTCCGCCGCCACGGTCGAAGCAGCAGGTTATGCCAATCAAAGCGACGCAGGTCGCGGGTACCGTCGGCACAATGTCGATCTCCTCAGCAAGAGCCCTCGCCATTTATGCGCCGCGCCCTGAGTATCCGCGGGAGGCACGTTCGGCGGGCGTTACAGGAAATGGAGTTTGCATTTTGTCCGTCGATCGGGCGAGCGGCCTGGTAACTGAAGCTTCAATGGAGCAAAGCACTGGAGACTCAACCTTGGATAAGTCCGCCGTCAGTACGTTCCGAACGTGGATGTTTAAACCTCGGAAAGTTTCGACGGTTAGCATTTCTTTTGGATTTACCACGCGGAGGGCCTCGTATTAACCAAGCCAACGACGGCAAGAATGACCTTGATAGTAGCTTTGAGAAATCGGTAGTTCGAAAACGCGGGGTTCCCAGCATCATGTGAGCGGCTGTAAAACTTTACGTAGCCGATTGCATACGATTTGCGGGTTTTTGGGCAACATACGGGCAAGGCATTTTGAAAATGTCGCGCGCCCGAGAGGATTCGAACCACTAACCTTCTGATCCGTAGTCAGATGCTCTATCCAGTTGAGCTACGGGCGCATTGCCTTGGGGAACTTGTGTTGGGAAAAGATTTTCGTTGCCATTTCTACGGTGCTCTTCTACAGTCTCAAAAATGAAAGACTACGCAACACAGCGCAACACAAACACTTTAAACACACAGTCACAGGGTGGAAATCTTTTCAGCAAAACCGCTGACACAGATACACAGGGTGGAAATTCTTTCAACCGGAAGAAGGTCTGGAACAAGACGGGGAAGGAAAATCTGGTCCGGCACAAATCGGGGCGATATTACGCCAGAGTTTCTGCTAAGGGCAAAGAGGTTTGGAAGAGTCTCAAGACATCGCATTTTAGCGTGGCGCAGGCGCGGCTGGCGGAGTTCTTGAAAGAGCATCGGCAGCGTGCCGGCAATGGGGGGAACGGCGGCTCCGGGATCTCCGCGAAGATGACCTTTGGTGAAGCGGCGATGAGCCATCTGCGGGATCTCGATAACAACGTGGAGATCAAACCGCGGACCCGCGCCTACTATCGCGAGCGTCTTCGTGCGCTTGAGAAGAGCTGGCCCCTTCTTTCCACCACCGAAATCCGCAAGATCACTTTAGGCGATTGCAAGCAGTGGGCGGGCAAGTACGGCAAAGACGCGTCGCCGACAAATTACAACAACACGATCTCCCTGCTCCG
>Ga0209375_1004093_pt1 | contig 9983 bp, 10 predicted proteins | sample GraSoiAngelo_131_FD_185888 | JGI IMG/M metagenome (GOLD analysis project Ga0209375, IMG submission 185888) | Grasslands soil microbial communities from the Angelo Coastal Reserve, California, USA - 14_0929_02_30cm (SPAdes) (version 2) | ecosystem: Environmental > Terrestrial > Soil > Grasslands ...
GAGGAGGACGCGGCTGCGATGCTCGCGATCTACGTGCCCTACGTGCGCGATACGGCCATCTCGTTCGAGACGGAGCCGCCGACCGAGGACGAGTTCCGCCGTCGCGTCCGGGCGACGCTCGAGGTCGCACCCTGGCTTCTCTGCGAGGCGCGCGGCGGCGTGCTCGGCTACGCCTACGCCGGGCGCTTCCACGCGCGCCGGGCGTACCAGTGGACGGTGGAGGTGACGGCGTACGTGCATGCGCATCATCACCGCGAGGGCGTCGGCCGCGGCCTGTACACCTCGCTGCTCGGTTGCCTCGCGCTCCAGGGCTTCCGGAGCGCGGTCGGCGTCATCGCGCTCCCCAACCCGGCGAGCGTGGGGCTCCACGAGCGGATGGGCTTTGTGCCGGGCGGGGTGCTGCGCGCCGTCGGCTACAAGCACGGGCGCTGGCACGACGTCGGCTGGTGGCAGCTCGCGCTCTGCGCGCACGACGCGTCGCCCGCGCCGCCGCGGCCGCCGGGGGCGCTGCGGGAGAGTCCCGAGTGGCGGCGCGCCCTCGAGGTCGGCGCCGCACTCGCGCGCGCCTAGGCTCGTCACGGGTTCCCGCTCCCGTGGGAGCGGCCTCTCTGCCGCGCGGTCGCTGCCACGGCGGCGGGGCGGAGTTGGGTTGCGCCCGTGAGGGCGCTCTTTGCCGGATGCGGATGCATCAGGTGTCGTGCTATGGTGTGTACATGGCGGCACAAACGACCACGATGACGGTACGGGTTCCCGTGCAGGTCAAGCGCCGGCTCGAGCGCCTCGCCAAGGCGACCGAGCGGACGGCTTCCTGGCTGGCGGCCGATGCCCTTGCCGCCTACGTCGATCTCCACGACTGGCAGGTAGCGGCCATCGGGGAGGGGATCGCCGATGCCGAAGCCGGCCGAGTCGTTGAAGACGAACGCGTGGCCACGTGGCTCGCGTCGTGGGGGACGCGGAAGAAGCGCCGCGCACCGTGAGGATCGTCTGGACGCGCGCGGCGGTCGGCGATCTCGAGCAGGTCCGGCGCTTCATCGGGCAGCGCAACGCGAGGGCGGCACGGAACGTCGCGGCACGGATCCGCGACGCGACCCGTCTCCTCGCGGAGCATCCCGCGATGGGCCGGCCGGGGCGTGTGGCGGGCACCCGCGAGTTGCTCGTAACCGGAACTCCGTACGTTCTTCCATACCGCGTAGCCGGCGACGTGCTGGAGGTGCTCCGTGTGCTGCATTCGGCGCGGCGATGGCCCAAGCGGCTCTGAGGCATCGCCGGGCTCGAACGGAAGGCCGATTGACTCGGTGGCGCCCCCTACCTACCGTCCGTTGCGCAGGTTGCGGTCTACGACGAGCCTGCTGGACTCATCGGACGCAACGCGCTGTTGCGAGGGCGACGCCGTCGGCGCCCGCTTCCGGTCCGCGCCGGCTCTTGCGCCGCGCGTGGTCTTGCCCCGCCCGATCGCCGCCGGTAGGCTCCCCCTCATGGCCAAGCGAAGCGTGTGCGTGATCGGCGTCGGCATGACCAAGTTCGAGCGTTGCGATCGGGACTTCACCGACCTCGTGAAGGACGCGGTGACCGACGCCCTCGGCATGGCCGGCGTCACCCCCGACAAGTTCGAGCAGGCGTTCGCCGGCTACGTCAACGGCATGAGCTGCCAGGGCCAGCGGGCCCTCTACTACATGGGCCTCGGCGGCATCCCGGTCTACAACGTGCACAGCTACTGCTCGACGGGCTCGAGCGCGCTGCACCTCGGCTACCAGGCGGTCGCCTCCGGGATGAACGAGTGCGTGCTCGCCTTCGGCTTCGAGAAGATGGAGAAGGGCCCGCTCGACGGCCAGCTGACGGGGCTCAAGGAGAAGTACGACGAGGAGGCGAAGAAGCGGCCGCCCGCGGCGGCCGTGATGTTCGGCGACGGCGGGCGCCACCACATGGAGCTCTACGGCACGACCAAAGAGCAGTTCGCCAAGGTGAGCGTCAAGAACCACCGCCACTCCGTGAACAACCCCCGCTCCCAGTACCGCGACGCCTGCACGCTCGAGGAGGTGCTCGCGTCGCGCCTGATCTACGACCCGCTCACGCTCCTCCAGTGCTGCCCCACCTCCGACGGCGCGGGCGCGGCGATCCTCTGCTCGGAGGAGTTCGCGAAGGAGCACGGGCAGAGCCGGCCCGTGAAGATCATCGGGCAGGCGATGGCGACCGACCTGCTCGACGACTTCGCCCAGGGCGCCATGGGGCTCATCGGCGTCGGCATGTCGCGGCGGGCGGCCAAGGCGGTCTACGAGCAGACGGCCCTCGGCCCCGAGGACGTGCAGGTGATCGAGCTGCACGACTGCTTCAGCACGAACGAGCTCATCACCTACGAGTCGCTCGGCCTGTGCGAGCCGGGCGAGGGCGGCCGGCTCATCGACGAGGACCAGGTCACCTACGGCGGCAAGTGGGTGGTGAATCCCTCGGGCGGGCTCCTCTCCAAGGGCCACCCGCTGGGCGCGACGGGGCTCGCGCAGTGCGCAGAGCTGGTCTGGCAGTTGAACGGGATGGCGGAGAAGCGCCAGGTCGAGGGCGCGCGCGTGGGTCTCCAGCACAACGTGGGTCTCGGCGGCGCGTGCGTCGTCACCATGTACAGGAAGGACTGACGTGCGGGCGTACGACCCCTTCGCGCGCGGGCCGTTCCCGGTCGGCGTGCGCACGCTCGAGCTCTCCCGCGGCGGCCGCCTGCTGCCCGTCGAGCTCTGGTACCCGGCGACCGACGAGTACGCGGGCCGGGACGTCGCGGAGGCGACCCGCGACCGCTACGAGCTGATCCCCGGCTTCCCCTTCGTGTGGCAGGAGGCGGTGCGCGACGCGACGCCGCGCCGCGGACGACATGCGCTGGTCGCCTTCTCGCACGGCTACGGCGGCCATCGGCGGCAGTCGACCTTCCTCTGCACGCACCTCGCGAGCCACGGCTACGTGGTGGCCGGCGTCGATCACACGGGCAACACCGTCGTCGACGTCGCGCAGGCGGTGATGATCCTCGCCTCGGGTGGAACGCTCCCGCATCCCGACACGGTGCTGCGCGAGTTCGTGGAACTCCGCCCGGCGGACGTGAGCTTCACGATCGACCACGTCGTCGGCATGGACGGCCTCGTGGATGCCGACCGCATCGGCATGGCGGGGCACAGCTTCGGCGGCTGGACGGCGCTCACCACGACGGCGCGCGATCGGCGCATCCGTGCGGCGCTGCCGCTCGCGCCCGCGGGCGGAGCGAGCCCGCTCCCGGTCCACCTGCTGCGCGAGTCGGTCGACTTCCGCTGGGGGCGCGAGGTGCCGACGCTCTACGTGGTCGCCGACCGCGACTCGCTCCTGCCCCTCGCCGGCATGCACGAGCTCTTCGCGCGCACGCCGCCCGGCAAGCGGATGGTCGTCCTCGAGGACGCCGACCATCTGCATTTCTGCGACCGCGTCGAGGAGACGCACGAGCTCTTCCGCATGATGCCGCAGGATCCGCTCTTCGAGCACATCCAGAAGGCGATTCCCCCGATCACGGAGCTCGTGCCGGGCGAGCGCGCGCACCTCGCGACCCGTGGCCTCGCGGTCGCGCACCTGGACGCGCATCTGCGCGGTGACGAGGCGGCGGCGCGCCTGCTCGCCGGTGACGTGCGTGCGGCGCTGGCCGCGCGTGGCGTGGCGGTGAGCGTCGTCTGAGGCGGTCTTCGCGCCCCTTCAGAGCGCGTAGAGCCGCGCGAAGTACTCGCGCACCATCCGCTCCGCCGAGAACCGCTCCTCCACCGTCGCGATGCTCGCCTCCATCATGGCGAGCCAGCGCGCGCGGTCGGCCCAGGCGGGCAGGACCTCGCGCTCGAGCGTGCCGTAGAGGGCGTCCAGCTCGCGGCCCTGGTCGGTGTCGGTGCCGTCGCCGATCGCCCAGCCGTTCTCGCCGTGGCGGCAGGCCTCGGGCCACCAGCCGTCGGGCACGGAGAAGTTGAGGACGCCGTTCAGGGCGGCCTTCATGCCCGAGGTCCCGCAGGCCTCGAGCGGGCGTCGCGGGTTGTTGAGCCAGACGTCCACGCCGCGCGTCAGGCGCCGCCCGAGGGCCATGTCGTAGTCGGGGACGAAGGCGACGGCGCCGGGGTAGCGGCGCGCCATCGCGACCAGGGTGGCGACCAGCCGCTTGCCCTCCCCGTCGTCCGGATGCGCCTTGCCCGCGAACACGAGCTGGAGGCGGCCCGCGAGCAGCGGCTCGATGCGCGCCGGGTCGGAGAAGATCAGGTCGGCGCGCTTGTAGCCGGCGGCGCGGCGCGCGCAGCCGAGCGTCAGCACGTCGGGGTCGAGGTGCACGCCGGTGCGCTCGGCGACCACGGCGAGCAGCTCGCGCTTGAGCGCCTGGTGCGCCGCCCACAGGCCGTCGGCCGCGCCCCGCGCCGCGCGGATGCGCGGGTCCTGCCAGGTCGGCACGTGCACGCCGTTGGTGACGGCGAGGATCTCGCTGGCGCCTTCGACGTCGCGCCACATGGCGCGCGAGACCTCGCCGTGGAGCTCCGAGACCGCGTTGGCGCGGCGGGAGAGGCGGAGCCCGGCGACCGTCATGTTGAAGGGATCGCCGCCGAGGGCGCGCATCTCGGCCTCGCCCAGGCCGCAGCAGGCGCCCAGCCGGCCGAGCTCGCCGAGCGGGTGGACCTCGTTGCCGGCGGGAATGGGCGTGTGGGTGGTGAACACGATGCGCGCGCGCACGGCGTCCCACGCCTCGCGGAACCCGGCGCCCGCCCCCATGCGCTCGGCGATCATCGCGACGCCGGCGAAGACGGCGTGGCCCTCGTTGAAGTGGTAGGCGTCGACCTCCAGCCCGAGCGCGGCGAGCGCGCGCACGCCGCCCACGCCGAGCAGGATCTCCTGCGCGACGCGCCGGTCGAGGCTGGGCTCGTAGAGGCGGTGCGTGATCCACGCGTCCTCCTCCGCCACCGGCTCGAGCAGCAAGAGCGGCGCGTTCCCCCAGCGCTCGGTGCGCCAGACGCGCGCCTCGACCTCGCGTCCCGCCACCCGGACGCGCACGCGCGCGCCGGTGTCCTCGAGGAAGTCCGCGGAGTACGCGGGGAACTCGTCGACCGGCGCGCCGTCGTCGCCGATCCGCTGGCGCGAGTAGCCGCGCGCCCAGCGGAGCCCGACGCCCACCACGGGCAGGCCCAGGTCGTGCGCGGACTTGAGGAAGTCGCCCGCCAGGATGCCGAGGCCGCCGGCGTAGATCGGGAACTCCTCGTGGAGCCCGAACTCCATGCAGAAATAGGCGACGGTGCCCACGCGGAAGGGGCCGCTCAGCGCCTCGCTGGGTAGACGCCCGGGCGCTTCTCGAGGAAGGAGAGCATCGCCTCGCGCCCGTCGGGTGTCATGGCGCTCGTCGCCATGGCCTCCATGGCGCGCGCGTAGGCGGCCTCGAGGTCCAGGTCGATCGTGTCGTAGAAGGTGCGCTTGCCGAGCGCCTTGGAGGCGACGCTGCCGCGGCTCGCGGCGCGCGCGAGCGCCTCGGTCTCCTCCTCGAGCCGCGCGCGCGGGACGACGCGGTTGACGAGCCCCCAGGCGAGCGCGGTGCGGGCGTCGATGGGATCGCCCGTGAGCGCCAGCTCGAGCGCGCGCTTGCCCCCGACCGCGCGCGCCACCGCGACCATCGGCGTGTGGCAGAACCAGCCGCCCTTACCGCCCGGGGTGGCGAAGCTCGCCTCGTCGGCCGCGACCGCGAGGTCGCAGGAGGCGACGAGCTGGCAGCCGGCGGCGGTGGCGAGGCCGTGCACGCGCGCTACGACCGGCTGCGGCAGGCGCTGGAGCGTCAGCATGAGCTCGGTGCAGGTGGCGAGCAGACGGCGCATGCCGTCGAGGTCGCGCTCCACCATGTCGGCGAAGTCGTGGCCCGCGGAGAAGACGGGGCCGTTCGCCGCCAGCACGATCGCGCGGGTGTCGGGCTCCGCGCTGGCGGCGCCGAGCGCGGCGACCAGCTCCCGCATGTGCGCCTCGGAGAGGGCGTTCCGCCGCTCGGGGCGGTTCATGGTGATGGTCGCGAGCCCCGCGGCGGCCGAGACCAGGATGTGCTCGTAGCGCATGGCGTCCCCCTCGTCGTGTATACCACCGCCGCGCTTCTGCTACACTCGCCCGCCGATGATTCTCACCCGTGACGTGATCCTGGCCGAGATCGCCAAGGGGCGCCTGGCGATCGAGCCGCTCGCCCCCGAGCAGGTCGGGCCGGCCTCGATCGACCTCCATCTGGGCGACGAGATCCGGGTCTTCGACGACGGGACCGATGCGATCGAGGTGACCGAGGACGCCGACTACCGGGCCGTGACGCGCGTGCGCCGGCTCGACGACGCCTACGTCTTGAAGCCCGGTGAGACGATCCACGCCATCACGCGCGAGCGGCTCCATCTGCCGCCCGACATCGGCGGCTGGCTCGAGGGGCGGAGCCGCTTCGCGCGCCTGGGGCTCATGATTCACGTCACCTCGGGCTTCGTGGCGCCCGGCGTCAACAGCCGCCAGGTGCTCGAGATGTCGAACGTCGCCGGCCGCCCGCTCGCCATCCATGCAGGCGTACCGGTGTGCCAGATCGTGCTCCAGCGCTGCGAAGGGAGCGCGGTCTACGCGGGCCGCTTCAAGGTGCAGGAATCGCTGTGAGCGCGGTGCCCGGCTTCATGGGGCTGCTCGGCCTTACCATCGAGCGCGCCGACGCCGAGGAGGCGCTCGTCCGCATGGACGTGCCCGACGCGCTCATGAGCCCCTTCGGCGCGGTGCACGGCGGCTTCATCGCCGCCCTCCTCGACACCAGCCTCGGGATCGCCATTCACCGCCGCCTGAACCCCGCCGACCGGATCGCCACGCACAGCCTCAACGTGACCTACGTCGCCTTCTCGCACGAGCAACTCCTCTTCTGCCGCGCCCGCGTGCTGAGCCTCCGCCAGGCCATCGCCATCGTCGAGGGCGAGGTCGCGACGAGCGGCGGCACCCTGGTGGCGAAGGCGCTGGCGACGTTCGGGGTGCGGCGAGGGTAGGCGGCCCGACTCAGAACCCCTTCACCGTCCCCGCCTTGTTGTAGATCAGGTACACCGCCGCCCACCCGAGCGGGATGGCCAGGATCAAGTACACGGGGTTCCCCGAGAAGGCGGTGGTGTGGAAGTTGATCATCGTCCAGATGAGCGGCACCGAGAGGTACGTGTTGTGCCGCGAGCGCGCGCCGGAAAGAGCGACGAGCGCCGGATCGGGCGCCTGCCCCTGCTTGGTGGCGGTGATGATCTGGCGCTGCGCGGGCCAGATCCGCATCCACACGTTGAACGCCATGATCGTGCCGAACATCGCGCCGGTGTGGATGACGTAGGCGCGGTAGCCGAAGCCTGCGAGCAGGTAGCCCAGGATGACCAGCACCGCGAGCGCCCAGCCCACGCCGCCGATGAGCCGGATGTCCTTGCTCCAGCCGCTCTTGGCAAGCACGTCGTAGAGCGCCGCGGCGAGGAAAGTGACCAGGACCATGAGCACGGCGAACGTGGTCGACCCGCCCCCAGGGCCGAACATGATCCCCCCGTGCCAGAAGACGAGCAGGAGCAGCAGCACGCCGGTCACCCAGGTCCACGCCGCGCCCCACCGAAACCAGTAGAGCGCGCGCGGCATCAGCTCGGGCACCACCTTCTGTTTGGTGGGGCCGTCCATGGTGGCCGCGAACGCGGCGTTCACGAAGTTGAAGAAGTAGAGGAGCCCGATCCAGATGATGCCGGCGACGATGTGAATCCAACGCAAGAGCGCCTGGAGCGCGTCGGTCGCTTCCATGAGTTCTCCTCCTCGGATGGTTGGGGAGCCAGCTATCAAGTGAGGCGGCGGTTCGTCAATTCCCGGCCCCGGGGTAGGCGAAGGCCACGTCCTTCGTGTCCCCGGCGCCCAGGGTGACGCGCGCCTCGCGAGTGCCGAAGCGCTCGTGCCAGCTTGCGAGCACGTACTCCCCCGCCGGCACCCCCGGGAGCGTGAAGCGCCCATCGGCGCCCGTCACCGCGAAGTAGGGGTGGGGGAGGACGCCCAGGTAGGCGCGCATCCAGGGGTGCACGTCGCAGGTGACCGGGATCATCACCTCGGGGTTCTCGACGCGGATGCGCCGCTTGCTCCCCTGGAGCGCCATGCCGAAATTCCAGGGCGCGGAGCGGCCGGGCATGCCGTGCACGTTGTGCAACGTCGGGTCGTCGTTCACGAACTCGATCGGCTGGCAGGTCTGGGCGCCGGCCACGTGCGGCTTGTAGAGGCAGCCCACCTGGTCGATGGTGACCGGCGTCTCGGGGAGCGCGAAGGTGCGCGCGCCGAGGCCGTCCTTCACGTAGACGAAGGCATTCTCCACCTTCCCGTCATGCACCAGGGCGTCGCCCGCGAGCACCGGCCCCTGATGCTGGGTGGCGCACTGCGGGTCCCCGCCGAGCGCCACCGGCTTCATGGCGGGCGGCGGACCCGCGAACGTGACCGTGCCGGTGATCGTGCCGGCGGTGGTGGGATCGAGCGGCGTCACGGTGCGCGGCGCGGTGCACGCGCTCTCGTCCCGGCCGCAGGCGGCGAGGAGGCAGAGCGCGAGGGCCAGGCGCGCCCGCGGCATGGGCGCGACCATAGGGAGGGCCCCGTATCCAGTCAAATCCGGCGGGGACGCGGCGACGCCTTGCCCCCGGCTGGTGCGCCCGGTATAGGGGGGCCGCGCGCCCGCGCAGCAAGCATGCCAGCATTGAACATCGGCAGCGCCGAGCACAAGGCGCTCTTCTGCCGGGAGTTCGTCGACACCTTCCAGCCCTACGAGGTGCGCGAGCTGCGCTGGCCCGAGCTGAGCGACGGCGACCTCCAGCGCCTGCGCGCGCTGCCCTTCTGGGCCGAGGCGGTGTCGAGCGAGCGCACCGCCGGCGCGCGTGTGCACGCCATGGCCGAGGTCGAACGCGATCCCCTGCTGCGCGAGGCCATCGCCATGCAGGCCTACGAGGAGAGCCGCCACGCGGCGCTCCTGGAGAGCATGCTCGCGCACTTCGGCATACCCATCCCCGGCGGCGAGGGCGTGCGCCCGCGCGACGCGGAGTGGGGCTTTCTGCGCATGGGGTACGGGGAGTGCTTCGACTCCTTCTTCGCCTTCGGGCTCTTCCGCCTGGCGGCAGACTCGGGCATCTTCCCCGGCCCGCTGGTCGAGCGCTTCGACGGCGTCATGCAGGAGGAGGCGCGCCACATCCTCTTCTTCACCAACTGGGTGGCGTACCGCCGGCTGCATCTGCCGTTCCACAAGAAGGCCCGCTTCCTGGTGCGCCGTGGCCTCGGTATCTCGCTCCAGGCGCTCGGGCGCGTGAGGACGGCGCTCCAGCTGCGCGACGCGGACGAGGGCGACGACTTCACCATGCAGGTCCCCGACGCGATCGGCGAGGTGACGCTCAGGACGCTTGCCGAGACCTGCCTCCGCGAGAACGAGCGCCGGCTCGCGGGCTACGATCCGCGCCTGCTGCGGCCCCGCCTCGTGCCGCGGCTCGTGCGCCAGGCGCTGCGCATGGCCCCGCGCGGCAAGAACGGCGCGCCGGCGGCCTGACGCCGGCCGATGGCCGGGCTCACCGACTACCAGGGCACCGCGGGCATCGTGACCGGCGCCTCGAGCGGCATCGGGGCGCAGCTCGCGCGGGACCTCGCCGCACGCGGCATGCGGGTGGCGCTGCTTGCGCGGCGGGCGGACCGGCTCGCGGCGCTGGCCGACGAGATCCGGCGCGGGGGCGGGGAGGCGATGGCCGTCCCGTGCGACGTCGCCGAGCGGGCGAGCATCGAGGGCGCCGTGGCGAGCGTCCTCGAGCGCTTCGGCCGCGTCGATCTGCTCGTCAACGACGCGGGCTACGGGCGCCACGTCCTCTTCAAGGATCACGACGCGGCCGACATCGAGCGCATGATGCGCACCAACTACCTGGGCGTGGTGTGGGCGACCAAGGCCGTGCTGCCCGCGATGCGCGCCCGGCGCCGCGGCTGGATCGTCAACATCTCCTCGGTGG
>Ga0209375_1004096_pt1 | contig 9979 bp, 9 predicted proteins | sample GraSoiAngelo_131_FD_185888 | JGI IMG/M metagenome (GOLD analysis project Ga0209375, IMG submission 185888) | Grasslands soil microbial communities from the Angelo Coastal Reserve, California, USA - 14_0929_02_30cm (SPAdes) (version 2) | ecosystem: Environmental > Terrestrial > Soil > Grasslands ...
GGCCCGATTCCGCTTCAAAGAGACCGCGGTCCAGACGAAAACGGAAGTCTGCGCCCAGGACCGAGACCGCCGGCGCCTCCGGACGCTCGGCAAACGTGATGCTGCCGCGCTGGCCGTTGTTGGAGGCGTAGATCCAGTTATCGATTCCGAAGCGCAAATTAGTGATCCGGCTCTCCGGGTTCACCAGCGCAAAACCGGTGAACACGGCTTGGCGCAGGTCCGCCTTTCCATCACCGTCCGTGTCCTTCAAATAAAGGATGTCCGGCGCCGCAGTGACAAGGAGTCCTCCCTTCCAGGGGAGCATGCTCGTCGCCTCGAGCAGGTTGTCGGCAAAGATTGTGGATCGGTCAACGCGCCCATCGCCGTCGGTGTCCTCCAGCAAACGAATCCGGCTGCGCGGAGGCTTCCCGGGCGGAGGATCCTCCGGATAGTCCCGCATCTCGGCGGCAAAGGCGCGGCCCTCTTCATCGAAAACCACTTCCACGGGATCGACGACATACGGCTCGGCGGCGAACAGCTCGATGCGAAAGTCGCCACTCAGATGGAAACTGCGAAGAGCTTCTTCGGGAGAGAGTGGCCCGGGTCCCTGGCGGCGGGAGCACGTGAAAGACAGAAGGCAGAGGGCGGCAAGCAGAAGGCAGCGGAGTAGAGGAGCAGAGGGGCAGGGGAGCAGAGGGGCGGAGCCTAACCGGAAGGCAGAAGGCAGTAGGCAGAAGGCAGAAGGCGGAATACCTCGGCTTTCTGCCTTCTGCTTTCTGCCTTCTGCTTTCTGCTTTCTGCTTTCTGCTTTCTTCCGTGCTATTGCCATGGAGGATTAGATGTTACCATCACCGTGCACGGATATGACTGGAAACCTGACCCGACGAAACTTCCTGGCCGCAGCGGCTGCCGCGTTCGTGCGGGCGCAGAGCGCGCCTGAACTCATACTCGATATTCATCAGCACGTCCTCTACAACGGCCGAACGAAGGACCAGCTTCTGGCGCACCAGTTGGAGCATCAGATAACCACGACGGTACTCCTTCCCGGTGAAGGCTGGATGCTTCCCATTCTTGGCGGTAACAGGGAATGCGCCGGGTTTCAGGCCGAGCATCCCGGCCGTTTCGTGCGCTTCGCGTGCTCCGATCCAGCGGAGTCGCGCACGCCGGATGTCCTGCGCGGGGATATCCGGCGCGGCGCAATCGGTATCGGTGAAATGAAGTTTCATGTCGCTGTGGACTCGCCGGAGATGCGCCAGATTTACAAGCTGGCGGAAGGACTCGGCGTCCCGGTGCTGATTCACTTTGAGTACGAGACCTATAACACCGGCCTGGAGCGTTTCCAGGCCATTCTCAAAGCTTATCCAAAAGTAAACTTTATCGGCCACGCGCAGACCTGGTGGGGAAATATCAGCGCCGAGCTGGACCCGCTGGACCTCTACCCCAAAGGTCGCGTGAAGCCGGGCGGCCTCACCGACCGCCTTCTTTCGGACTACCCTAACATCTACGGAGACCTGTCCGCGGGATCGGGGCTAAACGCTCTCACGCGGGATCCCGATTTCGCAGGAGACTTCATCCGCCGCCATACGCGCAAGTTGGTTTGGGGGAGTGATTGCGACTGCCGCGACGGAAAAGGAGGCGGAATCAAGAGCGGTCAATGTCTCGCCGCGCAGTCCCTGCCCTTGCTTCGCAAGCTCGCCCCCGATACAGCGGCCTTCCGCCGCATCGTCCACGAAAACGCCTCCGCCCTGTTGCGCCTCAAAAAGTCGTAGATGGCACAAAGCCCGCACCGGTTTAGCCACAGAGCCACGGAGACACCGAGAAAATCTTGTGCGGACTTGTTCGGAGTTCAGGCTTTAGCCTGCCCAGACCCAGTGCAGCCTGAAGGCTGAACTCCCAACTCTTGTCTCTGTGGCTCCGTGGCTCTGTGGCTAAAGAGTGAATTGAGAAATGCCTCCCAGACTATCTGTTGCCCATGGCTTCTTCGACTTCGGCGACGGTTCTGGGAATGCCGGGGCCGAGGACGCGAGCGCCCCCGGCGGTCACCAGCACGTCGTCTTCGATGCGGATTCCCCCGAAGCTGCGGAAAGGTTCCAGGCGATCGTAGTTGATAAAGTCCAGGTGGAGCCCTTCGCTCCGCCAGCGGTCGATCAGCGCGGGGATGAAATAGATCCCCGGTTCCACGGTAAGGACAAAACCCGTCTCCAAGGGCCGCGCCAGGCGCAGAAAATTCAGGCCAAACTGCGGGCTGCGTTTTTCGCCTTTCGGGTACCCGACGATGTCTCCGAGATCTTCCATATCATGGACGTCCAGCCCCAGCATGTGCCCAAGGCCGTGCGGGAAGAAGAGCGCGTGCGCCCCGGCATCGACCGCGCCGGCAGGGTCGCCTCGCATCAGCCCCATCGCGCGCAGCCCTTCGGCCACAACGCGGCTGGTGTGAAGATGAACCTCGCGATATGGGACCCCTGGCTTGATTTGCTGTATGGCGCTCGACTGTGCTCGAAGGACGGTTTCATACACTTCCGTCTGGGCCTGGCTGAACCTGCCGCTGACCGGAAATGTGCGCGTGATATCGGATGCGTAATGCCCGGGAGACTCCGCTCCCGAGTCGTTGAGCAGGAGCTGCCCGTCTTCGAGACGGTTATCGTAAGAATGGTTGTGCAGGGCTTCTCCGCGCACGGTTACGATAGGGTTGTAGGATTGCTGGCGATTCTCGGAGAACGCAATGCCTTGAATGCATCCCGCAATCCGATACTCGTGCGTCCCGGGCCGCGCCGCAGTCATCGCGGCCCGATGCATCCGGTTCGTAACCTGGAGCGCTTCTTCAATCTCGGCAACTTCCAGATCTGATTTGACCGAGCGTTGCTTTACGACTTCTTCTGCCAGGCGCTCCGATGCGCCGGGGATTACGTCCGTCGGATCGATGACGAGCAGCTCGGCCAGCCGGAAGAGCGAAGAGGCCTGATAGGGCGGCAGGTAATGGACGTGCAGGCCCTGGCTGCGAGCCCGCGTGAGATACGCTCCGAGACGGCCGATCTCCTCCACCGTGTCAATCCCCGCCTGCTGCGCCAGCTCCACACGTGTGGGGGCTGCGCCCATCCAGACGATGTCGTCGATGTGCGCAGGAGGGGCGAACAGAACGTCGTAGTCAGGATCAGGATAAGAAAGAACAGCCAGATAGGGAGCCGAGATGCCGGCATAGTAGAGAAAGTGCGAGCTCTGGCGGAAGGGATAGGTATTGTCGCGATAATTGCGCGGCTGGAGATCATGCCCCAGCCAGAGCAGCACTCCGCCCCCCACGGCCTCGCGTATCTTGTTCCGGCGCTCCCGATAAATCTCCGACCAATTCGCATTTTTCATAGCCGCGCATTATACTACGCACTCTTGATAAAGCCTCCCTTTGCGCACTTAGCGCCTTCGCGGTGAACTGAGTACCGACCGCGAAGACGCTAAGAGCGCAAAGGGTCTCGTATTATCACGAGGTACAGGGAGAAAGGACATGAAAAACGGAAAACTGCGCAGCCAGACATGGTTCGCCCGCACCGGGCGCGACAGCTTCGTGCACCGAGCCTGGCTGAAGGCCGAAGGCTTCTCCGACGCGGTGTTCGAGAACCGGCCCGTCATCGGCATCGCCAACAGCTGGAGCGAGTTGAACAATTGCAACAGCCACCTGCGCCAGGTGGCCGAGGCGGTCAAGCGCGGCGTGCTCATGGCGGGAGGAATGCCTTTGGAATTTCCGGTGATCTCGCTCGGTGAAGCGCTCATGAAGCCCACCGCCATGATGTTTCGTAACTTAATGTCCATGGACGTGGAGGAGTGCATCCGCGCCAACCCTCTGGACGGCGTCGTTCTCCTCTCCGGCTGCGACAAGACGACCCCGGCCATGATTATGGGAGCCGCATCGGCAGACATTCCCGCGCTAGTCGTTACGGGCGGACCCATGCTGCGCGGGATGTGGCGCGGCATCGAGCTCGGCTCCGGCACGGACGTTTGGAAATACTGGGACGAGCTGCGGGCGGGACGCATCACGGAGGAGGAGTGGTGCGAAATGGAGAGCTGCATCTCGCGCAGCCATGGACACTGCATGGTCATGGGAACCGCCAGCACGATGACCAGCCTCGCCGAAGCTCTGGGCATGACCCTTCCCGGATGCGCGGCGATCCCGGCGGCAGACTCGCGCCGGATGGCGATCGCCGAAGAGAGCGGGCGCCGTATGGTCCAGATGGTGCACGAGGATTTGCGACCCTCAAAGATATTGACCCGCGAGGCTTTTGAGAACGCCATCCGCGTGGACATGGCGATCGGCGGCAGCACCAACGCCATCATTCATCTTGTGGCGATGGCGGGGCGCGCAGGCCTGGATCTGCCCCTTTCGCTCTTTGACCGGATAAGCCGGGAAACCCCGCTCGTCGCCAACATCCGCCCCTCCGGAAAATACCTGATGGAGGATTTCTTCTACGCGGGAGGCGTTCCGGCGGTGATGCAAGAGCTCTTGCCGCTGCTCCACCGCGGAGCTCTAACGGCGACCGGAAAGAGTGTGGAAGAGAACGTGAAATCTGCCCGGATCCACAACACGGACGTGCTGTTTCCTCTCGACAGGCCCCTGCACCCGCAGGGCGGAACGGTCATCCTCTCCGGTAACCTTGCCCCGAACGGCGCCGTTTTCAAGCAGACCGCGGCGTCTCCTCACCTGTTAAAGCACACAGGGCGCGCGGTCGTTTTCGAATCTTACGACGACTTGCGGGAGCGCTTCGACGATCCGAGCCTGGATGTGGACGAACGCTGCGTCCTGGTCTTGAAGAACGCGGGGCCCAAAGGAGCGCCGGGGATGCCCGAATGGGGGCAGCTTCCGATACCAACAAAACTGCTGAAAAAAGGCGTAAGGGATATGGTGCGGATCTCGGACGCGCGAATGAGCGGCACGTCCTATGGGGCTGTCGTGCTCCACGTCGACCCGGAGGCTGCGGTGGGAGGAACACTGGCTCTCGTCCAGGACGGAGACTTGATCGAGCTGGACGTCGAAACGCGTAAGTTGAACCTGCAGGTGCCGGACGAGGAATTGAATCGCCGGCGCGCCCGATGGGAACCACCCAAGCCGTACTATGCGCGAGGCTACGGCAAGTTGTTCCTGGATCATGTCACGCAGGCGCACGAGGGCTGCGACTTCGACTTCCTCCGCTTCCGGTAGATCTGCAGAGGGGCAGAGGAGCCGGGGAGCGGTCAAATAACAAATGACAAATGAACAATGACAAATAGAAGAAATCGGTACAACGAACTGCCATTTGTCATTTTTCATTTGTCATTTTTCATTGGTCATTTGCCAGATCTTTCTCTGCGGCCTCTTCGTCTCTGCGGTGAGGCTTTTGGGTTGCGGCTGGGCTTCTCTGTGACCTCGGTAGTACTACGCTGTGAATTCGTGTTTTTCTTTTCAAACCGATGACGTCCAAATGGCGGTGATCGTTTTCGTGAAATTCGTGGAATTCGTGGTCGGTTTTATTGGCCACGAATTCCACGAATTGACACGAATTAAAATTCTCTGGGGAGTTCACGCAGCGTGAACCGACTCCCCCTTCTAATTGCACCCGCTCGGGCGCAGAGCAGCCTGAAGGCTGAACTCCAGGCTTCGCACAACTGGGTTCGTGGCAACGACGGGCAGGATTCTGCCGAGAAAAAGGGGCCGCGGGTGCTCCAGCCTGACGCTCTTTGGAGGATCTGCGCTCATGAGCTCAGGACAGGGCTCGGTTCTGCGACGGAGGTCGTGCCGGCGCCGGGCTTGGGTATTTGCGGCTCGCGGGGAGCAAAGTCGCGCAGGAAGGCACTCGCAGCTCGGGCGTAGCGTTTGGGATCCTGGACGAGCAGGTCTCCGTGACCCGAGCCCGGGAAGATGACCAGGCGCTTGGGCTCGGGAATGCACCCATAAAGGTACTCGATCTCGACCATACGGAGCACGGCTTCCGAATCCCCCGCCATGACCAGAATCGGGCACCGTGCCTTTTCCAGCGCCTTGGCAGGATCGAGGTCTTCGGCCCGGAGTTGAATGAGCTGTTCGACTATCAGCTCCACAGGCCAGGCCAGAATAGAGGTGAGCGATTTTCCGACACGCGTTTCCAGACGGTTGGCGAAGGCATTCCGGATGTTGTCATAGCAGGACTCCAGAATCATCCAATCGGGATCGACGTCGCCGTGTCCTACCGCGTAGGCCGCCGCGGCCGCTCCCATGGAAATCCCGTCGATACCGATTCGCATGCGCTGTTCGGGCCGCAACGAACGAATGAAATCAAACGCCGCTTTCACATCCTTGCGCTCGTTGTAACCGTACGAAATAATTGCGGGATCGCTGCTTCCGTGGCCGCGAAAGTGGAGGAGAAGGACATTGAAACCGCGGCGGGAAAAGAAGCGCGCTCGATTCTGCACGGCGGACCGGTCCGACCGATAGCCGTGGAGGAGGACAACCCAGTCTTCGGGAGATGCCTTGCGGCTCAGCAGCACCCAGGCGTGCAGCCGCAATCCGTCGGAGCTCAAGAGCGTCAAGGGCTGCATCTTGCCGTACCGCATTCCAGGAACGCAGTCGTAATCACGGCGCTTTCCTGGGCGCACCAGGATCCAGCCCGCAACCAGTCCGCCGCCAAAGTACGCCAGCGCGGCGAATCCTGCCGACCACAAGGCTATCTTGCCTATCTTCTTCAGTCTCATCCCGTTCATAGAGGCAATTTTAGATTAAGGGCCCTCTTCTATCTATATCGGATAATGTTCGAACAATGCCGGGGCTTTCTGCGAAGCAGTCGGCAGTCAGCAGTAGGCAGTTTCTGCCCACTGCCTACTGCCTGCTCTTTTTTTCGAGGAGATCTCTGAGGCGCCGCACTTCTTCGCGCAGACTCTGTTCACGGGAATGGATGGAGTAGAGGTAGAGCGCCAGGATGATCCAGATGGCAACGTAAGCGGCAAACAGGTAATTCATGGTGTTGATCTTTTCCATAATCCGGGCGCTCCTTTTAGGAAACCATGTCCGCACGCCGCTGCAGCCACTCCACCTCCTGCCGCGACGCTTCAAGGAAGAAACGCCGGCGCAGGAGATAGATGAACAAGATCTGAAAAACTGCCCAGCACGTATAGAAAGCCGGGCGCATGGACGGCGACAATCCTCCGGTCTCCAGCATGGGTGCTGGATGGATGTCCCGCCACCAGCGAATCGAAAACCACACAATAGGGGCGTCCACAAAGGCGACGATCCCGAATACCGCTGAGACGAGCGCGCGGCGGTCCGGGTCGAGAACATAGTTGCGGACCAGGAGGTAAGCGACGTAGAGCATCCAGAGGACGAGCGAGGAGGTGAGGCGCGGCGACCAGGTCCACCAGACGAACCACACGGGCTTGGCCCAGATGGGTCCGGTAACCAGGACGATGCTCAAGAACATCACTCCGAGCTCGGCAGACGAGAGCGCCACGTGGTCCCACCATCGGTTCCTGCGGACCAGGTACATCACCGAGGCGGCAAAGTTGACGGCAAAGGCTGTCAACCCGGTAATTCCCGAGGAAACGTGAAAGTAAAAGATCCTCTGAAGGTCCCCCATGGTCTTTTCGCGCGGCGCCTGCAGGAAAGCCATGTAGAGCGCCAGAATCATACCCGCGAACAGAAGCGCGCCCAGGAACTCATCCAACCGGGCTTGCCCTCTCTGGTCCATAGGGTCAGTCCTCCAGCACATATTCAAACAGCAGATACGCCAGGGTCGCAAAGACTATGGTGAAGACAGTCATAATCGTCAGCGGGAGCTTCAGCTGCCGGTAGTCGACGGTGTTGAGAATGATGGCGGTGGCTTCCACGGCGTTCACGAGAATCGGCAAAACAACCGGAAACAGGATCAAAGGGAGCAGCACTTCCCTCATTTTGGTGTTTGCTGCAATCGCCGAGAGCAGAGCCCCGACGGCCGTAAATCCCAGAGTGCCTACCAAGCATACCAGAACCACGTAAGGTATCTCGCGCCAGACGGTGAGATTGAAAAAAATCAGGGAGAAGACAAAGATGACCACGCAGGCGGCGATCATCTTTCCGAGATAGATGATCCCGCGATCCACCGGGACCATGAGCAGCCCTTGAAGGCAGCTGTTTTCTTTCTCCGCCGCGAACATGCGATTCAGGCCGAGCGTGCCCGAAAAGGCAAACGATACCCAGAGCACGCCGGGGACCGCCGCCCGTATCGACTCGCGAATTGCCTCCAGAGCGAAATTGAAGATCACCAGGACCACGATCCCGAAGAAGATCATGGCATTCAGAGAGTCCTTGGTGCGCAGCTCGATGAGCAGATCCTTCCGAAAAATCGTCCACACCTTAGCCGGCATCGCTTCGCTCTTTCACCAGCGCCCGGTATCTCTGTTGAAATTCGGCGAGACTCACAGACCGCCGGGCCACGTCCATGGCCACGCCCCCGCTCTCAATGACCAGAATCCGATCGGCCAGCTCGTAACCGAGCACGGCATCATGAATGGCCATCACGCACGTCTTCCCGCGCCCATGGGCGCGAGACAGGTAATCTTTGAGAAACTCCGTTCCTGTCTGGTCGAGCCCCGTGAATGGCTCGTCCAGCAGCAGGATCGAAGGATCATGCAGGAACGCCCGCGCAATGGCCAATCGCTGCTGCATCCCGCGCGAATAATTCCGCACCGGCTCTTTTTCCCGTCCCGCCAGTCCTACCAGTTGGATCCTCTTATCGAGCTCGGCCTCGTCCAAGGCAAGGTCGAAAAGATTTGCATAGAAACGCAGATTCTCGACGGCGGTCAGGTCGCCGTAGAGAGCGGTGTTGTGGGAGAGATAACCCATGCCTCCACGAGCTTCTTGCGGCGACCGTGGGCCCGATAAATGAATCCTGACATCGCCGGAAGAGGGCCGGGTAAGACCGGCCAGGATTCGGAGCAGCGTCGTTTTTCCCGCGCCGTTCCGGCCGAAGAGCGAGACAAACTCGCCTTCCCTTACCGTAACGCTGAGGTCCCGCAGCGCCGAGAATCTCCCGAAGTATTTGGCGACCCCCTGCACCTCAATCATGGTTTTCAGTCCGGAGAATTAACCGCAAAGGCGCGAAGATCACAAAGTCCACTTCGCGTCCTTTGCGTCTTCGCGGTGAAAACGCTGGCCTATTTCTTCCCTAAAAGAAGGGAGATGCGCCGGAGCTGGCTCTTGGCGTGCGCGCGCAAGCGATGATACTCTCTTCGCTCCATCTCTTTGTTCTCGTACTTCTGATCCAGCGATGCCACAAATTGCAGAAGTTGCTCGTGTTTCTGCCTCAGTTCCCGCGTCCGGGAATCCTTGGGCTGCTTGGCCGGAACGTTATTGTAGGCATACCAGAGAACAACGATGAACACCATGAGGAGCAACGGGCCGACTATTGGCGTGTAGCGCCCCACAGACGTGGGCATAGGCCGGATGCGCGGTTCGGCAGAACCTTCCGATGACTCGCCCGCTGCCGTTGGCGTGCCCCCGGCAAAAGTAACGGCCATCTCGCTCCCTGCCTTGAGAGGCCCGCCGGTATAGACCGCAAAATTCTTGGCCACATCCACTTGAATCCGCTTCAGGCCTTCACCTGTGACGGCCACGTCCTGCGGGATAACACCGATCTGAAAGAAATCCACATCCTGATAGAAATTCTTGCGGTACGTGTAGGTTCTATCGTGATAAGGCAGAACATAATCCAGCTCAAAAGTGGTCGTACCGGGACGGAGCGCGTACAAGCTGTAGTAACTCTGGCCATCCGCGCTCTCGAGCGGTGTCTGCGTGAGCGGCATGGGGGCTCCGGGGCCTTGCGCCGACAATCGTGGTGGTTCTGCGATGCCAGCGGGCTTGGTAAAGCGAAAACTTCCCCGGTTGCTGGCAAACGTCTTCTTTGGTTTTGTCTCATTGACGAAGGAATAGGTCTCCACGGCGCGCAGGTGATCCCCATCCAGCTGGAATCCCAGGCGAACGCCCTCCACCCGGATATTCTTCATCGATGTGGTGGCCTCGAAAACCTCCACG